>OBUV01000018.1_pt1 | contig 166192 bp, 131 predicted proteins | sample 1475971 | NCBI WGS metagenome assembly OBUV01 (sample SAMEA2579962, study PRJEB22360) | human gut metagenome | biome: human gut; feature: human-associated habitat; material: faeces | place: Denmark | collected 2008/2010
GATTCACCACCGCATTCGCGCGATCGCCTTTCTGGGAATACGCCTGGCCCAGCGCCCCCAATATTGCACCAGTGTCAGGGTTATCATTATTAAGTATTCTCAACTGACTAATCGCTTCGTTGCGACGGGATGCTATTTGCGCCACTGTACTCCAGTACTCCATCGCCATTTCGACATCTGGCGGTGCCCCATTAAATAGCCTGTCGTAATTGGCAATAGCCTCTTTGTGACGCCCGGAGATAGCTTGTAAACGTGCCATTTGCAGTGCCTGACGGCCATCAGGCGAGGAAAGTCGCATAGCCGTGTGCGATGCTTGATATATTTTTGAATCCGGTGCGAGCAGGAAAAGCCTGGTAAGTTGTTTTTGTGCACCGTCAATATTTCCCCTTCGCAGCAGATAGCGAAAACGAGCCGCAACGACATCTGGATTATTGGGTTCCACCAATTCAAGACGATAAAGCGATTGCTCGACCAGATCTTCGCGGTGAGTGTCTTCGCCTAACCGAACCTGCGCCATCAACAACTGATGAGCAGTTGGCGCGGCTTCCGCCATCGACAGCATCGACAAACCAAGGGATAGTGTGAGCAAATTTAGGGTAAATTTGTACATGCCTGGCCTCAATCAGGTGTTAACTCACTTTTTATTAGAAACAGAATGAGTGCAGCTCCCCGCCCTGCCTGTTTAAGGCCAGGACAGGATTGAGCTGCAAAATAAAAATGACGATGAATTACTGTTGATGAGGATTCAGACGACGGCGGCTAATAATGCGTAGCAGACGCCAGGCCACCCATGCCAATAGCACCACACTGAGTGTTGCCAACACCGCCAACAGAACGGGATGTCTCGCTAACACGTATTGGATACGCTCAAACCAGGGAAGATCCCCCACATAATAAGTATCTCCAGCCCGTAAACTATCGACACCAGATTCACGAATAACCGCGACTGAGCCAAAGATATTGCCGCGCTTTACACTATCAACCAACGCATTGTTGAGTAACCCATCGCCGCGTGCTCCTTCGGTCATCAATGCAATTACGCTACGTTGGGTATGATACGGGGACTGAAAACCAACCACCGCAGCCATTGGCGATGGGGAAACTATGGTTGATTGTGTTTCCGAATTTTGATCGTTTTTATCTGCCTCAATTTGGACATATTTAGCGTGCCGCATTGGACTTTTTACCCAACGTGTCGTTGCCTCAATAAGCAGATTTATTTGCTGTTTGTCTTCTAATTCTTGTGGAAGTGTCCCTATCAACAGAATGTCTGCATCCCTGCTCCGAACGGAGCTTATATCATCAGTAATTGTCAGATTAATGGCTGGAAACCCGGTTTGAGCACCAATCAATCCCAGGGTATTTAGCAATATTTCAACCTGCGTTGCACCAGGCTTTTCAGGCATAACGACAACTGTTTCTGATAAATCAGCCATTCGACTAAAAGGAAAGCCTGCGCTGACAAAGGCGCGTAAATCAGGCATGGCGATAAAGTGATGATACTTTGAAAAATCGATAGTGGAATCATCTGCAATGACTGCATGATTTTTCAAAGGCCGGGAAATAATACAGCTATCAGCATCAGCGCGCGGTATCGTATTAACGTATTCAAAATTAAATCGCAATTGATTGAGCGCCCCCAGTGTCAACGCCGGAACGGTAATTTTATTATTGTCATCCAACAATTCTTGCAATAACGGTAAACGTAGCAGCAGTCGATCCGTAGCAGATTGAGTATTTAGACGAAAAGATTCCAGGTACTGATTATTAAGGCTGACATCCACGCGCGAACCACTCACCATTGGTGTGGTATAGCGATAGTTAATCTTCATATCAACACCGCGGTTACGTAGCAGAAAGAGATCTGGTGGCAAATTAAATGAAATATTAATTGCCGCAGACTCCAGGGCGCTTGCCTGTAATTGCCCTTCATATGTCTTAAGCTCTGCGAAAGTTACAGGACGGTCAGTGCGTACCCAATTTGGCGCATCATAAGGTTTGCGCGGCAAAAGCGGCTCCACATCATTGACGACCACACTATCGCCGCGAAACAGTATATTTCCCTGCGCAAGGCCTTTTGCCGCCTGTAATAAATCGTTGTCATCGCGACCAAAAAGTACCAACAATTTGACGAAAGGATTTTGCGGATGGTTGATCATTTCAATAACAGGTGCATTCACCAACGGATGATCACGTAGAAAGTCTGGTCGTCTATTATTAGTGGCAAATACCACTGCATTACTTTCTGGTAACTGGTCATAGAAAACAGGGAATCGATGACCACGCCATCCCGATTGTGCACCAAACCACGAAGCGACAATTGCTGATGCCTGCTGCAACCCTTTGTCAGGAGTACCGGCAAATACCATCGGCAATGTATTGGTACGGTTATCTCGTGGATCAAAGAATGGCACCGGAAAATATGAAAGATCATTTTTCAGATTGAGTCTCTGAAACGTCAGTTCCAGTTCGCTGTTGCGCCCAATATCAAGCCACAGGCTGCTGCTGGTCAAATTTTCACATGCACTCTGGTAGTGACTAATTAATTCGAAACGCAAGCGGTTAAAATCGGAGAAATACAATGGATTGAGAGATATTTCCGTCAACGTTTTTTTCCCCAGTTGTTCTTTGAAAATCGGTAATACCTCCATCAACTCATCATTAAGATAAACCTTAAGTTGTGACTGGACAGGGAGTAACGACGGCGATGGGGTATACTCAAGTTTTAGTTTCGCTTCTGAAACCATTTCATCACTGCGCATACCAAACTCAATATGACCCTGAGGGTTGACTCCACTCAGAACAATATTACCTGGCACTGCTGCTATTTGCGTAAATGGGAGCTTTAACTGGCGGGATGGCACTTTCTCATAAATAGAAACGTTCTCCTTCTGCACAGAAGGTAATATTATCCCGGTGGTAGGTTTATTAATCGTTGTATGTGTAGTCGATGCTGCATTTGCCTGATAAATGCATAACAACCCCAAGAAAATTATTGCAAAACCAGCCTTAAAAAACTTTCTTCCCATTTTAAAAACTCAAGAACCAAAAACAAATACACACAATAAATATTTAGTTAGCAACCAGAAACAAAACTAACCCTTAGAACGTCCTTTAATATTCTGGAGAATATAAAAAATCATATTACAGTAACCTTTCAGAGAGATGAAAGATATTTCAAAAAAGCTCTTTAGAATATTATCCTGGGATATTTTATCATTCCATTCTTGCCATATTGAATCACGAGAAAATGTCGCTCTAACATAATTAATACTTTGTTCATGACTCATTGGCATAATCTTCAGGCCAATTTTATTATTGTAAGCATGAACTATTTGTACTGGAATATCGCATTTTCCGTAACCATCATCCAGATGAAGAGACAACTGCTGTGTTTTATCAATATCTTTTAGGTCGGAAATATTATCAATGATAACCCCTAGTCCTCCTTCGGAAAAATCAAGAACAGAACAAGGGTAGTTTCGCCCATCAGTCAGTTGGATCACACCTTTGAAAGACACGTCGATACGCGGAGAAAAACGCACCTGTTTTTGTTCAATAGAGACAGCCAAAGTTGCGCCAATAATAATTGTATTATAAAGCAACCAAACTAAACAAAAGAGATTCAGGATCGCAATATGCCCTTGCAAATTATAAAAATTAACAATACCCATTATCAATCCAAGTAAGTTTAAAATAGCAAAAATGAGGTAGGGATATGATATTCGCCAGTCAACAAACTTATTTTTTATTAATCCCCCTTTAGCTGTAACATTAAAGCGCCCTTTTGCCGGAGCAAGTAATGCAACAAGCGTCGGTAGCGTAATGTACCAGGCCAGCACCATTTCGTAAATCTCATTCCAGAAAGAATGCCTGTATTTACCTTGTATTCTTGAGTTAGTTAAAACGATAACAAATAGATAAGGCAAAACATAAGACATAATATCCGCTATCGATGCATCTATCAGATTAACTGAAAAGAAAATGGGGCATAATGGTGCACACAAGAAAATCAGTCGTGGCACACCTGATAAAAAGTGCATCATGCTGCTGAGATAGCAAAGGCGCTGTGATAATGTCAGGCCTTTGCCTAATAATGGATTGTCAATACGCAAGATTTGGATCATTCCCCTGGCCCACCGAATCCGTTGCCCAATATGGGCTGATAATGTTTCGGTGGCAAGTCCGGCAGCCAGAGGATAGCGAAGGTACGCAGAGCTGTAACCTGCACGATGCAAACGTAACGACGTATGCGCATCTTCCGTTACTGTTTCGACTGCAATGCCACCCACCTCATCCAAAGCAGATCTACGGATAATTGCGCACGAACCACAAAAAAATGAAGCATTCCAGGTATCCGTTCCATTCTGGATTAATCCATAAAAGAGATGCCCTTCATTTGGCTTTTGCCGAAACTGTCCCAGATTTCGCTCAAAAGGATCAGGGGAGAAAAAATGATGTGGTGTTTGCAACATCGATAGTTTTTCATCAGCAATAAACCAACCCATTGTTTTCGTTAAAAAAGAAACAGAAGGTATATGATCGCAATCAAAAATAGCAACAAATTCTCCGTTAGCTATTTTAAGCGCGTTATTTATGTTTCCGGCCTTAGCATGTTCATGTGTTTCTCTTGCGACATAATGAATGCCTGATTCATCTGCGAATCTTCTAAACTCTTGCCTGGCGCCATCATCAAGGATCCAGACGTGTAATTTATCTTTTGGCCAGTCTAATGCCAGTGCACCATAAACTGTATTCTTCACAACCGTCAGAGGTTCATTATAAGTGGGTATTAATATATCAACATTAGGCCATTCTTCTTTATTGTCTGGTAAGGGTATACACTCTCTGTTCAATGGAAAGCAAACCTGAAAGTAACCCAGTAATAAGACAAGCCAGGCATACGTCTCAGCAACTAATAGCGTTACTGAAAAGAAGCTGTCTGGAACCTCATCCAGGATAACTGAAGAAGAGTAACGCCACCATAGATATCTGGAAGATATGAGTACGCCAATCCCCATCAAAATAAGGGTAATTATCCTTCCCTTAAAAAAATTGATGAGAAAAACAGAGATGCAAATGATAATAGAGAATAATATTTGTTGATAAAGTCCAAGAGGCTGTTCGACAATCGATATAAAAACAAAACATAGCAATATAGCAACAACCAGAAGGATTTTGTTGTATGCTTCTTTATTTTTAAAGATCATGGCATCTAGTCATTCATTAATACTATTATTCAAACTGTGTGTTTTTTTGAAACATAAGTAATCAATTCAATGAAATTTAACACATTAACACCATGTTATCTGAGCTCTACCATTTTGCTTACTTTTGTATAATCGTTCATCTGCCAACAATTTCAACCGTTCAATATTATTCATGCACTCGTCAGTATTAGCTACGCCAATGCTGCAACTACAATTCAACCCACCCATCGAGAAATGAACAATTCGGTGCAAAGTTCTTGTTAGTTGACTTACATCTTTATCATGATAAATGATAGCGAACTCATCGCCACCAAACCGATAAATTTCACCTTTACTGCGAGGCAATTCATCTTTAATAAGATTAACTATTTTTATGAGTACCTCATCACCAAACAAATGGCCAAACTTATCATTAATGGTTTTAAATTTATCTATGTCAAACAGACATAAGTATCCGAATTTTTCGCTCAATATTTTGATATCTTTATCAAAACTCCGGCGACCAGAAGCCCGTGTAAGCGCATCATAAGTGCCAAAATCATATATTTCTCTAATTGCATTGATCTCTTCAGCATTAAAGAATAGATTTTCTCCACGTAAACCATAATGATGATCCGACAATATAGATTCTTTTTCCAACCTACCCTTATATATGATGTTTTGCAGCAAATTAATATAATAGTAATATATTATGACTGCAGATACCGCCGAAGCAAAAACAAATAGCAAACACATATAAATATACTTGCTTTTTTTGTAAGCCACGATAAATATCATTTCAGGGATGTAAGAATATGTCAGGGTGATGGCTGAGATCTCAAATACAGCATCATTTATCAAAAAATCATCACCCGCAATTTTCTTTTCATTATCATTAATATCATAAAATGAGACATAGATATCTTCTCGTTCCCCTGACTGATTTCTTATCAAAGATAAATAACGTTCTGGATCCACTACTGATATTAAACTAGTTCTTTTTGCTATGGGATGTGCATAATAAACATAGTATTTATCTTTTAAACTAATAACACCTCTTTCAAATTCGTTAATTACCCGAACAGAGGAAACTATGTCGTCACAAAAATCATCTCCTTTTGACGTAATTTTGATACATTTATCATCACTAATCATATAAGGACCCAGATCATATAAATATCCAGGATGTTGGAAATTTGAAAAGCTATCGCGTATTTTATTTAACAGTTCATCTGGTGATATCTCTAGTTCATAAAATACATTATTAGATACTGAACGACGATACTCAGACACATTAGCAATAGCAAGCCCACTATCAATAATAGATACCTTTACCGAATTAACTCGGTCTTTAACATACATAGTGTATAAATAACAAGTAACTACAGAGACGCACAAAAAATACAAAAAACAGATTCCTGCGGCCTTTTTTTTATATTTGAACATTGCGTTATTTTCTTTTTTTCGGTTTATTGTCTATATGCCACTCTGAAAATGGTAACGGTTTCTGGTATAAGTATCCCTGGACATGAGAGAATCCTAACTTTTGTAATTCTCTGGCCTGGCTTTCGGTTTCAACACCTTCAGCTATAACCGGCATATTTTCTTCACGGGCAAGGCTAGATATGAAATAGACAATTCTGTTTGTTTCATCGAAAATTCCTGAGGTAAACTCCGAATCAATTTTAATGCTATCAGGCCTTACTTTATAAAGTTTTTTCAAATCAGCTAAACCGCTGCCGAAATCATCAAGTGAAATCTTAATACCGTTTTCTTTTAAAATATTTATATTATTGTAAAAGCTATCATTTATGTCTTTTACTGCCGATTCGGTGATCTCCAGGCAGATTTGATCAGCATTTATACTAAACGTATTAATTAATGACAAAACCCGGAAGTGGAAATCAAATTCATTTAATTGCCACGGAGATACATTAATATGCAGGAGAAAATCATTCGTAATTTCATATTCACGGCTAAATGCCCCAAACTCTCCAATAGCCGTTTCCAGTACAAAATCACCCAATTCTTTAATTAAGCCAATTTCTTCAGCAACAGGTACGAAAATTGATGGTGGTATTATGCCATTTTCAACTGACAACCAACGGCATAACGCCTCCGCACCTACAACCTTATTATTAGCCATATCAATAATAGGTTGATAGACTAAATAAAACTCACTACTCGCAATCCCCTTTTTTATATTTCCAGCGACCCAGACTTTTTGATCAAGTTCATGAGCCTTGATGTCATCATAAAACATAAATTCAGATTCTTTATTTTCTCGCATAGCCGTTAATGCCAGTTTCAGCTTGCCTTCATAATTTGATACATTTTCCCCTACAAAAGTTTCGCAAATAGCAATTTTATGAACATAAATATTTCTTAGACAAATAATATGATCAGGGAGATTTAAAATTGATAATTGCTCGATGAACTCTTTACAATGAGTATGACATAGCAACAAATATGTTTCAGTTGAGACTTTCAGTATGTCACAGTATCGAGAATATTTTTCTGATATTTTTGATTTTATATCATTTATAATCTCGTCATATTTTTTACTTCCATGTATCGCCTCAACAAACTCTAATCCATAGATACAAAGCATGCCAACTGCTAAGTAGGTTTTATTGTTGGTTTCAATAACAGATTTATTGATATAGAAGCAACTTCCTTGCTCACAAGAAACAAGATTAAGTAACCGCTCCATTCGTTCTTTGTATTTATCACTTATGTTATTAATGATTTTTTTCAGCTCAATAATCTCACTGCTGTCATTTTGCACAATTTCAATTTTGTCGTTGCGGTATACTGAATTCGCTAATTTTTTCAAATGCTCTATCAGTTTATTGGACTCTTTTTTAATTTTCTTTGTTATCTTTTCAACAACATACCATAATAAACAGAAGCAAACCAAACCACATAAAAACATCAATGTAAAATATTTATTGATGTTTGCATCCTCTGATTTCTGATAGTGAAAATAATGGAATCTGACATCAGGAAGTCTGGGGAGTGATATGACATTATCGGTATAGTTGCCACTGTCATTACTTATGTTATAACTACCTGATGAGTTACGAACAATAAGATGCAGCATTGATTTTTCATTACCTACCATAATTTTTTTATTCTGCTCCATGAATAAAATATCAGCTTCACCAGCCAATTTATTAAGATAATTACTAAAATATCTTTCATCAAGATCTAAATGCATTAACTTCAGAGCAAACGAATTTTTTTCTTCTTCGGATGGACGTAATGAAAACGAGAAACATTTTTTCCCTGCAATGCCATAGCAGTTATACCACGGTGACCATTTTGAATAAGTCCCTTTCGGCAATTTATTCCAGGGGCGAGATTCAGGATCAAAGTATTTATCGCTAATTTCACCATCAACCCCAGTAAAAGGTTTACCGGGTTCTGATTGGCCAAAAAACTTAATCACACCACCATCAGTTCGAATAAAGCTAAGATACTTCCCGTTATTCAACATTATCCCAACTAGATTAACGGAATCTATTTTTTTCATCCGATGGATGACTGCTTGTTTTATTTCATTTTCATCATGTAACAGATAAATAGCATCTTTTAACGCATCAGCTTCTTTTTCAATTTTAGAAAAAAAATTATTTAAATTATTGTTAATAAGTATAAGATTAATACGCGAAGAATTTTCTTCTATTTTTTTATGAAAATCAATCGCCGTAATAAATGACAAAATAATATAGACTGTAACGGCTAATATAAGCGCAGTGTTAAATCTTGAATTTAATTTTTCAGTAATGCTATACATATTGGAGTTCTGACTAAAGTGTTATCAATAGTTCCGATATTACATCGTATAAAATTACTTATAATTGATGGTGTTAATATCCCTCATTATGATTTTATTACTTGAAACATTTCCTCCCAACGAATATACCATGATGAGAAGATTCATTTTTCCTTAATTTACAAAAGTGATTATCATAGTTTTTACTTTAACTGAACCAACATTGTTATACTTAATATTCGTGCTTTTGTCTCTTTTGCCCACGCTACCGCCTTTCGTTAATTTTCAACGAAATAATTAAGATATGAAAATATTTATAAATGTCGACATAACTGTCACATACCGCACAGTTGCGCCATCGCCACTTTTACCACCCAAAAGAGGCATTAATATGTAATCTCAGCAATCCATTCCGTTTATTTATCTGTTCTTCAGATATGAGCAATGTGACTCTTTTAACCCAAATAAATTAATCAATAACCTTAGAGAAAGTGGTCATTATTAGTTGATTGCTAAGGCTGTAGAGCGCCCATCAACCTGAACAGATAAATACGTTGAGGAATACACGATCGATAAAACAATAAGGTGCAGTAGCAGACGACTATTTTATTTTTAAAACAATAGTCTGTGAACCATGCCTGGTATGAGTAGATTCTAGTGAGAGAAGGTTTTTGTAAGTTTAAAATCCTATAAAACATCAAATTAGCAGAATTTTAAACCAGATTAGAAATGTATTTTCTACATGACGAAACAATAGTTGCAACTATTTTCAGCAAATTTAACCAAAAGTGATAACATGCAACATTGTTGATGCAGATCAAAAAAAAACGATTTTATAGTGCTGGGCGTTGTTTAAAATTTGTCCTCAAAAATCAAACTGTTACCATAAGAAATAGTTCACTGCGGAACTCAGAATAATAACGCGCAAAATAGCCAACAATTTAAATTATCACCATATCTAAAAATAAAGCTTTCCGATAACTTAAATTCGTATTATCACGACAACATTTATCACCATTCATCTCTTAAGAAAAACTTAACTTTAGCGTTATCAGAACGACTCGTTCTTTTAATCTATTTCCTGCCCAAACCCCAATCGGTGATAAATGACATCAGCACAATGTTGTACCAGCGCAACTGTTTTTCCTGAACGCTCTCAGCATAGACCGATCTTTCGCTAATATTTAATAGATATCTCTAAACAGGGGGATGTGTGGAAAATAAGAAATGCGAAAATGGTGGAATAAAAATTACAATCTGCTGTACATTTTATTTTTACAAATAAATTTTGCTGAAAGCTCGTGTAAAGAGGGAATAAGAAAACAGAGTGCGGACAACAAGTTCACACTCTGCACTAATTCATTTAGACGTGAGCAACGGGTTTTGGCGTGTGTCCGGCATTGCGTAGCAGCATCAGTAAGTAGATAAACGACACACTGGCGATCATGATAAACAGCAGATTATCAGAAAAATTCTGCATTAGCATGGCAGTAAAAGACGGCCCAAACAAACTACCCACGGTATAACTCAACAACAATGCTTGATTCATTGCGACCAGTTGATGATGTTCAACTTTCTCACAAGCCCAGGCCATCGCCACCGGATAAAGCGTAAAACCGGCTGCACCGAGGATGAACAATGCTGGAGCCATTGCCGCCTGACTTAACATCGCGATACTACCGAGAATGACGACAAATACCTGAACACGCAGTACCAGCAGACGACCAAATTTATCCGCCAGACGGCCAATTGGCCATTGCCCGAGGATACCAGCGCTAACCAGTACCGCCATCCAGAATCCGATGCTGGCATTGCTAATCCCTTTATGATTGAGGTACAGAGGCATCAGACCATACAAAGAACCCAGAACGATTCCCGAGATAATGCAGCCATTCACGCCAAGTCGTGCCTGGCGAAGTTTTAGCATTGACGTCATGGGCGTCGAAGCATGATTTTCAGCCTGTTGATTCAGGATACGAGTAAACAGCAGCGGCAAGATCCCCGCCAGGGTCAACCCCGTAGCCCACGGCAATACGCTCATCAATTCGGTTGAAACTTTACTGAGCAGTAACTGGCCTAAAAACGTCCCCACATAATAAACCATCATATAGGCAGCAAGTAACCGCCCACGGTTACGTGACGTTCCGCTGCACATCAGCGCGCTTTCCACCACAACCCAAATCATGGCGCAACCGACGCCTGCGACGAAACGCCAGGCTAACCAGCTCCAGAATCCAATCATCAAACCAAGCCCGACACAGCCTGCCGCAAAAATGAAGGAAGCAAGGTAATAACTGCGATTAAACCCAAAGCGTTTAATGACATACCCTGTCAGTAAAGTACCGACCAGGTTGCCGGTAAAATAAGATGAACTGACGACACCGACCTGCCATGTGGGCAAATGCGCCTGGGCGAGCCATAGCGGCACCAGTGTATTTAACACCGCGATCGCCAGAGTCAACAAAAGTAAGCCAGACAGCAAAAGCATGACAGGCCGGGTATACGTGGACATGAATTAAAACCGTGAGGAAGCTCAAATTTCATGCGCATCATGCCACCACCAAAAACATTGTCAATGGGTGAAAATACGTACATAACGTAGCGGCTGTATTATCGATTTATATTACTCATTCATAACACTAATGACGAAAAGATAATCAGTCTCATCTACTTGTTTTTATTGAACTAACATAAAGTTCATGCATTTCGTTCAGTCGAAAAATTTCATGGTCACAGCAAACCTGGATTTCCCGTCTATGCTTTCAGGGCAACGCATCGCGTCTGAACGATTTCAGGCGTACCACTGACTCTCGAAAGGAGAAGAGAATGACCAAACCGTATGTTCGTCTCGATAAAAATGATGCTGCTGTTTTGTTAGTTGATCACCAGGCTGGTTTACTTTCCCTTGTGCGGGATATTGAACCTGACAAATTTAAAAATAACGTGCTGGCGCTGGGTGACTTAGCTAAATATTTCAATTTGCCTACCATTCTTACCACCAGCTTTGAAACTGGTCCTAACGGCCCACTGGTCCCTGAACTGAAAGCACAGTTTCCGGATGCACCTTATATTGCGCGTCCTGGAAATATTAACGCCTGGGATAACGAAGATTTTGTCAAAGCAGTTAAAGCGACAGGTAAAAAACAACTGATTATTGCAGGGGTGGTAACCGAGGTTTGCGTAGCATTTCCGGCACTTTCCGCAATTGAAGAAGGGTTTGATGTCTTTGTGGTGACTGACGCGTCAGGAACCTTTAACGAAATTACCCGGCATTCGGCATGGGATCGCATGTCACAAGCGGGGGCGCAGTTGATGACGTGGTTTGGTGTCGCCTGCGAACTGCACCGTGACTGGCGTAACGATATCGAAGGCCTGGCGACGCTGTTCTCTAACCACATTCCTGATTATCGTAATTTGATGACCAGTTACGACACCTTAACGAAACAGAAATAAAAGAGAACCGGGGCCGAAACCCCGGTTATAACGCTTTAGCTGGCAACAGCCATACCCACGGTCATATGCAAACCGTAGAATACGCCGCGACCGATTAATTCCCCTGCAAGAAGCAGGATGAATGACACGGAAAGCAGCGGCACCGCAGGCTGAAAACCTTTTAACTGCGGAGCAATCCACAAGCACAGTGCCACAGCGATAAGCACAATCCGCCAGGCCATCAGTGCACCGTAATCCGGCACCAGCGCCGCAGCCTGTTGTACAGAAGAGTGAATCGTAGCGAGTTCAGCCCCCTGCATTACAGACATTACACCGCTCACCACCAACGCCAGCACTGAAATTGCCGGAAGTAAACGCATCACCCAGCCATTAACCCCCGCCAGACGCAGTAACAGATATCCCAGCAGCGGGCCACCCATAAACATGGTCAGGAAGAAGCCCATCGGTGTCCAGATGCTGTACCAGGTCGGTACGGTATCGATGCTGTTATACACACGTACCATCATCCAGACAAATACCACACCGAGAACCATCGTCACCACCAGCCACAGCGCGCATAATACCGGTGACAGCTTTTTCAGCATTGCCAGCAACCAGCCGATGCCACCAACGGCAAAAAAGATCGAACCGCTGGCGATTTCGTTACTCAACGCCGAAGTGCCAACCCGATTGAGTGAGTTAAAGGCGCGCATCGGTGAACCAAGGTGAAGCATTGAGGCAATAAAGCCAATGCCCATCAGTACCCACAAGCCAAACATACAGGCAATAACCCGCTGTTGGGTATCGGCCCGAAGTTCACCTTTCAACAAGGCAAATGCCAGAACGATAAAACCGCCCACTACACACTGCCCGAAGACCGTGAAGATCATCAACGGCCATTCATGCCATCCACTTCCCATCTCACACCTCCTTCGGATTTGCCAGGTAGCCAGTGGTATCCCCGGTTGGGCGGCTGTTGGCGTTAGGTTTGATCACAATATTTGGTTTGGTAAAGTGCGCTCTTGGCAACGGCGCAACGGCGGCCAGATCGCCATGTTTTTTACGCAACTCGTCGATAGGGCCGAAATCCAGCGCCCGCAGCGGGCAAGACTCGACACAGATCGGTTTTTTACCTTCCGCGACACGATCATAACAACCATCACATTTGGTCATATGTCCTTTGGTTTCGTTGTACTGTGGCGCACCATACGGGCAAGCCATATGGCAGTAACGACAGCCAATACACACATCTTCATCGACAACGACAAAACCATCTTCACGTTTATGCATCGCGCCGCTCGGGCAGACTTTGGTACACGCCGGATCTTCGCAGTGATTACATGAAATCGAGAGATAGTAGGCAAATACGTTCTGATGCCAGACGCCGTTATCTTCCTGCCAGTCGCCGCCCGCATATTCATAAATTCGGCGGAAGCTGACTTCTGGTGTCAAATCTTTGTAGTCTTTACAAGCCAGTTCGCAGGTTTTGCAACCGGTGCAACGACTGGAATCAATAAAAAATCCATACTGGGTTGTCATCGGTTACTCCTTACACCTTTTCAACCTGAACGAGGTTTGTATGTGACGGATTCCCCTTGGCGAGAGGAGATGGGCGTTGAGTGGTCAGTACGTTGATACAACCGCCCTGATCAACACGTTTCGCATCGGGGTCATACCAGGCACCTTCACCCAATGCGACCACGCCCGGCATCATTCGTGGCGTTACTTTCGCCTCAATATGAACCTCACCGCGATCGTTAAAGATCCGCACCTTATCGCCATTGTTGATACCGCGTTTTTGCGCATCAATTGGGTTGATCCACATTTCCTGGCGACAAGCCGCTTTCAGCACATCAACGTTACCATAGGTGGAGTGCACACGAGATTTGTAGTGGAAACCAGTAAGTTGCAGCGGATACTGTTTATTCAGCGGATCCTGATAACTTTCAAAGCCCGGCGTGTAGATCGGCAGTGGATCAATCACATCGCCTTCTGGCAATTCCCAGGTAGCTGCAATATCAGCCAGTGCCTGTGAATAGATCTCAATTTTGCCCGATGGCGTGGTCAACGGATTTGCCTGCGGATCTTCCCGGAAGGCTTTATAAGCAACGTGATGCCCTTGTGGATCACGCTTTTTAAAGATCCCCTGCTTACGAAACTCTTCAAAGGTCGGCAATTCAGGAATCGCTTCTCGCGACTGGGCATACAGGTGGCGCATCCACTCTTCCTGGGTACGCCCTTCAGTAAACTGTTGCTCGACGCCAAGGCGTTTTGCCAGTTCGCTGGTCATCTCATAGATGGTCTTACATTCAAAGCGCGGTTTAATCACCTGGTCATTGAAAATTACGTAGGACATATTTCCGCAGGAAGCATCCAGCGCAAAGTCCATCTGCTCAGAGGCGGTGCAATCCGGCAACAGGATGTCAGCATATTTTGCTGATGAGGTCATGTGGCAGTCGATAACTACAATCAATTCGCACTTCTTATCATCCTGAAGGATTTCATGGGTGCGGTTGATTTCCGAGTGCTGGTTAATCAGGCAGTTACCGGCATAGTTCCAGATCATCTTAATCGGAACATCCAGCTTATCTTTACCGCGCACACCATCACGCAGCGCTGTCATTTCCGGGCCGCGTTCAATCGCATCGGTCCACATAAACATGGAAATGCTGGTTTGGATCGGGTTTTCGAGGGTCGGCATACGGACAAACGGTAAGCTGTATGAGCCTTCGCGCGCCCCGGTGTTGCCACCGTTAATACCGACGTTACCGGTGAGGATCGCCAGCATTGAGATAGCACGAGTGGCGATTTCACCGTTAGCGTGGCGTTGTGGTCCCCACCCCTGGCTGATAAACGCCGGTTTAGTGCTGCCAATTTCCCGCGCCAGTTTGATGATTTTGTCCGCCGGAATACCCGTAATTTGCGAAGCCCATTCCGGCGTTTTAGCAACGCCGTCCGGCCCTTCACCCAGAATGTAGGCTTTATAGTGACCGTTTTTCGGCGCACTGGCAGGCAACGTTTTTTCGTCGTAACCGACACAATATTTATCGAGAAACTCTTGATCAACCAGGTTTTCAGTGATCATGACATATGCCAGACCATTAACCAGTGCGGCATCTGTTCCCGGACGGATCGGGATCCATTCATCTTCGCGCCCGGCACCGGTGTCTGTATAGCGCGGATCGATAATGATCATGCGAGCATTTGATTTCTGACGCGCCTGTTCGAGGTAATAAGTCACCCCGCCGCCGCTCATTCGCGTTTCGCCCGGGTTATTACCAAACAGTACCACCAGCTTACTGTTTTCAATATCTGACGGGCTGTTGCCATCAGCCCAGCCGCCGTAGGTATAGTTCAGACCTTCCGCAATTTGCGCGGAGGAGTAGTCACCATAATGGTTCAGGTAACCGCCACAGCAGTTCATTAAACGCGCAACCAGGGTATTTCCCGGTGGCCAGGAGCGGGTCATGGTGCCGCCCAGCGTACCTGTACCATAGTTCAGATAGATGGATTCGTTGCCATATTCTTTAATCAGACGCTGCATATTAGTAGCGATAATGTCGTAGGCTTCTTCCCAGCTAATGCGCTCAAATTTGCCTTCACCACGCGCCCCTACCCGTTTCATCGGATATTTCAGACGATCAGGATTATAAACGCGACGACGCATGGAACGCCCACGCAGACAGGCGCGCACCTGATGCAGGCCGTCGTAATTGTCATCACCGGTATTATCCGTTTCGACGTATTTGATCTCACCGTCCACGACATGCATACGTAGCGGGCAGCGGCTGCCACAGTTAACTGTACAGGCGCTCCAGACAACCTTCTCGTCAGAATTTGCCGCAATGGCGTTATCGACAGCGTGCGCTATTCGACTAAAAGGTAATGTTAATGCGCTGCTGGCCATCGCCAGGCCGCCGATCGCTGTCGTTTTTACCAAACCACGGCGACTCACCTCAGCAGCCAATACCGCATCAGGGATTTTCGTTTTCATAATGGCTCACTCAAGCTTGCTTACGATTGATTCCAGTAACAAACCGTATTGTGTAATTATTTTTATAGCGGTGCGCTATATAGGCTTGTATACATCGAATGATTTGAAAATCAACGAGATAGATAGATTTTCACTCGAAAGTAGTATTACGCGTAAGTGAAATGTAATTATTGTTTGGTATCAAAAGGAGACAAAAAAAGCGCCCGTAGGCGCTTTTTAGATTCGGCATATTTAGATATTAGCCAATATATTCCAGTCCGTTCATGTACGGACGCAGAACTTCTGGTACTTCAATACGGCCATCAGCCTGCTGATAGTTTTCCATTACCGCAACCAACGTACGACCAACAGCCAGACCAGAACCGTTCAGGGTATGAACCAGACGGGTTTTCTTGTCTGACTTGCTGCGGCAACGTGCCTGCATACGACGTGCCTGGAAATCCCAGACGTTAGAGCAGGAAGAGATCTCGCGGTAGGTGTTCTGTGCCGGGATCCATACTTCCAGGTCGTAAGTTTTGCAAGCGCCAAAGCCCATGTCGCCAGTGCAAAGAATGATTTTACGGTACGGCAGACCCAGCAGTTGCAGGACTTTTTCTGCATGACCGGTCATCTCTTCCAGTGCCGCCATAGAGTCTTCCGGACGCACGATCTGAACCATTTCAACTTTGTCGAACTGGTGCATACGGATCAGGCCGCGAGTGTCACGACCATAAGAACCAGCTTCAGAACGGAAGCACGGTGTATGGGCGGTCATCTTAATTGGCAGATCATCTTCATCGATGATTTCACCGCGCACCAGGTTGGTCAGCGGAACTTCCGCCGTCGGGATCAGCGCGTAGTTACTGGTGTCAGCTTCTTCTTCCAGCGGACGAGTATGGAACAGGTCACCAGCAAATTTCGGCAACTGACCAGTACCGTACAGCGTGTCCTGGTTAACCAGATACGGGACATAGTTTTCGCTATAGCCATGCTGCTCGGTGTGCAGATCCAGCATAAACTGCGACAGCGCACGGTGCATGCGAGCGATTTGCCCTTTCATCACCACAAAGCGCGAACCGGTCAGCTTAACTGCTGCTGCAAAGTCAAGACCTGAGTGCATTTCACCCAGCGTCACGTGGTCACGAACTTCAAAGTCAAACTCGCGCGGGGTGCCCCAGCGGCTAACTTCAACGTTGTCATTTTCGTCTTTACCTACCGGCACTTCATCTGCAGGCAGGTTAGGGATTGTCAGCGCGATATCGCGAATTTCAGCCTGTAAAGCATCCAGCTCGGCTTTTGCTGCATCCAGCTCTTCGCCCAGTTTGTTCACTTCCAGACGTAAAGGCTCAATATCTTCCCCGCGCGCTTTCGCCTGGCCAATGGATTTCGATCGGGAGTTACGCTCCGCTTGCAGGTTTTCCGTTTTGACCTGCAATACTTTACGACGCTCTTCAAGAGCGCCCAGCTTATCTACATCCAGCTTAAAGCCCCGGCGTGCCAGTTTTTCAGCGACTGCGTCTGGCTCATTACGCAGCAGATTGGGATCGAGCATGCTTATCCTGTGCTTATCGAATTAAATGGGAGATGTGGCCACAGCCTGCGACCACAGGGATACAGTAACAACATTACCGCAACGATAACATTAACGGTAGCGTTTTATGGGGCTATTTTGATCCTGTTCAGCCAGCCAGGCGAGCTTTTCGCCAATCTTGCCTTCAAGGCCTCTGTTGGTCGGGAAATAATAGCGTGTTTGTGCTATTTCCGGCGGGAAGTAAACCTCACCGGCGGCATAAGCGTTTGCTTCATCATGAGCGTAACGATATTCCTGCCCGTAGCCCATTTCCTTCATCAGTTTGGTCGGCGCATTGCGCAAGTGAACTGGCACGTCATAATCCGGACGTTCGCGAGCATCGGCCAGCGCGGCTTTAAACGCAGTATACACAGCGTTACTTTTTGGCGCGCAAGCCAGATAAACAATCGCCTGGGCAATGGCGCGCTCGCCTTCTGCAGGGCCCACGCGGGTAAAGCAATCCCAGGCAGCTATTGCCACCTGCATCGCACGCGGATCAGCATTGCCGACATCTTCCGACGCTATTGCAAGGCAGCGACGTGCGACATATAACGGATCGCCACCGGCAGTAATAATTCGCGCATACCAGTAAAGCGCCGCATCGGGGGCGCTACCGCGCACAGATTTATGCAGCGCGGAAATCAGATCGTAAAAGCGATCGCCTTTGTTATCGAAGCGGGCACTGCGCTCACCGGCGATTTCCGTCAATAATTCTGTCTTCAGAACACGTTTACCGCTGTTATCGACTTCGGCCATATCCGCCATCATTTCCAGCGTATTTAACGCCCGGCGCGCATCGCCATTCACCAGTTCAGCAATCGCCCGACGCGTCTCATCTGGCAGAACAATATCTTGCCCACCGTAACCGCGGGTTCTGTCTTCCATCGCCTGAGTCAGTACTTGCTCAATATCCTCTGTGCTAAGGGATTTCAGCAGATAAACTCGGGCACGGGAAAGCAATGCCGAGTTAAGTTCAAACGACGGGTTTTCAGTCGTCGCGCCAATGAAAGTGATGGTGCCATCTTCAATATGCGGTAGAAAAGCATCCTGCTGACTTTTGTTGAAGCGGTGAACTTCATCAACAAACAGAATGGTGCGCCGACCGGCATTGCGGTTCTGCCGCGCTCGCTCGATTGCCTCGCGAATCTCTTTAACGCCAGAGGTGACGGCTGAAATACGTTCCACATCAGCATTCGCATAGCGGGCAATGACTTCTGCGAGGGTCGTTTTACCAGTACCGGGTGGCCCCCAGAGGATCATGGAATGCAAGTGCCCCGCTTCGATAGCACGCGGCAACGGTTTCCCCGCAGCCAGCAAATGCTGCTGGCCGATATACTGTGCTAAATTTTCTGGCCGCATACGCGCGGCCAGAGGTTGAAAAGTATTATCCGAAAAATCGAGCGACAGATTGCTCACTCAGGGCCTCTACTTACGTTGGTCATCTACCGTTACGCCTTGCGGCGGGGTGAAGGTAAATTTCGCTGCATCCACAGCACCGTTTTGCTGGGATTTCAGTTGATAACTACTGCGCTGATCGTCCTGCTCTACCGCACTAAACTGATGGATCGTACCATCGCGCCCCACATTAATGGTGAATTGCTTCAGATTGCCATTGCTGGCTTTCGGCGTCAGGATAAAGTCATCGCCATTCTGTTTGATGTTGTATTGCTGCCAGTCACTGGACTGGTTACGGGCAATCAGCATAAACGGCGTATTGCCGGTGGCATCTTTCAGCCAGGTTGCCGTGGCTTGTTCAACAAAGGGATTATAGAACCACAGTGTTTTACCGTCAGAAACCAGAACACTTTCATCCGGCTGAGTCATATGCCAGTTAAACAGATTAGGGCGTTTCACCCATAAATCCCCCTGACCTTCCTGTACAGCAGCACCGCTACCGTCAGTGACCTTTTGCGTAAAGCTGGCATGGAAACTGCTGACTTTATCCAGGCGGCTTTTCAGATCGCTTGCGGCGTCAGCCCAAACGCTGCTCGCCACGAAGCTTGAGAGTAATGCACAGGTGATGGCAATTTTTTTCATCATTGTTCCTCAAATTACGTCACTCCCAAACGGGAGTTCCCTCTACTCTCTATTCCAGGCTAATAATCAGCTTGAGGAAAGAAGAAAATACTGAATTTTCAGTTGATGGAGTGCCGGATGCAACGTTATCACGTCTTATCCGGCCTACGATTCACCAATTAGTCAAATGGCGGTGGGGCCAGCACTTCACGATTACCGTTGTGACCCTGTTCGCTGACGATCCCCTGCGCTTCCATCTGTTCTACGATGCGTGCGGCACGGTTGTAACCGATGCGGAACTGACGCTGAACACCGGAAATAGACGCTTTGCGTTTTTCAGTGACAAACGCCACCGCCTGATCGAACAACGGATCCAGCTCTTCAGCACCGTCAAAACCACCCGCACCACCTTCACTTTCGCTGTCGGAAGTGATGCCGTCAACATACTGCGGACGACCACGGGCTTTCCAGTCCTGCACCACCGCATGTACTTCCTGATCGCGAACAAAGGCACCGTGAACACGTACTGGCATGGTGGAGTTAGGCCCGGAGTAGAGCATATCCCCCATTCCCAGTAGCGATTCTGCGCCAGCCTGATCAAGAATGGTACGTGAGTCGATCTTGCTGGATACCGTGAAGGCGATACGGGTCGGAATGTTCGCTTTAATCAGACCAGTAATAACATCAACCGAAGGACGTTGCGTTGCCAGTACGAGGTGGATACCCGCGGCACGGGCTTTTTGCGCCAGACGTGCAATCAGCTCTTCCACTTTTTTACCCACCGTCATCATCAGGTCGGCAAATTCGTCCACCAGCACCACGATATACGGCTCTTTTTTCAGCACCGGATGCTGTGCATCCATACTATCGCCCGGCTTCCAGTACGGATCTGGAATTGGCCGCATCATACGATCAGCTTCAGCAATTTTTTCGTTATAACCTGCCAGGTTACGCACACCCAGTGCCGACATCAGCTTATAACGACGTTCCATCTCGTTGACACACCAGCGCAGAGCATTCGCTGCATCTTTCATGTCGGTAACGACTTCCGTTAACAGATGCGGGATACCTTCATAAACCGAAAGCTCCAGCATTTTCGGGTCGATCATGATGAAACGCACATCTTCCGGCTGCGCTTTATAGAGCATACTCAGGATCATAGCGTTCACACCGACAGACTTACCGGAACCGGTAGTCCCCGCAACCAATAAGTGCGGCATTTTCGCCAGATCGGCAACCACCGGCTCACCGGCAATATCTTTACCCAATACAATCGTCAACGGTGATGGGTTATCACGGAACCTGGCGTTATCCAGCACTTCGCGCAAATAAACGGTCTGGCGTTTTTTATTCGGTAATTCCAGACCTACATAAGGTTTACCTGGGATTACTTCAACTACACGGACTGCCACTGTTGATAACGAACGGGCAAGGTCACGTGACAAGTTAGAAATACGCGCGGCTTTTACCCCCGGTGCCAGGTTCAGTTCAAAGCGAGTGATAACTGGCCCTGGTGAGTAGTTAACAACATCGGCTTTAATGCGGAAATCAGCCAGGCGCGCCTCCACCAGACGTGCCATTTGTTCGAGCGCAAAGGTATCTACTGGCTCCACTTCGCTCGGCGGCGGCGTCAACAAATCCAGCGATGGCAACGGCGTTGTCGGCTTGTGCAACGGACGACTGTCGCCATTGCGCATTAACAGCGGATGAAGCAGGGTATCCTGCGGCTGCGGCACGACTGGTTGCTGCGGCTGTTGATACTGCGGCTGCGGCGCGACCGGTTGTTGCGGCTGCTGATACTGCGGCTGCGGCGCGACCGGTTGTTGCGGCTGTTGATACTGCGGCTGCGGCGCGACCGGTTGTTGCGGCTGTTGATACTGCGGCTGCGGCGCGACCGGTTGTTGCGGCTGCTGATATTGCGGCTGCGGCGCGACCGGTTGTTGCGGCTGCTGAACAGGTTCAACAATTGGCGTAAACAGCGGCTCGTGTGGACCATCATCCACTAATGCTTTCATCGGTGAAAATTCAAAATCATCCAGCGAGAACGGATTCGCCCCCGCAGGTTGTTCACCGGAATAACGTTGCTGCTGTGTCTGGACGAACTGACGAGCCAGTTCTGCCTCTGCAGCGGCATCTATTTCATCTTCCGGGTTAACTGGCACATCATGCTGATACTGTTCACCATAGCGTTGCTGCTGCGTCTGGGCGAACTGACGAGCCAGTTCATCCTGCTGCATTGCATCTATTTCATCATCGTTATACTGCCCGGCAGAATCGTACTGGTTGCGCTGCGCTTCACGTGCCTTCTCTTCCGCTGCACGCTGTGAGGGCAGCTTAATACCGTATGACGCCAGTTCACGACGCGTCGGAACACGAATACGCTTCGGCCTTGGCAACTGAGGGCCAATACCCTCTTTCACTTGCGGGCGCGGTCCACCGCTATTTGACAGGCTGAAGACAGGTGCAGCCACCGTCGCTGCGGCTCCCGTTGCCAGGGTCGCTTTCTTCACGCCAGATGCCAGCGGTGAGACTGCGGCTGCGGATTCTACCGGCGGCACTGCTGCAACACCTGGTCGTGCCAAAACAGGCTTGACCGGTTCTGGTTCTTTAACCGGTTCAGGAATCGGTTGATACCAGGCCGCAAGTTGCTCACGTTCACGCGCACGCTTCTCTTCCACTTCTTCAAAATAGTAAAGTGGCGGACGTGCAGGCTTTGTCTCTTCAACAACAGGTTCCGGTTCAACGACAGGCTGCTGTTCAACAGGTTGTGGCTGTTGATACAACGGCTCTTGAACGGTCGGCTGCTGATAAGTTTGCTCCGGCTGGTAAGTAGGTTGTGGAGCAAAAGTGGATTGCGATTCTTCAGCTTGCCAGGTGTTACCAACCACCGGTTGTTCCGGCGCAGGCGCATAATATGGCTGCTGAGGCTGCGCCGGTTGTTGCAGCGATTCGTTATATTGCACCGCAGGCTGCACATATTGCGGTTGCTGCGGGTAACCTTCGGATACAGGTGCAATTATCGGTTCACCCGCTTGCGGTCCAGGAACAGGTTGCCAGGCCACTGTGGGCTGTGTTGGTGAAATATCAACAGGTGCAGATGGTGGTGTCTGGGTTACCGGTTCAACCGGCGCAACCCAGCTTTGTGTCACAGTGGTCGCAGCCGCTGCAGCAGCTACAGGTTCGGTAATCGGCGCACCATTTAATAACGGATCGTATTCGTCATATTCTGGCTGCGTTGCACGATTGCCCGAAAAGAGGACGTCATCAGGATCGGCGGCGACACCGCGCGCCGTGTAGGTAATTTCTTCTTCATCATCCATCCGCTTGCCGGAGAACAACGCAGCGTCAGTTTTCCGCCCCATCGGATTAATGAATTTTTCGGCCAGACGTTTACGACGCGCTAATGCGCCACGAAGGATCCGGGCACGGCGCGACTCATGTTGTTTGCCGTGACTCTCATCTTCATACTCTTCGTCGTCTTCATACTCATCTTCATCAACCCAGGTATCGTCGCGACGAGTACGGTTACTGGCAAATGTGAGAATGTTTAAAATCCAGCCGCCCAGTTTTTCGGCAATAGTCACCCAGGACCAACCGGTAAACAGCGTCAGGCCTGCCGCCCAGACGCAAAGCAGCGCAATCGTTCCCCCACTACTGTGTAACAGTGGCTGCAGCGTAGTGCTTAATAAACTCCCGATTACGCCACCGGAGGCAAAATACCAGATATCGTCAGCATTGATCGCCGCCAGACCACAGGAAGTAAGGATGATCGCCAGCACACCAATAATTCGCAGCGAGACGGCAAAATAATCAATGTATTCGTCGCTGGCCTGCTGACGCCAGGCAAACCAACAGCCACCGATGATAATGACGGGGATGGTGTAAGCCATGACGCCGAAAATGAAGAACAGGGTATCGGCCAGCCACGCGCCAGGTGCCCCACCTAAATTATGGATAGGCTCATGCCAGGCCGTTTGTGACCAACTGGGATCCGAAGGATTAAAGCTTAATAAAGCTGCCATCAACCAGACGGCAAACAGAACAATAAGAATCAGCAACGCCTCCAGAAGTCGGCGCCCGCTGCTTAACTTTGTCAATGTGACTTCTTTGTCTTCAGTGTATTCCTGGCTCAAGAAAGGCTCTCCAGGTTACAGGCTTTTCCTGCCCGATGCTAAAACGGACAACAGTACCAGGTTACCCCAGTACTGTTGCTGTATGGATTAACAGGAGTGTAATCAAAATACGCCGATTTTGCACCTGTTCCGTGTTAGCGCGTCTTAATAACCAGACGATTACTCTGCTTGACTTCTTCCATAACAACGTATGTCCGTGTGTCATTGACGCCAGGCAGACGCAGCAGAGTTTCCCCCAACAGCTTACGATAAGCTGACATATCCGGCACGCGTGTTTTCAACAGGTAGTCGAAATCACCAGATACTAAATGACACTCCTGAATTTCTTCAAGTTTTTGTACAGCGGTATTGAATTGTTCAAACACATCCGGAGCGCCACGATTCAGAGTAATCTCAACGAATACCAGAAGTGATGCATCCAGATAATGCGGGTTCAACAGCGCCGTATAGCCCTGAATAAACCCTTGTCTTTCCAGCCGACGCACACGCTCAAGGCACGGCGTTGGGGAAAGTCCCACACGTTTAGAAAGCTCGACGTTAGAAATACGCCCATCCTTTTGCAACTCATTAAGAATGTTACGATCGATACGGTCGAGATCTTTGCCAGGGCGCTTCTTGCTATCTACCATTATTATTGTCTCTCTGTATTCCTTCCCTACTCCTGTCTGACCCTGAAAACATCACTGTCCAGAGTCGCTACCCGTCACGATAGACCGAAATCATTAAGATTCACGGCGCGCAATGCCTGGGTCTACGGTGAGAAGACCGTTGCCTTGTGGCAGCTATCGACATCACGAATGGCGTCTGTCCACGCCATGCGTAGATTTCACTAGCACGGTAAACATGGTATTTACATGCATGATTATGCGCATATAAGAATACTGTTTTTTTCTTCCTCGAATGTTTTCGCAAAACGCCAGGTGATTGTCAAAGCAAAACATCGTTTTTTAGTACAACATGCCAGATATTCATTAACAGTCGCGTTTAATCATCATTTAATCGGCTTATAAACCGGAAAAATTAAGTAGCAGAGGTGATAATGACAGAAGAATTTGACACGCTTATCGCTTTTGACGATTGCACAAATCGTTAACAAAATCGTCATACTCTTTTTTTACGCCTGTAAATTCCCTACAATCCTGCCTATTGTCTGCCAACAACTATGGGGATCTCATGGGCACGACCAAACACAGTAAACTGCTTATCCTGGGTTCAGGCCCGGCGGGCTATACCGCTGCTGTCTACGCGGCACGCGCCAACCTGCAACCGGTGCTGATCACCGGCATGGAAAAAGGCGGCCAACTGACCACCACCACGGAAGTGGAAAACTGGCCAGGCGATGCAAACGATCTGACCGGACCGTTGTTAATGGAGCGCATGCATGAACATGCCACCAAATTTGAAACTGAAATCATCTTTGATCACATCAACAAAGTGGATTTGCAGAATCGTCCGTTTCGCCTGACTGGCGACAGCGGCGAATACACTTGCGATGCGCTGATTATTGCCACCGGGGCTTCTGCACGCTATCTCGGCCTGCCCTCTGAAGAGGCTTTTAAAGGTCGTGGTGTCTCTGCCTGTGCGACTTGCGATGGATTCTTCTATCGTAACCAAAAAGTAGCGGTTATCGGCGGCGGCAATACTGCAGTTGAAGAGGCGCTGTATCTGTCTAACATCGCTTCCGAAGTACATTTGATCCACCGCCGCGATAGTTTCCGCGCAGAAAAAATCCTCATTAAGCGTCTGATGGATAAAGTGGAGAACGGCAACATCATTCTGCACACCAACCGCACGCTGGAAGAAGTGACTGGCGATCAGATGGGCGTCACAGGCGTTCGTCTGCGCGATACGCAAAACAGCGATAACATCGAATCACTCGACGTTGCTGGCCTGTTTGTTGCTATCGGCCACAGTCCGAACACCGCCATTTTTGAAGGGCAACTGGAACTGGAAAACGGCTACATCAAAGTACAGTCGGGTATTCATGGCAATGCCACCCAGACCAGTATCCCGGGCGTGTTTGCCGCAGGTGATGTAATGGATCACATTTATCGCCAGGCCATTACTTCTGCTGGTACAGGTTGCATGGCGGCACTTGATGCTGAACGCTACCTCGACGGTTTATACGGCGAAAAATAATTTTACATATCAGTAACAAAAGTAAAAAAGGCGACTCCATGCGACTATGGGTCGCCTTTATTATTTCCCCGTTGTAACATTGCCCTGCAAAAAATTCTGATAACTCACCTGCTAAGCGTGCAATGAATAAATCCCGTCAAAAAGAGTTAACCCGCTGGTTAAAACAGCAAAGCGTCATCTCCCAACGTTGGCTGAATATTTCTCGTCTGCTGGGCTTTGTGAGCGGCATATTAATAATTGCCCAGGCCTGGTTCATGGCGCGTATTCTGCAACATGTGATTATGGAGAATATTCCCCGCGAAGCCCTGCTGCTTCCCTTTACTTTACTGGTACTGACCTTTGTGCTGCGCGCATGGGTGGTCTGGTTACGCGAACGGGTGGGTTATCACGCCGGGCAGCATATCCGTTTTGCCATTCGCCGCCAGGTTCTCGACCGCCTGCAACAAGCAGGGCCTGCATGGATTCAGGGCAAGCCAGCCGGGAGTTGGGCGACGCTGGTACTTGAGCAAATTGACGATATGCATGATTACTATGCTCGCTACCTGCCGCAAATGGCGCTGGCGGTATCAGTGCCGCTACTGATTGTGGTCGCGATCTTCCCTTCTAACTGGGCTGCGGCGCTCATTCTGCTGGGCACCGCTCCATTAATCCCGTTATTTATGGCTTTGGTTGGGATGGGCGCAGCCGATGCGAACCGACGTAACTTTCTCGCGCTTGCTCGCTTAAGTGGACATTTCCTCGATCGCCTGCGCGGCATGGAAACACTGCGTATTTTTGGTCGTGGTGAAGCCGAAATTGAAAGCATTCGTTCTGCTTCGGAAGATTTCCGTCAACGGACGATGGAGGTGCTGCGACTGGCATTTTTATCCTCCGGCATTCTGGAATTCTTCACCTCGCTGTCAATTGCTCTGGTGGCGGTCTACTTTGGTTTCTCCTACCTCGGTGAGCTGGATTTTGGTCACTACGATACTGGGGTGACGCTGGCTGCGGGTTTTCTCGCACTCATCCTTGCGCCAGAGTTTTTCCAGCCATTACGCGATCTCGGTACGTTTTATCATGCTAAAGCCCAGGCGGTTGGCGCAGCCGACAGCCTGAAAACGTTTATGGAAACCCCACTCGCTCATCCACAACGCGGTGAGGCGGAGTTAGCGTCTAACGATCCGGTGACCATTGAAGCCGAGGATCTGTTTATCACTTCACCAGAAGGTAAAACGCTGGTCGGCCCGCTGAATTTTACTCTGCCAGCAGGCCAACGTGCGGTGTTAGTTGGTCGTAGCGGTTCAGGTAAAAGCTCACTATTGAATGCGCTTTCCGGTTTTCTTTCCTATCAGGGATCGCTACGAGTCAACGGCATAGAATTGAGCGATTTATCACCGGAATCGTGGCGCAAACATCTCTCCTGGGTTGGGCAGAATCCGCAATTACCGGCGGCAACACTACGGGATAACGTACTGCTAGCGCGACCTGATGCCAGCGAACAAGAGTTACAAACAGCACTGGATAACGCGTGGGTCAGTGAGTTTCTACCGCTCCTGCCACAAGGTGTTGATACGCCTGTTGGCGACCAGGCAGCCCGCCTTTCCGTGGGTCAGGCGCAACGCGTGGCGGTGGCTCGTGCGTTACTAAATCCCTGCTCGCTATTACTGTTGGATGAACCCGCTGCCAGCCTTGATGCTCACAGCGAGCAGCGCGTGATGGAAGCACTGAATGCCGCCTCACTGCGCCAGACTACGTTAATGGTCACCCACCAGTTAGAAGATCTTGCTGACTGGGATGCCATTTGGGTAATGCAGGATGGTCAGATTGTCGAGCAAGGACGTTACGCGGAGTTAAGCGTGGCTAACGGTCCTTTCGCCACATTACTGGCCCATCGTCAGGAGGAGATTTAAATGCGCGCTTTGCTACCCTATCTGGCACTGTATAAACGCCATAAGTGGATGTTAAGCCTCGGTATTGTGCTGGCGATTATTACTCTGCTCGCCAGTATCGGTCTGTTAACACTTTCCGGCTGGTTCCTCTCCGCATCGGCTGTAGCCGGTGTCGCAGGCCTGTATAGTTTTAACTATATGCTGCCCGCCGCAGGTGTGCGTGGCGCGGCAATCACCCGTACCGCCGGTCGCTATTTTGAACGACTGGTGAGTCATGACGCGACTTTCCGCGTATTGCAGCATCTGCGCATTTACACCTTCAGCAAACTATTGCCACTCTCCCCTGCCGGGCTGGCCCGCTATCGCCAGGGTGAATTACTCAACCGTGTCGTGGCGGATGTTGATACGCTCGATCATCTTTATCTGCGCGTTATTTCGCCGCTGGTAGGTGCTTTTGTGGTGATTATGGTGGTGACCGTCGGGTTAAGCTTCCTTGATTTCACCCTCGCCTTTACGCTGGGCGGCATTATGTTGCTGACGTTGTTCCTGATGCCTCCGCTGTTTTATCGCGCCGGAAAGAGCACTGGGCAAAATCTGACTCACCTTCGCGGTCAGTATCGCCAACAATTAACCGCATGGCTGCAAGGGCAAGCCGAGCTGACCATTTTTGGCGCCAGCGATCGTTATCGCACGCAGTTAGAGAATACCGAAATTCAGTGGCTGGAAGCGCAACGCCGCCAGTCCGAACTGACCGCGTTATCACAAGCGATTATGCTGCTGATTGGCGCGCTGGCGGTGATCCTGATGCTATGGATGGCCTCCGGTGGCGTTGGTAGTAATAATCAGCCTGGCGCGTTAATTGCGCTGTTTGTCTTCTGCGCGTTAGCTGCATTTGAAGCGCTGACTCCGGTGACTGGCGCATTTCAGCATCTGGGGCAAGTGATTGCCTCTGCCGTGCGAATCACTGACTTAACGGACCAAAAGCCGGAAGTTACCTTTCCTGATACCCAATCCAGTGTTGCCGATCAGGTATCCCTGACATTACGTGATGTTCAGTTCACTTATCCGGAACAATCACAACAAGCGCTTAAAGGGATTTCCCTTCAGGCAAACGCCGGAGAACATATTGCGATTCTCGGGCGAACCGGATGCGGCAAATCAACTCTGTTACAACTGCTGACTCGCGCATGGGATCCACAACAAGGCGAGATTCTGCTTAACGGTAGCCCCATTGCCAGCCTGAACGAAGCGACTCTGCGCCAGACCATCAGCGTTGTGCCGCAGCGTGTGCATCTGTTTAGCGCCACGCTGCGAGATAATCTATTACTCGCTTCGCCTGGCAGTAGTGATGAGGCTCTGGCGGAGATCTTGCGCCGCGTCGGTCTGGAGAAATTGCTCGAAGATGCAGGACTCAACAGTTGGTTAGGTGAAGGCGGACGTCAACTCTCTGGTGGTGAACTGCGCCGTCTGGCTATCGCCCGCGCACTATTGCACAATGCGCCGCTGGTATTGCTGGACGAACCTACCGAAGGTTTAGATGCCACAACAGAAAGTCAGATCCTTGAATTACTTGCAGAAATGATGCGTGAGAAAACGGTGTTAATGGTCACTCACCGACTTCGCGGACTCTCTCATTTCCAGCAAATAATAGTGATGGACAACGGGCAAATTATTGAGCAAGGTACTCACGCAGAACTGCTTGCCAGACAGGGGCGTTATTACCAGTTTAAGCAGGGTTTGTAAGCTATTATTGAACGATCCGACTTGCGTAGTGGAGTTTTGCGGTCATGCGCCTGGTTCAGCTTTCTCGCCATTCAATAGCCTTCCCTTCTCCGGAAGGCGCATTACGTGAGCCTAACGGCCTGCTGGCGCTGGGGGGCGATCTTAGCCCCGCGCGCCTGTTAATGGCTTATCAGCGTGGTATTTTCCCATGGTTTTCTCCTGGCGACCCCATTCTCTGGTGGTCGCCGGATCCACGCGCAGTATTATGGCCGGAATCACTGCACATCAGTCGCAGTATGAAACGATTTCATAAACGCTCGCCTTACCGTGTCACGATGAATCATGCCTTTGGTCAGGTCATTGAAGGCTGTGCCAGCGATCGCGAAGAAGGAACCTGGATTACGCGCGATGTGATTGAAGCCTACCACCGCTTACACGAGCTGGGTCATGCCCACTCCATTGAAGTCTGGCATGAAGACGAGCTTGTCGGCGGCATATATGGCGTAGCGCAGGGAACGCTATTTTGTGGCGAATCGATGTTCAGCCGGATGGAAAATGCGTCCAAAACGGCGCTCATGATCTTCTGCGAAGAATTTATCCGTCATGGCGGCAAAATGATCGACTGCCAGGTGCTTAATGATCACACGGCTTCGCTTGGAGCCTGCGAAATTCCCCGGCGGGATTACCTCAATTACCTCAATCAAATGCGCCCGGAACGATTACCGAATAATTTCTGGGTGCCGCGGCAATTGTTTTCGCCACAGAAATGAATGTTTTCGGCACATTTCTCTCCAGAGTGTTATAATTGCGCTCGCAGAGTTGGTTACGCTCATTACTCCGCTGCCGATAAGGAATTTTTCGCGTCAGGTAACGCCCATCGTTTATCTCACCGTTCCCTTATACGTTGCGCTTTTGGTGCGGCTTAGCCGTGTGTTTTCGGAGTTATGTGCCAAACCTGTTTGTTGCGATTTAGCGCGCAAATCTTTACTTATTTACAGAACTTCGGCATTATCTTGCCGGTTCAAATTACGGTAGTGATACCCCAGAGGATTAGATGGCCAAAGAAGACAATATTGAAATGCAAGGTACTGTTCTTGAAACGTTACCTAACACCATGTTCCGCGTAGAGTTAGAAAACGGTCACGTGGTTACTGCACACATCTCCGGTAAAATGCGCAAAAACTACATCCGCATCCTGACGGGCGACAAAGTGACTGTTGAACTGACCCCGTACGACCTGAGCAAAGGCCGCATTGTCTTCCGTAGTCGCTGATTGTTTTGCCGCCTGACGGGCGAAGAGAAAGAACGAGTAAAAGGTCGGTTTAACCGGCCTTTTTTGCGCCCGGGATTAAGGAAGAAAATAAATATTGGGGTGTGGATTTTAAAAACTGCCTGTACGGCAGTGAACCTGATGCCCCATGCGGCGAAGGTTCTCAAACATTTCTAAGCTGCCTGTACGGCAGTGAACTTGCACTTCTTGAGCGACTGGCGGAACAATCTTTTCTAAGCTGCCTGTACGGCAGTGAACGATTCATGCGCCCGTCTGAAATGGTCGCTTTTTTTCTAAGCTGCCTGTACGGCAGTGAACATAGTGCCACCGCCCACGCTCAAATATTCAGATTTCTAAGCTGCCTGTACGGCAGTGAACTGAAATAATAGCAGACTATCCGATTGATTTACTGTTAAAAATCACAAAATCATAGGTTCATACCCTTTTTCGAGACGTCAAAATAGTAATAAACAAAATCAATGAGTTACATGTCACTCTAAAAAAATGGGTCGATTGGTATTTCTTCACTCTCATATTTCCCTCGTAGCTTTTGATAAACAATTGATCAGAACGCATACGACCATAATCTCGGGCGAATGAATCGTGTGTTCATTGCGTAACCAAACAAATCAATCTAAATAAATTCTTCTTGACCGTTTTGCTCCAACTCCCTATAGTAGCGCCCCGTTGCCCCCCATGTGGTAAGGCAGCAAAAATTTGGTGAGGTGTCCGAGTGGCTGAAGGAGCACGCCTGGAAAGTGTGTATACGGCAACGTATCGGGGGTTCGAATCCCCCCCTCACCGCCATCTTTAAAGAAGAGCTCGTGCGAAAGTACGGGCTTTTTTTGCATTGATCCGCCATGAATAAAAAACACGTACTTCCTCTTCGAAAGTACGTGAAAATCAGTGGCTGATTACTATACCCACTAGTCGTAGGATACGGCAAATATGGCTTTGCTTTGGACTTCTCCTGGCTGTAGTGCTTCCTCATTCACGCGGACATATTTCGCGGTAATCGGGAAGGTGTACTGATTCTCAATGGCCGCCATTTTAGTTAATTTGTTCATCAGGGTATCACCCAACTTTAACGGTGTCGTTGCGTTACCATTATAAATCTGGAACCCAACCCCCTTAGCACCATTAAGCGATGTGTTTTTCAGAATGGTTCCACTATCATCCCATTCACCGCGCGCAACTTTAAAAGTCACTGGATTAGTCGTGACGTTATAAACACTGTCACAATTTAAAACCAGATCTATAGAACCTGATTTTGTGTTATTGGCAGATTGCATCTCACTTATCGTTGTTTCTGGCATTCTTATTTCGTAAGTCGGTTGCGAGAAACTACAGGTTGTAGGTTTGTGTTTTGTTATATTAACATTTAAATTCTGTTGATAAGCAGCATCTGTTGGTAACCTATTGCTCACATAACATATAAAATAAAAGATAATGTTTTGATAGCAAAAATTAGTTGCTGAACCATTTTCAAATGGAAAGACAACCGCAGGAGCATTCAAGATGAATGAATTAGAATATACTGTTTGAACATTCGCATTACTGTCAGGCGATTTTATATATGAAGCTGTTAATGCTATGCTTTTATTATTAATAGTATCGTTAACTGAATAAGTCTTCCTGCCTCCCGTATCAACAGGAAATCCATCTCCGACATCAAGATTAAACTTAATATAAATTGATTGATTGTTGTTTTGATTTTCTTTTATCTCTACAACATAATTATCCAATGTCTTAAGCACATTTACCTTATCTTGAGTCGAATTACATGTGAATTCCCCCGTCAGATTAGGAGAAAATGTAACCGTCCCATTTCCCGTTGTTAGGTCTAAATTTACGCCCTGTATGGCAGTAGAATTTCCGTTGATAGTACATTTAGCCTGCCCCCAAAATGGCAAAGCCAGTAGAAACAAAAACCAATATTTCTTCATAAACAAATCCTTTAACGACAAATATAAACTTTATTCTCATCAATAACGTTATCAAAGGTAATAGTGCAGAATTGTTCCTGCTGTTTATTAACCGAGACGCGAATCGCCGCGGGAACATCATTGGTGCGAATAAATATCCGACTTCCCTGTCCTACCAAGCCCACATTGTTGCCGCTTTCATCTTCAACCTCATAACCAAACGGCAACGGAGAGCCATCAGGGCGTTGGGAGATGAAATACCAGGGCTTGCGTTTATCAGTCTCAAACTGAGTCATCACTACCGCACCACGATAAGGAACGGTGTTTTTACGGTTACCCAGTAGCGCCACATCGCTTTTACTGTCGGCAATATCCAACATCAACGTATTTTCACGATACGGCGTCAGGTTGTCATAAATAGCGTAGCCTCTGCTATCCGTGGTCAGGTAACGATATCCCTGCACCGCTGCTCCCTCCAGTCCCGGCGCTTTGACGATGGCGAACGTATCAGAAAGTCTGGGAGCCAGTGCCACCCCATCCGACCACGCGACTAAACCGCCTTGAATATTACCGCTAACCTGTTGATATTTTTTCGACTGGCTATAGCTGCCACCAATAGTCGCCAATGGCGCACGCCAGGTCAGGTTTCCACCTGCGGTTGTTTCGCTGCCCTGGTGTTGATGGCTTAAGTTAGCCCCGTAGCTGAACTGATCGCGGCTCCCCGCTACACCGCTGAGGCTGGTATTATTCGACCGATAGCCGTCTTTATCAAAAGTGGTTGAGTTAGAAACAAATAAATCTCGTCGTTTTTCAGTGATTCCATCGCCCCACGAGAAGGGAATTGAGAAATATAAGTTAATGCGTCTATCTTCGCGGTTATCTTCATCGTAGGTCTGGCTAACAGACAAGGTATAACTAAGGCGTTCCCAGGAGTTCGAATAGCTGAGTTGATAATCTTTCCCTGTCCCGCTGCGTTCCCAATAATCCCGCCATTGACCGCTGACCGACAGATATCCCCAATCATCTGGTAATGACTGGTTTATATTTACAGAAAAGCTGTTCTTGCGACCAAAATCGTACTGATAATAGTCGGCAATGTCATAAACAGAGTCATCTTCTCGATTATATCTATTCCTGTTATTTGCCCATACGTGATCGTTAAAAGTACGATAATCCCGAGAGGAGTAACGCCAGGCCGCCAGAGAAAATTGCGTCCCACTCTGTGAAAGATATTTGTTCCAGGCAATCTGATAACTTTGACCATTAAATATATCACCGTTATCTTGTTCACTGTGGGAATGGGTAAAATCAACCGATACAGCACCAATCGGTGTATTCCATCCCGTGCCGAGAACAAACGATGAGTAATTATCAGACAACTGCGTGCCAGCATAGAGAGTCAGCAAATTATTAAGGCCATACTGATAGCTTCCCTGAATAAAATCCGACTGATTGCTGGCTCCCTCAATACGACTACGTCCGGCAGCAAATTCATATTTCGAAACGCCCGGTTGCAACATATTTGGTACAGATGAATAAGGTACACGATAACGCGACACCGAACCGTCAGCTTCTTTAACGGTTACTTCCAGATCTGCACCACCACCAGCAAGTTGCAAATCATCAATGGCGAATGGACCTGGCGGAACCTCTTTCTGGTAAACCACAAAGCCATTTTGTTCGATAGTGACAAGTGCGTTACTTTGGGCAACACCACGCACCACTGGAGTAAAATTCTGTTTAGAGTTCGGCAACATCTGCATATCGCGCCATAGGCGTACACCGCGAAAACGCACGGAGTCAAAAACATCAGAACCGGTATACATTTCACCAGCACGCAATGTGCCAAGAATTTGTGGAATTCCGCGCTCCAGATATAACGTGTTACTCTTCCATTTACCGCTGCTATCGTCACTTTTCGTATAATTGGCATTTGAATGCAACTGCCAGCCCAGAAGATTCAAACCACTATTCAGATTTAAATAGCTACTTTTATTATCTCCTCCGTGCTTATAATTACTGTAATACTGACTGGCATAATAAGACGTATATAAGGCGTTAATTCCGCGATCCCATGCCTCAGGCGGGACATATCCGCGTTCATACTCAACGACATAGGCCTGGGGTACACTTAACTTCAGGTTAAAATGCCCAATATCATAGTCGACGCTGCCTCCCTGCACTGCATCCCGAAGTGGTACGCATTCTACGCTTTTATCGACATTAATTTCTTCAGTGAGGATCCCTATTTGCTTTAACTGCTCCCAGGATAGACATGTTGCATCCGGATCATCTTTAATATCGACATTATAATGTCCGCGCCACTGATTATTCAGGTATACATCCATATCATAGATACCGGGCATCGGCTTATTACTATCGATATGATAGTCAGAAATTTTTTCCCCATTTAATCCGCCAATCATAAAATGGGTGTCAAATGTTTCATCTTCCGCCCATGCAGACGAAGTTGCCAACACCGACAGAATAGCCAGTGTAATAGAATTAAGTTTAGACATAATCAATCCCTGATCTATTTGACGGTTTTTATTTTTTCACTCAAATAGTTTCCATGATCATCAATCAGCGTAACATTGTACTGGCTAACAACGGAAGATGTGGTGACGGTCTGTTCTGACCAGGGTGCGAGCACCAGCGTTTCTTTATTTACTTTGGTATTACCTGTCAGTTCGGGAATAGTTATCCAGTTCGCTGAATTATTTTTTATATTAATACCATTACTGACAGTTCTGATATTCAGTCGAGAAAAACTCCCTTTATCGACACCTGCTATACCTTCCGGACGATAAATAAATTTGATGCGGTTTTGCATCGCGAATTTAATCTGGTTTTTACCTTCATTTTTCTCACTATTAGGTGGAATGTCCAGGACATTAAGGAAGAACAGGCTTTCGCGATCTTTAGGTAGGGTATTCGCCAATTTTTTGATTTTGAGTTGTTGTCCCTCGCCACCTTTTACGTGAGTTACCGGTGGCGCCAACACGAACGGGACGTGAATTTTTTCTGGAGGCTGGCTGGTATCGCCATCATCAATCCATGACTGAACCAGGGCGCTACGATTACCTTCATTCATTAACTGAACGGTAATCTCTTTTTTCTGTTCTGGATAAATAACACGAGTGCCGTAGATATAGACACCACCCCACGCAGGCGTGACCATGCCGGCCAGCAAGAAGGCTATTAATTTTTTCATGATAACAATCCTTGTTATTGAAAATCGGCGACCGAAGCCGCCGATAAACACGGTATCAATCTGTCACGACAGTCATTGTCAGTGCAGAGTTAACCGGGCCAGCCTTCACTTCAGTATCTACTGCCGCGTATTTCGCCCTGAAATTCAACTCATATGTATTATTTTCGTTTTTTACTAGATGAATATAGTCATCACCTTTAATCTGTTGAGATTGACCGTCCGCCCCCTCATAATAGACAGCAAAACCAGCACCATTTTCTTCTGCGGTGTTACGAGTAATACCACTATTGCCCACGTCAAATTGGTCCCTGGAGAAAGTAATTTTAGGTGCATTGTCTCCCGTGCATATAACTTTCAGCGGTAAACAGGGGTGATAACGCCAGTCATCGACCGCATCTTCTTCACTGGCCGGTACTCTCACTTCAGCAAACATTTCTCCAACACGCTGTATTTCACAACTTTGCTTATCAGCTAAATTCAACAAAACGTGTTGGTAATCCATCACGCCCCAGCAAGCGACTCCGCTGGCGCATCTCACCTCTTCTCGCCTGAAATTCCCTTGCGCTTTACGCTCGTTGTCGCCCGTGCGGGAATAGAAACGCGCTTCGCTTTCTTCATCATCCATATGTAGAAAAAATACCGCCTCCGGCAACGGCGAATAACGAAATGGCGTCTGGCGCTGCATCCAGCCGTTCCAGCTTAGCGGTGCGCGCCACCATTGCGCCGCCACCACATGTTTGCTTTTACTGCTCATCAATTCAGTGGATAAACGACTATGCTCAAGTTCCGCCAGTTTGTTGTCATTATTGGCAGACAGAATCCGCGGCAAGGCGTTAATCGTCCGGTAGTCCGCGATCGGAATCAGTTCGCAAATATCATGGCTATCCAGCAAGTGTTCTTTTGTTTCGAAACCAGGCTTACAAAATGCGGGGGCTTTTTTCTGCAATGCTTTGATATTAAAACGCAAAATAACCAGATTCTCACTGGTCGGCACATTTCTACGGTGGCGCTGAATACGTCCGGCAAATTGAATTATCGAACGCATGGAGCCTGGTTCGATAATTCCCCAATCCGCATCCCAGTCACGCCCCACCTCTATAACCGATGTCCCCAACACCACAAACAGATGGTGCGATTCCGGACGGTTATGTAAGGCTTCAGCAATATCCTCGTTGTTCCAGAAATCGAGTTCGTTATGGCGGGTAAAAGCGCGGTCCAGGCGCTTCTCAATATCTGAACGTACTGCCAGTGGATGTCGGGAGTGGTAAACACAATAATGAATGCAGACATCTTCTGGTGATGGAATGGCGATCAGGGCTTTGGTCACTGCGACCAGTGGATTGATATTCGCGAAGCGCACCAGGCCCAGCGAAACGGTTTTACCGCTTTCGTGTAGCTGGCGATGCGCCTGATGCAACTTCAGCATTTGCGCATGTACCGTCTGAGCCACGCTTTCGGTAACATCCTGAATTGCGTTTGATGCAGATGAAATAGAAGCAATACGTCCGAAATGCAGTCGTTCTTTTTCGGCCAACATTAACGCTCGTCGCGCAACAAACTTTTTGTGCGTCTCACGAAAAGTAGCGCCATCGCCAATTTGTATGGCGTCGGCATCTTTTTCATCAAACCAGGCACAGCAAATATTGACGGGTCTGCCGTTCGTACCGCATGACGACTGCCACATTTTACGCCCGGCAAGATAAGCCGCGAACAGCGCCTGAATCAGCCCTGGCGGCAACGTCGCGGAAGAAAGTAATACCCGCGTTCCCAACATTCCGGCCCAATTCATCAGACGACATACTGCATGAAGATCGGCAATATCAAAGTCGTCAGGTTCATCGAGCACTAAATCGCTGGTTAACAAACGCAACATCGAAGGAAGCTGTTTTCCGCCTCGCACACCTTCGGTCGCAGAAATAAGATGATCAATGGTTGCTACCAGAATCGGTGCGCTTACTAACGCCTTAAGTTTGCTGTCATCCTTCAACCATTTTTCCAGCGCCCCGGTATGCAGACTACCTTCATATTTAACAAACTGTTGCTCCTCTGCCAGCGATTCTTGCGAAGCACTTCCGCAATCATTGTCTGTTTTTTCCTGCAGCCACAGTTGCTTAACTGCCGCCGAACCAATCAGTACCGCCAGCTCATCCTCGCCCAGTCCAAGCCGACTGCGCAGAGCATCGCCGGTTTGCAAAGTCAGCGTGCGCAATCCCAGCGCGACGGTAAAACGGCACCCTTCCCGCTCATCGGTAAGCGCATACATAATGCGGGCGTTAGCAAAGGTTTTACCGCACCCCGTCGAGGCCATATTGACACCGAAAAAACCGTCTTCCCGGCTTCGCTCACGTAACGCACGTGCCACATCCCAGGCTTTATCCTGCCAACGATATTTCGCGTCTGTGGCCCGTTGGCTAAAGCCTTTATGTCGGGCAATTGCCGGAAGCGATGCACGTGTGTGCATCAGTTGCCGCCCAAGTAGATACGCATGATGCGCGACGCCGACCAGATGCTCATCTACCCGTTGTTTGAGCGTGCCGCTCTGCCGATCGCTATTTGCCCAGACGATATAATTCGGGTCTTGCCATTTTTGCTGCGCGTCGTTAGATGAATAGTAGTGATCGGCAAGCATCAGGCAAAAACGCGCCATATGTAACGGAAACAGTTGCTCCATCTGCCCCCATTCCTTTAAGCCGATCGCGTTACACGCCCTACGGGCAATCTGACGCGCTTTTTCTCGCCAGCTCGCGCTTTGAAGCGGCGTTCCTGACGGAAATTGCCAAACTTGCTCGAAATCTTGTTGTGACCAGTCATTCTTACGGTGGTTAACGGCATTCCAGTCAGCATTGAGTTGTTTCTCCAGCCAACTATCACAGCCTTTGCATGATTGTTCTGGTTGTGGCGAAAGATTCTCCGGCATTCGATGATGGGAAAGGATCAACCAGCCTACCGTTTTGGCGAGTGGTTGCAGCGAACTGAATGGACTATTTGAAAAATGAGGCGTGTCTTTTTGCAGGCACTCAAGGATCGCGGTTTCATCATCTGCCGTTAATTTCCCAAGTTTTTCCAGCCACACTTCGTCTGGCTGTTCACCGACAAAAGCCTGAAAAAGCCGCAGCGAAATCCACTCATGTCGATAAGGTTGATAACTGCGGGCATTCTTTTGGGTCAGGCTTTGCTGAAAGCTGCGTCCTGCTTTACCAAAATCATGAAATAACCCAGCGATAGCCGCCAGCAGCGCAATACTTTCCGCGCACTGCCAGCGATTTTCTTCTTTTTTCACCAGGCTGGTTTGCGTTGTTCGATTTGTGGGAACGCGTCCCTGAGCATTAAAACGACGAATATTGCCGACAATCCACATCAACTCCGTTTGCCCATTCTTCTTCAGCCAGTGACAAGCCACTGCGGTATTTCGCCGGGCAGTTTTGCGCAGTAAACGGCGAAGTGTATTAACCCCTTCCAGAGTAATCACCGTTTGCCATGCGGCGTCACCAGTGCGTTCGGCAAACTGATCAATAATACGGCAGCTCTCCACTCGAGCATTTTTTGTGCAGCGCGAGATAATCAGGACGTTCATTGGTCAGCCTTAGCCAGGGCCTGAGCCGTTTCCTGCAGAGAGGTGATCATGACATCCAGCGCATCCGCTTGTTGAAAGATATTGATGCAGCGTTGACGAAACTCCTGAGCATCTTCTCCCGCCATTGCAGCGATAAATGCTTGTGGCATAACAAGGGCATCTTTAATCAGATCGGCAAGGTCAAAAACGAGACCACCGCGACGGGTTTTACCGTGCATTACTGCTAAACCGTGCGGGATCCCGGTTACCCACGCCGCCACTGCCGCCAGGCCATACGCCAGATAATTACCCTGATCGAGGAAGCGGTTGGCCATATCAACTCCGCCACCCCGTTTTGCACGAGTAAAGTCGCCGTAGCCCACGGATTGACTCACCATTTTGTAGAGTGCTTTGGTCAATTTCGCCTCTACGAGCATAAGCTGCGTATGGCTTTCTGCCATGTCTATTTCTTCACGAGTGCGATTTAGCAGAGTCTGCAGCGCACTGGCATCAGGTTGAAAGGCGTGTTCACGCTGCATTTTCGCGCTGGTCCAGTACTTATCAATATGTGTCAGACGAATTAACTGAAAACGTTTCGCGGCGGCAAGGCGTTTGTCTTCAACAAACCAAAAAGAAACCCACTGCTGAAGATATTCAGTAGGACGATATTCGCTTTGCGGACTGAGCCAGGAGACATCAACATCAACTTCATTTGCCGAATACAGCGGCGTGCCATCCGTACCACAAAAACCCACCATCACTCCAGCATGGGCAAATTCACGCATCGCCGCCTGGGTAACGGACGTTCCCATCCCCAACATCAACGCCGTGGTATTCGCAATGGGGATATTCCAGTAATACGACTCCTTGCCTTCACTGGTGACATACTCCACTCGCCCACCATTCACCTGCACCCGGCATTTTTCCAGATAATAAATATTGGCACGCCTGGAGTGGAGAATGGTTTTGAGATCAGAAGGAGTAAGGTAATTTGAAGACATAAACACATCCTGTGATTATTTTTATTTGAAGGAGTTAGGATTAGTACAGCATTGATTTCTGCGTGAGAAATTGATTCTCGTCGCAATTATCACAATTGTTATTGCGTGTCACAGCTAATGGTTCGGAGTTGAGAGCGCCATAACGCAGCTAAATTTCTGCCATCATCGTATTTGTGAAACTGCCTGTACGGCAGTGGACCTTGTTAAGACCACGGGCACCATGCAGATGCTTTTCTAAGCTGCCTGTACGGCAGTGAACGGGCGGCATCTATCAAAATCCGGTTTTCGTCTTTTCTAAGCTGCCTGTACGGCAGTGAACTTAGCAACGCCAGAGGCAGTGATCGTGCTGGTTTTCTAAGCTGCCTGTACGGCAGTGAACTATTTCGTTCCCGCTTCACTACCTGACATTGTTTTCTAAGCTGCCTGTACGGCAGTGAACTCTCCACCGATTAAATCAGAATCGTTTTGTGTTTTCTAAGCTGCCTGTACGGCAGTGAACGTGTGGCGTGTGGAAAACAAGCCGCTTTGGTTTTTCTAAGCTGCCTGTACGGCAGTGAACTTTTCCGGCCATTTCGAATTGCGCCAAAATTGTTTCTAAGCTGCCTGTACGGCAGTGAACTTTTCCGGCCATTTCGAATTGCGCCAAAATTGTTTCTAAGCTGCCCGTACGGCAGTGAACATATCTGGAACCGGCAAGACGCAATTCAGGCGTTTTCTAAGCTGCCTGTACGGCAGTGAACGCCACTGGCGACCAGGTGATTTCCGTTTCGACTTTCTAAGCTGCCTGTACGGCAGTGAACTTTGTGGGATTTTTTTAACGCGTCTTCCTTCGTTTTCTAAGCTGCCTGTACGGCAGTGAACTACACCGTATTTACCCTGGTGGGTATGGGCGCTTTCTAAGCTGCCTGTACGGCAGTGAACTCCACTTCGTCGCCAACGTTTGCCAGTTCACCTTTCTAAGCTGCCTGTACGGCAGTGAACAGGGGAAGGAAGCTGCCGGGAATGCTGGAAATTTTCTAAGCTGCCTGTACGGCAGTGAACTGATCATTGATTACGAAAAAGCCATCGAATACTTTCTAAGCTGCCTGTACGGCAGTGAACTCAAATACTACACGCTTAGCCCATTGTTAATAAAGCGAAACCAGCAAAATTCCTTGTCCAGCCCCTTTTTTATCCTTGCCTTCCAGCAGCATTAATTATCAATAACTTACCTTCGCCCTCAAAAATAGGGTTTTTACCGCCCCACCTCACAAACAAAAAAATCCGTAACCTCTTACGAGATTACGGACTTTATCAACCTACTTAAAAGGCTTCACGACCCCAGATTAATGCGCTGCTTCCGCTTTGTGCTTTTGCGCACTCTGGAACCCGTAGGTCAGCTCATTTTTCTCTTTATCCAGCGCAACAGTGACCTGACCGCCATCCACCAGCGAGCCAAACAGCAGTTCGTTAGCGAGCGGTTTCTTCAGGTTGTCCTGGATGACGCGAGCCATCGGACGTGCGCCCATTGCCCGGTCGTAACCTTTCTCAGCCAGCCAGTTACGTGCTTCCTGGCTCACTTCCAGAGAAACACCTTTCTGATCCAGTTGAACCTGCAACTCGACAATGAATTTATCAACCACCTGATGGATCACGTCGGTTGAGAGATGATCGAACCAGATAATATTGTCGAGACGGTTACGAAACTCTGGCGTAAAGATCTTTTTGATCTCTTCCATCGCATCGGTGCTGTTATCCTGGTGGATAAGCCCAATCGATTTGCGCTCGGTTTCACGTACCCCGGCGTTGGTAGTCATCACCAGCACCACGTTACGGAAATCGGCCTTGCGTCCGTTGTTATCGGTCAGCGTGCCGTTGTCCATCACCTGCAACAGGATATTGAACACGTCCGGATGCGCTTTCTCGATTTCGTCCAGCAGCAGCACCGAGTGCGGATGCTTGATGACCGCATCGGTCAGCAGACCACCCTGATCAAAACCGACGTATCCCGGAGGCGCACCAATCAGGCGGCTGACAGTGTGACGTTCCATATACTCGGACATATCAAAGCGCAGAAGCTCAATGCCGAGGGCTTTGGAAAGCTGCACCGTGACCTCAGTTTTACCGACCCCGGTTGGACCAGCAAACAGGAACGAACCGACCGGTTTATGTTCGTGGCCTAAACCCGCACGCGCCATCTTGATGGCTTCGGTAAGCGCCTCAATGGCTTTATCCTGACCGAAGACCAGCATTTTCAGGCGATCACTGAGGTTTTTCAGAGTATCGCGGTCACTCTGAGAAACACTCTTCTCTGGGATACGTGCGATACGCGCCACCACGGACTCAATATCCGCCACATTGACCGTTTTCTTGCGCTTGCTTACCGGCATCAGACGTGCGCGAGCGCCCGCTTCGTCGATAACGTCAATCGCTTTGTCCGGCAGATGACGATCGTTAATGTATTTCACCGCCAGTTCTACCGCCGCACGCACCGCTTTCGCGGTATAACGCACGTCGTGGTGCGCTTCATACTTCGGTTTCAGACCGTTGATGATTTGAACGGTTTCTTCGATCGACGGTTCAGTAATATCGATTTTCTGGAAGCGACGCGCCAGAGCACGATCTTTCTCGAAAATGTTGCTGAACTCCTGATACGTCGTCGAACCTATAACGCGAATTTTACCGCTGGAGAGCAGTGGTTTAATCAGGTTAGCCGCATCCACCTGACCGCCAGAAGCTGCGCCTGCGCCGATGATGGTGTGGATCTCATCGATAAACAGGATGCTGTTGGTATCCTGCTCCAACTGTTTGAGCAACGCTTTGAAACGTTTTTCAAAGTCGCCGCGATATTTAGTTCCCGCTAACAGGGAACCGATATCCAGAGAGTAAATCGTACAGTCAGCCATCACTTCCGGTACATCGCCCTGGACAATACGCCAGGCGAGACCTTCCGCAATCGCAGTTTTACCAACGCCAGACTCGCCAACCAGCAGTGGGTTGTTTTTACGGCGGCGACAGAGAACCTGAATGGCGCGCTCCAGCTCCTTCTCACGACCAATCAGCGGGTCGATTCCTCCCACGCGCGCAAGCTGGTTCAGGTTCGTCGTGAAATTCTCCATACGGTCCTCCCCACCAGCTTGTTCTTCACTGCCGGGCTGGTTTCCTGGTTCAGAAGACTGAGATGGCTCGTCTTTACGCGTGCCATGAGAAATAAAGTTCACCACATCAAGACGGCTGACTTCATGTTTGCGCAACAGATAGGCAGCCTGTGACTCCTGTTCGCTAAAGATAGCAACCAGAACATTCGCACCGGTAACCTCACTGCGACCGGAGGACTGAACATGGAAGACCGCACGTTGCAGTACACGCTGAAAACTCAGCGTCGGCTGCGTGTCACGCTCCTCTTCACTGGCAGGCAGAACGGGTGTGGTTTGTTCAATAAAGGCTTCCAGTTCCTGACGGAGCGCCACCAGATCCACGGAACATGCTTCCAGCGCCTCCCGAGCCGACGGGTTACTGAGCAATGCCAGTAACAAGTGCTCGACGGTCATAAACTCATGACGGTGCTCGCGCGCTCTGGCGAAAGCCATGTTTAAACTGAGTTCCAGTTCTTGATTGAGCATAGGCACCTCCCCCAATTTTTATGCCTGCATTCAGGCTTTTTCCAGCGTACACAGCAATGGATGCTCGTTCTCCCTTGCGTACTTGTTCACCATCGCCACTTTGGTTTCTGCAACCTCGGCGGTAAAGATTCCGCAAATGGCCTTCCCCTGGTAGTGAACAGCGAGCATCAATTGCGTTGCACGTTCTACATCATAAGAAAAGAATTTTTGTAACACGTCAATAACAAACTCCATCGGAGTGTAATCATCATTGACTAATATCACTTTATACATAGATGGCGGTTTTAGCGCGTCACGCACTTTTTCTTCCGCCAGTTGATCAAAGTCCAGCCAGTCGTTCGTTTTACCCATTGTCAGTTATCATCTTCGGTTACGGTTATCGGCAGAACGCTCTGCCGCTGACAAGAGCTTATTTGCCTGACCAATCTACTCCACATAATAGATAATTATCATCTATCGTTGGCATCAGCGACATCAGTCACATTACTGTCAATAGCGTTAACTGCTTCAAATTTTTGATGCATACCTACCCCCAGGCCCCTGTCAAACGCTTGACGACTCGCCCTATTTCTCTAAATTGTATTTCTAGAGTTGGCGAGGTTTTGAACAGCTCCCTCTCTGACCCCGGTTTATTCCATCTTACTTGTATAAGATTTGCGAAGGATGTCGAAGCATGGAAAAGGGTACTGTTAAGTGGTTCAACAATGCCAAAGGGTTTGGTTTCATCTGCCCTGAAGGCGGCGGCGAAGATATTTTCGCTCATTATTCCACCATCCAGATGGATGGTTACAGAACGCTAAAAGCTGGGCAATCCGTTCAGTTTGATGTCCACCAGGGGCCAAAAGGCAATCATGCCAGTGTCATTGTGCCCGTCGAAGTAGAAGCTGCAGTCGCATAGCTCTTCTGTCTCATTGTGTACATCCTACAGGCAAAATGCCAGCCCGATCGGCTGGCATTTTTATCTCAAATATTACTCCCGTGCCAGAGCATCCACTGGATCCAGTTTTGCCGCATTTCGCGCAGGCAGCCAGCCAAATAAAATCCCGGTAACGGTTGAACAAAGAAACGCCAGTAGCAGCGCCAGCGGAGAAAAACCAATTTCCCAACCGGGTAAAAAAAGCTGCAATGTGAAAGCGATTAACAGTGACAGCGTTATCCCCAGCGCACCACCCACCAGACAAACCAGCACGGCTTCAATCAGAAATTGTTGCAACACATCGCTGGCGCGCGCGCCCACGGCCATGCGGATACCAATTTCCCGCGTCCGCTCTGTCACCGATACCAGCATAATATTCATGACGCCAATGCCGCCCACCACCAGCGAAATCACCGCCACCAGTGTCAAAAACAGTTGTAAAGTACGTGTGGTCTTTTCGACCGTTTTCAAGACACCGTCCATGTTCCAGGTGAAGAAATCCTTTTTGCCGTGGCGCAGCGACAACAAACGGGTGAGTTGCTGTTCAGCTTCAGCGCTGTCAAAGCCTTCTTTCACTCTTACGGTAATGGAGTTAAGCCACGACTGCCCCATAACCCGCCCGGACATGGTGCTGTAAGGCAACCACACGCGCAGCACTTTACTACTGCCAAACATCGACTGTTTCTCTTCCGCCACGCCGATGACCCTCGCTGGCATATTACCGACAAGAATCACCTCGCCAACCACATCCGCTTTATGCGGAAAAAGCTGACGGCGGGTATTACTGTCGAGAACAACTACCTGCGCGCGACCATTCAGTTGCTCCTGATTAAAGGTGTTCCCTTCGCTGAAAGTCATACCATAAACATTAAAATAGTCCCCGCTTACGCCGTTGGCGCTGGCAGCAACATCAACATTGTTATAACGCAGGCGCAGGTTTTGCGAGACGGCGGGTGTGGCAGAAGCGACCCACGGTTGTTTTTGAATGGCGATTAAATCGTCGTACTTCAGCGCCTGCTGATATTGCGGATCGTCATCGCCAAAATCTTTCCCGGGATAGACATCAATAGTATTAGTACCAATAGAACGAATATCCGCCAGTACCATTTGTTTAGCCGCGTCGCCCACCACGACAATAGATACCACCGACGCAATACCGATAATAATCCCCAGCATGGTCAGTAAAGTACGCATTTTATTGGCTGCCAGCGCGCGCCACGCCATCGTCAGCGCCTCGTTAAAACCGCTGACGAACTGCCGCCAGCCAGACGCCGTTTTGACACCCGGTTCGCTGTTGGCTGCAGCAGTATTTTTTTCAATAGCAGGTGGATTACGCACGATTTCGCCGTCGTGAATTTCGATCACCCGCTCTGCCTGGGCGGCAACCTGCGGATCATGAGTGACGATAATCACCGTGTGCCCGCGATCGCGCAACTGATGCAGGACAGTCATCACCTCTTCACCGGAATGGCTGTCCAGCGCGCCTGTCGGTTCATCAGCGAGGATCACCTGCCCACCGTTCATCAACGCGCGGGCGATACTGACTCGCTGTTGTTGACCACCGGAAAGCTGAGCAGGGTAATACTCTGCGCGCTCTTCCAGCCCCAGTCGTTGCAGTAATTGCCGGGCGCGCAGCAGTCGCTGTTTACGCTCAAGGCCAGCATAGACGGCGGGAACTTCAACGTTCTGCTCGGCGGTTAAATGCGAAAGCAGGTGGTAACGCTGGAAAATAAAGCCAAAATGCTCGCGACGGAGCTGCGCCAGCGCATCGGCGTCCAGCGTGGCAACATCCTGACCGGCGACGCGATAGGTGCCGCTTGTGGCTTTATCCAGGCAGCCGAGGATATTCATCAGGGTCGATTTACCGGAACCCGAAGCGCCGACAATCGCCACCATCTCTCCGGCATAAATATCCAGAGTGATCCCCTTCAGCACCTCAACCTGCTCATCTCCCGCGGGATAGCTACGGCGAATATCCTTCAATTCGAGCAAAGGCGTCATTGCGCAGCTCCTGGTTTGGCCTCACCAATCACCACTTCTTCGCCCACTTCCAGCCCTTTGACAATCTCAACATCGGTATCGTTACGTGCGCCAATCGTTACTTCACGCTCGCGCGTTTCTCCATTACGTAGCAGTTTGATCTTATAGCGGTTATCGCCAACCGGATCGCCTAACGCCGACAGTGGGATTGTCAGCACGTTTTTCACATCAGTGAGCTGAATGTGCACCTGTGCAGTCATATCCAGCCGCAACAGACCATCGGGGTTTGGTACTTCAAAACGGGCGTAATAGAAAATAGCGTCGTTGACCTTTTCCGGTGTTGGCAACACATCTTTAATCTGCCCTTCATAGCGCGTCAGCGGATCGCCAAGCACCGTAAACCAGGCTTTTTGCCCCGGCTTCAGGTGGATAACATCCGCTTCAGAAACCTGCGCTTTTACCAGCATGGTACTCATATCTGCCAGCGTCAAAATGTTCGGCGCTTGTTGTGCGGCAATTACCGTCTGCCCTTGCAGGGTAGTGATTTGCGTGACTTCCCCGGCCATCGGAGCAACGATGCGGGTGTAATCGAGATTGGTTTTAGCTGTGTCGAGAGAGGCCTGATTGCGTTTGATTTGCGCATCAATGGTGCCAATCTGCGCCTGTTTAACAGCCATTTCAGTCGCAGCAGTGTCGAGATCTTGCTGTGAAACGGCCTGCGTTTGCGCCAGTCGTTGCTGGCGAGAGTATGTCACCCGAGCCAGTTTCAGTTCTGCTTCCGCCTGCTGACGTTGTGCGCGCAGCTCCATCAGCGTCGCTTCCACTTCCTTGATCTGGTTTTCAGCCTGTTCTGGATCAATAACGCCTAAAAGCTGATCTTTTTTCACTTTATCGCCAATCGCCACCGACAGCGTTTTCAACTGACCGCTAACCTGCGCGCCAACATCAACTTTACGCAACGCGTCGAGCTTTCCGGTCGCCAGCACGCTTTGCTGCAAATCACCGGGGCGCACTATCAATGTCTGATAAGTTGGCACCGGCGCATTGAGAATTTTCCACAATGCAACCAACCCGGCAATGACTATCACCAGCGCAATAACGTAACGCTTCTTAATGTTTCTTCGCTTTTTCATAAATATATTGAGTACTCCATACGCGCATCCGGGCGTTGTTAACATCAACAAAATATCAACAAAACCCTAAAATTTCCGTTAGTAATCACATTATTGATGTTTGGTTAAGATTTCCGATGGTGAAATCGACGCTATGTATAATCATTGATTTTGTGAATATGTCACAACTTACTGAACGGGCTTTTACGCCATCTGAATCTCTTAGCAGCATGTCTCTTTTCCTTAGTCTGGCTGGTGGCCAGTGGCGACCAGGTAAATTCTGGCATCGCCGTAGCTTTCGCCAGAAATTTTTGCTGCGCTCTTTGATTATGCCGCGTTTAAGCGTTGAGTGGATGAACGAACTATCCCACTGGCCGAACCTCAATACGCTGTTAACACGCCAGCCGCGACTGCCTGTTCGTCTGCATCGCCCTTACCTTGCCGCCAATCTTAACCGCAAACAATTACTGGAGGCGTTACGTTACCATTATGCATTGCTGCGTGCCTGCATGTCGGCGGAAGAATTCAGCTTATATTTGAATACCCCCGGGCTGCAACTGGCGAAGCTGGAAGGAAAAAACGGCGAGCAGTTCACGCTTGAACTGACCATGATGATCTCAATGGATAAAGAAGGTGACAGCACGATCCTGTTCCGTAACAGCGAGGGCATCCCTCTGGCAGAGATCACCTTCACTCTGTGTGAGTACCAGGGAAAAAGAACGCTGTTTATTGGTGGACTGCAAGGCGCGAAATGGGAAATTCCGCACCAGGAAATCCAGAATGCGACGAAAGCCTGCCACGGTCTGTTTCCAAAACGTCTGGTGATGGAAGCGGTCTGTCTCTTTGCCCAACGCTTACAGGTTGAGCAGATTATTGCCGTCAGCAATGAAACGCATATTTATCGCAGCCTGCGCTATCGCGATAAAGAAGGAAAAATCCATGCGGACTATAACGCGTTCTGGGAGTCGGTTGGCGGCGAATGCGATGCCGAACGGCATTACCGACTTCCTGGTCAGATAGTACGAAAAGAAGTTGCTGAAATAGCCAGTAAAAAACGAGCTGAATACCGTCGCCGCTATGAGATGCTCGACGCTATTCAGCCACAGATGGCAACGATGTTTCGCGGTTAATCTGCCCGACCGCGCGCCAGCCACAGCACGCGCGAGAACATTTTTTTCAGCAATGCCGGTACGGACTCCACACCACGGCGTCCGGCCTCCATTGCAACCTCAATGGCGAGATCGGGTTTGGAAGAGCGATGGATCGCCTTCGAGATGATTTTGCGCAGATTCATCGGTACATTTTCCGGGATTTGCGCCACGCGATGGAATACATCGGAAAATCCCTGGCGATACATAAAATGCTCCATATCCAGCGCCGGTAATGCCGTTAAATGCTCTCGTTCAGCTTCCCGATCGTTATTCAACAGGCTGCGCACCGTAGCGGCATACTTCTTCCCGGCTTCATCGCCATCGACCAGCACATGCCACTCAATCCCCATCCGGCGGGCAAATTTAACCAGCGGTTTTAATCCTGACTGGGCAAATTCAATGACCTTGATCCCTTCAGCATCAAAATGATGCCCACACTGGCGCGCCAGTTCGTTAATAACCCAGGTTTCTGTTTCCCCTTCCACCAGCAACCAACAACGGGCAAACAGCGATGACGGACGGTTAAAACGAATGTGAAAGGATATGCGTCGGCTATCTTCGGTACTCAAGCCACTCGGCCCCAGACGCCATGCGGCAACGCGAGAAGATTCACGCACCAGACGGCAAACATGCTCTACCGGCGTTAACGAAAGCAGCTCGCCAGAGTTGGTGGTAGCAATACGCTGCAATGGCAGAAGGTTCAACAGATGCCAGGCGACTGAAAGCATAATCGGATGCAGGCGCGTTTCCGGATCTTCTATCAACAATAACGGACGCGCGTCTTTATCCAGCCGCAATGTGCCTTTTGCCTGTAGCAAAGTCGCAAATAGCCCAAGCAAAATAACCCGATACGAACGACCTCCAGGCCGGTCAATCATCCGGTTGATGATATCCAGATAACGCCAGCTCCGTTGCTCATTGCTGGCCCGCCGCCGCATTAAGCGGTATCTCGCCTGCCCGGCTCCCTGCTCCGAAAAATAATGCTCAAGCAGTTGCACCATTGCCGAAAGCCCCTGACGAATCTGTCCGTCAGTAAGATTTTGTGGATGTGAGGATAATTCACGGGCAAGAAAATCCAACTGGCGCGCGGTAACTTCCACATTGGGCACATTTGGTACAGTTCCGTTGCGAATACGGCGCATAAAGCGGGCATCACGCAAGCGCAGAACAGGCATCAACCGCACCAGATGACGCGCCTGATCGTTAATATCATCAACCTCAATCGGATGCCCGTCTTTATCAAGAAAACTGCGCAGCGTCATCACGCTGCCATCTTCCGCACACTCCCCTTCCAGACGATAAAAAATGCGGTGATAACCATCGACGCACGGCGTCCAGCATGTTTCAAGTGGGCGATAACGGCGAACACGATGCCGCCCTGGCAGCGATTCACGAAAGGTCAGAATGATATGCAGATGGTGTTCCCGGCCATTGATATCGCCCGGCGGAAACCAGAAATCGTCGCGTTCAAAATGGTAGAGATCTGATTCTGGCGATAGCAGTAGGGTTAGCGCATCCAGCAAACTGGATTTACCCCACGCGTTCTCCCCAATCAGGACGTTGTTTTGTTCCAGCATCAACGATAGTCGGTTGATACCACGAAAGCCCACAATTTCAACGCGCTCAAGAATCATATCCCCTCCAGAAATATGTTACTTATCCTTTACTCCGGCAGTATAACGGGAAAGCCCCCAGGAATACGTGATGACATCACACTTAAGCATGGCAAATGTCTGAAAAATGAGCGAATAATTGTGTCAGACGCCCTCTCACTGATTTCCCCCAAAAAACAATAAAATCAAATGATTAATCTTGTGTATTATTTTTATTACCCCCAAAGGTTTAATTTCGTGGTTTGCACTACACTGTCAATCAGGCAAATGACTATATGGGGGAACCCTCATTTGTTCTAAATCAAAATTACTGGATTTATTTATCTGGCGAATGACTCAGCTTCGTTTTTAAAATACCCACGCATTATTTCTGTCGTCACTTTTTTACGACGACCCTATAAAACGACCATATTTTTCACAGGGTCAATTTTTAATTGAGGTGGATATGTTCAGAAAATTAGCAGCAGAATGTTTTGGTACTTTCTGGCTTGTATTTGGTGGCTGCGGTAGCGCTGTGCTGGCGGCAACATTTCCGGAATTAGGTATTGGCTTTGCTGGTGTCGCGCTGGCGTTTGGTCTGACAGTACTGACCATGGCCTTCGCTGTTGGTCATATTTCTGGTGGTCATTTTAACCCGGCAGTCACTATTGGTTTATGGGCTGGCGGTCGTTTCCCGGCAAAAGAAGTCGTTGGCTACGTCATTGCCCAGGTTGTTGGCGGTATTGTTGCGGCGGCACTGCTGTATTTAATCGCCAGCGGTAAAGCCGGATTTGACGCGGCGGCCAGCGGTTTTGCGTCTAACGGTTATGGTGAGCATTCACCTGGCGGCTATTCCATGCTTTCTGCATTGGTTGTTGAACTGGTATTGAGCGCTGGTTTCTTGCTGGTGATCCACGGTGCGACCGACAAATTCGCGCCGGCGGGTTTTGCGCCGATTGCCATTGGTCTGGCATTAACGCTGATTCACTTAATCAGCATTCCGGTCACTAACACCTCCGTTAACCCGGCGCGCAGCACTGCGGTTGCTATCTTCCAGGGGGGCTGGGCGTTAGAACAACTGTGGTTCTTCTGGGTAGTGCCCATTGTCGGCGGTATTATTGGTGGTCTGATTTACCGGACACTGCTGGAAAAACGCGATTAATTAACACAGAAGGCCTGACGCAATGTCAGGCCTTCTCATTTGCATAACGTTTCCTTTTAATTGCAACTTTACTCATCCTTCCGCTTTCAGTAGTGTGTCATCGCGCATTTCGATTTCTTCTTTGCAAGGGCTGAGTTTTCATGTTTTCTGGGCTGTTAATCATTCTGGTGCCACTCATTGTGGGTTACCTCATTCCGCTTCGCCAAAAAGCTGCGTTAAAACGCATTAATCAGTTATTAAGCTGGATGGTCTATCTCATTCTCTTTTTTATGGGTATTAGCCTGGCGTTCCTTGATAATCTCGCCAGTAATTTGCTGGCGATCCTGCATTATTCCGCCGTCAGTATTACCGTTATTTTGCTATGCAATATTGTCGCCTTGCTGTGGCTGGAGCGTGGTTTGCCATGGCGTAATCACCACCAGCAAGAGAAATTACCGTCACGTATTGCGATGGCACTGGAGTCGCTAAAACTGTGCGGCGTAGTAGTGATTGGTTTTGCCATTGGCCTTAGCGGATTAGGTTTCTTACAACACGCCACTGAAGCCAGCGAATACACGTTAATTCTGTTACTTTTCCTCGTCGGTATTCAGCTACGCAATAATGGCATGACCTTAAAGCAGATTGTCCTTAATCGCCGGGGAATGATTGTCGCTGTGGTAGTGGTTGCCAGTTCATTAATTGGCGGTTTAATTAACGCCTTTATTCTTGATCTCCCTATCAACACCGCGCTGGCAATGGCCTCCGGTTTCGGCTGGTATTCTCTTTCCGGTATATTGTTGACCGAATCTTTTGGCCCGGTAATCGGTAGCGCAGCGTTTTTTAATGATCTGGCACGAGAGCTGATCGCCATCATGCTAATCCCCGGCCTTATCCGTCGCAGTCGCTCAACGGCGCTGGGTTTGTGCGGTGCCACATCGATGGATTTCACCCTGCCCGTTCTTCAGCGTACAGGTGGTCTGGAGATGGTCCCGGCGGCGATTGTTCACGGTTTTATTCTTAGCCTGCTGGTGCCCATTCTGATCGCCCTTTTCTCCGCGTAATACCTCTCTGGCGGTAGAACCCTGCCGCCAAAATTGCGCTAAATCAATCTCCCTTAAAGTTGCAACAAAAATCCCTTTTATCCCCGCGTTAAGCGTCTTAACCTTAAACATGTATATTAAATATAACTTTAAAGGTGTGATCATGTTTTGTGTGCAATGTGAACAAACTATCCGTACTCCGGCAGGAAACGGCTGCTCATACGCGCAGGGGATGTGTGGTAAAACGGCGGAAACCTCTGACCTTCAGGACTTACTGATTGCGGCGCTGCAAGGGCTTTCTGCCTGGGCGGTAAAAGCACGTGAATACGGCATCATCAACCACGACGTAGACAGCTTCGCGCCGCGTGCATTTTTCTCAACGCTGACTAACGTTAACTTCGATTCTCCTCGTATTGTCGGCTACGCCCGTGAAGCGATTGCCCTGCGTGAGGCGCTGAAAGCACAATGCCTGGCAGTAGATGCAAACGCCCGCGTCGATAACCCGATGGCTGACTTGCAACTGGTGAGCGATGATCTCGGTGAACTGCAACGTCAGGCGGCGGAATTTACGCCAAATAAAGATAAAGCAACGATTGGCGAAAATATTCTCGGCCTGCGTCTGCTCTGCCTGTATGGCCTGAAAGGTGCGGCGGCCTATATGGAACACGCTCACGTTCTCGGTCAGTACGACAACGATATTTACGCCCAGTACCATAAAATCATGGCATGGCTGGGAACCTGGCCTTCCGATATGAACGCACTTCTCGAGTGTTCCATGGAAATCGGCCAGATGAATTTCAAAGTGATGAGCATTCTGGATGCAGGCGAAACCGGTAAATACGGTCATCCGACACCGACTCAGGTCAACGTCAAAGCTACAGCGGGTAAATGCATTCTGATTTCCGGTCACGATCTCAAAGATCTCTATAACCTGCTGGAACAGACCGAAGGCACGGGCGTTAACGTCTACACCCACGGCGAAATGTTGCCTGCTCACGGCTACCCGGAGCTGCGTAAATTCAAGCATCTGGTCGGTAACTACGGCAGTGGCTGGCAGAATCAACAAGTTGAGTTCGCTCGCTTCCCTGGCCCTATCGTGATGACCTCTAACTGCATCATCGACCCAACCGTCGGCGCTTATGACGATCGTATCTGGACCCGCAGCATTGTTGGCTGGCCGGGCGTGCGTCATCTGGATGGTGAAGATTTCTCTGCGGTCATCGCCCAGGCGCAACAAATGGCGGGCTTCCCGTACAGCGAAATTCCGCATCTGATCACCGTAGGTTTTGGTCGTCAGACGCTGCTTGGCGCAGCCGATACGCTGATTGATCTGGTGAGCCGTGAAAAACTGCGTCATATCTTCCTGCTTGGCGGCTGTGACGGTGCCCGTGGTGAACGTCACTATTTCACCGATTTCGCTACCAGCGTGCCGGATGACTGCCTGATCCTGACGCTCGCCTGCGGTAAATATCGCTTTAACAAACTTGAGTTTGGCAATATCGAAGGTCTGCCGCGTCTGGTGGATGCCGGCCAGTGTAACGATGCATACTCAGCGATTATTCTGGCTGTCACCCTGGCAGAAAAACTGGGTTGCGGTGTCAACGATCTGCCACTCTCGCTGGTACTCTCCTGGTTTGAACAGAAGGCAATTGTTATTCTGCTGACGCTGCTTTCTCTGGGCGTGAAAAATATCGTCACCGGCCCGACTGCACCAGGCTTCCTGACCCCAGACCTGCTGGCGGTGCTGAATGAGAAATTCGGCCTGCGTTCTATCACCACTGTTGAAGAAGACATGAAGCAACTGTTGAGCGCGTAAGGAGTTTATCGATGACGATGCCAACGAATCAATGCCCGTGGCGGATGCAGGTTCATCACATTAAGCAAGAAACACCGGATGTGTGGACGCTTTCCCTGATTTGCCACGATTACTATCCGTATCGCGCCGGGCAATATGCGCTGGTCAGCGTGCGTAACTCAGCAGAAACGCTGCGTGCGTATACCATTTCCTCCACGCCAGGCGTGAGTGAATACATCACCCTGACCGTGCGGCGGATTGATGACGGTGTCGGCTCCCAGTGGCTGACTCGCGAGGTGAAACGCGGTGACTATCTCTGGCTTTCGGATGCGATGGGGGAATTTACCTGCGACGATAAAACAGAAGAGAAATTCCTGTTACTGGCAGCAGGCTGCGGTGTCACACCAATTATGTCGATGCGTCGCTGGCTGGCGAAAAATCGTCCGCAGGCCGATGTACAGGTGATCTACAACGTGCGCACACCGCAGGATGTCATTTTTGCCGACGAATGGCGCAACTATCCGGTGACGCTGGTGGCAGAAAATAACGTCAGCGAGGGCTTTATCGCTGGTCGCCTGACTCGCGAACTGCTGGAAAGCGTTCCTGACCTGGCTTCGCGTACCGTGATGACCTGTGGCCCGGCTCCGTATATGGATTGGGTGGAACAGGAAGTGAAAGCACTTGGCGTAACACGCTTCTTTAAAGAGAAGTTCTTCACGCCGGTGGCGGACGCTGCGACCAGTGGTCTGAAATTCACCAAATTACAACCGGCACAAGAATTTTATGCCCCGGTTGGCACCACGCTGCTGGAGGCGCTGGAAAGCAATAAAGTTCCGGTCGTCGCCGCCTGTCGTGCGGGTGTTTGCGGCTGCTGTAAAACAAAAGTAATTTCTGGCGAATACACGGTGAGCAGCACCATGACGCTGACTGACGCCGAAATCGCTGAGGGTTACGTGCTGGCCTGTTCCTGCCATCCGCAGGGAGATATGGTTCTCGCGTAATCGCATTATGCCCGATGATATTCCTGTCATCGGGCAATTTAACTGTTAGTGCCTCCTTTTTCTCCCATCCCTTCCCTCTCCGTCAGATGAACTAAACTTGTAACCGTTATCACATTCAGGAGACGGAAAACCATGAAACAAACGGTTGCAACTTATATCGCTAAAACGCTCGAATCGGCTGGGGTGAAACGTATCTGGGGAGTGACAGGCGACTCGCTTAACGGCCTCAGCGACAGCCTTAATCGTATGGGCACTATCGAGTGGATGTCCACCCGCCATGAAGAGGTCGCGGCCTTTGCCGCTGGCGCTGAAGCCCAGCTTTCAGGAGAACTGGCGGTCTGCGCCGGATCGTGTGGGCCAGGCAACCTGCACTTAATCAACGGCCTGTTCGACTGTCATCGTAATCACGTTCCGGTACTGGCGATTGCCGCCCATATTCCTTCCAGCGAAATTGGTAGCGGTTATTTTCAGGAGACCCACCCGCAAGAGTTATTCCGCGAATGTAGTCACTATTGCGAGCTGGTTTCCAGCCCGGAGCAGATCCCGCAAGTACTGGCGATCGCCATGCGCAAAGCGGTGCTTAACCGTGGCGTTTCGGTGGTCGTTTTACCGGGCGATGTGGCGTTAAAACCTGCGCCAGAAGGGGCAACCACCCACTGGTATCACGCGCCACTGCCAATAGTGACGCCGGAAGAAGAAGAGTTACGCAAGCTGGCGCAACTACTGCGTTACTCCAGAAATATTGCACTGATGTGCGGCAGCGGCTGCGCGGGCGCGCATAAAGAGTTAGTAGAGTTTGCCGGGAAAATTAAAGCGCCAATCATCCATGCTCTGCGTGGTAAAGAACATGTCGAATACGATAATCCGTATGATGTCGGAATGACCGGCTTAATCGGTTTCTCATCGGGTTTTCATACCATGATGAATGCCGACACTTTAGTGCTGCTCGGCACCCAATTCCCCTACCGCGCGTTCTACCCGACCGATGCCAAAATTATTCAGATCGATGTCAATCCTGCCAGCATTGGCGCACACAGCAAGGTGGATATGGCGCTGGTGGGCGATATCAAATCAACCCTGCGAGCACTTCTGCCATTGCTGGAAGAAAAAACCGATCGCAAGTTCCTGGATAAAGCGCTGGAAGATTACCGCGATGCTCGTAAAGGGCTGGACGATTTAGCCAAACCGAGCGAGAAAGCGATTCACCCGCAATATCTGGCTCAGCAAATTAGCCATTTTGCTGCCGATGATGCCATCTTTACCTGTGACGTCGGCACACCAACGGTATGGGCTGCGCGTTATCTGAAAATGAACGGTAAGCGTCGCTTGTTAGGTTCGTTTAACCACGGTTCGATGGCTAACGCCATGCCACAGGCGCTGGGCGCGCAGGCAACCGAGCCAGAACGTCAGGTAGTCGCCATGTGCGGTGATGGCGGTTTTAGTATGTTAATGGGCGATTTCCTCTCGGTGGTACAGATGAAACTACCGGTGAAAATCATCGTCTTTAACAACAGCGTGCTGGGCTTTGTGGCGATGGAGATGAAAGCTGGTGGTTACCTGACAGATGGCACTGAACTGCACGACACCAACTTTGCCCGCATTGCCGAAGCGTGCGGTATTACGGGCATCCGCGTAGAGAAAGCCGCTGAAATCGACGAAGCCCTGCAACGCGCCTTCTCCATCGACGGTCCTGTACTGGTGGATGTGGTCGTCGCGAAAGAAGAGTTAGCTATTCCACCGCAGATTAAACTCGAACAGGCCAAAGGTTTTAGCCTGTATATGTTGCGGGCGATCATTAGCGGACGCGGTGATGAAGTGATCGAACTGGCGAAAACAAACTGGCTAAGGTAAAAAGGGTGGCATTTCCCGTCATAATAAGGACATGCCATGATTGATTTACGCAGTGATACCGTTACCCGACCGAGCCGCGCCATGCTAGAAGCGATGATGGCCGCCCCGGTTGGGGACGACGTTTATGGAGACGACCCTACCGTTAATGCTCTGCAGGACTACGCGGCAGAGCTTTCCGGTAAAGAAGCCGCCATTTTTCTGCCTACCGGCACCCAGGCCAACCTGGTCGCTCTGCTCAGTCACTGCGAACGCGGCGAAGAGTATATTGTCGGTCAGGCAGCACATAACTATTTGTTTGAAGCTGGTGGTGCTGCGGTACTGGGCAGCATTCAGCCGCAACCCATCGATGCGGCTACCGACGGCACGCTGCCATTGGATAAAGTGGCGATGAAAATCAAACCTGACGATATCCACTTCGCCCGCACAAAGTTGCTTAGTCTGGAAAACACCCACAACGGCAAAGTACTACCGCGTGAATACCTGAAACAGGCATGGGAATTTACCCGCGAGCGCAATCTGGCGCTGCACGTTGACGGCGCTCGCATCTTTAACGCCGTGGTGGCTTATGGCTGCGAACTGAAAGCGATCACGCAATATTGTGATTCGTTCACCATATGTCTGTCGAAAGGTCTTGGTACGCCGGTAGGTTCGCTACTGGTAGGCAATCGTGATTACATTAAACGAGCCATCCGCTGGCGGAAAATGACCGGTGGCGGGATGCGTCAGTCCGGGATCCTGGCGGCCGCCGGGATGTATGCGCTGAAAAATAACGTCGCGCGTTTACAGGAAGACCACGACAATGCCGCCTGGATGGCAGAGCAACTGCGTGAAGCGGGCGCTGATGTGATGCGCCAGGACACCAATATGCTGTTTGTTCGCGTCGGGGAAGAAAATGCTGCTGCGTTGGGTGAATACATGAAAGCGAGAAACGTGCTGATTAACGCCTCACCGATTGTTCGCCTGGTAACACATCTCGACGTCTCGCGTGAACAACTGGCTGAAGTCGCCGCCCACTGGCGCGCTTTCCTGACGCGTTAAGGAGCGAGACGTGCCGCAACGCATTTTAGTTCTCGGTGCCAGTGGCTACATTGGTCAGCATCTGGTGCGCACACTCAACCAGCAAGGGCATCAGATCCTGGCGGCGGCACGTCATGTCGACAGGCTTACAAAGCTACAACTGGCTAATGTCAGTTGCCATAAAGTCGATCTTAGCTGGCCGGACAACCTTACGGCCTTGTTAAAAGATGTTGATACCGTCTATTTTCTGGTGCACAGCATGGGCGAAGGCGGTGATTTTATCGCTCAGGAACGCCAGGTTGCTCTCAACGTCCGTGATGCGCTGCGTGAAGTGCCGGTTAAGCAAGTCATCTTTCTTAGTTCATTGCAGGCTCCGCCCCATGAGCAATCGGATCATCTGCGCGCCCGTCAGGCCACGGCGGATATTTTGCGTGAAGCCGATGTGCCTGTTACTGAATTGCGTGCCGGAATTATCGTCGGAGCCGGGTCAGCGGCGTTCGAAGTCATGCGCGATATGGTTTACAACCTGCCAGTGCTAACACCACCGCGCTGGGTTCGTTCACGTACCACACCCATCGCGCTGGAAAACCTGCTGCACTATCTGGTGGCGCTGTTAGACCATCCGGCCTGCGAACATCGGGTATTCGAAGCCGCCGGACCACAGGTGCTCAGCTATCAACAGCAGTTTGAACATTTTATGAGCGTGAGCGGCAAACACCGCGGGTTAATCCCCATCCCTTTCCCCACCCGCTGGATTTCGGTGTGGTTTCTCAATGTGATTACCTCCGTACCGTCCACCACCGCAAGTGCGTTGATTCAGGGACTGAAACACGATCTGCTGGCGGATGACACCGCCTTACGCGCGCTCATTCCACAACCGCTGATCGCTTTTGATGACGCTGTGCGTCGCACGTTGAGAGAGGAAGAAAAGCTCGCCAACTCCAGCGACTGGGGATATGACACTCAGGCCTTTGCCCGCTGGCGACCAGAATACGGTTATTTCGCCAAACAGGCGGGTTATACCGTTAAAACCTCCGCCAGCCTTCAGGCTTTATGGCGGGTAGTGAATCAAATCGGCGGTAAAGAACGTTACTTCTTTGGCAATATTTTGTGGCAGACCCGGGCGTTGATGGACCGCGCAATAGGTCACAAACTGGCGAAAGGTCGCCCCGAGCGAGAATATTTGCAAACCGGCGATGCGGTGGATAGCTGGAAAGTGATTGTCGTCGAGCCTGAAAAACAGCTTACCTTATTGTTTGGTATGAAAGCGCCAGGACTTGGGCGACTTTGTTTTACTCTCGAAGATAAAGGCGACTATCGCACTATTGATGTCCGCGCTTTCTGGCACCCGCACGGGATGCCAGGGCTGTTTTACTGGCTGTTCATGATCCCCGCACATCTGTTTATTTTTCGCGGGATGGCAAAACGAATCGCCAGACTGGCAGAACAAAGCACAGATTAATCGAAAAAAACCTGCGTTATTCTTTCATGTTTCCCATTGCATCAAGGATGAAATCACGGAAGAATGCGCACGTCGTTTTTATCAACAACAGTGGAATGATATGAAGGTACTGGTTACCGGCGCCACCAGCGGCTTAGGTCGAAACGCGGTTGAATTTTTATGCCGAAAAGGCATCAGCGTAAGAGCGACCGGTCGCAATGAAGCGATGGGTAAATTGCTGGAGAAAATAGGCGCAGAGTTTGTCCAGGCGGATCTGACTGAACTGGTCTCATCGCAGGCAAAAGTAATGCTCGCAGGCATTGATACGCTGTGGCACTGTTCCAGCTTTACCTCGCCGTGGGGAACGCAGCAGGCTTTCGATCTGGCAAACGTTCGCGCCACTCGCCGCCTGGGGGAATGGGCTGTCGCCTGGGGCGTACGTAATTTTATTCATATCTCTTCACCGTCACTGTACTTCGATTACCACCACCACCGCGACATCAAAGAAGATTTTCGTCCGCACCGCTTCGCCAACGAATTTGCCCGCAGCAAAGCCGCCAGTGAAGAGGTCATCAATATGCTTTCGCAGACAAATCCACAAACGCGCTTTACCATTCTGCGCCCACAAAGCCTGTTTGGGCCGCACGATAAAGTCTTTATTCCCCGTCTGGCGCATATGATGCACCACTACGGCAGCATCCTGTTACCCCACGGCGGCAGCGCACTGGTCGATATGACTTACTATGAAAATGCGGTGCACGCTATGTGGCTGGCGAGCCAGGAAGCGTGCGATAAACTGCCTTCTGGTCGTGCGTATAACATTACCAACGGCGAACATCGCACTCTGCGCAGTATCGTGCAGAAATTGATCGACGAGCTGAATATTGATTGCCGTATCCGTTCGGTGCCTTACCCGATGCTGGATATGATTGCCCGCAGTATGGAGCGTTTAGGACGCAAGTCAGCAAAAGAGCCGCCGCTAACCCATTACGGCGTCTCCAAGTTGAATTTTGACTTTACGCTGGATATTACGCGAGCACAGGAGGAGCTGGGGTATCAGCCGGTCATCTCGCTGGATGAAGGTATCGAGCAAACTGCTGCCTGGCTGCGCGACCACGGAAAACTGCCGCGCTAGTCCTGGCCGTATTTCTCCAGTAGGGCTTCGGCAATCGCCTGAGTTTCTGCATCCGCTTCGCCGTTATATAACGTCGGGCGGAAGTGCATCTGAAACGCCATAATGACTCGCTGCTGCTCGCGCGGCGTCATTTCAGGTTTTACGTCATAGCCGTAGCGCGCCAAAAGCTCCAGTAACGATGCTGTTTCTACCGGCGTGTGTGGTGCGCGTCCGGCCAGATAAAAGCTAACGCGCGATGCATCCGGCCAGGCACCAATCCCCTGCTGCGCCAGTTGCTGCCACGGAAATAACGGGCCAGGATCGTCCTTGCGCTGTGGGGCTATATCCGCATGTGCCACCACATTCTCTGGTTTGATGTGATAGCGGGCGATAATCTCTTTCGCCAGTGGAATGAGCGCCTGAATCTGCGCCGGTTCAAACGGCGCAAAATATTTCACCCCCGCCGATTTTTGCCAGCCACGATTTTCCAACTCAATACCAATAGAGGTGTCGTTAATTCGTGTTGCTCCGCGCCAGGCGCTGATCCCCGCATGCCAGGCCAGTTCCTGTTCCGGCACCAGTTGCCAGATACGTGGTTTGCCGTTGTAACGCGGCGGCACGGCAGGCACCAGATAATGCGAGCTGACCTGCTTATCGGTCAGTGTCGCCAGCGAAGAATCGAAGTCATCTGCAGTGTAATGGATCACCAACACTTTGATACGAGGATACGCTGCCTGTGCCTGACGTCGGGTATCGAGCTGGTATCCCTCCTTCTCAACAATTCCTTTTTCTCCTGCGCACCCTGCCAGTAACAGAACCGCAGCAACCAGCCAGAAGATTCTTCTCATCGACGCGTTTTCACCGCTGTTCCGCTGACGCTGACCATCAGCATACTGCCGTTTTGCCCGACCGTTTCATAGTCGATATCAATGCCGACCACTGCGTCAGCGCCCAGCGCCCGTGCCTGATCGCCTAACTCTTCAAACGCAATCTCCCGTGCTTTACGCAGTTCTTTTTCGTAAGCCCCGGAGCGTCCGCCGACGATATCGCGGATGCCCGCAAAGAAATCGCGAAAAATATTGGCACCTAAAATCGCTTCGCCCGTCACCACACCGCAATATTCAACGATGGTCTGACCTTCAAGTGTTGGGGTTGTGGAAAATTGCATGACCGATCTCCTTGTTTGCTAAGCCTTCGATCTCAAAAGCATTATCGGACTGATACGCTATTATTGAAAGGATATCATTATTATCGTAGAACGCTTTCAAGGTGTTCGCTTATAAGGAAATCATTATGCGCTACAGCAAATTGACCATGCTTATCCCTTGCGCACTGTTACTCAGTGCTTGTACCACCGTTACGCCAGCCTATAAAGACAATGGCACTCGCACAGGTTCTTGCGTCCAGGGCGGCCCTGACAGCGTGGCTCAGCAATTCTATGACTACCGTATTCAGCATCGCAGTAACGACATTACCGCTCTGCGCCCGTATTTGAGCGATAAACTGGCGGCACTGCTCAGCGATGCCAACCGCGATAACAACCATCGCGAATTGTTAAGCAGCGATCCGTTCTCCAGCCGTACTACCTTGCCTGATAGCGCCCGAGTCGCCAGCGCGTCGACCATCCCGAATCGCGATGCGCGCAATATTCCGCTGCGCGTAGATCTGAAACAAGGCGATCAGAGCTGGCAGGATGAAGTATTGATGATTCAGGAGGGGCAATGTTGGGTTATCGATGATGTGCGCTATTTAGGTGGCAGCGTTCACGCCAAAGCGGGAACATTACGTCAGTCCGTTGAGAACCGTTAATCCCTTGATCAGATTATAACCCCCATAAATTGTCCGGCATTCTGCGAGGAATGCCGACATTTATGCTCGCCGCCCATCACCCTCGTTATTTTGTGCTATGTTTAGTGAATAATGTGCTTTGCTTTTAACTTTTAAAGCAGAAATATTGCATAATTATTCTGTCAAAGGTACTATCTTCGACCTCAATAGCTATCAGACTGCCAGTATACGAGTGTCAATGAGTATTCAATTAAACGGCATTAATTGCTTCTACGGCGCACATCAGGCGCTGTTCGATATCACGCTGGATTGCCCGCAGGGCGAAACGCTGGTGTTACTTGGCCCCAGCGGCGCGGGGAAAAGCTCGCTGCTGCGTGTACTCAATCTGCTTGAGATGCCGCGCTCCGGTACGCTCAACATTGCAGGCAATCATTTCGATTTCATCAAAACACCGTCTGACAAAGCGATTCGCGACCTGCGTCGTAACGTTGGCATGGTGTTTCAGCAATACAATCTGTGGCCGCATCTCACCGTGCAGCAAAACTTGATCGAAGCACCCTGCCGCGTACTCGGCTTGAGTAAAGATCAGGCGCTGGCTCGTGCAGAAAAACTGCTGGAACGTCTGCGTCTCAAACCTTATAGCGATCGTTATCCACTGCACCTTTCTGGTGGCCAGCAACAACGTGTTGCTATCGCCCGAGCGCTGATGATGGAACCGCAGGTGTTGCTGTTTGATGAGCCGACCGCCGCACTGGACCCGGAAATTACAGCGCAAATCGTAAGTATCATTCGTGAACTGGCGGAAACCAACATTACCCAGGTGATCGTCACCCACGAAGTTGAAGTCGCGCGTAAAACCGCCAGCCGTGTGGTGTATATGGAAAACGGTCACATCGTAGAGCAAGGCGACGCGAGCTGTTTTACCGAGCCGCAAACCGAAGCATTTAAAAACTATCTCTCTCACTAAGATTCGGGATAACGACAATGAAAAAAGTTCTGATTGCCGCGTTAATTGCAGGTTTTAGTCTTTCCGCCACAGCCGCTGAAACCATTCGTTTTGCTACCGAAGCATCCTATCCTCCGTTTGAATCGATGGATGCGAATAACCAGATCGTCGGGTTTGACGTTGACCTGGCGCAGGCGTTGTGTAAAGAGATCGATGCGACCTGTACTTTCTCTAACCAGGCGTTTGACAGCCTGATCCCGAGTCTGAAATTCCGTCGTGTGGACGCCGTTATGGCGGGTATGGATATCACTCCTGAGCGTGAAAAACAGGTACTGTTCACCACCCCGTACTATGACAACTCTGCACTGTTTGTTGGTCAGCAAGGCAAATACACCAGCGTTGATCAACTGAAAGGCAAAAAAGTCGGCGTGCAGAACGGGACGACGCACCAGAAATTCATTATGGATAAACATCCGGAAATCACCACTGTTCCATATGACAGCTACCAGAACGCGAAACTGGATCTACAAAATGGCCGTATTGACGGCGTATTCGGTGACACCGCAGTGGTAACCGAATGGCTGAACAATAATCCCAAACTGGCACCAGTTGGCGACAAAGTGACCGATAAAGATTACTTCGGTACTGGCCTCGGTATTGCGGTACGTCAGGGCAACACTGAACTGCAGCAGAAATTCAACGCTGCGCTGGAAAAAGTGAAGAAAGATGGCACTTACGAAACCATCTACAACAAATGGTTCCAGAAGTAATTCCTGATGAATGAATTTTTTCCTTTAGCAAGCGCCGCCGGGATGACCGTCGGCCTTGCCGTTTGTGCATTGATTGTCGGTCTGGCGCTGGCGATGTTCTTCGCGGTGTGGGAGTCAGCAAAATGGCGTCCTGTCGCGTGGGCAGGTTCGGCGCTGGTAACGATTCTGCGCGGCCTGCCAGAAATTCTGGTAGTGCTGTTTATCTATTTTGGTTCTTCGCAGCTACTACTGACACTTTCGGATGGCTTCACCATCAACCTTGGGTTCGTACAGATCCCGGTGCAGATGGACATAGAGAACTTCGACGTTAGCCCGTTCCTCTGCGGGGTGATCGCCCTGTCCCTGCTGTATGCTGCCTATGCCTCGCAAACCCTGCGCGGTGCACTGAAAGCGGTGCCGGTGGGTCAGTGGGAGTCTGGTCAGGCGCTGGGGCTGTCGAAATCGGCTATATTTTTCCGTCTGGTGATGCCGCAGATGTGGCGTCATGCGCTGCCTGGTCTCGGCAACCAGTGGTTGGTACTGCTGAAAGATACCGCGCTGGTCAGTTTGATTAGTGTGAATGATTTAATGCTGCAAACCAAAAGCATCGCCACCCGTACCCAGGAACCATTTACCTGGTACATTGTGGCGGCGGCGATTTACCTGGTGATTACCCTGTTGAGCCAGTACATTCTCAAACGCATTGATCTGCGCGCGACACGTTTTGAGCGGAGACCTGGCTGATGCTTGAGTATTTACCTGAACTGATGAAAGGGCTGCATACCAGCCTGACGCTGACGGTCGCCTCGCTGATTGTGGCGCTGATTCTGGCGTTAATTTTTACCATCGTCCTGACGCTGAAAACACCGGTGCTGGTGTGGCTGGTGCGGGGTTACATCACGCTGTTTACCGGTACGCCGCTGCTGGTGCAGATCTTCCTGATTTACTACGGACCGGGCCAGTTCCCGACGTTGCAGGAGTATCCGGCGCTGTGGCATTTGCTGTCAGAACCGTGGTTGTGTGCACTGATTGCGTTGTCGCTGAATAGTGCCGCGTATACCACGCAACTGTTTTACGGAGCAATTCGTGCGATCCCGGAAGGTCAGTGGCAATCCTGTAGCGCCCTGGGGATGAGTAAAAAAGATACGCTGGCGATCCTGCTGCCGTATGCATTTAAACGCTCGCTCTCTTCTTATTCCAACGAAGTGGTGCTGGTGTTTAAAAGTACCTCGCTGGCTTACACCATTACGCTGATGGAAGTGATGGGATACAGCCAGTTGCTGTACGGACGCACCTACGATGTGATGGTGTTTGGCGCGGCGGGGATTATTTACCTGATCGTTAACGGCCTGCTGACGTTGATGATGCGCCTGATCGAGCGTAAAGCGCTGGCGTTCGAGCGCCGGAATTAATGTGGCTGCATTGATAACGTGCTAATGCCGGATGCGGCGTGAACGCCTTATCCGGCCTACATTCGCAGGATAATTTGTAGGTCTGATAAGACCCGCAAGCATCGCATCAGACACCAGCACAGAACCCGCATATTGCATAAATCCTTATAATGAAGACGGACAACCCACTAAGTTGTCCGTCTTTTTTTATCCATTCTGAATTATTTAATCATATTTATTGCATATAAATTCACTTAATGGCATTGTTAACCCATGCCGCAGACACGGCCAATAAACATAAGATTGACAGACGGGAGTTCCATCATGAAAAAGTTAGTTCTTGCCGCATTACTTGCTTCCTTTACTTTCGGCGCTTCTGCCGCAGAGAAAATCAATTTTGGCGTATCAGCTACCTATCCCCCCTTTGAATCTATAGGTGCTAATAATGAGATCGTCGGCTTTGATATCGATCTGGCAAAAGCGTTATGCAAACAAATGCAGGCAGAATGTACTTTTACTAATCACGCTTTCGACAGCCTGATCCCGTCACTAAAATTCAGGAAATATGACGCAGTGATTTCCGGGATGGACATCACACCAGAGCGCAGCAAACAGGTGGCCTTTACCACGCCATACTACGAAAACTCTGCCGTCGTGATTGCCAAAAAAGATACCTATAAGACTTTTGCCGATTTGAAAGGTAAACGTATTGGTATGGAAAACGGCACCACCCACCAGAAATATATTCAGGATCAGCATCCGGAAGTGAAAACCGTCTCTTATGACAGCTATCAGAATGCATTTATCGACCTGAAAAATGGCCGTATCGATGGTGTATTTGGTGACACAGCGGTAGTTAATGAATGGCTGAAAACCAATCCACAACTGGGCGTAGCGACTGAGAAAGTGACCGATCCGCAGTACTTCGGCACCGGCCTGGGCATCGCTGTTCGTCCGGATAACAAAGCTCTGCTGGAGAAACTGAATAACGCACTGGCAGCCGTTAAAGCCGACGGTACGTATCAGAAAATCAGTGATCAATGGTTCCCGCAGTAATTGAGACTGATGACAAAAGTAAGATGGCCTGATGCGCTACGTTTATCTGGCCTACATTGACTCTACAATATATTGATTTCGCAAGATTTTGTAGGTTGCATAAGGTGTTCACCCCGCATCCGGCATGAACAAAGCGCATCTGGTCAACAATCTGAAGCCGCAGCCGCGGCTTTTTTATTGCTTCACCAACAGCGTCAGCACTTCATAATGCGCGGTGTGCGGGAACATATCGAAAAGCTGTACCCGCTCAATGCGATAACCAGGCAGTTCGCGAATATCTTTCGCCATCGTTTGAGCGTTACAACTGGAGTAAATAATAAAACGCGGTGCCATCGTTGAGAGATAGTCACACAGTGGCTTTCCAATGCCGCGACGCGGTGGATTAACCAGCACCAGTTCCGGCACTTCGCCTTGCGCGGTGGCAAACTGAGTGGAGTCCAGCGCCTGAAATTGCAAACGCGTTAAGCCCAGCTCAGCAGCAGACTGTTTCGCACAAGCAATCGCTTCTGGTGCAATTTCAATCCCCGTTAACTGCATTTCTGGCGTCGCACAATGCAAACCAAAACCGCCAACACCGCAAAACAGATCCCACATATGGTTTACCGGTAGTTGCTGCACCCAATCGCGCGCGGTGGCATAAAGCTGGCTGGCAACTGCCGGATTGGTCTGGAAGAAACTTTGCGGACGGATCCACAACGGTACGTTATTAAAACGCTCTGCCAGCGCCTGTTGTTCGGTCAGGTAGATCTCCGTCTCCCCTTCCATAATCGCCATATGTACTGGCTGAATATTGACGGTAATGACGTTGAGCTGCGGCAGTTGTGCCTGTAGCCACGGTAGCGCCTTACGCAGTTGCGCCAGCTTGGTTTCCGAGCGCAGCACAAAACGCAGCATCATGCCGCCATCAGTCTGGCTTTCAGTCAGCAGAATGTATTTCAGTTCACCACGCTTACGCGCCACGTTGTACGGCGTCAGCCCGGCGCGGGCAATAAACGGTTTTAGCGCCGCAAAAACGGGCGCAAATGAGGCAGGATAAAGCGGACAGTCGCAAAGATCTTCCGGCGTGCCGTCGCGGTGTAGCATTCCGAGCAGTGGCTTTTCAACGCTGCCACTCACCACCATTTTGGCTTTATTACGAAACCCTTGTTCGGGGCCAGACACCGGCGCGCACCACTCCGCAACCGGAAAATCGGTCAGCAGATTTTTAAGATCGGCGGTTTTAGCGGAGAGTTGCTCTGGAATCGGCTGCGTTATCCACTGACAGGAACGACAGCGACCCGCGTCGTAAAGTGCGCACTGCATACATTGACCTTCACATCATCAGGGGCGACGATTATACACATTATTGCAACTGGAAGAACCGCCGACTGGTAGCGGGAACGAATAGCAACAACAGGATGAGCATATCCGGCAGCTTCTGCAGCATCAGGCTATGGAGGATTTCGCGTTTTGATTCACCGGGAATGCTGAACAGCTCAGGATAACCATAACCGAGTGAAGCCGCCCACAGATAACTGGCAGCCGTAATTTGTGTCAGCAGATACAGCCAGCGCGCCCAGCTACAGCCTTTCACCAGCGAAAACGCACACCAGATTTCAATAAAAACCAGCGCCAGGCTGCTTAAAAAGACCAGCGTTAAACTCCAGGTTTGTACGCTACGATGAATGAATTCGCCAATACCGTGAACGCCCAGCGTATTGAAAATCATCAGCACGTCGAGACCACGGATCATAATAATGGCGAGCGCCGCCACCTGCACCAGCGCAGGCACATTCAGGCGAGCATGTGATGAAGATGTTTTCTTAAAAAATCCCAACGTTTCGTCTTCCATGAAAACAATGCCGCGACATGCGCGGCATTATGTAGCCAGGTTGGCAAATTTTAGTGTCTTCAGCCACGTCTTGCACGCTGGATATCGCGTATCCGCTGCTTTTCTGCACGCGCCATTAAATACCAGGCGATAAATCCGATAATTCCTACCGCCCCGAGGATCAACGTCGCCAGGGCGTTAATCTCCGGATTCACCCCCATCCGCACGCTGGAAAAAACCAACATCGGCAATGTGGTGGCACCGGGTCCGGAAACAAAACTGGCAATCACCAGGTCATCGAGCGACAGAGTAAAAGCAAGCAACCAACCAGAAATGATTGCCGGCATGATCATCGGCAGCGTAATCACGAAAAATACTTTCAGCGGCATCGCACCGAGATCCATCGCCGCTTCTTCTATCGAGCGATCCAGTTCCCGCAAACGTGAAGAAATAACGACCGCCACATACGCCGTACAGAAAGTTACGTGCGCCAGCCAGATAGTCAACATGCCGCGATCGGCTGGCCAGCCAATGGCATGAGCAAGGGCAACGAACAATAACAACAACGACAGACCAGTTATCACATCCGGCATGACAAGCGGCGCGGTGATCATAAAGGCAAAGCCATTTGAGCCACGAAACCGTCCAAACCGTACCAGCACGACCGCCGCAATAGTCCCGAGGATCGCCGCCGCGGTCGCCGCACAGGCGGCAATAGTCAGACTTAACCCGACCGCACTCATCATCGCATCGTCACGCAATAATTCGCCGTACCAGCGCGTTGACCAACCGGCCCACACCGTCACCAGTTTCGAACTGTTAAACGAATAGATAACCAGCATCAGCATCGGCGCATAGAGAAAGGTGAAACCCAGCAGCAAAATCACAATCCGCCAGGGAGAACGAACGACCGGTAAATTATTCATCCGTGCTCCCCCACGCTTTTTTGCTGATATTTGTGGAACCACATAATTGGCACAATCAGCAGCAATAACATGATGATCGCCACCGCTGAGGCCACCGGCCAGTCGCGGTTATTGAAGAACTCCTGCCACAGGACGCGTCCGATCATAATACTGTCCGGGCCGCCGAGCAGTTCCGGGATCACAAACTCACCAACCGCCGGAATGAAAACCAACATCGATCCGGCGATAATCCCGCCTTTGGTCAGTGGCACAATGACGGTGAAGAACGTTTTCAGCGGTCGCGCGCCGAGATCCAATGCCGCCTCTACCAGCGAATAATCGATGCGGGTTAACGCGGTGTAGATCGGCAACACCATAAACGGCACATAGGCGTAAACAATGCCGATATAAACTGCCAGATTGGTATGCAGAATGGTCAGCGGTTGATCGATAACCCCCAGCCACAGCAGGAAATTATTCAATACACCGTTGTTTTTCAGGATCCCCATCCAGGCGTAAACGCGGATCAAAAACGAAGTCCACGACGGCAGGATCACCAGCAGCAATAAGATATTACGGGTTGAAGGCTTACTGTGCGCCACCGCCCACGCCAGCGGGTAGCCGAGCAATAAGCAACAAACGGTCGAAATCGCCGCTACCTGTAACGACTGGAGATAAGCATCGAAATAGAGCGGATCCTCGGTTAGCTGCAGGAAATTACCAAGGTTGAGGGTAATCGACAGTTGCCCATCCGCCCATTCCATCAGTTCGGTGTAAGGGGGAATGGCGCGCGCCATCTCTGCCAGACTTATTTTAAAGACGATAAGAAATGGCAGCAGAAACAGCAAAATCAACCAGATATACGGCAGCGCAATCACCAGTTTACGCCCGTGCTTCATCTGCCACTGCGTAAGCCACAGTTTCAACCCGCCCGGCTGGACAGGAGGTTCAAGTGTACTCATCTTTGCTCCTTAAACCGTCAGCACCACACAACTGTCCACTTCCCAACATAAACGGACTTCATCGCCCCAGGTCGGCAGCCCTTTACGATGACGATGGGCGTTTTGTAACTGAGCGCTGATCATCTGCCCACTTTTCAGGCGAACATGATAAACAGACAAATCACCGAGATAGGCAATATGTGTCACCTCTCCCACCGCAAAATTGCAGCCATCAGTAGGCGGTTCGTCACAGAGCATGATTTTTTCCGGACGCAGCGCCACATGCACCGGCACGTTATCGACCACTGACGCCTGCGGATCGACTTTCAACGGATGCACCAGCCCCGGCGAATAGAGCAATAGTCCGTCTTCCTGGCGCTCTTTTAGCAGCCCTTCAAAGACGTTAACTGAACCAATAAACTCGGCGCTGTAGCGGGTGGTCGGGTGCTCATAAATTTCTTCCGGCTCGCCAATCTGGACAAATTTACCGCGATTCATAATGGCAATACGCCCCGCCATGGTCATCGCCTCTTCCTGATCGTGGGTGACCATCACACAGGTCACGCCGACACGCTCGAGAATATCCACCACTTCAAGCTGCATCCGGTCACGTAGTTTTTTATCCAGCGCGCCCATCGGTTCATCAAGCAGCAGAAGTTTTGGGCGCTTGGCAAGGCTTCGGGCCAGCGCCACACGCTGGCGTTGACCGCCGGAAAGTTGATGCGGTTTGCGTTTGGCGAACTCCTGCATATGCACCAACCCGAGCATCTCGTTGACCCGGCTGGCAATTTCCGCTTTTGGTAACTTGTCCTGTTTCAGGCCAAAGGCGATGTTCTGTTCCACGGACATATGCGGAAACAGCGCATAGGACTGGAACATCATATTGATGGGGCGCAGATAAGGCGGCACCTGTGACAAATCAACGCCATCAAGCATAATCTGCCCGGCAGAAGGCTGTTCGAAACCTGCCAGCATACGCAGCAGTGTGGACTTGCCACAGCCAGATGCGCCCAGCAGTGCAAAGATTTCGCCTTTATAAATGGTCAGACTGACATCATCGACCGCATGTTGACCATCGTAAGATTTGGTCAAATTGCGGATTTCTAATAGTGGTGTCAGCGACTTCCGACTTTTCGCCTGTGGGCGAGGGATAGCGTCATTCACGGCTGCTCTCCGGCATTTCAGGTGTGCAAGCGCACCATGATGGTGCAAATTGCCGGAGGGACTGGCGCGCCCGTCCGGCATCTACGGCTGCGGATTATTTTCCGCTCTTCACTTTAGTCCAGGCGCGGGTGCGCACTCGGTCAATTTTCGGGTCCTGCACTTGCAGTGTGAACATTTTGCCGCGAACGTCTGCCGGAGGATAAATCCCCGGGTTATCACGCACTTCCGCGCTTACCAGCGGCGTCGCTTCTTTGTTGGCGTTGGCATAGAACACATGGTCGGAGATATGCGCTACTACATCCGGGCGTAGCAGGTAATTCAGGAACTGATACGCTTCGTCTTTATTTTTGGCGTCGGCAGGCATGGCGAACACATCAAAGAATGCCATCGCCCCTTCTTTCGGAATCGAGAAAGAGACATTTACGCCATTCTTCGCTTCCTTCGCACGGTTTGACGCCTGCCAGACATCACCCGCCCAGCCGATAGCGACGCAGATATCACCGTTTGCCAGATCGTTTATGTACTGAGAGGAGTGGAAATAGCGAATATTCGGGCGCAGTTTCAACAGTAAGTCGGTAGCCGGTCCGGTGTAATCATCTGCTTTGGTACTGTTCGGATCTTTGCCGAGATAATTCAGCACGGTAGCAAAAACTTCTTCCGGCGCATCGAGGAAAGAGACACCGCAGCTTTTCAGTTTTTCCAGATTTTCAGGTTTGAGGATCAAGTCCCAGCTATCGACAGGCGCATTTTCACCCAGTACCGCTTTAACTTTATCGACGTTATAGCCAATGCCAGTCGTCGCCCACATATATGGCATGGCAAATTTATTGCCGGGATCGTGTTTTGCCACCAGTTTCAACAGTTCTGGATCGAGATTCTTCCATTCTGGCAATTTGCTTTTATCCAGCGGCTGGAACACACCGGCAGTCAACTGGCGTTCAAGAAAGCTGGCTGATGGAACGACAAGATCAAAGCCGGTGCTCCCCGCCATTAATTTGCCTTCCAGCACTTCGTTGGAATCAAAAACATCGTAGACGACTTTGATACCGGTCTCTTTTTCAAAATTTGCCACCGTATCCGGGGCGATATAATCAGACCAGTTATAAATGTGGAGTGTTTTTTGTTCAGCCGCGAGCGTGCCGACAGAGACAGCCATCAGAGCACCCGCAACCAGACCCGATAGCCATTTTTTATTTAAGCCGGTCATATCTCTTTCCTTCTGAAAGTTCGTTAACAAACGAACAAAAGTTGTCACACTGAAAGATATGCAATAAATGTGCATATTTTTTATCGGCGCGGTGTAAGAAAAGAGGACTCTCTCCCGGCCAGCATTGCTCGCTATATAAAAGCATTGCAAGAATAACTTTAGCCAGGGTTTGAAACTATAGCTGTAATAAAAAAACGGCATTTAACAAATTTTTATGCGTATTTGCTCTATGTGATAAAGCAAATCTGGCACAACAGAAGTGAAATAATCTTTAATGAAAGGTTAAAATCAGCAGAAAATATTACAACGCGCAGCCACTGCGGCAGCGACTGCGTGCTCAAAAGGAATTATCAGTGAAGGAAATAGTTTTCGCTAACGTTGTTTTGCCCTTCATCATCAGTCGGTAACAGCAGTTGATGGGCATTGGCTTCAAGGATAACCATCGAAATCTGCTCTTCGCTCTGACGTACAAACCATGCAAACTGTTCATAGGTTACGCCCTGCATAACGGATAAAGACTGGCAAACCACCAGCTTTGGCAGATTATCATCCTGCATATCAAGAAATGCTTTCACGGTCAGCGAACTGGCATTGATGGCTGATAAATCCGCCGCCAGCGGTAACACGGCTGAAGGTCTGACTTCCGCCATAGCAGAAAACAGGATTGTGTTATCTATCAGATCGATTTTGGCATCAAAGACACCGTCGAAATTCTGCATATGTGGCAGATGCAGAGCCTGACAGTTATCACATTCAAAAAAACTCATCCCCAGGTCATCGAGCCATTGACGCAACGTATCCAGACCAGGAACGACCAGCGATGTCATAATTTTGTACAACCTCTTCCGATAAAAAGACCGGCACAGCTTACGCAAAAAGCGCAGGCAAAACCATGATCAGTCACGTTATTGCGACTAACCACCGGTTTTTAAGCAATATTCCGCCGTAGCATGGCATTCAATCCAGCGGATCATTTTACCCGCGATGTCTATACCGGTGGTTTTTTCTATCCCTTCCAGACCTGGCGATGCATTTACCTCCATCACCAACGGTCCGCGATTTGCACGCAGAATATCCACACCGGCAACATCCAGCGCCATCGTTCGCGCGGCTTTAATGGCGATTTCGCGCTCCTGCGGCGTGATACTTGCGACGCTTGCCGCGCCACCACGATGCAAATTGGAACGAAAATCGCCTTCTTTCGCCCGCCGTTCAATCGCCGCAACCACTTCATCACCGACGACCAGACAGCGAATATCGCGCCCTTGCGCCTCTTTGATATATTCCTGCACCAGAATATGGGCATTCAGGCCGCGAAATGCATCAATCACGCTTTCTGCCGCCTGACGCGTCTCCGCCAGCACCACACCAATTCCCTGCGTACCTTCAACCAGCTTGACCACCAGCGGCGCACCACCGACCATCTCGATTAAGTCGCTGGTATCGTCCGGCGAATGCGCTATCCCCGTGACAGGCAGGTCAATACCCTGACGTGCCAGCAATTGCATTGAACGCAATTTGTCACGCGCACGGGCAATAGCAACCGATTCATTTAGCGGATAACTGCCCAGCATTTCAAACTGGCGCAGCGCCGCCGTTCCATAAAAGGTAATGGCGGTGCCAATGCGCGGGATCACCGCATCAAAATGGGGAAGCTTGCGACCTTTATAATGAATGGACGACGCCGCAGGATTAATGTTCATGTAACAAGAAAGCGGATCGAGAATTTCAACCAGGTGACCGCGCTGCAACGCCGCTTCACGCAGTCGCTTACACGAATAGAGCGTTCCATCCCGGGACAATATGGCAATTTTCACCCTGCACCTCTCTGTCAGACCTGGTCAAAAGCCCGCGTATAATACATCGGCGTTACGGTTTTAGCGCGTCGCCCAACCTTGTTTATGTAAATAATCGAGAATAAAAGGACGACTTTCTTTGATAATCGTCCGGCGAATATGATCGCTCCAGGTATCACGGCGATTATTGCTACCACGGGTGAGATAATATTCCGCCAGTTGCTCGTCATACTGCGCCAGAATGTCTTTATCCAGCGGTTGGTAGCTGTTTTCATGCACCAAAATAGAGGACGGTAAACGCGGCTTGAGATCCGGGTTATCCGCAGGCCAGCCCAGGCACAAGCCAAACAGCGGCAATACATGCTTCGGCAATTTCAGCAGTTCCGTCACTGCTTCAATGTTATTGCGCAGGCCGCCGATATATACACCGCCCAATCCCAGCGATTCCGCTGCGGTTAAGGCGTTTTGCGCCATCATCGCCGTATCAACGACACCGAGTAACAACTGTTCCGCCAGGCCGAGTTGAGCATCCGGGCAAATCTGTAAATGGCGGTTAAAGTCGGCACAGAACACCCAGAACTCCGCCGCTTGCGCAACGTGTTTTTGCCCACCGGTCAGCGTTACCAGTTCATTACGCAGAGCTTTATCAGTAATGCGAATAATGCTGCTGCACTGCAAAAAACTGGAACTGGAAGTCGCCCGGGCGCTGTTGATAATCGCCTCGCGCTGTTCAGCGGAGATAGGTTCATCAGTGAAATGGCGAATGGAGCGATGACCACAAATGAGTTCAATGGTTGGCGTCATTATCTTTTTCTCTTTCTGAACATGAAGATTCTGGTGGACGATTCATCAGTTGCGGGGCAAGCCGTTTTGCAACCTGAAGAATAACCACCACCGCAGCGGGAAGCATGAGCAAAACACCGAGAAAAATCATCAGAATTTGCGCTTCTGGTGTAGAAAACGGCATCGGAAGCGAAAGGTAGTCGCTTACCGACAGCAGCGACACAGCCAGTAACATCATTCCGAGAAATTCCAGTATCAACACACTGTCAGGCAATTTACCGATCGTGCGCATAGGCTTCCCTCTGCAAAGTGAGCGGCCAGTTTAAAACCTTTCATCACATTGTGCTTAACAGTTATAGCTTTAAACAATCAATGCAACAGGTTAAACCTACTTTCAGCGAATAAGATTTGGCGTGATCATGCACGCATGACAGATAAATGGAGAGAGAAAATGCAAACCGTTATTTTCGGCCGTCCGGGTTGCCCTTACTGCGTTCGTGCAAAAGATCTGGCAGAAAAATTAAGCAACGAGCGCGATGATTTTCACTATCAGTATGTGGATATTCGTGCTGAAGGGATCACTAAAGAAGATTTACAACAGAAGGCCGGGAAGCCCGTTGAAACCGTGCCGCAGATTTTTGTCGATCAGCAACACATCGGTGGCTATACCGATTTTGCAGCCTGGGTAAAAGAGAATCTTGACGCCTGATTGCCGGATAAGCCCTCTCTGTTTGAGGGCTTTATTGATTTTTTCTGTGTTGTGGCTTGAACAAGCTACTGATAAACAAGAAACACAACGCCCCCAGCGCACACCAGAAGACAGCACTCAATAACCATGCCAGCTCTTGCCAGAATGAGCGTGTTGGTGAAAAAAACAGGCGCATAATTAACATAGAACACGGTGCTGCCAGCATTGCGCCAAACAGGGGTTTAAGGACTTCTCTACGCTGCGAAAAAAAACTGGCGACAGCTCCAGGAAGAATGAAAAACAGTAAGCCGATTTCAGGATGCCCGGCAGCCCGAAAAGCGCCCTTCATATGCGTCGCCAGGAAAAGGCACACCACAATGAAGAGGACAAAACAGCAGACTGCCCCCGCCCAACGTTGTTTATGTTTCACATCTTCCTCCTGACACTGCCTCTATCGAACACATTTTTCGCCAGTGTGGCGCTCAGTAAGATAAAGCCGCTTCGCATTCCATGCTAATATAGGCCAACACAATTCTTATAGCCGTTGGTATCTAATGTGATTACACTAGTAAAATATATTGTTACTTTACTATTGATTAAGTGCGCTGAATGAATCTGCGCCCTGAATTCAGGTAAAAACATTATCTTAAATTACCATTTCTTTCAACAGCTTACTCGTAAACAAGAAGTTAGTCTCCGTGAATATAAACGTCGCCGAATTGTTAAATGGGAATTACATTCTGTTATTATTCGTGGTCCTCGCGCTTGGGCTATGTCTCGGAAAATTACGACTTGGTTCAATCCAACTGGGTAATTCCATTGGCGTTTTAGTCGTATCGCTATTATTAGGTCAACAACATTTCAGTATTAACACCGACGCGCTTAATCTTGGCTTTATGCTGTTTATTTTCTGCGTCGGGGTCGAAGCCGGACCCAACTTTTTTTCCATTTTTTTCCGCGATGGGAAAAATTACCTAATGTTAGCGCTGGTAATGGTCGGTAGTGCGCTGTTGATCGCCTTAGGTTTGGGTAAGCTGTTTGGCTGGGACATTGGCCTGACGGCCGGTATGTTGGCTGGCTCCATGACATCGACGCCGGTTCTGGTCGGTGCGGGCGATACGTTACGCCACTCTGGTATAGAAAGCGGGCAGCTCTCCGCGGCACTGGATAATTTAAGCCTTGGGTATGCATTAACCTATTTGATCGGTCTGGTGAGCCTGATTGTCGGAGCGCGTTACCTGCCCAAGTTACAGCATCAGGACTTACAGACCAGCGCCCAGCAAATCGCTCGTGAGCGAGGTCTGGACACCGACGCCAGCCGCAAAGTCTATCTGCCGGTGATTCGCGCTTACCGAGTCGGGCCGGAACTGGTCGCCTGGGCCGACGGCAAGAACTTGCGTGAATTGGGTATTTATCGACAGACCGGTTGCTACATTGAACGTATCCGTCGTAACGGGATTCTGGCAAATCCGGATGGTGACGCCGTGTTGCAAATGGGCGATGAAATAGCGTTGGTAGGATATCCCGATGCCCACGCCCGACTCGATCCCAGCTTCCGTAACGGTAAAGAAGTTTTTGATCGTGACCTTCTCGACATGCGTATTGTCACTGAAGAGGTGGTCGTCAAAAACCATAACGCCGTCGGTAAACGTCTGGCGCAATTGAAGTTGACCGATCACGGTTGCTTCCTTAACCGCGTGATCCGCAGTCAGATCGAGATGCCAATTGACGATAACGTAGTGCTTAACAAAGGTGACGTTTTGCAGGTGAGCGGCGATGCCCGCCGTGTGAAGACCATCGCTGACCGTATCGGCTTTATTTCGATTCACAGCCAGGTCACCGACTTGCTGGCATTCTGCGCATTCTTTGTTATAGGCCTGATGATCGGGATGATTACCTTCCAGTTCAGCACTTTCAGTTTTGGCATGGGTAACGCTGCCGGATTGTTATTCGCTGGCATTATGCTGGGCTTTATGCGCGCTAACCACCCGACCTTCGGCTATATTCCGCAGGGTGCGTTAAGTATGGTGAAAGAGTTTGGTTTGATGGTGTTTATGGCGGGTGTTGGTTTAAGCGCCGGTAGCGGCATCAATAACGGCCTGGGCGCGATTGGCGGTCAGATGTTGATTGCCGGATTGATTGTCAGTCTGGTGCCCGTTGTTATCTGCTTCCTGTTCGGTGCTTACGTATTGCGTATGAACCGCGCACTGTTATTCGGCGCAATGATGGGCGCACGAACCTGCGCACCGGCAATGGAGATCATCAGTGATACAGCCCGCAGTAACATCCCGGCGCTGGGCTATGCGGGCACTTATGCAATAGCTAACGTACTGCTGACACTGGCAGGGACAATCATTGTGATGGTATGGCCCGGACTCGGATAAAACTGAAGTTGCCCTAAAAATGAAATTTTTTTGTACAACCGCAGAACTTTTCTTCAGGGTATCAGTCTTAATTAGTGCCACTGCTTTTCTTTGATGTCCCCATTTTGTGGAGCCCATCAACCCCGCCATTTAGGTTCAAGGTTGATGGGTTTTTTGTTGCCTGAAATTTATCTCCAGCCCTGCCACTCGCTCCACCATCCTCAAAATATCCTCATGCGATAGCGGCTTACGGTCGGTGACAAAATGCAGACTCATCCCTTCAATAAAAGCATCCAGCGCCCGGGCAGTTTCCGGTTCAAACCATTGTTCAAGCGTTTGCTGACTACGCTGCATCCAGTTTTGCATCACCGTTTTTAATAGCGGTTTTCGGCTGGCCAATGCGTAGAGCTGGTACATCAGTTCCATGTTATCCGGCGTTGCGACCTGCGAGCTGTAGATCATGTCTGTTATGGCCTGGCAGGCGCTGGGGGCGTCATTGACATCATCAAAAAAAGCCTGATATTGCCGCGACATCGTCTGCGTAAAACGGCTAAACGCTTCCAGCAACAACTCATCAATTCCTGAAAAATAGTAGGTCATTGATCCTAACGGCACTCCGGCGAGGGTAGCGATTTTACGGTGCGTAACGGCATGTATCCCGTAAAGTTTCACTGCCTCCAGCGTGGCCTGAATGATTTTTTCTCGCCGTTGGGGATCATTAGCGCGGCGCATATTTTTACCCTCCCTCTGCAATTGTGTACAAATGTACACAACCTTGCTAAGGTTGTCTTCCCTCTTCTTTTTTTGACGTGATCTATGACAGTAAATTCTTCACGTAATGCCTTGAAACGCCGTACCTGGGCGTTGTTTATGTTCTTCTTTTTGCCAGGACTGCTAATGGCTTCCTGGGCCACCCGCACGCCAGCAATTCGGGATATTCTCTCTGTCTCTATCGCTGAAATGGGCGGTGTACTCTTTGGCCTGTCGATAGGTTCGATGAGCGGTATCCTCTGCTCGGCGTGGTTAGTGAAACGCTTTGGGACGCGTAATGTCATTCTGGTCACTATGTCCTGCGCTTTGATCGGGATGATGATATTAAGCCTGGCGCTCTGGCTGACATCCCCCGTCCTCTTTGCCGTTGGTCTTGGTGTCTTTGGAGCCAGTTTTGGTTCCGCTGAAGTGGCGATAAACGTTGAAGGCGCAGCCGTTGAGCGAGAAATGAATAAAACGGTTTTGCCTATGATGCACGGCTTTTATAGCCTGGGCACGCTGGCAGGCGCTGGTGTCGGGATGGCGTTGACAGCCTTTGGTGTTCCGGCAACTGTACATATTTTGTTGGCGGCACTGGCGGGCATCGCACCTATTTATATTGCTATTAAGGCAATCCCTGGCGGTACGGGCAAAAACGCTGCCGATGGCTCGCAGCATGACGAAAAAGGTGTGCCTTTTTACCGTGACATCCAGTTGCTGTTGATTGGTGTCGTAGTACTGGCAATGGCTTTTGCAGAAGGCTCTGCCAACGATTGGTTACCCTTATTAATGGTTGATGGCCACGGTTTTAGTCCAACGTCAGGCTCACTGATTTATGCCGGTTTCACATTGGGGATGACCGTTGGACGCTTCACCGGTGGCTGGTTCATCGACCGTTACAGCCGCGTTGCCGTAGTACGTGCCAGTGCCTTGATGGGTGCGTTGGGTATCGGACTGATTATTTTTGTCGATAGCGCATGGGTCGCTGGGGTGTCTGTTGTGCTTTGGGGATTGGGCGCTTCTCTGGGCTTCCCACTAACCATTTCTGCCGCCAGCGATACCGGCCCCGATGCGCCGACCCGTGTCAGCGTAGTGGCAACGACGGGTTATCTGGCATTCCTCGTCGGGCCGCCACTGCTGGGCTATCTCGGAGAACATTATGGATTACGTAGTGCAATGCTGGTTGTGCTGGCGCTGGTTATTCTTGCGGCTATTGTCGCTAAAGCCGTCGCCAAACCCGATACAAAAACGCAAACTGCGATGGAGAATAGTTGATGGGCATTAAATTAATTGCGGTAGATATGGACGGTACTTTCTTAAGCGATCAAAAAACCTATAACCGTGAGCGGTTTATGGCCCAGTATCAGCAGATGAAAGCACAAGGTATTCGCTTTGTGGTCGCCAGTGGAAATCAATATTATCAGTTAATTTCGTTCTTTCCCGAAATTGCCAATGAAATTGCCTTTGTGGCGGAAAACGGCGGCTGGGTGGTGAACGAAGGCAAAGATGTTTTTAATGGCGAACTGTCGAAGGACGCATTTTCCACTATTGTGGAGCATTTACTGACGCGCCCGGAGGTGGAAATTATTGCCTGTGGAAAAAATAGCGCCTATACCCTGAAAAAGTATGACGCCGAAATGAAGGCCGTGGCAGAGATGTACTATCATCGCCTGGAATATGTCGATAACTTTGACAATATCGACGATATCTTCTTCAAGTTTGGGTTAAATCTCTCTGACGAACTGATTCCGCAAGTGCAAAAAGAGTTACATGATTCTATTGGCGATATTATGGTGCCAGTCCATACCGGCAACGGTAGTATCGATTTGATTATCCCCGGCGTACATAAAGCCAATGGCCTGCGTCAACTCCAGAAATTATGGGGCATAGACGACAGCGAAGTGGTGGTTTTTGGCGATGGCGGTAATGATATTGAGATGCTGCGTCAGGCGGGCTTTAGCTTTGCAATGGAAAATGCTGGCAACGCAGTCGTAGCGGCGGCGAAATACCGTGCAGGCTCCAATAACCATGAAGGCGTACTGGACATTATCGATAAAGTTCTTAAACACGAAGCGCCATTTAATCAATAAAACGGCAGCACGCCCGGCAACACAATGCCTGAATGAAGGATGCATAATCCGCGGAAATTACCCTTCTGGATTATTTCAGGCGAAATGATGATGAAAAAATGTGTACTGCTGGGCGCGTTTCTGTTGAGTTTTACTGGTGTGGCAATGGCGCAAAGTGTCACCGTTGATGTGCCGAGTGGATACAAAGTGGTGGTGGTCCCTGATTCAGTCAGCGTTCCGCAAGCCGTCAGCGTTGCCAGCGTGCCGCAAACCGTATACGTAGCCCCTACGCCAGCTCCGGCTTACCGTGCACATCCATATGTCCGTCACCTTGCCAGCGTAGGCGAAGGGATGGTAATCGAACATCAGATCGACGACCATCACCACTAATCCCTGAATGCCTGATTGTATAAAACAACCAGGCATTTTCTTATCCGTCGTTAGAATTTCCTGTTTGTTTATCTTTTAAAAAGATAAACATCAGCAGCAGCCACAAAACTCCGTTGGCAAGATTAAACAGATTAAACAATCCATTACCGCCATTCAGCCAGGCATGTTTACTGATCTCAATACCTACGGTAAAGATCAGCATTTGCAACATCCCCATCGCCGCCGATACCGTCCCTTTACTCATATCACTGGCGAACAACGTTAAACGCACCAGCCCTGCATTCGCCAGACCAATACCAAAAGCATAAATACTTAACCCGGCGGTCATCCATAAATACGCGTGCGATGAGATGACCGTGGCCGCTGCGGCGACCAGCAGACCAATCATAATCGGCCAGCCCCCCATAATAATCAGCGAACGTACGGTACGGCGCGAGGTCAGACGTGCCAGCAGCAAATTACCCGCAATTAACGCGCCGAAAATGGGCACTTGCAGCAAACCATATTCATAGCTACTCAACTGTTCACCGGTGATGATGATAATCGGTGACTGGGCAATCCACGCCAGTAACGGCAGACTGACAAATCCCAGCGCCAGCGCTCCTGCAACAAAGCGGCTGTTCTTCAGTACCAGCTTATAGTCTCGACCAAGCTCTTTCAGCGACAGTTTCTCGCCAATGCGCGTAGCCGTTTCTGGCATCGCACGTTGCAGACCGAAGAAGGAGATCGCCGCCAATGCAGCAAACAACACAAACATCCCTTCCCAGGGCAACACATGAATCCACGCGGCACCCACCAATGGCCCGAGTAACGGAGCAATCAGCGCCACATTCGCCATCAGCGCGGTGATCTTGATACAAACCGCCTCTTCAAAAGATTCCTGAATCGCGGCGTAACCCACAGCGCCAATGAAACAGAGGCTTATCCCCTGTAGAAAGCGCAACAGCGTGAATTGTTCAATGTTTTGCGCCAGTAATATCGCCAGGCAGGTGATTATGAACCACACCACGCCAGCTAACATTACCGGACGGCGACCAATACGATCCGACAGTGGTCCTAACAGCCACTGTAAAAACATCCCTCCCGCCAGGTAAGCGGTCATCGAAGTAGGAACCCAGTCAATACCCGCCTGATACTGCTCCACCACGGCGAGCATACCGGGTTGAATCATATCGTTGCCGATATAGGTCGAGAATTCGTAGAGCACCAGACAGAGGGGAAAAAGTAATGCCTGACGCCCAAGTCTGGCACCTGTTGCTAATTTATTTTGCATGCAATTTCTTCGCCAATAATAATCGCGCAAATTTTAATAAAAGCGTGGCAAACGAGAAAGCAAATTTTGTAGCTGAAACCACGGTTAAGCACATTCTTACGTTATTCCGAGTATAGTCCCCCTTTCTTTAAGCTTTATTTAATTTCTTCGCGTTACCATTCTCTGCTGTAAGCCAATCCGGTTGAGGTAAATAAGACGATGCCGCTTTACCCTGTTTAACAAGCGATTTATTCTCATCGACTTGCCTGATGGCTGCCCACTAATCACCTTTTGAGTCTGAAAGTTATGCTGGAAAATCTGAATTATTCATTATTCTCTCTTATTAATGCGACGCCAGACTCATCCGCATGGATGATTTCGTTAGCAATTTTTATTGCCAAAGATTTAATTACCGTGGTGCCATTGTTGGCTACGGTGCTTTGGCTATGGGGATTTACGGCGCAACGACAACTGGTGATAAAAATCGCCATCGCGCTAGCGGTCAGTCTGTTTGTTTCCTGGACGATGGGCCATCTGTTTCCGCATGACCGTCCATTTGTCGAGAATGTCGGCTATAACTTCCTGCATCATGCAGCAGATGACTCTTTCCCGAGCGATCATGGCACGGTGATATTTACCTTTGCGCTGGCATTTTTATGCTGGCATCGTTTGTGGTCAGGAGCAATCCTCATGGTACTGGCGGTAGTTATTGCCTGGTCGCGCGTTTATCTCGGTGTTCACTGGCCGCTGGACATGCTTGGTGGATTGTTGGCGGGAATGATTGGTTGCCTTAGCGCCCAGATTATCTGGCAAGCTGTGGGATCCAGGCTCTACCAGCGGCTGCAATTGTGGTATCGCATCTGTTTCGCCTTACCAATACGTAAAGGCTGGGTGCGTGGCTGATTTCGGATAAAAAGTGTAATATCAGGCGGCTCGCTTCAATAACAATTCAGAGGGATTATGGAAACACGTCGCGAAGAGCGTATCGGGCAATTACTGCAAGAATTAAAACGCAGCGATAAGTTACATCTGAAGGACGCCGCCACCCTGCTCGGGGTTTCAGAGATGACGATTCGCCGCGATTTGAATAACAACAGCGCCCCCGTCGTATTACTCGGCGGTTATATCGTTCTGGAACCGCGCAGTGCCAGCCATTACCTGTTAAGCGATCAAAAATCCCGTCTGGTGGAAGAAAAACGCCGGGCGGCAAAACTGGCTGCGACGCTGGTAGAACCCGATCAGACCCTCTTTTTTGACTGTGGCACTACCACGCCGTGGATTATTGAAGCGATAGATAATGAAATCCCTTTCACCGCCGTTTGTTATTCACTAAATACCTTTCTGGCACTGAAAGAGAAACCCCATTGCCGGGTGTTTCTTTGCGGCGGTGAATTTCATGCCAGTAACGCCATTTTTAAACCCGTCGATTTTCAATTGACGTTGAATAATTTCTGTCCAGATATCGCTTTTTATTCCGCAGCCGGAGTGCATATCAGTAAAGGTGCTACCTGTTTTAATCTTGAAGAGTTGCCGGTAAAACACTGGGCCATGTCGATGGCGCAAAAGCATGTGCTGGTTGTCGACCACAGTAAGTTTGGCAAGGTACGCCCGGCACGCATGAGTGACCTGAAACGATTTGATATTGTGGTAAGCGATCGTTGCCCGGAAGATGAGTATGTGAAGTACGCACAGACGCAGCATATTAAGTTGATGTATTGATGATGCATAACCGGATGACGTTAACGCGTCATCCGGTCATCAGAAGATTAAGAGAACCAGCCGCCGAACCACTGATGGAATTTCATCATTACGAAGTCCCACATCCGACCAAAGAATCCGCCCTCTTCCACATTTTCCATCACGATCAGCGGACGCTGTTCAATCGACTTGCCGTTAAGCTGGAAATCAATAGTGCCGACGACCTGACCTTTTTTCAGCGGTGCGGTAAGCTGCGGTTCCGTTAACGTGTAACTGGCTTTCAGGTTTTTCAGTTGCCCACGAGGGATGGTCACCGATCCCCCTTCACCGGCACCGAGATTCACTTCGCTCTTATCACCAAACCAAACCCGCTGAGTCACAAAGGTGGCATCAGGTTTAATTGGTGTCACGGTTTCAAAGAAGCGGAAACCCCAGGTCAGTAATTTCTCAGACTCATTAAAACGGATACGGTCAGTTTTTGCCCCCAGCACCACAGAGATCAAACGCATATCACCCTGGGTAGCCGAAGCGACCAGATTGTATCCCGCACCTGCCGTGGTTCCGGTCTTCATACCATCAACATTAACGTTACTGCTCCACAACAGGCGATTACGGTTAGGTTGGCGAATTTTGTTAAAGGTAAACTCTTTCTCTTTATGAATGGCATACTCTTCCGGTACATCGTGAATTAACGCTTTACCCAGCAATGCCATATCGCGCGCGGTACTAAACTGCCCCGGTGCATCCAGGCCGTGTACCGTCTGGAAGGTGGTGTTGGTCAGGCCCAGTTTCTTCGCATAACCATTCATCAAACCAATAAATGACTCCTGGCTGCCCGCAACATAATCTGCCAGTGCAATACAGGCATCATTACCGGACTGAATGATCACACCTTTATTCAAATCCGCCACAGAGACCTGATCGCCCGGTTTAAGAAACATGACCGATGAACCGCGCAGCGCTGGATTGCCCGTTGCCCAGGCATCTTTGCCGACCGTCACCATATCGGTGAGTTTGATCTTATCGGCCTTAAGCGCCTGCCCAACCACATAGCTGGTCATGATTTTAGTCAGGCTTGCGGGGTCCAGTTTCTCATCCGCATTGCCTTCTGCCAGCACTTTGCCGCTGGCATAATCCATTAAAATCCATGCACGCGCATCCACGCTCGGCGCTTCAACGGTCTGTTCCGCCGCAAATGCCGTTGGGGCAAAAAGGAATAAAAATGCAGAACCCGCTGCAAGACCACGAAGGAAAGAGGAGTATTGCGTCATAAATGCCACCCGAGTATCCATTCAAAAAAAATACGTTATATCGCCGTATGATAAGTTCGGTGATTAATAACGCACACACAAGCTTAAAGAAACCGTAAGTTGGTAAAGTTTTTAAAGTTTATGCAATATCCTGCCGCTTCGCTGCTTCTGGTGTCATTTTTTTACTCACTGTTGCTTAAAAGTTAACTTTACTTCACCATCGGAATCCTGTTCAGCCTGTGGCTGCCTGTATAAAAGGGGTGACTATGATTACGCTGTGGGGTCGGAATAATTCAACCAACGTTAAAAAAGTGTTGCTGACGCTCGAAGAACTGGAACTACCTTATGAGCAAATTTTGGCGGGTCGTGAGTTTGGGGTAAACCATGACGCCGATTTTCTGGCGATGAATCCTAACGGGCTGGTGCCGCTGTTGCGTGACGACGAAAGTAATTTAATTCTTTGGGAATCAAACGCCATTGTCCGCTACCTTGCAGCACAGTACGGGCAAAACCGTTTATGGATCGACTCACCGGCACGCCGCGCAGAAGCCGAAAAGTGGATGGACTGGGCAAACCAGACGCTCAGTAATGCCCATCGAGGGATCCTGATGGGATTGGTCAGAACGCCACCGGAAGAGCGCGATCAGGCCGCCATTGACGCCAGTTGCAAGGAATGCGACGCCCTGTTTGCCCTTCTCGATGCAGAGTTGGCGAAAGTGAAATGGTTCTCCGGCGATGCATTTGGTGTGGGCGACATTGCCATCGCGCCGTTTATCTACAATTTGTTTAACGTTGGCCTGACCTGGACACCACGTCCGAATCTGCAACGCTGGTATCAGCAACTCACCGAACGCCCCGCGGTGCGTAAAGTTGTGATGATCCCTGTTAGCTAATTATTGCGTGGGCTAACTTTGAGTAATTCTCCATTGGACTCGTCGGTCAGAACGTATAAATAACCGTCGGGTCCGCTGCGAACATCACGAATTCGCTGCCTCCTGTCCGTTAATATGCGACCATCTTCTGCCACCTTGTTGCCTTTAACGCTCATCACGATGACATTTTTATCTTTCAGCGCGCCAATAAATAATTTTTGCCGCCACTGGGGGAATTTGTCGCTGTTATAGAAGGCCATGCCGCTCACCGCCGGTGAATCCTTCCAGTAAAAAATGGGTTGTTCAGTCCCGGCGACGATTTCCCCTTTCGCTTCCTGTATTTTAAAACCTGAGTAATTCATCCCCCAGGTTGCCAGCGGCCAACCGTAGTTTTTACCTTTTTCCGGGATATTAATTTCATCGCCGCCGCGCGGACCGTGTTCATTCAACCACAGCGTATTACTCCACGGATTCATCGCCATCCCTTGCGGGTTACGAATGCCATAAGACCAGATCCCGGCTCGCACACCAGACTCCTCCACAAAGGGATTATCATCCGGGATCTCGCCCTGGTCGGTCAGGCGCACTAATTTACCCTGCAATTTATCCAGATCCTGCGCCATCGGGCGCTGATTGTTTTCACCCAGGCCAATATACAGATAGCCTTTACCATCGAATACCAGCCGCCCGCCAAAATGATTACCGGTAGAAAGTTTTGGCGTCTGGCGAAAAACGGTGCGGAAGTCCGTCACTTTTGCGAGGTCATCAGTTAAGCGGCCATAACCTACGGCAGTTCCGGCTTTACCATCATCACCGACTTCAGAAAAACTTAACCAGATACGGCGCGACTGGGCAAAATCAGGCGCTAATGCCACATCCAGCAAACCGCCCTGCCCGTGCGCCCAGACTTCCGGCACACCGGCAAGCGGCGCAGATAATCCTTTTCCTGCTTGCCAGTGGCGTAACTCGCCGCCGCGCAGGGTGATTAACATGCCGTGATTATCCGGTAAGAAGGCCAGCGCCCACGGATGGTCGAGTTTATCCTGCAGTACTTCGACATTTACCGTTTCGGGTGCCGCCCAAAGAGCGGAAGGAATACAGAGAAGGGGCACAAGGTAAAAGGATTGTCGATACATAACACCTCCGGATTGACTCTGGCTTAAAGCGTAGTCAGTCAGGGGCGTGACAAATTTATTTTTACATAAACTTAAATATGAAGGGGGAGACGCCTTCTCCCCCTTAGCTTTCAGGCCTGCTCAAGCATGGCGTGCTTCTCCAGGCTCTGGATACTCAGCGTTAAGCTCATCAGACAATTTTCAAGCTTATCGGCGTTGACGGTAATAAAAGTTGGGCAATCATGATACCCACTCATCAAACATACTGCGGCTGTCGCTAATGCTTCTTCAGCATGATGAAGAGCATTCCACTCTTCCTGATCCAGGTGAAGATTCAACCGCAGCGATTTATCGTGCAGTTCGCGATTCAGTTTAAAAAAGTTATCTCGTAGATGATTGCTTTCGCTGACGGACATGTATCCTTTGGCCTTCCTCAGTCGCACATATGCGGCGAGGTCAACTCGAGCATCGTTCAACCGATTAAGCAGATCGCTTCGCTGTCTGTCAACGAACATACTTCGATCCTCCTCTTTGCAGCCTTAGTGCAATTAAATAGTATGGCTACTTTTTGAACAAAGTGCTGTCAAGGATCAATACTTCACATCTTATTAATAATAATTTACATTATTTCTCTTTCCAGTACCTCGCATCCCCAGGGTGCCAGTTCTAATTCTTGTGAACAAGCCTTGCCTGTTTCCGCCACTCGCCATGCACCAGGAAGCACCACATTTTGTACATGAGCAGTGTAATTTTGTACAAAAACCCATTCCTGATTGCCGTCTGTCCGACGCGTTGCAATAACGCCAACAGGAAGTTCAGTCGCAAGGGCTTTTGGAAGATTAAGTGAGTTGATCAACATCGCAGCAAACGCTTGATGAAATGACGCATCATTACGCGAAGCCACATAGAAAGCACGTCCCTGTCCGACGTGATTTACCGTTAACGCAGGTGTACCTGCATAAAAATCCTCACCATAGCGCGCCAGAACCTGTGCGCCTTCGGCGTGAATAACCGCACATAATTCCCTTGCCTGCCATTTACCTTGCAATCCATAGGCATTCGGCTCGCAGATAACTTCGTTATGCTGATAATCATTAAGGCTATCGATCTCTTCAGCCCACACGCCCATCAGGTCACGCAACGGGCCAGGAAAACCGCCCAGGTGACATAAATCAGTTTCATTGACAATCCCGGACCAGTAAGTGGTGACAAAATTGCCACCAGCTTCGACATAGGCACGGGCACGATCAGCAAATCCATCGCGAACCATATAGAGCATTGGAGCGATAACTAATTGATAACCCGTAAGATCACAATCAGCGTTGATAATATCGACCGCCACCCCCTGCTCCCAGAAAGGTCGGTAATGATCCACTACCGTTTGTTCGTAATGGATACCGCAATTGCGCGGCCCGGCAGCATCATTAACCGCCCAGCGGTTTTCCCAGTCGAAAATAATGGCAACTTTAGCCTGAGTTTTCGTCCCGACCAATTGCTTAAGATGTGCCAGTCGTTGCCCTAGCTGTATAACTTCGCGCCCGGTACGCGTCTCCAGATGACCGACGTGATCAACCACCGCACCATGAAACTTCTCCACGGCTCCGCGACTCTTACGCCACTGAAAATAGTGCACGCCATCTGCGCCATGAGCGACGGCCTGTAAAGAAGAAAGAATGTTCATTCCCGGCTTTTTCAATTTGCTGGTTGGCTGCCAACTTGTCTGGCTGGGGGTGGATTCCATCAGAATGAACGGTTTATTTTTCAAGGTACGCATCAGATCGTGATACATCGCTGTTTTACAAGCTACGGCGCGTTCATCTTCCTGTTTGTGCCACATGGGATAGCTATCCCAACTTACAAAATCGACAACCTCAGCTAATGACCAGTAGTTGTAATCATTGAAATACCACATAAAATTGGTCGTCGCGGGTAACTCAGGCCGTTCTGCTTTTAGCGGCGCGACTTCCATTTGATAGAATTCTTTTACCTGCGATGTGACAAAGCGTCGCCAGTCAAGATTCAGGCCGTGGTTAGACATCTCACCTAATGGAGAAGGTGACTCAATTTGTGACCAGTCACTGTATGTATGGCTCCAGAAGCCTGTCCACCATGCCTGATTAAGTGCCTCAAGAGTGGTGTAACGAGTCTGCAACCAATGGCGAAACGCCTGTTGGCATCCGTTACAATGACACTCACCGCCATACTCATTACTGATATGCCATCCCAGAACCGCCGGATGATTCGCGTATCGCTGCGCCAGCTTACGGTTAATTTGCGTCACTTTTTCTTTATACACTGGCGAAGAAAGGCAGTGATTATGGCGACCGCCGTGAAGCATTTTCTCGCGTGACGCGCTAACTCTCAGAACCTCTGGATAACGTGCTGCAAGCCAGGCGGGTTTGGCTCCGCTCGGGGTTGCCAGGAAGACAGAGATCCCGCCAGCATGAAGTTTATCCAACACCTCATCCAGCCAGTCAAAGCGATATTCCCCCTCTGTGGGTTCCAGCATTGACCAGCTAAAGATGCCCACCGACATGGTGTTACAACCAGCCTGTTGCATCATGGCAATATCTTTCTCCAGGATCCCAGGGACATGTAACCATTGTTCCGGATTGTAATCGGCACCATGAAGTAACCACGGGGCTGTGGGGATGATCGGTGGATGCTTGTCCATGCTGACTCCTGAATTGTTTTAAACAGACAAAAAATGTTATTCGTTCACAATACTGTCATCTAGTAATTAATTGCTTCGTTATGCAAGAAGTGTCCGGTAGAAATGTGAGCAACTACGCGTTTTTCCATTCAAACAGGCTCCACGGTTTGGCAGACATGCGCTGAAATACGTGAGCGTGATACGTATGACATTCACTGCGGTATACTGTGACAAATCTTTTAGCCGGGGCGAATATGAAAACCAAAGCTGCAACCCTTGCCGATGTTGCTCGTCATGCCAATGTTTCTTATCAGACAGTGTCGCGGGTGCTTAACAATTCAGCGAACGTGTCTGCCAAAACACGTCAAAAAATTGAACAAGCCATTGCCGAACTTAAGTACGTTCCAAATCGCGTAGCTCAACAGTTGGTAGGGAAAGAGAGTAAAACGGTGGGGCTGGTCACCACCTCACTCGCCCTACATGCCCCTTCACAAATTGCGGCGGCGGTAAAAAAATATGCCGGGGAGCAGGGATATCAGGTGCTGATATCGATGATTGATGATGTTGATATTAAAGGTATTCAGGCTGCAATTAATGACTTAAAAGCACAACGGGTAACAAAGATTATTATCAACGCCCCCCTGGAAACGGCATTGGCTGAAACTCTGGTTGCTGAAAACAGTGATGTATTGTGTCTGTTTCTCGACGTGGACCCTTATAGCCCGGTGTTTAACGTCACCTTTAATCCCGCAGAAGGTGCACGCGCCAGCGTAAAATATCTTTACGACTTGGGGCATCGTCAATTTTGCATGATCTCTGGCCCTGAAAATTCAGTACCGGCGCGGTTACGACTCAATACCTGGCGCGATACCCTCGCCTCACTCCAACTGACACCGCTGGCCATACATTACGGTAGCTGGGACGCTCAAAGCGGCTATCTGGCGACATTACAGATGCTACGTGAAACGCCACAGGCGACCGCTCTTCTGATCGCGAACGATCAGATGGCGTTGGGTGCGTTAAGCGCCTTACATCAACAAAAACGTAAAATCCCGCAGGATATTTCTGTCATTGGCTATGACGACACCTATGAGAGTGCGTTTTTTGAACCTTCACTGACGACCGTCGCAATCGACTTTGATTTGCAAGGGAAAATTGCCGTTCAACAAATTTTACAGCCGGACGATGCACAAGCTATGCTCCGCTCTTCAACCATCCTTCCCAGCCGTCTGGTCGTGCGTAATTCTGCTGGCCCTCTGCACTCACCACAGGCTGATCTGATGAATATTGCCGAACACCTTCGCACGCTGGCAGATGAGCTAACACGCAAGGCATAAAAGTAATACGTTCTCATAAAGAAGATTTAGTGATCCATTTCGCTAAATCTTTTTTATTATCAGCAATAAATGTGATGTAAATCTCAAACATTCATTTAACACATTGCCTAATCATCAATATCAGGGCCAGAGTAAAAATGAAATTGTTAACGTATGACATTTCCGGAGATGCATACCAAAACAATAACCAGTAAGCACAGCTAATGCCTGTGCCAACGGTAAATGACCCAACGCCAGTGATTGAGGATATGGCTATGTTATTGCCCGGTAAACGTAATTATATTTTGCTCAGTATTTTCGATTTTCTGTACCTCTTCGCCTGGTCGGCAACGATGGCATTTTTTGTCATATGGACGACACAGCATCTGGAAATTACCGCCACACGCACAGGATTACTTTATTCCGTTAATGCTTTCATTGCGTTATTAATGCAGCCGTTCTTCGGTTTCATCTCCGATAAATTTGGTCTTAAGAAACAACTCATCTGGATCCTCGTCGCATTATTACTTCCCGTAGGCCCATTCTTTATTTATGTGTATGCCCCGCTTCTGGTTCATAACTTCTGGCTGGGCGCTGTTTTGGGTGGCGTTTACCTGGGGATCATTTTTAATTCTGGCTGTGGCGTTCTGGATTCCTGGATAGATAAAGTTTCGCGTCGTTATCATTTTGAATATGGTCGCGTAAGGATGTGGGGCTCTCTGGGATGGGCCGCCGCCGCGTGGATTGTTGGTAAATATATTGATACCAACCCTAATCTCTCTTTCTGGCTGGCAAGCTGCGCCATTGTGATCGCCGCAATCTGCTTTATGTTTACCAAAATCGAACTTACCGAGGTCGAAATTGAAAAAACCAATTCGCTGAAAGCCATCCATGCCCTTGAGCTGGCAAAAAATAGTCAGTTCTGGTTTTTATTAATGTTCACTCTGTTCGTAACACAAATTTATGACACCTACGATCAACAGTTCGCACAGTATTTTTCGCTGCAATTTCCGACACCAGAAGAAGGCAATCGCTGGTACGGAATTCTGGCTTCTGTTCAGGTCTGCGGAGAAACCTTATTTCTCTGCCTGATGCCGTGGTTTGTTAACCGCACTGGTGCAAAATGGGCGTTAGTGATTGCCGGAACCATTATGTCGTTACGCATTGCCGGTTCTGCAATCCAACTGGGACCGGTGTGGATTGCAGCCGTTAAAATGATGCACGCCATCGAAAAACCACTGATCCTGGTGTCTGTGTTTAAATTTATCGCGGCTAACTTTGATCATAAACTCTCTTCAACGGTCTACCTGCTAGTGCTTTTTGTGGCATCCATCGCCACAGCAATCTATTCACCCATTGCAGGCTATCTGTATGACACCATTGGCTTTGCTGAAACCTATCTAATCCTGGGGGCTATTGCCGGTTGCTTCACGCTTATTTCGGTCTTTACGCTGCGGGACAAATCCAGCAGCCAGCCTACGGAGACGCTAACTGAAAATTCTGTAGCATGATCCTCATTTGCGCCCCTTTATTTGGGGCGCTTTCCTCACCGGTTGACCAGATTGCGATACAAATTTTATCCAGAACTCTGTAGAATCCCTGCCCTGACCTTTCCTGTAACTGAATATTTTTTAAGCTATGAGCAAAGTAACTCCCCAGCCGAAAATCGGCTTTGTTTCCCTCGGCTGTCCGAAAAACCTCGTCGATTCAGAGCGCATTCTGACTGAACTGCGCACTGAAGGTTATGATGTAGTACCGAGCTATGACGACGCAGATATGGTGATCGTCAACACCTGCGGCTTTATTGACAGTGCGGTGCAAGAATCACTGGAAGCCATTGGCGAAGCGTTGAATGAAAACGGCAAGGTAATTGTGACCGGTTGTCTGGGGGCGAAAGAAGATCAAATCCGCGAAGTCCATCCAAAAGTGCTGGAAATCACCGGCCCTCATAGCTACGAGCAGGTTCTGGAACACGTTCATCACTACGTGCCAAAACCGAAACACAACCCATTCCTGAGCCTGGTGCCGGAGCAAGGTGTTAAGCTGACACCGCGTCATTATGCTTATCTGAAGATTTCCGAAGGCTGTAACCATCGTTGCACCTTCTGCATTATTCCGTCTATGCGCGGCGATCTGGTGAGCCGCCCGATTGGCGAAGTGTTAAGTGAAGCGAAACGTCTGGTTGATGCGGGTGTTAAAGAGATTCTGGTGATCTCCCAGGATACTTCCGCGTATGGTGTTGATGTAAAACACCGCACTGGCTTCCACAACGGCGAACCGGTAAAAACCAGCATGGTCAGCCTGTGCGAACAGCTATCAAAACTGGGGATCTGGACGCGCCTGCACTACGTTTACCCTTACCCGCATGTGGATGACGTCATCCCGTTGATGGCAGAAGGCAAAATTCTGCCATATCTGGATATTCCGTTACAGCACGCCAGCCCGCGCATTCTCAAACTGATGAAGCGTCCGGGTTCTGTAGATCGCCAACTGGCGCGCATTAAACAGTGGCGCGAAATTTGCCCGGAACTGACACTGCGCTCAACCTTTATTGTCGGCTTCCCTGGCGAGACGGAAGAAGATTTCCAGATGCTGCTCGATTTCCTGAAAGAAGCTCGTCTGGATCGCGTTGGTTGCTTTAAATACAGCCCGGTTGAAGGTGCTGATGCCAATGCCCTGCCTGACCAGGTTCCGGAAGAAGTGAAAGAAGAACGCTGGAACCGCTTCATGCAACTGCAACAGCAGATTTCCGCCGAGCGTCTGCAGGAGAAGGTGGGTCGTGAAATTCTGGTGATCATCGACGAAGTGGACGAAGAAGGCGCGATTGGCCGCAGTATGGCAGATGCACCGGAAATCGACGGCGCGGTTTATCTCAATGGTGAAACCAACGTTAAGCCGGGTGATATTGTGCGTGTGAAAGTCGAACACGCCGATGAGTACGATTTGTGGGGGAGTCGGGTTTAATTAATGTCAGGCCGGGCAAATTACCCGCCCGGCCTGCTAATAAGCATTATTGCCAGCTAATCTGCGCCCTGCCGTTTTTCTTACTTTTATACAGCCGCTCATCTGCCAGCATTTTCAGCCGTTCAACGGTAGTACATTCATTTGAATGCGCCACGCCGATACTGGTGCTTAAGTTAATGCTCCCCACCTGGAAATGGACGATTTCTTTTAGTATTGATAGCAACTCTTCCAGAGTACCACCGGTATAAATCACCGCAAATTCGTCGCCGCCAAAGCGGTAAACTTTGCCTTTATCTACCGGAATCTGTGATTTGAGAATTTTCACTACCTTCATCAACACTTCATCGCCCAGCAAATGCCCGAAGGTATCGTTAATGTTTTTGAATTTATCGACGTCAAACAGGCACAAATAGCCACCTTTTTCCGGCAGGGCTTTTAAATCTTCATCAAAAGATTTTCTGCCCATTGCTTTCGTCAGGTCGTCAAGAAACGCTGAGTTATACATGCTGTAGAGTTTTTTGACATCCGCCGCCGAGAAGAAAAGCCCACCATCCAGCACGCGGTCAAAATGGTTATTAATGATAGCTTCTTTCTCAACGATGCCGCGATTAATGACTCTGCGTACCAGATACATGCAACTTATCCCCGATATCGCTGCCACTAATGCGGCAAAGAAAATAATTAAAGTACAAACCTGAAAATAGACATCCTTCTTATAAGCAAAGACATACAACCCCGTTGGTAAATAAGTGAAGTGTTCCATCGCTTCCGAAACAGTAAAGATGGCATTTTTCGCGTTATATTCATCCCCAACAACTGGCTTGCCACCTTTGAATAAAGAGAACATCAGGTTCTCGCTATCCATTGCCAACGACTTTGAGAGTAACGAAAATCGTTCCAGCCCAAGCAAAAATATCAGACTGCGGTTGTGAGTAACCGGATAGAGATAATAGACGAAGGTTTTACCGTCAAAAGAGATAAACCCCGTATTTTTGACATGCCGATACTTAACAACCTGCATAATATCTGCACAATAATTTTTTTCATACTCCTTAACCTGAATACACTCGTCGCTGGAAATCAGATAAGGACCAACATCATACAAATAAGAAGGTGAAACCGAGTCAGCGTAAGCTGTGCGCAAGCCAACCAACAGTTGTTCTTCAGTCGGATTAAGCGTGTTAATGAGATCAATTGACACACTGCGCCGATATTCGGCAATATTTGCCACCGCAAAAGCAGTATCAATAACGGACTGTTTCAGGCCATACACCCGTTCTTTTACCATCTGGGTATAGATCCCGCAGGCAACTGCTGAAATCATGATAAAAATCAGCAGACTGACTGTAAGTACGAATTTATTGATTCTGGACATACCTAAACTACTCTTTTACTAACTTTCCACTTTTGTCCCAGGCAGAGAATGGCAACGGCTTCTGATATAGATACCCCTGGGCCTGAATACACCCTAATTTGATTAATTCACGCGCAACCTCTTCGCTCTCAACACCTTCTGCAATTACCGGGATCCGGTTATAGCGGGCCAGGTCGAAGATAATGCGTACAATTTTTCCCGCAGTGCCGAAAATATCGCCGGTAAATTGCGAGTCTACTTTTATGCTGTCAGGATTAATTTCATAAAAACGCTTCAGGTTTGACAAACCTGTACCAAAGTCATCAATCGATATCCGTACTCCTTGTTGACGCAGTTGTTCAATATTGAGATAAAAATGTTCATTAATACGTTCAATCACTGTTTCAGTGATCTCAATACAGATGCTATTCGCTTTCAGCTCATGTTCTTCCATAATAGCTGTAAAACGCGCATGAAAGTGTGGCTCGTTTAACTGCCAGGGCGAAACATTAATATGCAGTAAGAAACCTTCCTGCAGTTCCGCACGCTGGCTAAAATGTCTGAATTCCCCCATCGCCGTTTTAATAATTTGATAACCCAGTTCATTGATAAAACCGATATCTTCAGCGATAGCAATAAACTTCAGCGGCGAGATTATCCCCCGCTCTGCTGAAACCCAGCGGCACAGCGCCTCAGCTCCCAGAATGTCGCGGGTATTAATATCAACAATCGGTTGATAGACCAAAAATAGCTCGCCTTTTTCCATTGCATTACGGATATTGCGCGCAATCCAGATATTTTCTTCAATTTCTCTGAGTTTCTCATCATCACAGAAAATAAATTCAGAGAACATATGATCGCGGATACTGGAAATCGCCAGTTTTAGTTTTTCTGCGTAGCTCCAGGCATTTTCGCCTTTCAGAGGTTCACAAATGGCAGATTTATGTATACGCAGATTGCGGTAGCCAAAGCTACTGTCGAAATCGTTTATCATCGCGATCTTATGGGTAAAAATCTCTACATTTTCCCGACACAATAATAAATAGAGATCGGCATTGAATGTCACAATATCGCAACATTGCGCGTATTTCTCGGCAATTTGCTGACACAGTTTCCTGACGATTTTGTTGCGTTCCCCAACGCCAAACACCGCTTCGACAGCTTCCAGTCCGCACAGTTTGATGATCCCAACGGCCAGATACTGATTATTGTTTGACTCAATAATCGCCATATTTTTGATAAACCCGCTTTCCTGATCGTAGGAGATCAGCGAGAGCAATTTATTTGAACGCTCAACTTCTGCATCTTTCATTTCCGCGATCGAATTTTTGATGCTGATAATCTCTTTTGCATCGCCTTCACGAATTTTCAGTGCCTGCATTTGATCCGCAGAGTCGGGTAAAAATTCCAGCGTATTGACCAGCGTTGTCATTTCGGAAAATTGTCGACGGAACACACGGGTGGTCATTAAGTAAACCATCAGCAATACGATAATAATGAAAGCAAATGGTAAATAAAAGAGTTTGTCTGATGCGTTAAATAAATCCCCCGTAGGATAATAAAAATAGATATCGAACAATGGATTATTAGGAACTGCCGATTTCCTTGCGATATATTCTATATCAACAGAATCAATAATATTATAACTATCTTCGCTATTATAAATAATCAATTTTTCGCGAGCGAGTTGATTCTTGGCAATGATTTCATGACCTTGTTTCAGAAACAGGACTTCATCCGTTGCGCTGATTTGATCAAGGTATTCGTTCAGATATCGCCAATTTAAATCGACGTGAATTTTATCAACAGCCAGCAAATCACGATCTTTGCCGTTAATTCGTAGCGTAAAAGAAATACATTTTTTACCCGGGCGATCAAAGCAATTGTATGCCGGATTCCAGCTACTGTCAGAGCCATCCGAGGATACAGACCACGGACGTTGCGACGGGTTAAAATCGGAAAAAATAACGCGCCCCGCCTCATCGATAAGCGGCCCATTAACCTTTTCCTGATGATAAACAACGATTTTATCGTTCGCCCGCCGCGAAAAGAGATAATATTTATTATTATCCAGCACCAGTCCCACTGAATCTAAAAATGGCATCATTTCCATTTTCAGAATAACAGCACGTTTAATCTCCTCACTGTTTTTCAACAAATAGAGTGAGTCTTTTAACGTCAGGGCCGAACGTTCAATATCTTTAAAGAAATAGCCAACGTTTTTTTGAATAAGTTCAAAGCGGCTATCGGCACGTTTTACCGCACGTTCCGATACCAACTGATAGTTAATGATGAAAAAAAGACCAATAAATGACAGCGCAGCCAATAAAAATAAAATTATCAGCCTTATCTTTATCTTTTCGTATAAACTCAGCATGTTAATACATTTAACAAAATAACTGCCAGTACGCTGTGCCGCTGCATAAATAGTTCCCCACAGCGACTTTTTAACTAAATGACCAGATTCTACAAAATCAGCAAAAAGTTACAACACTTGCTTCAGGCAATAATTTCCTGCGAGGTGATAACCCTTTCAAGCAATATTCAACCGTGATTATCCTTTAATTTTGGGGTCCAGCGCATCGCGTAAACCATCGCCCAGCAAGTTGAAAGCCAGCACGGTCAGAAAAATGGCCAGTGCCGGAAAAACCGCCACATGCGGCGCGATAACCATATCCGCTCTCGCTTCATTGAGCATCGCCCCCCACTCTGGCGTCGGCGGCTGCGCGCCAAGGCCGAGAAACGACAGGCTGGCGGCGGAAATAATCGAGGTGCCAATACGCATGGTGAAGAACACGACGATAGAAGAGACTGTCCCCGGTAAGATGTGACGCAACAAAATAGTCACATCGCTGGCACCAATACTGCGTGCTGATTCAATAAAGGTTTGCTGTTTCAACACTAGTGTGTTGCCGCGCACCAATCGGGCAAACGCCGGAATGGAAAAGATAGCGACGGCGATAATCACGTTAGCAATGCCACTTCCCAACACCGCGACAACAGCGATAGCCAGCAAAATACCGGGAAACGCAAACAGCACATCGCAAATGCGCATGATCAGTCGGTCCCACCAGCCTTCATAATATCCTGCCAGCAAGCCCAGCAACGTCCCAATCGCCGCACCAATAAACACCGCAAATACGCCAGCCGCCAGCGAGATTTGCGCCCCCACCAGGACACGGCTGAAAATGTCGCGCCCCAGTGAATCGACGCCAAACCAGTGCTGCAAAGAGGGGCCGTTATTCAGGTTGTCATAGTCAAAATAATTTTCGGCGTCATAAGGAGCGATCCAGCGCGCCAAAACAGCCACTATAATCAATAAGATAACGAACAATGCGGCGCTCATCGCCATATGCTGACGACGAAAACGCCGCCAGAACTCATGCCACGGTGTACGTACCAGGTCAGGTTTTACCAGTGGCATAGCGTTTAACACCGCCTGACGTCGCCAGTTAAATAATCGCATCCTTACTTGTACCTGATAGCCGGGTTAATGGCAGCGTAAAGCACATCCACCACTAAGTTGATAAGAATAAATTCCAGCGAGAAAAGCATAATTTCTGCCTGAATCACCGGGTAATCACGCATTTCTACCGAATCGACCAGTAAACGTCCAAGTCCGGGCCAGTTAAAGACTTTCTCCACGACAATGGAGCCGCCGAGCAAGAAGCCAAACTGTAAGCCCATCATGGTAACCACCGGGATCATCGCATTACGTAACCCATGTTTGAGGATGACCCAGGTTTCGCTCACCCCTTTCGCCCTCGCGGTACGCATATAATCTTCACTTAAGACATCGACAAATGAAGCACGGGTAAAACGCGCCATCACCGCCGCCACCGCTGCGCCAAGTGTCAGGGAGGGTAAAATGTAGTGCTGCCAACTGTCTGCACCAACAGTCGGCAGCCACCCCAACTCAACGGAGAACACCTGAATCAAAAGCATCCCCAGCGCAAATGCCGGGAAGGAAATCCCCGATACCGCGATGGTCATGCTCAATCGATCCGGCCAACGGTTACGCCAGACGGCGGCCACAATCCCCGCCGCCATACCAAATATCACCGCCCAAACCATACTGGTAATAGTCAGCCACAATGTAGGCATGAAGCGGCTGGCAATCTCATCGGCAACCGGACGACGCGACACCATCGACAGACCAAAATCCCCCTGTACGGCGTTGCTGATGTAGTGCCAGAACTGGTAATACAGCGGCTGATCCAGCCCCAGTTGCTGGCGCACCAGTTCGATAACCTGAGCATCTGCTTCGGGGCCGGCAATCAATCGCGCCGGATCGCCGGGCAGCATATGGACAAATAAAAACACCAGCACCGAGACGATAAACAGCGTTGGGATCAATCCCAGTAAGCGTTTGATAACGTAATTAAGCATTCCACTCCCTGCGTTGCTTATTGCAAATCCGCGTCTTCAAAGCTAAAGCCTGTATCTGGCATGATCCAAAAACCGGTCAGGTTTTTACTGTGTGCCGACACCAGTTTTTCTACCACCAGCGGGATCCACGGCGATTCTTGCCAGATGATATCCTGCGCCGCCTTATACAAGCGTGCCTTTTCCGCCGGATCGTTGGTTTTCAGTGCCTGAGCAAGGTCTTCATCCACCTGCTTATTGCTGTAAAACGCGGTATTAAACAGCGTCGGTGGCCAGTTCTGCGAAGCAAACAGCGGCGAAAGCGCCCAGTCAGCTTCGCCGGTCGATGCCGACCACCCCGTGTAGAACATCCGCACATTGCTCTCTTTCTGCCCTTTTCCTTCCACTTCCGCCGCCCGTTGTCCGGCATCCATCGCCGTCACCTGGGCTTTAATCCCTACCTGCGCTAACTGCTGCTGGGTAAATTGCAGCACTTTCTGCGCGGTGCTGTGGTTATGTGATGACCACAGCGTGGTACTGAAACCGTTGGGATACCCCGCCTCTTTCAGTAACTCACGTGCTTTAGCCGGATTGTAAGGCCACGGTTGATAACTTTGCGCGTAGGCAATACTCGGAGGTACAACACCGGTAGCTGGCGTTGCATATCCTGCAAATGCCACCTTAACCAGCGCCTGACGGTTGATGGCGTAATTCAGCGCCTCACGCACTTTCGGATTATCGAACGGCTTTTGCGTCACGTTCATGCTGATATAACGCTGCATAATCGACGGACTGGCCATCAGCTCGATATTTTTGTTCTTCTCCAGTAACGCGGCTTGTTCATAAGGAATAGGGAAAGCAAACTGCGCTTCACCGGTTTGCAACATTGCCGCCCGGGTGTTGTTGTCCGCCACCGGACGCCAGGTAATGCTGTCCAGTTTGGGCAGACCGGGCTGCCAGTAACCCGCAAATTTCTTCACTTTCACAAAATCGGTCTGATTCCAGGTATCCAGCGCATACGGCCCGGTTCCGACCGGATGAAAGCCGATCTCTTTACCATATTTTTCCAGTGCCGCAGGTGAAATCATTGCTGTCGCCGGATGAGCGAGAATATTAATAAACGCGGAAAACGGCTGTTTGAGCGTAATCTTCACCGTTGTCGGATCGACCGCTTCAGTTTTGGCAATATTTTTGTACAAGTTATAGCGTTTAAGATGATTCGCCGGATCGCTGGCTCGATCCAGATTCGCTTTTACCGCCGCAGCGTTGAAGTCAGTGCCGTCCTGGAACTTAATCCCTTCGCGCAATTTCACGGTGTAAGTGAGGCCATCATCAGAGACGGTATAACTCTCTGCCAGCACATTTTTCAGCTTCATCTCTTTATCCAGACCGAACAGCCCCTGATAAAACGATTTCGCCACAGCCTGCGATAACGTGTCATTCGCGTCATACGGATCGAGCGTGGTGAAGTTCGACCCCACCGCCACAACCACATCTTTGGCAGCGAATGCACAAGATGCCATCAACGCTGTGGCAATGCCCAGCGCCACTAACCCACTACGGTGTACAGCTCTTGCCATTTTATTCTCCGCCTGAATGTTATCTACGCATGAATGCGTATTCTGATTGTGGTTGTGCGACGTAATGCCCCGGTCCGACGCATTGTAACGAGACGGTGGCAACCTCTTCGCCACGCAGATGAATATTGCTGGGAAGATCGTCCGACAACAGTACGCGCCGTGGTCGCAGTCGGGACGGTTCCGCCACCGGAACTGCCGCCAGTAATTTACGCGTATAAGGGTGCTGCGGATTTTCAAATATCGCGCGCCGTGGGCCAATCTCAACGATTTGCCCGAGATACATCACCGCCACGCGATGACTGATCCGCTCCACGACTGCCATATCGTGGGAGATAAATAGATACGCGATACCGAAATCACGCTGAAGATCAAGCAACAGGTTGATAATTTGCCCGCGAATAGAAACATCCAGCGCCGACACGGCTTCATCGGCAATAATCACTTTCGGATTCAGCGCCAACGCACGGGCAATGCAGATGCGCTGACGCTGACCACCAGAAAACTCATGCGGGTAACGCCATGCGTGTTCAGGTAACAGGCCAACGCGCTCCAGCAACCACGCAACGCGTGCAGCAGCTTCTTTACCCTGCAATAAACCGTGTACGCGCAGCGGTTCGATAATCGAATCACCGATGGTCTGGCGAGGATCCAGCGAGGCGTAAGGATCCTGAAAAATAAACTGGATATTGCGGCGCAACGACTGAAGTTTACCGGGCGAGAGAGTATCGATTCGCTGACCGTTAAAGATAATTTCGCCGCTCTGCGATTCGACCAGGCGCAACAGCGCCCGTCCGGTAGTGGATTTACCGCTGCCAGACTCGCCCACCAGCGACAGCGTTTCACCAGGCCTGAGATCAAAACTGACTTTCTCAACGGCGTGCACTTCTCGCGTTACGCGATTCAACAACCCGCTACGCAAAGGGAAACGGGTAACCAGATTACGCACCTGTAAAACAGGTTCGCCATCCACCACCGTTTTCTGTTCGACAGGACTTTCCTGTTTAGCCGGATGTTCAAGTGATATCAGCGGAAAACGACGGGGATAATCTTGCCCTTTCATCGCGCCGAGCTGCGGAACAGCAGCCAGCAGTGCACGGGTATAGGGGTGCTGCGGCGCATGAAATATCTGTTCGACGCTACCCGTTTCAACCGCCTCGCCCTGATACATCACCAGCACCCGATCGGCAATCTCTGCCACCACGCCCATATCGTGAGTGATAAAGATGACGCCCATCGACATCTCTTTTTGCAATACTTTGATTAATTGCAGGATCTGCGCCTGGATGGTGACATCCAGCGCAGTGGTCGGCTCATCGGCAATCAGCACCGCCGGGCGACATGACAGTGCCATTGCGATCATGACCCGCTGGCGCATCCCTCCGGAGAGTTGATGGGGATAACGTGAAAGAATGGTTTGAGCTTCCGGAATGCGAACCTGATCCAGCATCCGCTTCGCCTCCACCATCGCTTCTTCACGACTGGCGTTTTGATGCAAACGGATAGACTCAGCAATCTGCTCACCCACAGTAAATACCGGGTTTAGCGACGTCATCGGCTCCTGGAAAATCATCGCTATATCTGCGCCGCGTATATGCTGCATTTGCCCGGAGCTCTGCGTACTAAGCTCAATCACCTCATGGCTGCGCCGCCGCAACAGCATTTTATCGCACTTTACCAAACCGCCCGCCTGTTCCAGCAGACGCATCAACGCCAGTGCTGTAACTGACTTGCCGGAACCGGATTCGCCAACAATCGCCAGCGTCTCGCCGCGTTGCAGACTAAAAGAGAGGCCGCGAACCGCAGCCATTTTCTGCAGGTCTTGTATAAAGGCAATATTGAGGTTCTCAACCGCCAGCACATCACCGGCATCAAGCTCATCACTGTGTGGCAACGGTGTCCCCTTTTTCACGGTAGATACCGGTGGTTGGCGTATCGCCTGCATAGCCCCAGGCGCGATACATTCCTTCGGTGTTAAACGGTAACGCGACGTTACCTTCATGATCGATAGCGATTAAACCACCACTGCCATCAAGCGCAGGGAGTTTTTCCATCACTACCCGCTCGCAGGCTTCCGCGAGACTTAAACCGCCGTAATCCATTAACGCAGCGATGTCATATGCCGCCAGCGTACGAATGAAGACTTCGCCCGTACCGGTACAAGAAACCGCCACGCTGGCGTTATTGGCGTAGCACCCGGCACCGACAAGCGGGCTGTCACCGACCCGACCGGGTAATTTGTTAGTCATTCCCCCCGTGGACGTGGCTGCCGCCAGGTTGCCGTATTGATCCAACGCCACAGCGCCCACAGTGCCCATTTTCTGTTTTTCATCCAGCGGTGCGTCGCTATGGTCGAGGATCATTTCCCCTTCCTCACGCGCCGCCATCAGTTGTTCATAACGCAAAGGCGTGGAAAAAATCTCCGGCGAGACGCGTTCCATGTCATGAGCAAAAGCAAAATTTTCCGCTCCTTCGCCAATCATCATCACATGCGGGCTTTGCTCCATCACCAGACGGGCAGCAAGAATCGGATTGCGCAGATGACTGACGCCCGCGACCGCACCGGCTTTCAGGGTGTTACCATCCATCACACAGGCATCCAGCTCATGAGTTTCATCACGGGTGAAGACAGCACCAATACCGGCGTTAAATAGTGGGCACTCTTCCAGCAAGCGCACAGCTTCTGTTACCACATCCAGCGCACTTTCGCCCGCTTCAAGCATTTTCTGCCCGGTTTCAACAATGGCAGACAGCGCCTCAATGTAGCGTAATTCCTGTTGCAGACTCATCTGCGCGCGGCTAATTGCGCCTGCGCCACCGTGAATTGCAATGACTGCTTTGCCCATAGTTTTCGTCCATTAAAGGGTGGCTCGCCACTTTTGCTATAAATATCAGAATTTTTATGAATTACTCATTCAATTTTTGAATATAGAAAGATGTATATGGCATGTAAAGGCAGGAACCCACGCTACGCCCGAGGTGGCATACAGTCCGGGGCGTTTTTCTGACATAATAAGCAAATTCGATTTTGCCTCCGCAGGAGTGTTTTCATGGAATTTACCACCGGTTTGATGCCGCTCGACACCGCGCTTAATGAGATGCTTTCTCGCGTTACCCCTCTGACTCCCCAGGAAACGCTGCCACTGGTACAGTGTTTTGGTCGCATTCTGGCAAGCGATGTCACTTCGCCGCTGGATGTCCCTGGGTTTGATAACTCCGCAATGGACGGCTACGCGGTTCGTTTAGCCGATGTCGCTTCCGGTCAACCACTGCCCGTCGCCGGTAAGTCGTTTGCGGGTCAGCCGTATCATGGCGAGTGGCCTGCTGGCACCTGTATTCGTATTATGACCGGCGCGCCGGTGCCGGAAGGCTGTGAAGCTGTGGTAATGCAGGAACAGACTGAACAAACGGACAATGGCGTACGTTTTACCGCTGAAGTAAGTCGCGGGCAAAATATTCGTCGACGCGGTGAGGATATCTCCGCGGGAGCAGTTGTTTTCCCGACAGGTACTCGCCTGACTACTGCCGAACTGCCCGTGATTGCTTCGTTGGGGATTGCCGAAGTTCCGGTGATTCGCAAAGTGCGTGTGGCGCTATTTTCCACGGGTGATGAGTTACAGTTACCCGGTCAGCCGCTGGGTGATGGTCAAATCTACGATACCAACCGTCTCGCCGTGCACCTGATGCTGGAACAGTTAGGTTGCGAGGTAATTAACTTAGGGATTATCCGTGACGACCCGAACGCATTACGTGCGGCATTTATTGAAGCTGACAGTCAGGCGGATGTGGTGATCAGTTCCGGCGGCGTTTCGGTTGGTGAAGCGGATTACACCAAAAACATTCTCGAAGAGCTGGGCGAAATCGCATTCTGGAAACTGGCGATTAAACCAGGCAAACCGTTTGCGTTCGGCAAACTCTCTAATAGCTGGTTCTGTGGCCTGCCGGGCAACCCGGTTTCTGCGACGCTGACTTTCTATCAACTGGTACAACCGTTACTGGCAAAATTAAGCGGCAACACCGCCAGCGGCCTGCCAGCGCGTCAGCGCGTACGCACAGTATCTCGACTGAAGAAATCCCCCGGACGTCTTGATTTCCAGCGTGGCGTGCTACAACGCAACGCCAACGGCGAACTGGAAGTGTCGACCACCGGACATCAGGGTTCGCATATTTTTAGTTCTTTTAGTCTCGGTAACTGTTTTATCGTGCTGGAACGCGATCGCGGAAATGTAGAAGCGGGCGAATGGGTAGAAGTCGAGCCATTTAACGCGTTGTTCGGGGGCTTGTAATGGCGGAACTCAGCGATCAGGAGATGCTGCGCTATAACCGGCAAATCATCCTGCGTGGTTTTGATTTTGACGGTCAGGAAGCGCTGAAAGATTCTCGCGTGTTGGTCGTTGGCCTGGGCGGGCTGGGGTGTGCAGCATCGCAATATCTGGCAAGTGCGGGCATCGGCAACCTGACGTTGCTCGACTTTGACACCGTTTCGCTCTCGAATCTGCAACGTCAGACACTACACAGTGATGCCACGGTCGGGCAACCGAAGGTTGAATCCGCCCGTGAGGCACTGGCGCGAATCAATCCTCACATCGCGATTACACCGGTGAATGCGCTGCTTGACGACGCTGAACTTGCTGCGTTGATTGCAAAACACAATCTGGTGCTCGACTGTACAGATAATGTCACGGTGCGTAATCAACTTAACGCGGGCTGTTTTGCCGCAAAGGTGCCGCTGGTTTCTGGCGCGGCGATTCGTATGGAAGGTCAAATCACCGTCTTTACCTGGCAGGATGGTGAACCGTGCTACCGTTGCCTGAGTCGTCTGTTTGGCGAAAACGCGTTAACCTGCGTGGAAGCAGGCGTAATGGCTCCGTTGATCGGCGTAATTGGTTCGTTGCAGGCAATGGAAGCGATCAAACTGCTGGCAGGTTATGGCAAACCTGCCAATGGGAAAATCGTGATGTACGATGCGATGACCTGTCAGTTTCGCGAAATGAAGCTGATGCGCAATCCTGGATGTGAGGTGTGCGGACAGTAATTGTCGCCTGTAGTCCTGATAAGACGCGGCAGGCATCGCATGGGCATTTGCTCCAGACGCCAGATGCGGCGCGAACGCCTTATCTGGCCTACGGTTCGGGCGCAGATTTCCAGGCCTGATAAGACGCGGCAGGCGTCGGTGCACTCCGCCACGTCATAATCAATTTTTGAGGATGGTGAACGTCCTGTTAAATCGACGTCCGGCCAAACGCCCCCTGCCAGTCCTGCTCAAACTTCGCCACGGCGGCATCGACCGCCGGATAGCTAATCATCTGCTGCGCAACATCCAGCGGCAGCGTGATTGACTCACATCCTGCCAGTAAGCAGTCCAGCGCCTGACGCGGGGTTTTGAAACTCGCCGCCAGCACTTTCGCCTGTGGTGCATGCATTTTCAGCAACTGATGCAAATCGGTCACGGTCTGAATACCACTTCCGCCCTGGGCATCAATACGGTTCACGTAAGGCGCAACATATTCCGCACCCGCCAGCGCTGACAGCAGACCTTGCGCCGCACCATACACCGCCGTGCCCAACGTTGGGATCCCTTCCGTCTTTAACATCTTGATGGCTGCCAGCCCCTCGGCGGTCACCGGTACTTTAACCACGATATCCGCAATAATAGAACGCAGTTTGCGTGCATCGTTCACCATGCCTTCAGCGGTGGTAGCCATTACCTGGGCAAACAAACGCCCCTGCCCCCCCATCGCTTCGTGAAGTTCCGGAAGCACAACCTCCAGCGGCTTTTTGCCTGCAGCGATAATGCTTGGGTTAGTGGTCACACCCGCCAGCGGGAAAACACGCGCCAGCGCCTTCACTGCAGCAACGTCTGAAGTATCCAGATACAGTTCCATAGCCATCCTCAAATGTACTTTTGTATGAAATCAGACTATCACGAAAAAACCCTCTGAACAGTTGATGCACATCAATTTAACTTTCATTAGAAAGCTATTTAATGTTTGAACGAAACAGAGGGGCATCTATGATCTTCAATATTCAACGCTACTCGACCCACGACGGTCCCGGTATCCGCACCGTAGTTTTTCTTAAAGGCTGCTCATTGGGCTGCCGCTGGTGTCAGAACCCGGAAAGCCGCGCCCGCACGCAGGATCTGCTGTATGACGCACGTCTGTGCCTGGAAGGCTGCGAGCTGTGCGCTAAGGCGGCCCCGGAAGTGATTGAGCGAGCGCTGAATGGTTTACTTATCCATCGTGAAAAGTTAACGCCTGAGCATCTGAGCGCGCTGACCGACTGCTGCCCAACTCAGGCACTGACCGTATGCGGTGAAACAAAAAACGTTGAGGAGATCATGGCGACCGTCCTGCGCGACAAACCGTTTTACGATCGCAGCGGCGGCGGTTTAACGCTTTCTGGCGGGGAGCCGTTTATGCAGCCGGAAATGGCGGCGGCGTTACTGCAAGCCAGCCACGAAGCCGGTATTCATACCGCAGTGGAAACCTGTCTGCATGTGCCGTGGAAATATATCGCGCCTTCCCTGCCTTATATCGATCTGTTTCTTGCCGATTTAAAACACGTTGCCGACGCACCGTTTAAACAATGGACCGACGGTAACGCCGCCAGAGTGTTGGATAACCTGAAAAAACTTGCGGCGGCGGGGAAAAAAATCATCATCCGCGTACCGCTGATTCAGGGCTTTAATGCCGATGAAACCGCAGTGAAAGCCATTACCGATTTTGCCGCCGATGAACTACAGGTTGGTGAAATTCATTTCCTGCCCTACCACACGCTGGGCATCAACAAATATCACTTACTTAATCTGCCCTATGACGCCCCGGAAAAACCGCTTGATGCGCCAGAACTGCTCGACTTTGCCCAGCAGTATGCCTGCCAGAAAGGGTTAACCGCGACCTTACGAGGATAACAATCATGACAACACTGAAACTGGATACGCTCAGCGACCGCATTAAAGCGCACAAAAATGCGCTGGTACATATTGTGAAACCACCGGTTTGTACCGAGCGCGCACAGCACTATACCGAGATGTATCAACAACATCTCGATAAGCCAATCCCGGTTCGTCGCGCGCTGGCGCTGGCGCATCACCTGGCTAATCGCACCATCTGGATCAAACACGATGAGTTGATCATCGGCAACCAGGCAAGCGAAGTCCGCGCCGCGCCGATCTTCCCGGAATATACCGTGTCGTGGATCGAAAAAGAGATTGATGATCTGGCGGATCGTCCCGGCGCTGGTTTTGCGGTGAGCGAAGAGAACAAACGTGTTCTACATGAAGTCTGCCCGTGGTGGCGCGGTCAAACCGTACAGGATCGCTGCTATGGCATGTTTACCGATGAGCAAAAAGGCCTGCTGGCAACCGGCATCATTAAAGCGGAAGGCAATATGACCTCCGGCGATGCGCACCTGGCGGTCAATTTCCCGCTGCTGCTGGAAAAAGGGCTTGATGGTCTGCGCGAAAAAGTGGCGGAGCGCCGCTCGCGTATTAACCTGACGGTACTGGAAGATTTGCACGGCGAGCAATTCCTGAAAGCCATTGATATCGTGCTGGTGGCAGTCAGTGAACACATTGAACGTTTCGCCGCCCTGGCGCGTGAAATGGCAGCCACCGAAACCCGCGAAAGCCGTCGCGATGAGCTGCTGGCAATGGCCGAAAACTGCGATCTCATCGCCCACCAGCCACCGCAGACTTTCTGGCAGGCGCTGCAATTATGCTATTTCATCCAGTTGATTTTGCAGATCGAATCCAACGGTCACTCGGTATCGTTTGGTCGTATGGATCAGTATCTCTATCCGTACTATCGTCGCGACGTTGAACTCAACCAGACGCTGGATCGTGAACACGCCATTGAGATGCTGCATAGCTGCTGGCTGAAGTTGCTGGAAGTGAACAAAATCCGCTCCGGTTCGCACTCCAAAGCCTCTGCCGGTAGCCCGCTGTATCAGAACGTCACCATCGGTGGGCAAAACCTGGTTGATGGTCAGCCGATGGATGCGGTGAATCCGCTCTCCTACGCAATCCTCGAATCCTGTGGTCGCCTGCGTTCAACTCAGCCTAACCTCAGCGTGCGTTACCACGCGGGAATGAGTAACGATTTCCTCGATGCCTGCGTGCAAGTGATCCGCTGTGGCTTCGGGATGCCGGCATTTAACAACGATGAAATCGTGATCCCGGAATTTATTAAACTCGGTATTGAACCGAAGGACGCTTACGATTACGCGGCAATTGGCTGTATCGAAACTGCCGTCGGCGGCAAATGGGGCTATCGCTGCACCGGCATGAGCTTTATCAACTTCGCCCGCGTAATGCTGGCGGCGCTGGAAGGTGGTCGTGATGCCACCAGCGGCAAAGTGTTCCTGCCACAAGAAAAAGCGTTGTCAGCGGGTAACTTCAACAACTTCGATGAAGTCATGGACGCGTGGGATACACAAATCCGTTACTACACGCGCAAATCGATCGAAATCGAATATGTCGTCGACACCATGCTGGAAGAGAACGTACACGATATTCTCTGCTCGGCGCTGGTGGATGACTGCATTGAGCGAGCGAAAAGTATTAAGCAAGGCGGCGCGAAATATGACTGGGTTTCTGGCTTACAGGTCGGTATTGCCAACCTGGGTAACAGCCTGGCCGCTGTGAAAAAACTGGTGTTTGAACAAGGCGCGATTGGTCAGCAACAGCTTGCTGCCGCGCTGGCGGATGACTTTGAAGGGCTGACTCACGAGCAACTGCGTCAGCGTCTGATTAATGGCGCGCCGAAGTACGGCAACGACGATGATACCGTCGATACACTGCTGGCTCGCGCTTATCAGACCTATATCGATGAACTGAAGCAGTACCATAATCCGCGCTACGGTCGTGGCCCGGTTGGCGGTAACTATTACGCAGGTACGTCATCTATCTCCGCGAACGTACCGTTTGGTGCACAGACGATGGCGACACCGGATGGGCGTAAAGCACATACGCCTCTGGCGGAAGGTGCAAGCCCGGCCTCCGGCACCGACCACCTCGGCCCAACGGCGGTGATTGGTTCGGTAGGTAAACTGCCTACGGCGTCGATTCTTGGTGGTGTACTGCTCAACCAGAAACTGAATCCGGCGACACTGGAGAATGAGTCCGACAAGCAGAAGCTGATGGTTCTGCTGCGTACCTTCTTCGAAGTGCATAAAGGCTGGCATATTCAGTACAACATCGTTTCCCGCGAAACACTGCTGGAAGCAAAAAAACATCCTGATCAGTATCGCGATCTGGTGGTACGTGTAGCAGGCTATTCCGCCTTCTTCACCGCGCTCTCTCCTGACGCTCAGGACGATATCATCGCCCGTACCGAACATATGCTGTAGTCCTCTCCGCCCGGTAGCCGTCGTTACCGGGCTAAATCATTCACATAATCAATTCTCCCTTACTTTCATTCGAAATATAATTTGTGCTCCACGTCACATTGTTATTACACTGTTACGGTTTCATTTTTGAGCCAGGAGCACACATATGAGCGTAAAAGTTATCGTCACAGACATGGACGGTACTTTTCTTAACGATGCCAAAACGTACAATCGGGCACGTTTTATGGCGCAATATCAGGAGCTGAAAAAGCGCGGCATCGAGTTCGTTGTCGCCAGCGGTAACCAGTATTACCAGCTCATTTCCTTCTTTCCTGAGCTAAAGAATGAGATCTCTTTTGTCGCGGAAAATGGCGCGCTGGTCTACGAACATGGCAAGCAGTTGTTCCACGGCGAACTGACCCCGCATGAATCTCGAATTGTCATTGGTGAACTGCTGAAAGATAAACAGCTCAATTTTGTTGCCTGCGGTCTGCAAAGTGCATACATCAGTGAAAATGCCCCTGAATCATTCGTTGCATTGATGGCAAAACACTACCATCGCCTGAAACCGGTAAAAGATTATCAGGATATTGATGATGTTCTGTTCAAGTTTTCACTTAACCTGCCGGATGAGCAGATCCCGCTGGTAGTTGACAAACTGCACGTTGCGCTCGACGGCATAATGAAACCCGTTACCAGTGGCTTTGGGTTTATCGACCTGATTATTCCCGGCCTGCATAAAGCGAACGGCATTTCACGGTTACTGAAACGCTGGGATCTGTCGCCGCAAAATGTGGTGGCAATTGGCGACAGCGGTAACGACGCAGAGATGCTGAAAATGGCGCGTTATTCTTTTGCGATGGGCAATGCAGCGGAAAACATTAAACACATCGCCCGTTACACTACCGATGATAATAATCATGACGGCGCGCTGAATGTGATTCAGGCGGTGCTGGATAACACAGATCCTTTCAATAAGTAATCTTCCCCTGGCCGGAGCGCCCCCTCCGGCCTCTCTCTTTTTTCTCGCTTTGTGCAGTGACTCAAGATTTTTATCTTGCGTTAACTTATTTTTAACTTAAAGTATCAATCGTAACCATTTTTACTTTCGAATGAAAGATGCGAGGTTGATATGACTTTTACCTGTGAGACACTGCCAACAGATACGAAAGCGGCTATCCGTAAGATGAAAGCGGAGCTGCGACAGCAGATCGGTGATGTGCAACATGTCTTCGATAAACTCTCAGCAAAAATCGAAGCGCGTGTAGCAGAAATAGATGCCCTGAAAGCACAAGGATTGCCGGTTTGGCCGGAGATCTCTTATAGGGATATTGCAGCCGGTACAGTAAACAATGTCACTCGCAATGAAATTAAGCGCCGCGGTTGTGCGGTAATAAAAGGCCATTTCCCTCGTGAGCAGGCGCTGGCGTGGGATCGCGCAATGCTCAACTACCTTGATGCCAATCACTTTGATGATGTGTATAGAGGTCCTGGCGACAGTTTTTTCGGTTCGCTGGAGGCTTCTCGCCCCGAAATCTATCCCATTTACTGGTCACAGGCGCAGATGCAAGCGCGGCAGAGCGACAATATGTCTGCGGTTCAATCTTTCCTTAACCGCCTGTGGAAATCTGAAAGCAACGGCAAACAATGGTTTGATCCCGATGTCAGCGTGATTTATCCGGACAGAATTCGCCGTCGCCCACCAGGCACGACGTCCAAAGGTCTGGGCGCACACACCGATTCTGGTGCTCTGGAACGCTGGCTATTACCCGCTTATCAGCGCGTTTTTGCCAATGTTTTCAACGGTAATTTTGATGATTATGATCCGTGGGATGCTGCGCATCGTACCGATGTAGAAGAATACACCGTAGATAACACCACCAAATGTTCGGTGTTCCGCACGTTTCAGGGCTGGACGGCGCTCTCCGATATGTTGCCTGGCCAGGGATTATTACATGTGGTGCCAATCCCGGAAGCGATGGCATACGTTTTACTGCGTCCGTTACTGGATGACGTACCGGACGACGAGCTGTGCGGTGTCGCGCCTGGTAAGGTTCTGCCAATTTCAGAGAAATGGCACCCATTGTTGATAAAAGCACTCACGTCAATTCCGGCAATAACAGCAGGGGATTCCGTCTGGTGGCACTGCGATGTGATTCACTCCGTCGCGCCGGTAGACAATCAACAAGGCTGGGGGAACGTGATGTATATTCCCGCCGCGCCGATGTGCGAGAAAAACCGGGCTTATGCGCACAAGGTCAGAAAGGCACTGGAAAAAGGCGTCTCGCCGGGTGACTTCCCACGTGAAGATTATGAAGCAAACTGGGAAGGCCGCTTTACGCAGGAGGATCTGAACGTTCACGGTAAACGCGCGCTGGGCATGGACGTGTGAAAGTTGATAGATTAGTGGAAGTGAGGTTAAGGAAGTCGGTTCGATGTTACTCAGAGAGCTGACAACGTGCGCTTTGTTAATGCCGGATGCGACCTACAAAATCTTGCAGATTCAATATATTGCAGGGACTGCGTAGGCCCGATAAGCGTAGCGCATCAGGCAATCTTGCGTTTGTCCTCAGCCGCCGTCACCCCGACTGTATCGGGGTGACGGGCAATAACTTACTCGATCCCTCTGCTACGCAGATAATCTTCGTAGTTGCCGCTAAAGTCGATCACGCGTTCCGGAGTGATTTCCAGAATACGGGTCGCCAGGGAGCTTACGAACTCACGGTCGTGAGAAACAAAGATCAGCGTGCCCTGATACAGTTCCAGTGCCATGTTCAGCGACTCGATGGATTCCATATCCAGGTGGTTGGTCGGTTCGTCCATGATCAGAATATTCGGTTTCTGCATCATTAACTTACCAAACAACATACGGCCTTTTTCACCACCGGAAAGTACTTTAGCAGGCTTTTTGATGTCGTCCTGGCTGAACAACAAACGACCGAGAATGCTGCGTACCGCCTGCTCGTCATCGCCTTCCTGCTTCCACTGGCTCATCCATTCAAACACGGTCAGATCATTATCGAACTCATATTCATGATCCTGTGCGTAGTAACCAATGCGCGCATTTTCTGACCATTTTACAGTACCATTGTCCGGTTCCAGATCCCCTACCAGCGTTTTCAGCAGGGTCGATTTACCGACGCCATTGGTGCCGAGTACTGCCAGCTTTTCACCCACTTCCAGCAGCAGGTTGATATTTTTAAACAGCGGACCGTTATCAAACCCTTTAGTCAGGCCTTCTACTTCCAGCGCATTACGGAACAGCTTCTTATCCTGCTCAAAACGAATGAACGGGTTCTGACGGCTGGAGGCTTTCACCTCTTCCAGTTTGATTTTATCAATCTGACGCGCACGTGAAGTCGCCTGACGAGATTTCGACGCGTTGGCGCTAAAGCGGCTTACAAAGGACTGCAACTCGGCAATCTGCGCTTTCTTCTTGGCGTTATCAGCCAGCAGGCGTTCGCGTGCCTGGGTCGCCGCCGTCATGTACTCATCGTAGTTACCCGGATAAACGCGCAGCTCACCGTAATCCAAATCCGCCATGTGCGTACAGACCATATTGAGGAAGTGACGGTCGTGCGAAATGATGATCATGGTGCTGTCACGCTCGTTCAGCACCTGTTCCAGCCAACGAATGGTATCGATGTCCAGGTTGTTGGTTGGTTCGTCGAGCAGGAGAATATCAGGATCGGCAAACAGCGCCTGCGCCAGCAACACACGCAGTTTCCAGCCTGGAGCCACTTCGCTCATTGGACCGTAGTGTTGCTCCACTGGAATACCCACGCCAAGCAGCAGCTCACCGGCGCGTGCTTCCGCAGAGTAACCGTCCATTTCGCCGTATTTCACTTCCAGATCGGCAACTTTGTAGCCATCTTCTTCGCTCATTTCCGGCAAAGCATAGATGCGGTCGCGCTCCTGTTTCACTTCCCACAACTCTTTATGCCCCATGATCACCGTATCCAGCACGGTGAACTCTTCAAAGGCAAATTGATCCTGGCGCAGTTTACCAATGCGCTCGTTGGGATCGAGGGAAACGTTGCCCAGCGTCGGCTCTAAGTCGCCGCCGAGGATCTTCATAAAGGTGGATTTACCACTACCGTTCGCGCCAATCAGGCCGTAACGGTTGCCGCCGCCAAATTTGACGGAAATGTTTTCAAACAACGGCTTACTGCCGAACTGCATGGTGACGTTACTGGAAACTAACACAGGCGTATCCTGAAAAGAGATATGACAAACCGCGTATTATGCCATAAGTCTGAAAGAAGATCCCGCTCGCCGCTTAAGGTCTACACTCTTCCCAAAGGCAAAAAATGTGATTTCGTACACATCTGATTTCACTGTTAGCAGGAATGAACATATAATGCGCTTCCAATACTCTAATATTCTCAACCTAATGGCCTGCCAGGCACGAAATCTCGCTTAACATGAATATGAAATTGAAAACGTTATTCGCAGCGGCCTTCGCTGTTGTCGGCTTTTGCAGTACCGCGTCAGCGGTAACTTATCCTCTGCCAACCGACGGGAGTCGCCTGGTTGGTCAGAATCAGGTGATCACCATTCCAGAAGGCAATACCCAGCCGCTGGAGTATTTTGCGGCCGAGTATCAGATGGGGCTTTCCAATATGATGGAAGCGAACCCTGGTGTGGATACCTTCCTGCCGAAAGGCGGCACCGTCTTGAACATTCCGCAGCAACTGATCCTGCCAGACACGGTTCATGAAGGTATTGTAATTAACAGCGCAGAGATGCGTCTGTATTACTATCCGAAAGGGACTAACACCGTTATCGTGCTGCCGATCGGGATTGGTCAGTTAGGTAAAGACACGCCTATCAACTGGACCACCAAAGTAGAACGTAAGAAAGCCGGCCCGACCTGGACACCGACCGCCAAAATGCATGCGGAATACCGTGCAGCAGGCGAACCGCTTCCGGCTGTTGTTCCGGCTGGTCCGGATAACCCAATGGGGCTGTACGCTCTGTACATCGGTCGCCTGTACGCTATCCACGGCACCAACGCCAACTTTGGTATCGGCCTGCGTGTAAGCCACGGTTGTGTGCGTCTGCGTAACGAAGATATCAAATTCCTGTTCGAGAAAGTGCCTGTTGGTACGCGCGTACAGTTTATTGATGAACCAGTGAAAGCGACCACCGAGCCAGACGGCAGCCGTTATATTGAAGTCCATAACCCGCTGTCTACGACCGAAGCTCAGTTTGAAGGTCAGGAAATTGTACCAATTACCCTGACGAAGAGCGTACAGACCGTGACCGGTCAGCCAGATGTTGATCAGGCGGTTCTGGACCAGGCTATTCAAAACCGTTCCGGGATGCCAGTTCGTCTGAATTAATCTTCAAAACTTAAGCAAAAGGCGGACTGACATCCGCCTTTTTTATTTTCCAGCGCTTATCCAACCGGGAGCATAACTAACAAAACGTATCCTACCAGCGCCGCCCACAACAGCATTGGTATCGAATAGAGATGGAAACGCCACCAGATACGACGATCGTTCGCCATACGCAGTGCAATCAAATTTGCCAGCGATCCCGGTAACAAACCAAAACCCCCGACATTTACCGCCCAGGCCAGTAACAACGACGGCGGCACATAGTTCAGCAGCAAAATTGTGCCCGGCACATTACTGATCACCTGCGATAAACCAATTGCCGTTAGCCATAATCCGGGTTCGGATAAATGACTCACGTGACTCAACACGCCCTGTAAAGCTGGAAGTTGGGTCAGCAAATGGACGTCGATAAACATCGCCATAAACACCAGCAGCAGCGTCCAGTCCACACTCAACACCACGCGACGTGCCAGCAGCGCAAATCCCGCTGCTACAATCACCAGCCCCCATAGCTCTTGTTTCAACTCAAGCGCCGTAAGAAAAACGATATACAGTCCCAGACAACTCCACACCAGTCGCGGCTTCCACTCCGGCGTTTGCGTACCAGTATGATACTGCAACGCCCTTCCAGGGAAACAACACCAGCACAGCAGCAATAGTGTCAGCATCATCACGCCAGCCAGCGGTGCCATTTGTGCAATAAAACCGGCGAACGAAAGGCCAGAGCGTCCCCAGATAAGAATATTTTGCGGGTTGCCTATCGGCGTCAGCAGCGATCCGGCATTCACCGCCAGCGCCTCGAATATAATCAACCGATTAACCGGGATCTCACACAGTCTCTTTAGCGTAATGGTCAGCGGAACAACAATGAACAGCGCAACATCGTTGGTCAGAAACGTAGAAAGTAGCGCCGCCGCCAGCACCATAAACATTGCCAGTCGACGTTCAGTGGCAAAACGGCGCACCATTTTACGCCCCAGCACATCAAAATAACCGCTTAACTCCACACCTTTGGTCAGCAGCATCAGGCCACTTAAGGTGATGATGGTGTGCCAGTCGATAGCGCCAGGCCAGGACTTTGGTGCGAAAGGAACGAAAAAACTTAATCCGATGCCAACAAGAATTAATAACTGAAAAAAGCGATCGCCTTGTATCGTGCGTAAAAAAGGCAGGCTCATTTGGCACCGTGTTTCTGGGTAAACAAACGAAAGGCGTCCAGCGTCTCTTCACTGACATGGTGTTCCATACCTTCCGCGTCACGACGGGCGATTTCCGGGCTGACGCCCAACACCAGCAAGAAATTTTCGACAATCTGATGCCGCTCACGGCTTTCCTGCGCCAGCTTTTCCCCTTCCGCAGTCAAAAACACGCCTCGCCAGGGGATCATTTCAATTAGCCCCATTGTTGCCAGCCGCTTGAGCATTTTAGCCACCGTCGGTTGAGAGACGCCCAGACGGGCGGCCATATCAACCTGACGTGCTTCTCCCACTTCTCTAATCAAATCAGAAATCAGCTCAACGTAATCGTCGATAAGCTCGCGACGATGTGCCTCTCTGACCTGGCGAAACCCTTCAACGTGCTCTTCCACGTTCACTAACTGCGTCACTTTTTTTACTGTTGGCGTACCTGCGCGACGACTCATTGTGCTTCCTCATTATGGTGACACATATATAGCGCTCTCATTTCGTGCGCACATTGTAAACCAGAGTTGTGAAGGCACAAAAAATTAACGTTTTAGCAATAGCTATATAATATAGCCTGTGCTATATCTGTATGTAATGCAATCATCCCTCATGGATCGACGGGATTAGCAAGTCAGGAGGTCTTATGAATGAGTTCAAGAGGTGTATACGCGTGTTTAGTTACTCCCCCTTTAAAGTGCGGTTAATGCTGCTCTCGATGTTGTGCGATATGGTCAACAACAAACCGCAGCAAGATAAACCCTCCAATAAATAGCGGCGTCGCGGTACGCCGCTTCACTCCAGCTTTTAGCAGAAACATTGTTTTGGCTTGAAAAACCCCACTTTTTGTCGGATTTGCTATCCTCTTCGCAAAAGATTTTTTCGTCAGTAGTTGACCTGAGCGGCGGCTCGCTCTATCTTCTTGCAGCCCTGCGTATATTGCGGCTCGCGGATGCGGACCACTCCACTCTCTTCTCGCACTCTTGCAGGTATTGACCCTTGACGCCAGGGTGAGCACATGGCGTTTGTTACGATAGTGGCATATGAATTTAACCCTCAAAGAATCGCTTGTTACCCGTAGCCGGGTATTTAGCCCGTGGACTGCGTTCTACTTTTTACAGTCGCTATTAATTAATCTCGGCTTAGGCTATCCCTTCAGTTTGCTCTACACCGCCGCGTTTACGGCTATTTTGCTTTTGCTATGGCGGACATTACCTCGCGTGCAAAAAGTCCTGATCGGCGTCAGTTCGTTAGTGGCAGCTTGTTATTTCCCCTTTGCTCAGGCCTACGGCGCGCCTAACTTCAATACATTGCTGGCATTGCACTCCACAAATATGGAAGAGTCGACTGAAATCCTGACGATTTTTCCGTGGTACAGCTATCTGGTCGGCTTATTTATTTTTGCGCTCGGCGTGATTGCTGTCCGGCGAAAAAAAGAGAGTGAAAAAGCGCGCTGGAATAAATTCGACAGCCTGTGCCTGGTATTCAGCGTGGCGACATTTTTTGTCGCTCCGGTTCAAAACCTGGCCTGGGGCGGCGTATTTAAACTGAAAGATACTGGCTATCCGGTATTTCGTTTTGCTAAGGATGTCATCGTTAACAATAACGAGGTAATTGAAGAGCAAGAACGGATGGCGAAACTTTCCGGGATGAAAGACACCTGGACGATTACGGCAGTTAAGCCTAAATACCACACTTATGTGGTGGTGATCGGTGAAAGTGCGCGGCGCGACGCGCTTGGTGCCTTTGGCGGCCACTGGAACAACACCCCGTTTGCCAGCAGCGTTAACGGCCTGATTTTTGCTGATTACATTGCCGCCAGTGGTTCCACGCAAAAATCGCTCGGCTTAACGCTTAACCGCGTGGTCGATGGCAAGCCACAGTTTCAGGATAACTTTGTCACCCTTGCCAACCGCGCGGGTTTTCAGACATGGTGGTTTTCCAATCAGGGACAAATTGGTGAATACGATACCGCCATCGCCAGCATCGCCAAACGTGCGGATGAAGTGTACTTCCTGAAAGAAGGGAATTTTGAAGCCGATAAGAACACCAAAGACGAAGCGTTGCTGCAAATGACCGCTCAGGTGTTGGCGGAAGAACACTCGCAACCGCAACTGATTGTTTTACATCTGATGGGCTCACATCCGCAGGCCTGCGACCGGACACAAGGCAAATACGAAACCTTCGTACAATCGAAAGAAACGTCATGCTATCTCTACACCATGACGCAAACGGACGACTTACTGCGCAAACTTTATGACCAGTTACGCAACAGCGGTAACAGTTTCTCTATGGTTTACTTTTCTGACCACGGTCTGGCCTTTAAGGAACGCGGTAAAGAAGTCCAGTATCTGGCTCACGACGATAAATATCAGCAAAATTTCCAGGTGCCTTTTATGGTCATTTCAAGCGACGATAAAGCGCATCGGGTAATTAAAGCACGCCGTTCAGCCAATGACTTCTTAGGCTTTTTCTCACAGTGGACGGGGATAAAAGCGAAGGAAATTAACATCAAATACCCGTTTATTTCTGAAAAGAAAGCCGGGCCGATATACATCACAAACTTCCAGTTACAGAAGGTGGATTACAACCATCTCGGAACCGATATATTCGATCCCAAATCTTGAGACAAAAAAATCCGCCCCGAGAGGCGGATTTTTTATATCACCGAAGTGATTAGAAGCGGTAACCAACACCGGCAATCCAGGTGCCTACGTCAACGTTACGAATACGGCTCTGCTCGTAAGAGAAGTCCAGAGCAACGTTTTCGATTGGGTTGAACTGCAGACCCGCACCGTAGGAGAAGCCGTAGTCGCTGGTGTCGTGTTTGAAGGTCGGGTAGTTAGTATCCTGGAATTTACCGTAACCAACACCGACTACACCATAGATGCTCGCCCAGTCATTGATACGGTATGCCGGACCTGCGGTGATGCCGTAGTACTGGGTTTTGTTGTAATCGCCTGCACTGTTAGTACGACTTTTTTCAGTGTAAGTGAAAGAACCGATCACACCCAGCGGGCTGTTGTCTTCTTCATAGCGGTATTTCAGGTTGAAACCGCCCATTTTGTTCATTTTGCCCTGAGCGTCGCTCTGAGCATAACCACCAGTAACGGTAGAAGTAGCAGCTACGGAAGTACCTGCGGTGAAAGCCAGAACTGCGGCCAGTGCTGAAAGACATGCAATTTTTTTCATAACCACCTCAAATGTGATTCAAATAAGTCCTAAGCTTTAAATATATCAAAAATTAATGGGAAACTCTTCGCGATTTGTGATGTCTAACGGGCCATTTCATGTAACAGAACGTTTCCACATGCCGCTATCCATCTAAATTTAAATCATTTTTTCAGTGAATTGCGTAAGTATTACGCATATTTTCACTCTCACTCATCCAGATTATTCCTAATCATCAGACTAATGAGTCAATCAATCCTGGCGCATTTTAGTCAAAACGGGGAAAAATTTTTCAACAAATGCTCAACCAGCCTGCGGTATATCCAGTACACTCCACGCTTTACCTTACTATACAAACTTATGGGAGAAATGATGCCAGGGTCATTACGTAAAATGCCGGTGTGGTTACCGATATTAATATTGCTCGTTGCCATGGCATCTATTCAGGGTGGAGCCTCATTAGCAAAATCTCTTTTTCCACTGGTTGGCGCGCCCGGGGTTACTGCACTGCGTCTTGCTCTGGGGACACTGATTCTTATCGCTTTCTTTAAGCCGTGGCGGCTGCGTTTTGCCAAAGAACAACGGTTGCCACTGTTGTTTTACGGTGTATCGCTGGGTGGAATGAACTATCTTTTTTATCTTTCTATTCAGACCGTACCACTAGGAATTGCGGTTGCGCTGGAGTTCACCGGACCACTGGCGGTGGCGCTGTTCTCCTCGCGTCGTCCGGTAGATTTCGTTTGGGTTTTGCTGGCAGTGCTCGGTCTGTGGTTCCTGCTGCCGCTGGGGCAAGATGTTTCCCATGTCGATTTAACCGGCTGTGCGCTGGCTCTCGGTGCCGGTGCTTGTTGGGCTATCTACATATTAAGTGGGCAACGTGCGGGTGCTGAACACGGCCCTGCAACGGTGGCAGTTGGCTCGCTGATTGCGGCGTTAATTTTCGTGCCAATTGGCGCGTTACAGGCCGGAGAGGCTCTCTGGCACTGGGCAGTGGTTCCATTGGGTTTGGCTGTCGCAATCCTCTCGACCGCTCTGCCCTACTCGCTGGAGATGATTGCCCTCACCCGTTTGCCGACGCGAACATTTGGCACTCTGATGAGCATGGAACCGGCGCTGGCCGCCATTTCCGGGATGATTTTCCTCGGTGAGATGCTGACGCCGATACAGCTTCTGGCACTCGGCGCTATCATTGCCGCTTCAATGGGCTCCACGCTGACAGCACGCAAAGAGAACAAAATAGAAGAATTAGATATTACTTAAATTTACAATTCTGCATGGTTATGCATAACCATGCAGAATATTCCGCTTTTTTTCACCTGCTACGGCCTTATATATCCGGTTATACAAAAGCATATTTATTCCGAAAGCTTCTGATGAACAAATAAATAAGAATCGTTCTTATCATTACATATAACTTACTGAATTTATATCAGATTTTATTTTTCACGTTTATTACCGCTATTAGTGCGATAGGAACAGCCACAATAGCGAAATACATAGCCGGTGCTATACTTAATCCCGTTAATTGCTGGGACATAACATCAAGAGGATATGAAATTATGAGTACCGCTAAATTAGTTAAATCAAAAGCGACCAATCTGCTTTATACCCGCAACGATGTCTCTGACAGCGAGAAGAAAGCAACAGTAGAGTTGCTGAATCGTCAGGTTATCCAGTTTATTGATCTTTCTTTGATTACTAAACAAGCGCACTGGAATATGCGCGGCGCTAACTTCATTGCCGTACATGAAATGCTGGATGGCTTCCGTACAGCCCTGATTGATCACCTGGATACCATGGCGGAACGTGCGGTACAACTGGGCGGCGTTGCCCTTGGCACCACTCAAGTTATCAATAGCAAAACACCGCTGAAAAGCTACCCGCTGGACATCCACAACGTTCAGGATCACCTGAAAGAACTGGCAGACCGTTACGCGATTGTCGCCAATGACGTACGTAAAGCAATCGGGGAAGCAAAAGATGATGACACTGCGGATATTCTGACCGCCGCTTCCCGCGACCTGGATAAATTCCTGTGGTTTATCGAATCTAACATCGAATAAATCCATCGCTGATGGTTCAAAACTTTAGTACGCAATGAAACGGCTTCCTGACAGGAGGCCGTTTTGCTTTGCTGCCCTTCTTAATGCACTTTTTTAGTGCATTCATCTACCGTCCCCGGCTGAATAAGTAAATTTTTTGTATCCACAACATCACACAATCGTTACATAAAGATTGTTTTTTCATCAGGATTTACGCTAAATGATCATTGTGCTGACTGCACAATTTTAGCGCACCACTTTGGTGCCCCAGAATGGTGCAATCTGGGGGCATTGCCCCATAGATCGTGCAGTAAGATTTCGTCGCATCTCGAAAAATCAACGGGTTGCAAAACTGGCACGATTTTTTCATATATATGAATGTCACGCAGGGGATCGTCCCGTGGATAGAAAAAAGGAAATGCTATGAAGTCTGTATTAAAAGTTTCACTGGCTGCACTGACCCTGGCTTTTGCGGTTTCTTCTCATGCCGCGGATAAAAAATTAGTTGTCGCGACAGATACCGCTTTCGTTCCGTTTGAATTTAAACAGGGCGACAAATACGTGGGCTTTGATGTCGATCTGTGGGCGGCAATTGCTAAAGAACTGAAGTTGGATTACGAACTGAAACCGATGGATTTCAGCGGCATTATTCCGGCATTACAAACCAAAAACATCGATCTGGCACTGGCGGGCATCACTATTACCGACGAGCGTAAAAAAGCGATCGATTTCTCTGACGGCTACTACAAAAGCGGCCTGTTGGTGATGGTAAAAGCCAACAATAACGATGTGAAAAGCGTGAAAGATCTCGACGGTAAAGTCGTTGCAGTGAAGAGCGGCACGGGTTCCGTTGATTACGCAAAAACTAACATCAAAACCAAAGATCTACGTCAGTTCCCGAATATCGATAACGCCTATATGGAACTGGGCACCAACCGCGCAGACGCTGTTTTGCACGATACACCAAACATTCTGTACTTCATCAAAACCGCCGGTAACGGCCAGTTCAAAGCGGTAGGTGACTCCCTGGAAGCTCAGCAATACGGTATTGCGTTCCCGAAAGGTAGCGACGAACTGCGTGACAAGGTCAACGGCGCGTTGAAAACCCTGCGCGAGAACGGAACTTACAACGAAATCTACAAAAAATGGTTCGGTACTGAGCCGAAATAATTATTGCCTTTAATTTATGGCCCGGTGGCCTTTTGCATACCGGGCCTGCGTTTCGCCCAGCCAGTCTTCTGGCTCAGGGTATTTACACCACGGTAACAGGAACAACATATGCAGTTTGACTGGAGTGCCATCTGGCCGGCCATTCCGCTTCTGATCGAAGGCGCTAAAATGACTCTGTGGATTTCTGTCCTCGGTCTGGCTGGCGGCCTGGTGATCGGCCTGGCGGCTGGTTTTGCACGCACCTTCGGTGGTTGGATAGCCAACCACGTCGCGCTGGTCTTTATTGAAGTGATCCGCGGGACACCTATCGTCGTCCAGGTAATGTTTATCTACTTCGCCCTGCCGATGGCGTTTAACGACTTACGTATCGATCCGTTTACTGCGGCGGTGGTCACCATCATGATCAACTCCGGCGCGTACATCGCGGAAATTACCCGTGGAGCGGTATTGTCAATCCACAAAGGTTTTCGTGAAGCCGGGCTGGCGCTCGGTCTTTCACGCTGGGAAACCATTCGCTACGTGATTTTACCGCTGGCACTGCGCCGTATGCTGCCGCCACTGGGCAACCAGTGGATCATCAGCATTAAAGACACCTCGCTGTTTATTGTTATCGGCGTGGCGGAACTGACCCGTCAGGGACAAGAAATTATTGCCGGTAACTTCCGCGCCCTTGAGATCTGGAGCGCCGTAGCGGTGTTCTATCTGATTATTACCCTGGTGCTGAGCTTTGTTCTGCGTCGTCTGGAAAGAAGGATGAAAATCCTGTGATTGAATTTAAAAACGTCTCCAAGCACTTTGGGCCAACCCAGGTGCTGCACAATATCGATTTGAACATTAGCCAGGGCGAAGTGGTGGTGATTATCGGACCATCCGGTTCGGGTAAATCAACCCTGCTGCGCTGCATCAACAAACTGGAAGAAATCACCTCCGGCGATCTGATTGTCGATGGCCTGAAGGTTAACGATCCGAAAGTTGACGAGCGTCTGATTCGCCAGGAAGCAGGCATGGTGTTCCAGCAGTTTTACCTCTTCCCGCACCTGACTGCGCTTGAAAACGTAATGTTTGGCCCGCTGCGCGTGCGTGGTGCAAACAAAGAAGACGCAGAAAAACTGGCGCGTGAACTGCTGGCGAAAGTTGGCCTCGCGGAACGCGCGCATCACTACCCTTCCGAGCTTTCTGGTGGTCAGCAACAGCGTGTGGCGATTGCCCGTGCGCTGGCGGTGAAGCCGAAAATGATGTTGTTCGATGAACCGACATCGGCTCTTGATCCGGAACTGCGCCATGAAGTGCTGAAGGTCATGCAGGATCTGGCAGAGGAAGGTATGACGATGGTGATCGTAACCCACGAAATCGGTTTTGCCGAAAAAGTGGCTTCACGTCTTATCTTTATCGACAAAGGCCGGATTGCGGAAGATGGCAATCCACAGGTGTTGATCAAGAATCCGCCAAGCCAGCGTTTGCAGGAATTTTTACAGCACGTCTCTTAATAAGACCCATTGCCTGATGTGCTACGCTTATCAGTCCTACAGAATATATAGCAACTTATTGAAATTGCATAAATTTGTAGGAGCGTTCACGCCGCATTCGGCAAAAAAGCCCGCACGTTATCAGCAACCTGCTTAATATCCCTTCCTCCCTTTCACCCGAAAGGGAGGAACACCAGATTCCTCTCATTTAAAATTCCCCCTCCCCCAGCATCTATACTTATCTTTTTGCTCTATTTTCTCACTGGAGGAGTCATGCGGTGGATCCTGTTCATCCTCTTCTGCCTGCTGGGCGCACCTGCCCACGCGGTATCCATACCCGGAGTTACAACCACAACGACAACGGCCCCAACGACTGAACCGGCTCCGGAACCGGATATTGAACAAAAAAAAGCGGCCTATGGTGCACTGGCGGATGTGCTGGATAATGACACCTCGCGCAAAGAGCTGGTCGATCAGTTACGCACCGTCGCCGCCACGCCCCCCGCGGAACCCGTACCGAAGATCGTGCCGCCAACGCTGGTTGAAGAGCAAACCGTGCTACAAAAGGTGACCGAAGTCAGTCGCCATTATGGTGAAGCTCTCTCCGCACGCTTCGGGCAACTTTATCGCAATATTACTGGCTCCCCACATAAACCGTTTAATCCGCAAACCTTCAGCAACGCCCTTACCCATTTTTCCATGCTGGCCGTTTTAGTGTTTAGTTTTTACTGGCTGGTTCGCCTGTGCGCACTGCCGTTATATCGCAAAATGGGTCTGTGGGCGCGGCAGAAAAATCGTGAGCGTAGTAACTGGTTGCAGCTTCCGGCGATGATTATCGGTGCGTTTATTATCGACCTGCTGTTACTGGCACTGACATTATTTGTCGGTCAGGTTTTAAGCGACAACCTGAATGCGGGCAGCCGCACCATTGCTTTTCAACAGAGTCTGTTTCTCAATGCTTTCGCCCTGATTGAATTTTTCAAAGCTGTTTTACGCCTGATTTTCTGCCCGAACGTTGCTGAACTGCGTCCATTCTCTATTCAGGATGAGAGTGCCCGCTACTGGTGCCGCCGCCTTAGCTGGCTAAGCGGCCTGATTGGTTATGGCCTGATTGTGGCTGTACCGATTATCTCAAACCAGGTGAATGTGCAAATCGGGGCACTTGCGAACGTCATCATCATGCTGTGTATGACGGTGTGGGCGTTGTATCTGATATTCCGTAATAAAAAAGAGATTACCCAGCATTTGCTCAACTTCGCGGAACACTCACTGGCCTTTTTCAGTCTGTTTATTCGTGCTTTTGCGCTGGTGTGGCACTGGCTGGCAAGCGCCTATTTTATCGTGCTGTTTTTCTTCTCGTTATTTGACCCAGGAAACAGCCTGAAATTTATGATGGGCGCGACGGTGCGTAGCCTGGCGATTATTGGGATCGCGGCGTTTGTTTCCGGTATGTTTTCTCGCTGGCTGGCAAAAACCATTACCCTTTCGCCACACACTCAGCGTAACTATCCGGAACTGCAAAAACGGCTGAACGGCTGGCTGTCGGCGGCGCTGAAAACGGCACGTATTCTGACAGTGTGCGTAGCGGTGATGCTACTATTCAGCGCCTGGGGACTGTTCGATTTCTGGAACTGGCTGCAAAACGGCGCGGGGCAGAAAACGGTGGATATCCTGATCCGCATCGCTCTCATCCTTTTCTTCTCGGCAGTTGGCTGGACGGTACTCGCCAGTTTGATCGAAAATCGGCTGGCTTCGGATATTCATGGTCGCCCGCTGCCCAGCGCCCGCACGCGTACCCTGCTGACACTGTTTCGCAACGCGCTGGCGGTGGTAATCAGTACCATCACCATTATGATTGTGTTGTCGGAAATTGGCGTCAATATTGCGCCGCTACTGGCAGGAGCCGGAGCGTTAGGGCTGGCGATTTCCTTCGGTTCGCAAACGCTGGTGAAAGATATTATTACCGGGGTGTTTATTCAGTTTGAAAACGGCATGAATACCGGAGATTTAGTCACCATCGGGCCGCTGACCGGCACGGTTGAACGCATGTCGATTCGATCCGTGGGCGTGCGCCAGGATACCGGGGCTTATCACATTATTCCGTGGTCCTCGATAACCACCTTTGCTAACTTTGTCCGCGGCATTGGCTCTGTGGTGGCGAATTACGATGTTGATCGTCATGAAGATGCCGATAAAGCCAATCAGGCGCTAAAAGATGCCGTGGCGGAAGTGATGGAAAATGAAGAAGTTCGCGGGCTGATTATCGGTGAACCTAACTTTGCCGGAATTGTTGGCTTAAGCAATACCGCGTTTACACTGCGTGTTTCGTTTACCACGCTGCCACTCAAACAGTGGACGGTACGTTTTGCCCTCGACAGCCAGGTAAAAAAACATTTCGACCAGGCGGGTGTTCGCGCACCGGTACAGACTTATCAAGTGCTGCCTGCTCCGGGCGTTACCCCGGCAGAACCATTACTACCGGGAGAACCGACACTTTAACGCTGACGATTGGCAAAACGACGACGCTGTTCGTCGTTCATAAAGGTCCAGGCAATGAAGCGGCTCTGCTTTTGCCCCTGGGCCATCTCTTTTTTGACCACTTTTACCGCGCCAACATCCGTCAGAGCACGATACAACGGCGGTAAGTTTTCGCCACGAGAAACCAGCGAGGTGAACCACATTACCTGCTTCGCAAAGCCTTTACTCTCTTCAATCATCTTTTTGATGAAAGCCACTTCACCGCCTTCGCACCACAGCTCCTGCTGCTGACCGCCAAAGTTCAACGCATCGTCTCTGTTTAATCCGAGATTACGCCGTTTGCGCTCGCTACCAGCACGCGCTGCCGCGGCAGAGTCGTGGAACGGCGGGTTACACAAGGTTGCGTCATATTGCTCATTTTTATGGATAATGCCGTTAAAAATAGCACTATTCTCTTTTTGCCGACGCAGGCGGATGGCGCGGTTAAGTCCCGGATTGGCGCTGATGATCGCCTGCGCGCTGCTTAACGCCTGACTGTTAGTTTCAGTACCGGTAAAACGCCAGCCATATTCATGTACGCCAATCAGCGGATAAATACAGTTCGCACCAACGCCGATATCCAGAATGCTGGCACTGGCCGGAATTGTTCCGGTCGCCTCAGCCAGTAAATCGGCAAGATGATGAATATAATCCGCCCGGCCAGGTACTGGCGGACACAGAAAACCGTCAGGAATATCCCAGTTCGCCACGGCATAAAAATGTGCCAGCAACGCCTTGTTGAGCGCCTTCACCGCCAGCGGATTGGCGAAGTCTACGCTTTGCTCACCGGCAGGGGTAAGCGTGAGAAATTGCTTCAGTTCAGGATTCACCTGACAAAGCGTGGCGAGATCGTAGCGGCTGTGATGACGGTTGCGCGGGTGCAACCCCGGTTTCTGGGCGGACATAGCATTCTCCTTTAAGCAGCGGCGTAAGATACCCGCATAACGCGGCAGGGTAAATATCTGGCTGCGTTTAACATGACTCAAAGCCTTAACCTGACTGCATTTTTCAGCAATTCACCATAAAAATCAGCACCATGCATGTCATTGATTTGTCTGGTTTTGTAAAAATATATCGTTCAAAAAACAAGCACATCTCTGTCAATTTTTTGCGTCATTCTCATCACGCAGGAGACCTACACTTATCAGGCACTACTCGTTGTATTTATGAGGATGTCATTATGAAAAAGTGCCTCGCACTACTGCTTGCTACCGTCCTGAGCGGAATCACCTTCACGGCTTATGCCGCGCAACCTCTGAGTAACCAGGACAGCGGTCAACTACGGCCAGCCGGAACCGTTTCGGCAACCGGTGCATCTAACCTAAGCGATCTGGAGGAAAAACTGGCAGAAAAAGCGCGCGAACAAGGCGCGAAAGGTTATGTCATTAATTCCGCAGGCGGAAATGATCAGATGTTCGGTACTGCAACCATCTACAAATAACCACACCAACGCAACTGCATTCGCCTCTGGATGCAGTTTTCGCCTGTTTTGTAAGCAAAAAACATCAAATATGAACACAATGTAAATAAATGTATTTATTTTTCACGCAATGGGTGATAGAAAATCGCGCCAGGTGATAATGCTTATCAAAATTATTATCACTTCAAGATTACTATTACGGGATTAACAGTGGCATCGCATCCGCAGAGACGCTTTCTCGTGACAGTGAAAATTTAAACATATAAGAAAAAGTCACCTGCCAAATGGAAAACAATCGCAATTTCCCTGCCAGACCCTTTCATTCGCTCACGTTCTTTGCCGGTCTTTGTATCGGCATCACGCCTGTGCCACAGGCTCTCGCCGCAGAAGGGCAACAAAACGCTGATGATACACTGGTTGTCGAGGCATCGACGCCTTCGCTTTATGCGCCACTTAAATCTGCCGATCCAAAATTCTCCCGCCCGGTCATCGATACCACCCGCACAATGACGGTGATTTCTGAACAGGTGATAAAAGATCAGGGCGCAACCAACCTTACTGACGCGCTAAAAAACGTACCTGGCGTGGGCGCATTTTTTGCCGGTGAGAATGGTAATTCCACTACCGGCGACGCCATTTATATGCGCGGTGCGGATACCTCTAACAGCATTTATATTGATGGCATCCGCGATATTGGTAGTGTCTCACGTGACACTTTCAATACCGAACAGGTGGAAGTCATTAAAGGCCCATCCGGCACCGATTACGGACGCAGCGCGCCGACAGGTTCGATCAATATGATCAGTAAACAGCCACGTAATGACTCTGGTATTGACGCCTCTGCCAGTATTGGTAGCGCCTGGTTCCGTCGCGGCACACTGGACGTCAATCAGGTGATTGGTGACACCAGCGCAGTGCGCCTGAATGTGATGGGCGAAAAAACGCACGATGCCGGGCGCGATAAGGTTAAAAATGAACGTTACGGCGTCGCCCCTTCCGTGGCATTAGGCCTCGGTACGTCGACGCGTTTGTATCTCAACTATTTACACGTTACCCAGCACAACACGCCGGACGGCGGCATTCCGACCATTGGTTTGCCGGGTTATTCCGCACCTTCTGCAGGAACGGCGGCACTGAACCATTCCGGTAAGGTGGATACGCATAACTTTTATGGTACGGACTCCGATTACGACGATTCGACCACCGATACCGCCACTATGCGTTTTGAACATGACATCAGCGATAACACCACCATTCGTAATACCACCCGCTGGTCGCGCGTGAAGCAGGATTATCTGATGACGGCGATTATGGGCGGAGCATCGAATATTACCCAGCCCACCAGCAATGTGGATAGCTGGACGTGGTCACGCACGGCGAATACTAAAGATGTGAGTAATAAAATCCTCACCAACCAGACTAACCTGACGTCGGCGTTCTATACCGGTTCAATCGCCCATGATGTCAGTACCGGCGTGGAATTTACCCGCGAAACGCAGACCAACTACGGCGTTAATCCGGTGACGTTACCGCCGGTGAACATTTACCATCCTGACAGCAGCATTCATCCTGGCAGTCTGACGCGCAACGGTGCCAATGCTAACGGTCAGACAGATACCTTCGCGATTTATGCCTTCAATACGCTGCAAATCACCCGTGATTTTGAGCTGAACGGCGGGATCCGTCTGGACAATTATCATACTGAATATGACAGTGCTACCGCCTGCGGCGGCAGTGGTCGCGGTGCCGTCACCTGCCCAACTGGCGCGGCAAACGGTTCTCCGGTCACCACCGTCGACACCGCCAGGTCGGGCAATCTGGTCAACTGGAAAGCCGGGGCGCTGTATCATCTGACGGAAAATGGCAATGTCTACGTCAACTATGCTGTTTCCCAACAACCGCCTGGCGGCAGCAACTTCGCTCTTGCACAGTCTGGCAGCGGTAACAGCGCCAACCGCACCGACTTTAAACCGCAAAAAGCGAAGACCAGCGAAATTGGCACCAAATGGCAAGTGCTGGATAAACGCCTGCTACTAACTGCCGCGCTGTTCCGTACCGATATCGAAAATGAAGTTGAGCAAAACGACGACGGGACTTACTCGCAGTACGGTAAAAAGCGCGTCGAAGGCTATGAGATTTCCGTGGCTGGAAATATCACTCCCGCATGGCAGGTGATTGGCGGATATACCCAGCAAAAAGCGACCATTAAAAATGGTGCGGACGTGGCTCAGGATGGCTCGTCATCACTGCCGTATACGCCAGAACACGCCTTTACCTTATGGAGCCAGTATCAGGCAACGGATGATATCTCCATTGGTGCAGGCGCACGCTATATCGGCAGTATGCATAAAGGTTCTGACGGCGCGGTGGGAACTCCGGCGTTTACTGAAGGTTATTGGATTGCCGATGCCAAATTGGGCTATCGCGTCAATCGCAACCTCGATTTCCAGTTAAACGTCTACAACCTGTTTGATACCAATTACGTGGCCTCGATTAACAAGAGCGGCTACCGCTATCATCCGGGCGAGCCAAGAACCTTCCTGCTCACCGCCAATATGCATTTCTGATTCAGATATGGGGCGCAGGGCTTACTAAGATTGATGGCGAGAACAGGACTGCCTGATGCGCTGCGCTTATCAGGCCTACAAGGTTGTGCAACACGTTGAGTTCACATCATTTGGTAGGCCGGATAAGGCATTCACGCCGCATCCGGCATGAACAAAGCACCTGCTGTTAAAAATCGGTGTGGGGTGAAGCCCCACTTTTTGGAGAACTTGTATGATGTACCACATTCCCGGCGTGTTATCGCCACAGGACGTCGCGCGTCTTCGTGAACAACTGGAACAAGCCGAATGGATTGATGGTCGTGTCACCACTGGCGCGCAGGGCGCACAAGTTAAGAGCAATCAGCAAGTGGACACCCGCAGCGCGTTATATGCCGCATTGCAAACTGAGGTGCTTAACGCGGTTAACCAACATGCTCTGTTCTTTGCCGCTGCCTTGCCGCGTACCCTATCCACGCCGCTGTTTAATCGTTATCAGAACAATGAAACCTATGGTTTTCATGTGGATGGCGCAGTACGCAGTCATCCGCAAAACGGCTGGATGCGCACAGACCTTTCTGCGACGCTGTTTTTGAACGATCCACAAAGCTATGAAGGCGGCGAACTGGTCGTCAATGACACCTTCGGGCAGCATCGGGTAAAACTCCCGGCAGGCGATCTGGTGTTGTATCCTTCGAGTAGCCTGCACAGCGTAACGCCCGTCACGCGCGGCGTGCGGATGGCCTCGTTTATGTGGATCCAGTCGATGATCCGCGATGATAAAAAGCGCGCCATGCTATTCGATTTGGACAACAACATTCAGTCGCTGAAAAACCGCTTTGGTGAAGGTGAAGAAATCCTGTCGCTACTCAATCTTTATCACAATCTGCTGCGAGAATGGTCGGAGATCTGACAGTTGAACTGCCAGAGTTTGTCCCTATATTAGCTACACTTAATTGTACAAGCATTGATATGGGGAGGACGATATGGCATCCGGTTGGGCTAATGATGACGCCGTCAACGAACAGATCAACAGTACAATTGAAGATGCGGTTGCCCGCGCTCGGGGTGAAATTCCGCGCGGCGAAAGCCTGGATGAATGTGAAGAGTGCGGTGCCCCCATCCCGCAGGCCCGTCGGGAAGCCATTCCTGGCGTGCGCTTATGCATCCACTGCCAGCAGGAGAAAGATTTACAAAAACATTCTTATACAGGATATAATCGCAGAGGCTCGAAGGACAGCCAGTTACGTTAACTACAACTGGCATGGAGTACAGCAAGTATAATTTGCATTTTGCGTGGCATTCCGTGCCTTTAACGCAGCCGTAACTGACACGCGGTACAAAATTGAATCATAAGCACGACAAATAGATGAATTATCAGCATCTTAGATATCAATCAATTTATTTGAACAAGGCGGTCAATTCTCTTCGATTTTATCTCTCGTGAAAAAACGTGATACTCATCACATCGACGAAACAACGTCACTTAAACAAAATCACCTGCGAGAGATTAATTATGAAAACTATCAATACTGTTGTTGCTGCTATGGCTCTTTCAACTCTGTCATTTGGCGTGTTCGCGGCACAACCGGTAACGGCATCCCAGGCACAAAGCATGAATAAAATCGGCGTAGTTTCTGCCGATGGCGCATCCACCCTCGACGCGCTGGAAGCAAAACTGGCAGAAAAAGCTGCGGCGGCTGGTGCCAGTGGATACAGCATTACTTCTGCCACCAACAACAATAAATTAAGCGGAACTGCGGTTATCTATAAGTAATTCACAGGTCGGATAAGGTGTTTACGTCGCATACGGCAACAAGTGCCTGATGCGACGCTACCGCGTCTTATCAGGCCTACAAAATCCGAACCGTTGACCGGCATCCGGCAAAAGAATTTCCCTGTCTGTTTACCGACAGACGCATGTGCTCTAACCCTCATTGATCCTATGTTACCCTTGTTTGCCCGTCCGTCACTGGACGGGCTTTTTTTCGCTGGCTGACTATTGGCAGAAAGTCTGCAACGTCGCTTCTGGTACACCAATTTGCCGCGCCGCGTCACAAATCGCCTGCCAGCTCCCGGCATCTAACGGGATCCCCAGCTCCTGCCGTTCACGGCGCATATTCACTTCCCATTCGCCTGGCAGCAAAATCGGCTTATCTTCATCATGCGGCGAAGCTTTCACCCAATCGGCAAAGGCTTCGGTCTGCTCTGCACAATCTGGCGCGCCGAACAATTCCGGGTTAACGATGATGGTGGTCATACAGTTAAGAATGGTATCGGGGCTGGTTTGTAACGTTTCCTGATGGGTCGTTTTGCCGCCGGAAAGCGCACCACCAAGAATTTCGCACATCGCCGCCAGGGCATAACCTTTATGTTCGGCAAAGGTCAGCAGTGATCCCAACGGTGACTCCTGCATCACTGCCGGATTGGTCGTCGGCACGCCGTTAACATCAATCAGGCAGCCTGGCGGTACGGGCACACCTTTATGCCAGGCGACACGGGTTTTGCCAAATGCAATGGCGCTGGTGGCATAATCAAGCAACAGCGGGAAGTTATCCTTTCGTGGAAAGACCACGCAGAACGGATTGGTGCCGAAGCGACGATCGCGACCATGGAACGGTGCCACCATCGGAATCCCCACTACGCTCACAAAGTGAACAGAGACAAACCCCGCCGCTGCGCACTGTTCCGCCCAGTAACCGATACGCCCGATATGATGAGAGTTACGCAGTGCCACAGCAGCAATTCCGTGCTGACGCGCTTTTTCAATGCCAAGTGTCATGGCCTCGTACGCCGCCACCTGACCGAATGCACGATCGCCATCAAGCGTGACCACTGCCCCCGCATCTTTGACAATTTTAGCGTGATGGTTGATTTGCAAAGAACCCAGTCGCCAGGAATGCACATAGCTCGGGATCATGCCAATCCCATGTGAATCATGCCCTGCCAGATTTGCCGCAATTAAATGATCTGCTACTAGTTTTGCTTCCTGTTCCTCGCTACCCATCTGACGAAACACAGTCAGAATAAAGTTGTGCAGCGTCCGGGCATGAAAGCGATGACCACTTGCCATAGTTAACTCCTGTTTATGTTATATGCCTGTTGCTTTTTTATGCTGCGCGCCGCACGCGGGAAGGTCAACAAATATGCTGCAATTTCATGTTGCTGTGGAGTAAAGGCCGGATGACGCTCATCATCCGGCAGGGGGAGAAATTAAAATGATTGCTTAACGCGCGCCAGGCCATCGCTAACGGATGCCACTTCGCCCGCCGCCACCAGGCAGCAAGCCATCTGGATTTTTAGTGATTTGGGAATCGGTTCGCTGCCTGCCAGACAACGCTCAATCCACTTCGCGGTGGTTTCCGGGTCTTTTGCTTCTGGCAGTATCAGTAGCTCACTGCCTGCATCGTCCTGTTTTTCATACAGCACCCGCGTTCCTTCGCGATCAATCAGATTGATTTGCGGACAGCGTTGCGGATTTGCATACACTTCGCCTTCGGTGCCGTGCATTAACAGCGCCCTCCCACCGATGTCGTTAAAGAATTTCGCCACCCGCCCGACATATTCCGGATGCGAAACACTGGAAAGACGCAGCGCATCACCTTCAGCAAATGGCGTCGCCAGTTTCGCCAGCGTATGCGCACTGTTACGCACGCCCATCCGCCAGCGCATCGCCAGTTGTTTTTCCAGCGGCGGGCAAAACGCGCCTACAGGCATAAACACAGGTTGATGTTCGTCGAGCTTCGCCTGCGCCTGGCCGCCGTGCAGCGTTGGCGTAATCCCCATCAGTTCGAAAATGGTTTCGCTCAGCACGCGGGTCGGATCTTCGCTAACACCGTGAACCACTACTGGAAAACCGAGTTTGTGCAGCAGGATCGCCAGCAATGGCGTCAGGTTGGCCTGTTTCCGTGCACCGTTGTAACTGGGAATAACAACAGGCATCGGCTTGCCAACAGGGGGCGTCAACTTGATGGTGTGATTTTGCATGGCTTCGTAAAAGCCGAGCATCTCTGCTTCCCCTTCCCCTTTGATACGCAGCGCCATCAATACGCCGCCCAACTCAAGGTCAGGTACTTCACCGTTGAGCATATGGGCATACAGGCCGCGCGCCGTATCCTGGTCTAAATCGCGCGCATGGTTTTTGCCGCGCCCGATCTCTTTGATGATTTTGCGATAGTCCATTTATGACTCCTTACCTGACTCACATCATTAACGCCGCCGACGGCGTGGGGATTTTGCTTTTTCTTTCTTTTTAACTATACCTTCAGGGACTTCTGGTTGCTCAATCGGAAACACCGGTAAGGCATCAAGTAACCGCTTGCCGTAGTTTTTGGTTAACAAGCGTTTATCATAAATCACCACTTCACCCCAGCAACTGTGGCTTCGAATCAGACGCCCAACTTGCTGAATCAGGTTAAACGAGGCGCTCGGCAGGCTTTGTACCTCAAAGGGATAACGATTAAGACTTTTTAGCCATTCGCCTTCGGTGATCACCACCGGGCTGTCGATGGGGGGAAAGGCGATTTTATGAATATGCACCTGACTTAGCAGGTCACCTTTCAGATCAAGGCCTTCGGCAAAAGACTGTAAACCTACCAATACACTGCGCTCACCGTTAGCAACGCGTTTACGATGCAGTTCAACTAAGCGGTAGCGAGGCTGATCGCCCTGCACCAGCAACATCAGACGTAAATCCGTCACATAGTCGAGAAATCGCTGCATCGCCCGCCCGCTGGCAAACAACACCAACATGCCGAGATGTTTTTTGCTCTCTACCTGCTCACGGAAAAAGGCCGCCATTTCGGCAATATGCTGCTCTTCGTTGTCAATGGACGGTTCATAACGCATCTGCGGAATGACAATTTTGCCCTGTTCGCAGTGGTTGAAGGGGGAATCCAGCGCCACAAAGCGATCGCCCGCTTTCTCTTTCAACCCACTCATCTCCTGCAAACGCGAAAAACTGTTCAGCGAACGCAAGGTTGCAGAAGTGATAATAATGTGCGGAATACTGCGCCACAGCAGCCTTTCGAGTTGATCGCTGACGCGGATCCCCACACAGTGAAACCAGAGATGTAGCTGCCCGTCGCGTTCTTCCCGCGTCGCCCATTTGGTTACCGGCGCACCAGAAGATTGCGCCAGAGACGCCAGCCGCCAGAGTTTGCTCTGCGCCTCAAACATCCCCAGCGCGCGGTTCATCTGCAAAATCAGTCGATGCAAACGCACAATGTCATGGCTACCGGTTTTCTCACTTAAATCATTGAGGAATAACTCAGCCAGACCACGCAGCATCTCGGTCAGTTTTGCCAGCCGCTGGCAGATCTCCAGTACTTCATCCGGCAATTCGCCCATCGCAAAACGGTGCTCTGCCTCTTGCCCGGCAGGCATATAGAGATTGAGGATGTTGTTTAAAGAGGCGATAAGCTCATATAACTCTTCACAATGCGCATTCAACCGTTCAGGGATCGCCAGCGGTGGAATGGTCTTCGGGCGAAACTGCTCCATGCAGGTGACGACCAGTTTTGTGAACAGATCCAGTTGTAGCCGATACCAAGGTGCAGTAATTTCCGCGCTCATTTCCAGCGCATCCCGCGCCACGTCCGGCAGATGATGACCTTCATCCAGCACCAGCAGCAAATTTTTCGGTTCTGGCAATACCGCTTCGCTTTCCATCGCCGCCATCACCAGCGCATGGTTTGCCACTACCACTTCCGCTTCCTGAATTTCCCGGCGGGCAACAAAAAACGGACATTCGCGGTAGTAATAACAGTTACGGTTGAGGCAACTGGCTTTGTCGGTACTCAGACGACGCCAGAGATCGTCATCAATGGCGATATCAGTGTGATCGCGCAGGCCATCCCATTTATAAGTATCGAGATCGCCCTTCAGCTTTGCACAACGTTTTTGTTCTTCCTGATTGTTCGGTGTCAGTTCATCGTCGAGAAACGCGAGCAGATCCTGTTGTGTGGGTTCGGTACTGGCAAGCGCCGTCAGGTTACGCGGACAAACGTAGCGCCCACGCCCGAAAGCGGCGGTGAATTTTAGATCGGGAATGATCTTTTTCAGCAGCGGCAAATCTTTGCTGTAGATCTGATCCTGCAACGCCACGTTAGCAGTACTCACCACCAGCGTTTTTTGCTCTTCGCGGGCAATGGCGATGCCGGGGATCAAATAGGAGAGCGTTTTCCCAACGCCGGTGGGGGCTTCAATCGCCAGATGCCGCCCTTCTTCTCCGGCCAGTGTTTTGGCGACATCCGCAATCATCTGCCGCTGCGGCGCACGGGGAATAAAGTCGGGGATCTGTTCCTGAAGCGCCTTATACCAGGCGGCAATTTGCGCTTTAAGCGCGGCGGTTAATGCCATGAGAAAACCTGAAATACTGTATAAACAGCCAATATTGTGGCATTTTTCAGTTTTCAGGGGTAATGATTTTTCTGTTTCTGGAAAGTGGCTCGCAATAACCGCCAGGATAATACGGTCTAATTCCTGTTCGACAACAAAGGATTCAACACGTCATGCAAGACACCATCATAAATTTCTACAGCACCAGTGACGACTACGGGGATTTTTCTAACTTTGCCGCCTGGGCCATCAAGATTGACGGCAAAACCTGGCCCACCTCAGAACACTATTTTCAGGCACAAAAGTTCCTTGATGAAAAATACCACGAAGAGATCCGCCGGATTTCCTCACCCATGATCGCCGCGCGTATGGGGCGTGACCGTTCTAAGCCTCTGCGTAAAAACTGGGAGTCGATAAAAGAAGAGGTGATGCGCAAAGCGCTTCGCGCTAAATTCGAACAACACGCAGAACTGCGCGCGCTCCTGCTGGCAACCGCGTCAGCGAAACTGGTTGAGCATACGAAAAATGATGCTTACTGGGGAGATGGCGGTAATGGTCAGGGCAAGAATCGCCTGGGCTACCTTTTAATGGAGCTGCGCGAACAATTGGCTGCGGAGAAGTAACGCATCGGGTGGCTTGTGGGCGGTAAAACAGAGAAATCTTTTTGCCGCGCTTGCAAATTGCTGACTAGCGCTTGTAGTGATATGCCGGATGCGGCGCGAACGCCTTATCCGGCCTACAAGTTGTTAAAATTCAATATATTGTAGGAACCACGTAGGCCTGATAAGCGTAGCGCATCAGGCAGTTTTGCGTTTGTCATCAGTCTCAGATGCCGGGCATTACCCGGCATAAAAGATTACTGAGCTGCGGCAGGTTTACGCGGACGGCGGCGACGTTGTTGCTCGCCTGCCGGTTTGGCATCACCAAGACGACGAGACGGTTTTGCTGCAGGCTTCGCGTTACCAGCCTTCGCACCGCTTTCTGCGCGACGCGGTTGCTGTTGACTACGACCACCGCTCTGCCCACGACCGCCGCCGCTGCGTTGCTGGCGACCGTTCTGGATCGGTTCGGCTTTAATTGACGGATCCGGCTCATAGCCCGGAACAGCGATACGCGGGATCTCTTTTTTCAGCAGTTTTTCGATATCGCGCAACAGTTTGTGCTCATCAACACACACCAGCGATAACGCTTCGCCGGTGGCTGCGGCACGACCGGTACGCCCGATGCGGTGCACGTAATCTTCCGGTACGTTTGGCAGCTCATAGTTGACGACGTGTGGCAACTCTTCGATATCCAGGCCACGCGCGGCGATATCGGTCGCCACCAGCACACGAATATCACCCGATTTAAAATCGGCCAACGCACGAGTACGCGCACCTTGCGATTTATTACCGTGGATCGCCGCACTGCGGATGCCATCTTTATTTAGCTGTTCTGCCAGATGGTTGGCACCATGTTTGGTACGTGTAAACACCAGCACCTGCTGCCAGTTACCTTTACCAATCATGTGCGACAGTAATTCCCGTTTGCGTTTCTTATCAACAAAATGAACGTGCTGAGTCACTTGCTCAGAGGCGGTATTACGGCGCGCCACTTCGATTTCCAGCGGGTTATGCAGCAGTTTTTCTGCCAGCGCTTTAATCTCGTCAGAGAAAGTCGCGGAGAACAGCAGGTTCTGGCGCTTCGCGGGCAGCTTTGTTAACACACGGCGAATATCGTGGATAAAGCCCATATCGAGCATACGGTCAGCTTCATCAAGGACGAGGATTTCTATCTGATCCAGTTTCACCGCATTCTGGTGTTCCAGGTCCAGCAGACGCCCGGGCGTTGCCACCAGCACATCAACACCGCCGCGCAGTTTCATCATCTGCGGGTTAATGCTGACGCCGCCAAACACCACCAGCGAACGAATGTTCAGGTATTTGCTGTAATCACGGACGTTTTCGCCAATCTGCGCCGCCAGTTCACGGGTCGGGGTGAGGATCAACGCACGAACCGGACGACGCCCTTTGGCGTGCGGCTCACGGGAAATCAGGTGTTGCAGTAGCGGCAGCGTAAAGCCCGCTGTTTTACCCGTGCCGGTCTGGGCACTGGCCATCAGATCACGGCCTTCCAGTACTGCGGGGATCGCCTGCTGCTGAATAGGGGTGGGTTCACGGTAACCTTGCTCGGCAACGGCGCGCAGGATATCAGGGCTTAAACCCAAAGAATCGAAAGACATAACTACTCCGAACCGCCCCGACCGTTACCGGTGTAGTTTTCAGGGAGATACTGAAAAGGAAAATGACAAAAACCACAATGTCATGAGGGAGCGGAGTGTAGCAGTTTTTGTGACGCAGCGCATAAATTATCCCTGTGACTGGCGTTGCTAAAATTCTTAGCCATACTGGACAACGCTAAAAATGAGTCATAATCTTAATCAATCATTTGATTAAGAATGGGCTGTGCGATGAATAGTCCTGCCATGACAACCAAAGGTGAACAGGCCAAAAAACAGCTAATTGCTGCGGCACTGGCACAGTTTGGTGAGTATGGAATGAACGCCACCACCCGCGATATCGCCGCCCAGGCCGGGCAGAATATCGCAGCCATCACCTATTACTTCGGTTCGAAAGAAGATTTATACCTCGCCTGCGCCCAGTGGATTGCCGATTTTATTGGCGAGCAGTTCCGTCCGCACGCCGAGGAAGCCGAACGCTTGTTCGCACAACCACAGCCGGATCGCGCCGCTATCCGCGAACTGATCCTTCGCGCTTGCAGGAACATGATTCAACTGCTCACCCAGGATGATACCGTCAACCTCAGCAAGTTTATCTCCCGTGAGCAGCTCTCTCCCACGGCGGCCTACCATCTGGTGCATGAACAGGTGATTAGTCCGCTACACAGCCACCTTACACGCCTGATTGCCGCCTGGACCGGCTGTGACGCCAACGATACCCGCATGATCCTCCATACTCATGCGCTGATTGGCGAGATTCTGGCGTTTCGTCTCGGCAAAGAAACGATTCTGTTACGTACCGGCTGGACCGCGTTCGATGAAGAAAAGACCGAACTGATTAACCAGACGGTAACCTGTCATATCGACCTGATTTTGCAAGGATTATCGCAAAGGAGTTTGTAGTGATGAAAAAACCTGTCGTGATTGGACTGGCGGTAGTGGTACTTGCCGCCGTGGTTGCCGGAGGCTACTGGTGGTATCAAAGCCGCCAGGATAACGGCCTGACGCTGTATGGCAACGTGGATATTCGCACTGTTAATCTTAGCTTCCGTGTCGGTGGTCGCGTTGAATCTCTGGCGGTAGACGAAGGTGATGCCATCAAAGCGGGTCAGGTGCTGGGCGAACTGGATCACAAGCCGTATGAGATTGCGCTGATGCAGGCGAAAGCAGGCGTTTCGGTGGCGCAGGCACAATATGATCTGATGCTTGCCGGTTATCGCGATGAAGAAATCGCCCAGGCTGCCGCTGCCGTAAAACAGGCGCAGGCCGTTTACGACTATGCGCAGAATTTCTATGCTCGTCAGCAAGGATTGTGGAAAAGCCGCACTATTTCGGCAAACGACCTGGAAAATGCCCGCTCCTCGCGCGACCAGGCCCAGGCAACGCTGAAATCAGCACAGGATAAATTGCGTCAGTACCGTTCCGGTAACCGTGAACAGGACATCGCCCAGGCGAAAGCCAGCCTGGAACAGGCGCAGGCGCAACTGGCGCAGGCGGAGCTGAATTTACAGGACTCAACGTTGGTAGCCCCCTCTGATGGCACGCTGTTAACCCGCGCGGTAGAGCCTGGCACAGTGCTCAATGAAGGTGGCACGGTGTTTACCGTTTCACTAACGCGTCCGGTGTGGGTGCGTGCCTATGTCGATGAGCGCAATCTCGACCAGGCCCAGCCAGGCCGCAAAGTGCTGCTCTATACCGATGGTCGCCCGGACAAGCCGTATCACGGGCAGATTGGCTTTGTCTCACCTACCGCTGAATTTACCCCGAAAACCGTCGAAACGCCGGATCTGCGCACCGACCTTGTCTATCGCCTGCGGATTGTGGTGACCGACGCCGATGATGCGTTACGCCAGGGAATGCCAGTAACGGTGCAATTCGGTGACGAGGCAGGACATGAATGATGCCGTTATCACGCTAAACGGCCTGGAAAAACGCTTTCCGGGTATGGACAAGCCCGCCGTCGCACCGCTCAACTGTACCATTCATGCCGGTTATGTTACGGGGCTGGTGGGGCCGGATGGCGCGGGTAAAACCACGTTGATGCGGATGCTGGCCGGGTTACTGAAACCCGACAACGGCAGTGCTACGGTCATTGGCTTTGATCCGATCAAAAACGACGCTGCGTTACACGCGGTGCTCGGCTATATGCCGCAGAAATTCGGTCTGTATGAAGATCTCACGGTGATGGAGAATCTTAATCTGTACGCGGATTTGCGCAGCGTAACCGGTGAAGCGCGAAAACAGACGTTTGCTCGCCTGCTGGAGTTTACTTCTCTTGGCCCATTTACCGGACGCCTGGCGGGTAAGCTCTCTGGCGGGATGAAACAAAAACTCGGGCTGGCCTGTACCCTGGTGGGTGAGCCGAAAGTGTTACTGCTCGATGAACCCGGCGTCGGCGTAGACCCCATCTCACGGCGCGAGCTGTGGCAGATGGTGCACGAACTGGCAGGCGAAGGGATGCTGATCCTCTGGAGTACCTCATATCTCGATGAAGCCGAACAGTGCCGTGACGTATTGCTGATGAACGAAGGTGAGTTGCTGTATCAGGGAGAACCGAAGGCTCTGACGCAAACCATGGCCGGACGTAGCTTTCTGATGACCAGCCCGCACGAAAGCAACCGCAAACTGCTGCAACGAACGCTGAAACTGCCGCAGGTCAGCGACGGGATGATTCAGGGGAAATCAGTACGTCTGATCCTCAAAAAAGAGGCCACACCAGACGATATTCGCCGCGCCGACGGAATGCCGGAAATCAACATCAACGAAACCACACCTCGCTTTGAAGATGCGTTTATTGATTTGCTGGGCGGTGCCGGAACCTCAGAATCACCGCTGGGCGCAATATTGCATACGGTAGAAGGCTCACCGGACGAGACAGTGATCGAAGCGAAAGAGCTGACCAAGAAGTTTGGCGATTTTGCCGCCACCGATCACGTCAATTTTGCCGTCAAACGCGGTGAAATCTTTGGTTTGCTGGGGCCAAACGGTGCGGGGAAATCCACCACCTTTAAGATGATGTGCGGCTTGCTGGTGCCGACCTCCGGTCAGGCGCTGGTGCTGGGGATGGATCTGAAAGAGAGTTCCGGTAAAGCGCGCCAGCATCTCGGCTATATGGCGCAAAAATTTTCGCTGTATGGCAACCTGACAGTCGAACAGAATTTACGCTTTTTCTCCGGCGTGTATGGCTTACGCGGTCGGGCGCAGACTGAAAAAATCACCCGTATGAGCGAAGCGTTCGGCCTGAAAAGCATTGCCTCACATGCTACCGATGAACTGCCATTAGGTTTTAAGCAGCGGCTGGCGCTGGCCTGCTCGTTGATGCATGAACCGGATATTCTGTTTCTCGATGAACCCACTTCCGGCGTCGATCCCCTCACCCGCCGCGAGTTTTGGCTACATATCAACAGCATGGTAGAGAAAGGTGTCACGGTGATGGTCACCACCCACTTTATGGATGAAGCGGAATATTGCGACCGCATCGGACTGGTGTATCGCGGGAAACTGATTGCCAGCGGCACGCCGGACGATTTGAAAGCGCAATCGGCCAACGATGAGCAACCCGACCCCACGATGGAGCAAGCCTTTATTCAGTTGATCCACGACTGGGATAAGGAGCATGGCAATGAGTAATCCGATCCTGTCCTGGCGTCGCGTGCGAGCGCTGTGCGTTAAAGAGACGCGGCAGATCATTCGCGATCCGAGTAGCTGGCTGATTGCGGTGGTGATCCCGCTGTTGCTACTGTTTATTTTTGGCTACGGCATTAACCTCGACTCCAGCAAGCTGAGGGTCGGAATATTGCTTGAACAGCGTAGCGAAGCGGCGCTGGATTTCACCCACACCATGACAGGCTCACCTTATATCGACGCCACTATCAGCGATAATCGCCAAGAATTAATCGCCAAAATGCAGGCGGGGAAAATTCGTGGTCTGGTGGTGATTCCGGTGGATTTCGCGGAACAGATGGAGCGTGCCAACGCCACCGCGCCAATTCAGGTGATTACCGACGGCAGCGAGCCAAATACCGCCAACTTTGTGCAGGGGTATGTCGAAGGGATCTGGCAGATCTGGCAAATGCAGCGAGCGGAAGACAACGGGCAGACTTTTGAGCCGCTTATTGATGTCCAGACTCGCTACTGGTTTAACCCGGCGGCGATTAGCCAGCACTTTATTATTCCCGGTGCTGTAACCATTATCATGACGGTGATCGGCGCGATCCTCACCTCGCTGGTGGTGGCGCGGGAGTGGGAACGCGGCACTATGGAGGCTTTGCTCTCTACGGAGATTACCCGCACGGAACTGCTGCTGTGTAAGCTGCTCCCCTATTACGTCCTCGGCATGCTGGCAATGCTGCTGTGTATGCTGGTGTCGGTATTTATTCTCGGTGTGCCATATCGCGGTTCGCTGCTGATTCTGTTTTTTATCTCCAGCCTGTTTTTACTCAGTACGCTGGGGATGGGGCTGCTGATTTCAACGATTACCCGCAACCAGTTCAACGCCGCACAAGTCGCACTGAACGCCGCGTTCTTGCCGTCGATTATGCTCTCTGGCTTTATTTTTCAGATCGACAGTATGCCTGCGGTGATCCGCGCGGTGACGTACATTATTCCCGCACGTTATTTCGTCAGCACCCTGCAAAGCCTGTTTCTCGCCGGGAATATTCCGGTAGTGCTGGTCGTGAATGTGCTGTTTTTGATCGCTTCGGCGGTGATGTTTATCGGTCTGACGTGGCTGAAAACCAAACGTCGACTGGATTAGGGAGAAGAGCATGTTTCATCGCTTATGGACGTTAATTCGCAAAGAGTTGCAGTCGCTGCTGCGCGAACCGCAGACGCGCGCGATTCTGATTTTACCCGTGCTGATTCAGGTGATCCTGTTCCCGTTCGCCGCCACGCTGGAAGTAACCAACGCCACCATCGCCATTTACGACGAAGATAACGGCGCACATTCGGTAGAACTGACCCAACGTTTTGCCCGCGCCAGCGCCTTTACCCATGTGTTGCTGCTGAAAAGTCCACAGGAGATCCGCCCGACCATCGACACGCAAAAGGCGTTATTGCTGGTGCGCTTCCCGCCTGATTTCTCGCGCAAACTGGATACCTTCCAGACCGCGCCGTTGCAATTAATTCTCGACGGACGTAACTCCAACAGTGCGCAAATCGCCGCTAACTACCTGCAACAAATCGTCAAAAACTATCAGCAGGAGCTGCTGGAAGGAAAGCCGAAGCCAAACAACAGCGAGCTGGTGGTGCGCAACTGGTATAACCCGAACCTCGACTACAAATGGTTCGTGGTGCCATCACTGATCGCCATGATCACCACTATCGGCGTAATGATCGTCACTTCGCTTTCTGTTGCCCGCGAACGTGAACAGGGAACGCTCGATCAGTTGCTGGTTTCGCCCCTCACCACCTGGCAGATATTTATTGGTAAAGCCGTCCCTGCGTTAATTGTCGCCACGTTCCAGGCCACCATTGTGCTGGCGATTGGTATCTGGGCGTATCAAATCCCCTTCGCTGGTTCGCTGGCGCTGTTCTACTTTACGATGGTGATTTACGGTTTATCGCTGGTGGGCTTCGGTCTGTTGATTTCATCACTTTGTTCAACGCAACAGCAGGCGTTTATCGGCGTATTTGTCTTTATGATGCCTGCAATCCTGCTTTCCGGTTACGTTTCGCCGGTGGAGAACATGCCAGTATGGCTGCAAAACCTGACGTGGATTAACCCTATCCGCCACTTTACAGACATTACCAAGCAGATCTATTTGAAGGATGCGAGTCTGGATATTGTGTGGAATAGTTTGTGGCCGTTACTGGTGATAACGGCCACAACAGGATCAGCGGCGTACGCGATGTTTAGACGCAAGGTGATGTAACTTTTTATCTTTCGCCAGTAGCGACACTACCGCCGGGCCGGCAAGGATCGCCAGCCCTGCAATTGCCAGCAAATAGTTATTTTCCAGCACGCGGGACAACAGCCACAGCACAATCAGCGCCGCGCCAAAATACCAGGTGGTGGTCAACTCTTCCAGCACATCTGCTACCTCGCGCCAGCGTTGCTCAGGATGACGCTGTAACACCAGCATCATCACTACTGTTACACAATACAGCACGCATAACCCTACGCCGACATGAACCAGCGTCTTACTCATCCAGCCCATAACCAGCAGCGCCACTACCAGTAAATGCAACATAATCTGCCAGCAACTTAGGCCAGTTGCGACACGAACGCGTTGTTGCCACTTCATGGCTTCTCTCCTGAAGAATTTATCTCTACTAATTCAGAGTACCGAACTTTACGGAAAATTCCGTAAGACCGCACCTTTTTGTGACGCCGACTACACTATTTCAATGAGATAAGAGGCAAAAACAGGAAAATTATGCCCGACCAAACACAACATTTTTCGTTCAAGGTGCTCACCATCAATATTCACAAAGGCTTTACAGCATTTAACCGACGCTTCATTTTGCCGGAACTTCGCGACGCCGTGCGTGCCGTCAGCGCCGATATCGTCTGCCTGCAGGAAGTGATGGGGGCGCACGAAGTCCATCCACTGCATGTGAAGAACTGGCCCGATACTTCACACTACGAGTTTCTTGCCGACACCATGTGGAGTGATTTTGCCTACGGACGTAATGCTGTATACCCGGAAGGGCATCACGGGAACGCGGTGCTGTCACGCTATCCCATTGAACATTATGAGAATCGCGATGTTTCGGTCGATGGCGCGGAAAAGCGCGGCGTGCTTTATTGCCGCATTGTTCCGCCAGTCACGGGGAAAGCGATTCATGTGATGTGCGTGCATCTCGGCTTGCGGGAGGCGCACCGTCAGGCGCAGCTTGCGATGCTTGCTGAATGGGTGAATCAACTACCGAACGGCGAACCAGTATTAGTCGCGGGAGATTTCAACGACTGGCGGCAAAAAGCCAATCATCCCTTAAAAGTACAGGCTGGGCTGGATGAGATATTTACCCGCGCCCACGGACGCCCGGCGCGAACATTTCCGGTGCAATTTCCCGTTCTTCGTCTGGACAGGATTTACGTCAAAAACGCCAGTGCCAGTGCGCCCACAGCGCTGCCGCTGCGGACCTGGCGACATCTTTCTGACCATGCCCCTTTGAGTGTGGAGATCCATCTATGAAATGTGGTTGGCGCGAAGGGAACAAGATTCAGTTACTGGAAAACGGCGAGCAATATTACCCTGCTGTGTTTAAAGCGATTAACGAAGCAGAGCAACGCATCATCCTTGAGACATTTATCTGGTTTGAAGATGACGTCGGCAAACAGCTACATGCGGCGCTGCTGACAGCGGCGCAACGTGGGGTTAAAGCGGAAGTCTTGCTGGATGGCTATGGTTCGCCAGATCTCAGCGATGAATTTGTCAGCGAACTGACCGCGGCTGGCGTGGTATTTCGTTATTACGATCCTCGTCCTCGCCTGTTCGGTATGCGCACGAATGTGTTCCGCCGGATGCATCGCAAAATTGTGGTCATCGATACACGAATCGCCTTTATCGGCGGGATAAATTACTCCGCCGAGCATATGTCCAGCTACGGCCCACAGGCCAAACAGGATTACGCGGTGCGGCTGGAAGGGCCGATTGTTGAAGATATTCTGCAGTTTGAGCTGGAAAACTTGCCTGGGCAGAGCGCGGCACGCCGCTGGTGGCGACGTCACCATAAAGCGGAAGAAAACCGCCAACCGGGGGAAGCGCAGGTATTACTGGTCTGGCGCGATAACGAAGAACATCGCAGCGATATCGAGCGCCACTATTTGAAAATGCTCACTCAGGCGCGGCGGGAAGTGATTATCGCCAACGCCTACTTCTTTCCCGGCTATCGATTTTTACACGCCTTACGTAAAGCGGCACGGCGCGGGGTGCGGATCAAACTGATTATTCAGGGTGAACCGGATATGCCGATTGTCAGGGTTGGCGCGCGTTTGCTCTATAACTATCTGGTTAAAGGCGGCGTTCAAGTGTTTGAGTATCGCCGCCGCCCGCTCCACGGCAAAGTGGCGTTAATGGATGATCACTGGGCGACGGTAGGCTCCAGTAATCTCGATCCGCTCAGTTTGTCGCTGAATCTCGAAGCTAACGTCATCATCTACGATCGTAATTTTAACCAGACGCTACGCGACAATCTTAATGGCATCATCGCCGCCGATTGTCGGCAGGTAGATGAAAGTATGCTGCCCAAACGCACCTGGTGGAATCTGACTAAAAGCGTGCTGGCATTCCACTTTTTGCGCCACTTCCCGGCGCTGGTGGGCTGGCTTCCGGCGCATACGCCGCGTCTGGCACAGGTTGAGCCGCCCGCGCAACCGGCAATGGAAACGCAGGATCGGGTAGAAACAGAAAATACGGGGGTAAAGCCCTGATGAGTAAATCCCATCCTCGCTGGCGCTTAGCAAAGAAGATCCTTACCTGGCTATTTTTTATCGCGGTGATTGTGTTGCTGGTGGTCTACGCCAAAAAAGTGGACTGGGAAGAGGTCTGGAAAGTCATCCGCGACTATAACCGCGTTGTGCTATTGAGTGCGGTCGGGCTGGTGGTCGTCAGTTATCTGATTTACGGCTGCTATGACCTGCTCGCCCGTTTCTACTGCGGTCACAAACTGGCGAAGCGCCAGGTGATGCTGGTGTCATTTATCTGCTATGCCTTCAACCTGACGCTCAGTACCTGGGTCGGCGGGATTGGGATGCGTTATCGCCTTTATTCGCGTCTGGGATTACCGGGCGGCACCATCACACGCATTTTCTCGCTGAGTATTACCACCAACTGGCTGGGCTATATTTTATTAGCCGGGATTATTTTTACCGCAGGCGTGGTGGAGTTACCGGATCACTGGTATGTCGATCAAACCACGCTGCGTATTCTCGGCATTGGCTTACTGATGATTATCGCGGTTTATTTATGGTTTTGCGCTTTCGCGAAGCACCGCCATATGACCATCAAAGGGCAAAAGCTGGTGCTGCCTTCATGGAAATTCGCCCTCGCTCAGATGCTGATTTCCAGCGTTAACTGGATGGTGATGGGGGCAATTATCTGGCTGTTACTTGACCAAAGCGTGAATTATTTCTTTGTCTTAGGCGTGTTACTGGTTAGTAGTATTGCTGGTGTCATCGTGCATATTCCGGCGGGGATTGGCGTGCTGGAAGCGGTGTTTATCGCGCTACTGGCAGGAGAGAATACATCCAAAGGCACAATTATCGCCGCCCTACTCGCTTACCGTGTGCTGTATTACTTTATCCCGCTGCTGCTGGCGCTGATCTGTTACCTGTTGCTGGAAAGTCAGGCGAAGAAGCTACGGGCGAAAAATGAAGCGGCGATGTGAAGTTCGATTAAGTTCTTTTGGTTTGTGCAGATTGTTAGCAACGTGCTATTTGTTCATGGCGGATGCGGCGTAAACGCCTTATCCGCCCTACAAAACCGGGCTAAATTAATAGATTACAATTCCACTCTGTGCCTGCTAAGCGTAGCGCATCGGGCTCATTGCGTTTCCTCACAATTTTACCCAAGAAAGAAATTTACCTATTTTTCTATGACTAATGAAAAAACCGCGTATGCCTTTGCCAAACAAGTGTTATAGCTATTGCTGCAAGAATCCCGAAGAAGCCGATAAAATAATAATAGAGAGTTAACGCACCTATAAAAGCGCAACGACAATCACCACCAAAGAGATTAAAAAAAGATACATTACACCTGCAATGGCAGCATTTATCTTATTGATATCTTTACTTAAGCCATATATACAAAAAATTATATTTATGGATGCGCCCCCATGTCATGGGCGCATTTTATAACAGGCTTTTATTCATTGTCGTTTTAATTAGAAAAAATCCCGACGCCAGGCCGGGATTTGGAGGGGAAACGGAATTAACGGCGGTTGCCAAAAATCCGCAGCAACATCAGGAACAGGTTGATGAAGTCGAGATACAACGTTAATGCGCCAAGAATTGAATATTTGCGCAGGTTCGACGTGTCGCGGGTATCAATCTGCTCACCCATATTTTTCAGTTTCTGGGTGTCATAGGCGGTCAGGCCGACAAAGACAATCACTCCGATATAGGTCACCACCCACATCAACGCCTCGCTTTTCAGCCAGAAGTTCACCAGCGAGGCGATGACAATGCCGATTAACGCCATAAACAGCATATTGCCGAAGCCGCTTAAATCGCGCTTCGTGGTGTAGCCGTACAGACTCATCGCACCGAACATTCCGGCGGTAACAACGAAAGTACTGGCGATAGAGGCGGCGGTGTAGACAATGAAAATGCTGGAAAGCGTCAGACCTGTCAGCGCCGAATAAAGCATAAAGAGCATGGTTGTCACACCCGCGCTGAGCTTTTGAATCATCGCTGATAACACAATTACCAGAGCTAATTGCGCTATTACCAGACCAATTAAAAAGATGCGGTTGGTGAAAAGCAGCTCCATCACGGCGGCGGAGTTAGCAGCATACCAGGCAACAAACGCGGTCAACAACAGGCCAACGGTCATCCAGCCATAGACCTGTGCCATATAGGTTTGCAGGCCAGTCCTGGCTTGTACGATTGAATCAGAACGTGGGAATCTGTCCATGAAGATCTCCTGAAGATATAAGGAATATCTAAAGGATACTGCAAATGATGAGGGTGTGCATCGCCGCAGCGTAAACGTATGTCCGGTACGGTGAAATTGCCGGATGCAGCTCTATGCCTTATCCGGCCAACAAAAAACTACCAGCGTTTTGCTGCCTGCTGATCGCTCTCCCGCGCTTCGACCCAGCGGTCACCTTCCGGCGTAGCTTCGCGCTTCCAGAACGGTGCGCGGGTTTTGAGATAATCCATAATAAACTGCCCGGCCTCAAACGCACTACTGCGATGCGCACTGGTAACGCCGACAAAAACGATTTCATCACCCGGCCATAATTCGCCAATACGATGAATCACCGTGACTCGCCCCAGCGGCCAGCGGTTACGCGCTTCATCAACGATTTCCGCCAGTGCTTTTTCAGTCATTCCCGGATAGTGTTCGAGGGTTAATGCTTTTACGCTGTCACCCAGGTTATGGTTACGCACCTTACCGGTAAAGGTGACCACCGCACCGTCTTCATCACGCTCAGCCAGCCACGGATACTCTTCCCCTACGCTGAACGGCTGCGGTCCGACAACAATTTTGGTTTCAGCCATCTTAGCCTCCGGTTACCGGCGGGAAGAAAGCCACTTCGTCGCCGTCAGTTAGCGGATGGTCGAAACTCACCAGCGTCTGGTTGACGGCAGCCAGTAATTTGCCATCTTCCAGCGCCAGCGCCCAACGATCGCTCTGCGCTGCCAGGTGCTGGCGTAACGCTTCAACGGTTGGAAAATCCGCGGCAACGTCGGTTGCATCGGTCCCCACCAGCTCGCGCACCTGGGCGAAAAAAAGAACTTTAATCATCCGCTTCCACCTTAAAGTCACCCGACTTGCCGCCGCTCTTCGCCAGCAGGCGTACCGGACCAATCACCATATCTTTTTGCACGGCTTTACACATATCGTAAATGGTCAGCGCCGCCACCGAGGCCGCGGTTAACGCTTCCATTTCGACGCCGGTTTTCCCGGTCAGGCGGCATAAGGTTTCTATACGTACCCGATTGTGTTCCGGCTCTGCCTGCAAATTGACTTCAACTTTACTGAGCATTAGCGGGTGACACAGTGGGATCAGATCCCATGTACGTTTTGCCGCCTGAATACCGGCAATCCGCGCGGTGGCAAATACGTCGCCTTTGTGGTGACGACCATCGATGATCATCGCCAGCGTCTCGCTGCGCATGGTGACAAAGGCTTCCGCCCGTGCTTCACGTACAGTTTCCGCTTTGGCGGAGACATCCACCATGTGCGCTTCGCCAGCGGCGTTGATATGAGTCAGTTGCGACATACTTATTTCTTCAAATGTGGATGGAAATTGCATGGACGTGTACGGGCATCCAGTTGCGGCGCGATGATATTTTCCCATGCGGTGCGGCACGCTTTGGTCGAACCCGGCATAGCGAAAATCAGTGTCTTGTTAGCAACGCCCGCTATCGCACGAGATTGCAACGTTGCGGTGCCAATCTCTTCGAATGACAACATACGGAATACTTCACCGAAGCCTTCGACTTCACGATCGAACAGCGGCAGCAACGCTTCTGGTGCCTGATCGCCTTCCGTCAGTCCGGTGCCGCCAGTAATCAGCACCACTTGCACATCGTCGCTGGCGATCCACGCAGATACCTGCGCGCGGATGGCGTAGCGGTTTTCTTTAACAATCGCTTTATCGACAATGTGATGGCCCGCTTCCTGCGCCGAATCGCGCAGATAATGACCGGAGGTATCGTCTTCTTCACCGCGACGATTAGAAACCGTAAGAATAGCAATACGGGTCGGGATAAATTCAGTGCTTACCTGACTCATCTGATCTCTCCTTTTGACGTTTTAGCCGCCAATGTACGATAAGTTTTGCGTAATACCGGTGTTATTTTGATGCAGGAAATGGGTCTGTTTTTTCTCCCGCAGCGCCGCTGAAATACGCGCTTCCAGCGCCTGTTGCTGGGCATCATCTTCCAGCAGATCGCGCAGGTTAACGCCGCCTTCACCAAACAAGCAGAGATGGAGTTTACCAATGGAGGAGACGCGCAGACGGTTGCAGGTGGCGCAGAAATCTTTTTCATACGGCATGATAAGGCCGATTTCTCCGGCGTAATCCGGATGACAAAAGACTTGCGCGGGGCCGTCGCTGCGTTGACGAAGTTGATGGATCCAGCCGCGACGCAGCAGTTCGTCACGCAGAATCTGACCAGAGATATGGTGCTTACGGAAAAGTTCGCTACCCTCGCCCGTTTCCATCAGTTCGATGAAACGTAACTGGATGGGGCGATGCTGGATCCAGTTCAGAAAGGTGTCGAGCTGGTGATGATTGACATCGCGCATCAGCACGGTATTGACTTTGACCTTCTCAAACCCGGCTTCAAATGCGGCATCAATCCCCGCCATCACCTGGTTGAATTTATCCTGACCGGTAATAGCATAAAACTGGCGAGCGTCGAGGCTATCGACACTGACGTTAATCCCCGTCAGTCCGGCATCGCGCCAGTTCGCCACGTCGCGTTCCAGGCGGTAACCATTGGTGGTGACCGCAATCTGACGAATAGCGTCGTTTTCCCGCACGGCTGCGATGATATCGGTAAAGTCGCGGCGTAAAGACGGTTCACCGCCTGTCAGACGTACTTTTTCGGTGCCCAAACTGGCGAAGGCGCGAGTAACCCGGCGAATTTCATCGACGGTCAGAAAGCCTTTATTGGTGACGCCGCTCGGCTTATAGCCATCCGGCAGGCAGTAGGTGCAACGAAAGTTACACACATCGGTAATCGACAGGCGCAAGTAATAAAACTTACGCGCAAATGCATCAGTCAGTTGTGAAGCCATGTACACCTTTCCAGATACGGGAGGCGAAGTCATTTCTTCCTTCGCCCTGGTGGCAATCTTTATGAGCATTGTCACGGCCAAAGCACCATATCAGTTGACCCAGGTGCAGAGGCTAGAGTGTTTAGTGGTTATGTCGATACTAGCGTGTAAATGAGATTTTTACCATTCACACTTTCCGCTATGTAATCATATATATAGCGTCATGATCGTGCTATTTCGCTACAGAATAAGGGAATATGACGGTTTTACTTTGATATACATCATCAGGGATGCACAGCGAACCTCGTCCTTTAGAGGTAGAAGAAAATATTTGTATCCTCAATATTGGCAGGTTAATTGCCGTTTCCCTGTCAGTTGCGCTACTGTAGCGCGGATAATCTGACTTCAGGAATCTATATGCGCAATCGTACGCTGGCTGACCTTGATCGTGTTGTTGCACTCGGCGGAGGGCATGGATTAGGACGCGTTCTTTCATCACTTTCATCTTTAGGCTCTCGTTTAACGGGCATTGTCACCACCACCGATAATGGCGGTTCAACAGGCCGTATTCGCCGCTCAGAAGGCGGCATTGCCTGGGGCGACATGCGCAACTGCCTCAACCAACTGATAACGGAACCGAGCGTCGCCTCCGCGATGTTTGAATACCGTTTTGGCGGCAATGGCGAGCTTTCCGGTCATAATCTCGGAAACTTGATGTTAAAGGCGCTGGATCACCTTAGCGTGCGGCCTCTGGAAGCCATCAATTTAATTCGTAATCTGTTGAAAGTGGACGCGCAATTAATTCCGATGTCAGAGCATCCCGTTGATCTGATGGCCATTGACGATCAGGGGCATGAAGTTTATGGCGAGGTCAATATCGACCAGTTAACTACGCCAATTCAGGAATTGCTCTTAACCCCGAATGTGCCCGCAACGCGTGAAGCGGTTCATGCTATCAATGACGCAGATCTGATCCTTATCGGACCTGGCAGTTTTTATACCAGCCTGATGCCAATTCTGCTGCTTAAGGAAATGGCACAGGCATTACGCCGCACGCCAGCGCCGATGGTTTATATCGGCAATCTGGGGCGTGAATTGAGCCTGCCTGCGGCGAATCTGAAGCTGGAAAATAAGCTGGCGATTATGGAACAGTATGTCGGGAAGAAAGTGATTGATGCCGTAGTCGTTGGGCCGAAAGTGGATGTTTCTGCGGTCAGCGACAGAATAGTGATTCAGGACGTACTGGAGGCCAGCGATATCCCCTATCGCCATGACCGCCAGTTGTTACATAACGCACTGGAAAAGGCGTTACAGGCATTGGGTTAACGGGAAGCCGGAAGAGAATTCCGGATTCATATTGCTGACAAAGTGCACGTTATCCATGCCGGATGCGGCCTACAAGCCGCGCAAATTCAATATATTGCAGAGATCATGTAGGCCTGATAAGCGTAGCGCATCAGGCAATTTTGCGTTCTCATTAGCCTCAAACCAGAAGAACATTCCTGCTTCTTCATCTCGTCACGACGCGGCAATAAACAGCTCACGCAACTGATGCAACTGGTCACGGATTTGCGCCGCCTCTTCGAATTCGAGGTTTTGCGCATGTTTCATCATCTGCCCTTCCAGCTCATGGATTTTCTGCTGCAACGCTTTTGGCGACATATCCATCGGCACATTATCCGGCTCAACAATCGGGCGCGATTTCCCTCTGCCCTTCGCTTTGGTTTTGGCAATGTTCTGCCCCAGCGCCAGGATATCGACCACTTTTTTATTAAGACCTTGTGGCGTAATACCATGCTCTTCGTTGTACCGCTGCTGTTTCTCACGACGACGTTCCGTTTCGCCAATCGCTTTCGCCATCGACGGGGTTATCTTATCACCGTAGAGAATCGCTTTGCCGTTGATGTTACGCGCCGCACGGCCAATGGTCTGGATCAGCGAACGTTCTGAACGCAGGAACCCTTCTTTGTCAGCATCGAGGATCGCCACCAATGAGACCTCCGGCATATCCAGACCTTCACGCAGTAAGTTGATCCCCACCAGTACGTCGAACTCGCCCAGACGCAAGTCGCGGATAATCTCCATACGCTCAACGGTATCAATGTCGGAGTGAAGATAACGCACGCGCTCACCGTGTTCTTCCAGATATTCCGTTAGATCTTCCGCCATTCGCTTGGTCAACGTCGTCACCAGAACGCGTTCGTTAATTGCCGCACGCAGGCGAATCTCCGAAAGAAGATCATCGACCTGGGTCGCTACCGGACGCACTTCGATAATCGGATCGAGCAAGCCAGTCGGGCGCACCACCTGATCCACCACGTCACCACCGGATTTCTCCAGTTCGTAGTTACCTGGCGTCGCAGAAACATAAATCGTTTGCGGAGCCAGCGCTTCAAACTCCTCAAATTTCAGCGGACGGTTATCCAGCGCCGATGGCAATCGGAAACCATACTCCACCAGAGTCTCTTTACGCGCCCTGTCACCGCGATACATTCCGCCAATTTGTGGAATGGTGACGTGAGATTCATCGACCACCAGCAGACCATCGGCAGGCAGGTAATCAAATAACGTCGGCGGTGGTTCGCCAGGTCCACGCCCGGAGAGAAAGCGCGAATAGTTTTCAATCCCCGAACAGTAGCCCAGCTCATTCATCATCTCCAGATCAAACTGGGTTCGTTGAGTCAGACGCTGCTCTTCCAAAAGTTTATTGTTTTCCAGCAGCACTTTGCGTCGGTCCGCCAGTTCTGTTTTGATCTCTTCCATCGCCTGCACAATGCGTTCACGCGGCGTAACATAGTGCGTTTTCGGGTAGATGGTAAAACGTGGGACTGTTGAAACGATTTGCCCGGTTAATGGATCAAACAACGACAATCGTTCAACTTCTTCATCAAACAGCTCCACGCGTAGAGCAATGTCGTCGGACTCCGCCGGGAAAATGTCGATCACTTCACCACGCACGCGGAAGGTCCCGCGCTGGAATGCCTGGTCATTGCGGGTATATTGCAACTCCGCCAGGCGACGCAGGATCGCACGTTGGTCGATAATCATGCCGACCGTGAGGTGCAGCATCATTTTGAGATATAAATCAGGATCACCCAGACCATAAATAGCGGAAACTGACGCAACAACAATAACATCCCGCCGCTCCAGCAACGCTTTGGTTGCTGAAAGACGCATCTGTTCAATATGTTCGTTTACCGAGGCATCTTTCTCAATAAACGTATCAGAGCTTGGTACGTAGGCTTCCGGCTGATAGTAGTCGTAGTAGGAGACGAAGTATTCCACCGCGTTTTCCGGGAAGAATTCTTTCATCTCACCATAAAGTTGCGCTGCCAGCGTTTTGTTGGGTGCCAGCACCATCGTTGGGCGTTGCAGATCAGCAATGACATTAGCAATGGTGAAGGTTTTCCCCGACCCCGTCACACCGAGCAGAGTCTGGTGCGCGAGGCCATCCTCCAGCCCCTCTTTGAGGCGGCGAATCGCCTCCGGCTGATCGCCAGAAGGTTTGAACGCGGAATTCAGTTTGAATGGTTTACTCATGAGTCGCTACCTGAAGGAGTGGGCGGGCAGGTGTGTAATTTTACTCGTCATGATTAATAATGCCAACAAATAACACTGGATAAAAAAACAGGCTCACACCACAATATCTCTGTTACGCCGTAAACTAAGGTGTCAACCGTAGGCAAAATTGACGCAGTGACGAGATAAAACGCCAGTGTTGCAGGGTTATCCCCAGAGCAATGGCTTTTTTAACATTTGTCAAGATGGCTGATGACGGATTTATTGCAGGAGATGACACTTTCCTGACAGCCATTGCATTTATCTAACCAATTAAAAAATAACATATATTTCTTTAAGCCGTCTTTAGCGCCAATTTGCGTGCAGGCCGCGTATTCTCTCGCTTACATTACGTTTTCTAACTCTAATGCACATGGTTATCCACAGGAATAGTGGATAACTGCCTGCAGCCCCTATGTCCAGCCGCCTGGGCAATTCCCATACTAATCGTATAATGCAGGGGTAAAAATTTTTTCGCGATTTTTTTAGCCTTTGATTGGTTAAATTACGGACGACTGAAAACGCCAGCTCGCTCGCAATTCAACCAATTTTTTGCTACTTCAGTGAAGTGAGAGTGATATATCTTCCGGTTAACGCACTTTCTGGATTTTCCTCAAGCCAGGGAATTTCCCCCAGCAGCGGTACAGGAATCATTCGTGTGAGAGTGGCCATATATTCGCCATGCCGTTTGCCTGGCGGCGTGACATCGTTTGCCACCCAGCCTGCGAGAGTGAGTCCAGCCTGCTGTACTGCCTGTGCTGTCAGCATCGCGTGATTAATGCAGCCCAGTTTTATCCCAACAACCAGAATCACCGGCAGTTGTTCGCTCTTCACCCAATCGGCAAAAGTAAAAGTAGCAGAAAGCGGCGTAAACCAGCCACCAGCGCCTTCCACTAACACCCAGTCAGCCTGTTGCTCCAGCGCGCGTAATCCGGCGCTCATTACCTTCGGCTCAATCGGTCTCCCCTCTTCCGCGCTGATGATATGTGGCGAAGTAGGTTCAGCGAAGGTGTAAGGATTTACCGTGGCGTAATCCAGGTGCAAGCTGCTGTTGCGCTGTAACGCCAGCGCGTCGCTGTTACGTAAACCTTCTGCAGTCATTTCGCTGCCGGAGGCCACCGGTTTATAACCTGCTGTCCGGTAACCTGCAGCCTTAGCGGCCTGTAAAAGCGCACAACTGGCAACGGTTTTCCCCACTTCGGTGTCCGTCCCGGTAACAAAAAAGCGTTTACTCACGAGTAATCACTCCCAAAAAAAGATGATAAGTCAGAGGGTATCGCCCCTGTTGTTGCGGCCAGGCCAGTTGCAATCGCTGTAACTGTGAACGCGTTAATACTCGCTGGTCGCGCCCTTCGTGAAGATGCGTTGCACCAATACCTTTCAGTGAACGCATGGCGCTGAGTGCGTCATCAAACCACAGCGTAATGGGTTGAATATTGTATTGATGACGAAAACCTTTCAACGCCCGTTCAATTTCTGCTGGCGGTAAAAAGTGATTAGCGTGGGGGCGTGCGTCTACAGCCTGCCATGCCTGATGTAGCTCTGGTAATGAGCCTTGTGCCAGGGTGGTAAACGCCACAATTCCGCCAGAACACACTACCCGATAAAGCTCGCGTAATGCCGTAGATAATTCAGCGCACCATTGCACGGCAAGGTTGCTCCACGCGAGATCAAACGTCGTGTTCGCCAACGGTAAGGATTCGATATCCCCCGTCAGGTAATGATGTGCGGCATCCTGCTGACGTGCCTGTACAAGCATAAGCGGAGAGAGATCCAGTGCCGTCACCTGTGCGCTACGTTCACGCCAGCGGCGGCTCATCCAGCCAGGCCCGCAACCAGCGTCCAGCACCCGGGCGTACTGGCGTTGCGGGAGCATTGCCAGTAAGGCGTCGGCACTCTGGCGCTGCAACTCTGCGTGTTGCTCATACTGTGAGGCTGCCCGACCAAATGCCGCCGCAATGGCCTGCTTATTAACCGTTGCCATGCAGCACCTCCAGCAGACGGTCGATATCCGGTATTTCATGCCCTGCGGTTAAAGTCAGGCGCAGCCGCGCGGTGCCAGCGGGTACGGTTGGCGGGCGAATCGCCGTCACCCAGCAACCTTGCTGACGCAGGCTTTCTGCCAGGCGTAGCGCGCGAGCGTTATCACCAACGATTAATGGCTGGATGGCACTGCATGAGTCCGCGAGAGTAAATGGCGAACCCTGTACTCCACTACGAAAACGTGCAATCAGATCCGCCAGTTTTTCCCGCCGTGCGTCACCCTCTTCGCTACGAATCACCGCCAGCGATGCACGTAATGCCTGCGCCTGAGCGGGCGGCATACTGGTGCTGTAGATAAGATGGCGGGCAAACTGCAACAGATAATCTGCCACGCTATCGGAGCAAAGTACCGCCGCCCCACTGACGCCAAATCCTTTGCCAAAAGTCACCACCAACAATTCTGGTTTCATCTTTTGCTGCCAGCAACTGCCGCGCCCCTGCTCACCGATAACGCCCGTCCCGTGGGCATCGTCGACCATTAACCAGGCGTTGTGCTGTTGCGCTACTTGCTGGATTTCTGCCAACGGCGCGCTATCACCGTCCATGCTAAACACGCCTTCTGTCACCACCAGTTGCTGCCCCGGACAGGAGGCTGTAAGCAGACGCGTCAGATGAGTGACATCGTTATGGCTAAAACGGCGAAGCTGCGCCGGACTTAAACTGGCAGCCTCCAGCAACGAAGCATGACTAAGACGGTCGGCAACGATGCGATCCTCTTTCGTCATCATCGCGGCAATGACCGCCTGATTGGCAGCGAAACCGGAGATAAACAGTAGCGCCCGCGAATAGCCCAGCCACTCCGCCAGTTCTTCTTCCAGCGCCTGATGCACCACGCTATAACCGCTGACATGCCCGGAACCGCCGCTACCGACACCAAATTGTTCCACACCCTGCTGCCAGGCGCGGATGATGTGCGGATGATGGCTTAAACCGAGGTAATCGTTACTGGAAAAGTTCAGATACTGGCGACCATCTGCCACCAGCCAGCGTCCGGCTCCCTGCGCCACCGGATAGCGACGACGCAGGGCATCAGCTTCGCGCCGCGCATCAAGCGCCGCGTCGATTTTCTCCTGCCAGGTCATAGGGCTGCCGCGTTGTAGTATTCGTCAGTGTCCGGGGTCATCAGCGCCTGCTCCAGACGCTGCTGTTGTTCGTTATCGCCCGCCAGAACGGCGGTTTGTTGCGGATTCAGCCCCAGTTTGCGGAACAGTTGCAGGTCTTTATCTTCTTCCGGATTCGGCGTGGTCAGCAATTTGCAGCCGTAGAAAATCGAGTTAGCCCCAGCCATAAAGCACATCGCCTGAGTCTGTTCATTCATCTGCTCGCGTCCGGCAGAAAGACGCACATATGAGGTCGGCATCATGATCCGCGCCACTGCAATGGTACGAATAAAATCAAAGGCATCGACATCATCGTTATCTGCCAGCGGCGTGCCTTTCACCTTCACCAGCATGTTGATCGGCACACTTTCCGGTGGCGTCGGCAGATTCGCCAGTTGTAGCAATAATCCGGCGCGATCTTTCACCGTTTCACCTAAACCAACAATGCCGCCAGAACAGACTTTGATCCCGGCTTCGCGCACTTTTTCCAGCGTATCAAGACGCTCCTGATAAGTGCGTGTAGTGATGATGTTGCCGTAAAACTCCGGCGAGGTATCAAGGTTGTGGTTGTAGTAATCCAGCCCGGCATTCGCGAGGCGCTGCGCCTGGGATTCGCTCAACGTGCCCAGCGTCATACACGCTTCCAGGCCCATCGCTTTTACCCCCTGCACCATTTGTTCCAGGTACGGCATATCGCGCTCGTGCGGATTTTTCCACGCCGCGCCCATGCAGAAGCGCGTCGAGCCAGCCGCTTTCGCTTTGCGCGCTGATTCCAGTACCTGTTCGACTTCCATCAACCGCTCAGCTTCCAGACCGGTTTTATAGCGAGAGCTTTGCGGGCAGTATTTGCAATCTTCCGGACAAGCGCCGGTTTTAATCGACAGCAAAGTGCTGACCTGTACCTGGCGAGGATCGAAATGCTGACGGTGAACCTGCTGCGCTTCGAACAGCAGATCCAGTAATGGTTTTTCAAATAATTCTGTGACTTGCGACAATGTCCAGCGTGGGCGGTGAGCCATGGGGCTTCTCCAAAACGTGTTTTTTGTTGTTAATTCGGTGTAGACTTGTAAACCTAAAACTTTTCAATTTGGTTTACAAGTCGATTATGACAACGGATGATCTTGCCTTTGACCAACGCCATATCTGGCACCCGTACACATCCATGACCTCCCCACTACCGGTTTATCCAGTGGCGAGCGCAGAAGGTTGCGAACTGATTTTGTCTGACGCCAGACGCCTGGTTGACGGTATGTCTTCCTGGTGGGCGGCGATCCACGGCTACAATCACCCACAGCTCAATGCCGCGATGAAATCGCAAATTGATGCCATGTCACACGTGATGTTTGGCGGTATTACCCATGCGCCAGCCATTGAGCTGTGCCGCAAACTGGTGGCAATGACGCCGGAATCGCTGGAGTGCGTTTTTCTCGCGGACTCCGGTTCCGTGGCGGTAGAAGTGGCGATGAAGATGGCGTTGCAGTACTGGCAGGCCAAAGGCGAAACGCGCCAGCGTTTTCTGACCTTCCGCAATGGTTATCATGGCGATACTTTTGGCGCGATGTCGGTGTGCGATCCGGACAACTCAATGCACAGCCTGTGGAAAGGCTACCTGCCGGAAAACTTGTTTGCTCCCGCCCCGCAAAGCCGTATGGACGGCGAATGGGATGAGCGCGATATGGTGGGCTTCGCGCGGCTAATGGCGGCGCATCGTCATGAAATCGCTGCCGTAATCATTGAACCTATTGTTCAGGGCGCAGGCGGGATGCGTATGTACCATCCGGAGTGGTTAAAACGAATCCGCAAAATGTGCGATCGCGAAGGTATCTTGCTGATTGCTGACGAGATTGCCACCGGTTTTGGCCGTACCGGCAAACTTTTTGCCTGCGAACATGCGGGTATCGCACCGGATATTTTATGTCTCGGCAAAGCCTTAACGGGCGGCACAATGACGCTTTCCGCCACACTCACTACGCGCCTGGTTGCGGAAACCATCAGTAACGGCGAAGCTGGCTGCTTTATGCATGGGCCAACTTTTATGGGTAATCCGCTGGCCTGCGCAGCAGCGAACGCCAGCCTGACGATTATCGAATCTGGCGACTGGCAGCAGCAGGTAGCGGCTATTGAAGCACAACTACGCGAGCAACTCACACCCGCTCGTGACGCCGAAATGGTTGCCGATGTCCGCGTGCTGGGGGCTATTGGTGTGGTCGAAACCACACGCCCGGTAAATATGGCGGCTCTGCAAAAATTCTTCGTCGAACAGGGGGTATGGATCCGGCCATTTGGCAAACTTATCTACCTGATGCCACCCTATATTATTCGCCCGGAACAGTTACAGCGCCTGACGGCAGCCGTTAACCGAGCGGTGCAGGATGAAACATTTTTTGCCAATAACGAGAAGTCAGCGTGAGTGTTTCTGGCTACACTTTCTGCAAACAAGAAAGGAGGGTTCATGAAACTCATCAGTAATGATCTGCGCGATGGCGATAAGTTACCGCATCGTCATGTCTTTAATGGCATGGGCTATGATGGCGATAATATTTCGCCGCACCTGGCGTGGGACGACGTTCCTGCGGGAACCAAAAGTTTTGTTGTCACCTGTTACGATCCGGATGCGCCAACGGGTTCTGGCTGGTGGCACTGGGTAGTTGTTAACTTGCCTGCCGATACCCGCGTATTGCCGCAAGGGTTTGGCTCTGATCTGGTGGCTATACCAGACGGTGTTTTGCAGACGCGTACCGATTTTGGTAAAACCGGATACGATGGCGCTGCGCCACCGAAAGGCGAAACCCATCGCTACATTTTTACCGTTCACGCACTGGATGTAGAACGTATTGATGTCGATGAAGGTGCCAGCGGCGCGATGGTCGGCTTTAACGTCCATTTCCACTCTCTGGCAAGTGCCTCGATTACCGCGATGTTCAGTTAAATACTCTGCCAGATGGCGCGATACCATCTGGCATCACTTAAAGGTATTAAAAACAACTTTTTGTCTTTTTACCTTCCCGTTTCGCTAAAGTTAGTATAAAAAAGCAGGCTTCAACGGATTCATTTTTCCATTTCAAAGCCCGGAGCAACCTGTGAACACATTTTCAGTTTCCCGTCTGGCGCTGGCACTGGCTTTTGGCGTGACGCTGACCGCCTGTAGCTCAACCCCGCCCGATCAACGTCCTTCTGATCAAACCGCGCCTGGTACGTCTTCTCGCCCGATTCTGTCGGCAAAAGAAGCGCAGAATTTCGATGCGCAGCACTATTTCTCCTCACTGACGCCAGGTGCTGCAGCGTGGAACCCTTCACCGATTACCCTGCCCGCGCAACCTGACTTTGTTGTTGGACCGGCGGGCACACAAGGTGTGACGCACACGACCATTCAGGCTGCGGTGGATGCGGCAATTATCAAGCGCACCAATAAGCGCCAGTATATTGCCGTGCTGCCAGGTGAGTATGAAGGCACGGTTTACGTTCCTGCAGCTCCGGGTGGAATCACTTTGTACGGTACGGGTGAAAAACCGATTGATGTCAAAATTGGGCTTTCCCTTGATGGTGGAATGAGTCCTGCCGACTGGCGTCACGACGTCAACCCACGCGGCAAATATATGCCAGGTAAACCAGCGTGGTATATGTACGATAGCTGCCAGAGCAAACGCAGCGACAGTATCGGTGTACTGTGTTCTGCGGTCTTCTGGTCGCAAAACAATGGTCTGCAACTGCAAAATCTGACCATCGAAAACACGCTGGGCGATAGCGTAGATGCGGGTAATCATCCGGCGGTGGCGCTGCGTACCGATGGCGATAAAGTGCAGATCAATAACGTCAATATTCTCGGTCGTCAGAATACCTTCTTTGTCACCAACAGCAGTGTGCAGAACCGTCTGGAAACCAATCGCCAGCCGCGTACACTGGTGACAAATAGCTACATTGAAGGGGATGTGGATATCGTTTCCGGTCGTGGCGCAGTGGTGTTCGATAACACCGAATTCCGCGTGGTGAACTCTCGTACCCAGCAGGAAGCGTATGTTTTTGCACCGGCGACGCTGTCTAACATCTATTACGGTTTCCTCGCGGTAAACAGCCGTTTCAATGCTTCTGGTGATGGTGTCGCGCAATTAGGCCGCTCGCTGGATGTTGATGCCAATACCAACGGTCAGGTGGTAATCCGTGACAGTGTGATCAACGAAGGCTTCAACACTGTCAAACCGTGGGCCGATGCGGTGATCTCTAATCGTCCGTTTGCGGGTAACAGCGGCAGCGTTGATGATGATGACGAAGTGCAGCGCAATCTGAATGACACAAACTACAACCGTATGTGGGAATACAATAACCGCGGCGTGGGTAGCAAAGTGGTTGCAGAGGCGAAGAAGTAAGCGCTGTTAACTATTTATTGGCCGGATGCGGCGTAAACGCCTTATCCGGCCTACAGGTTCAATGCGATTCGTAGGTCGGATAAGATGCACAAGCATCGCATCCGACAATAAGTGCCGGATGCGGCGTAAACGCCTTATCCGGCCTACAGGTTCAATGCGATTCGTAGGTCGGATAAGATGCGCAAGCATCGCATCCGACAATAAGTGCCGGATGCGGCGTAAACGCCTTATCCGGCCTAC
>OBUV01000019.1_pt1 | contig 150415 bp, 120 predicted proteins | sample 1475971 | NCBI WGS metagenome assembly OBUV01 (sample SAMEA2579962, study PRJEB22360) | human gut metagenome | biome: human gut; feature: human-associated habitat; material: faeces | place: Denmark | collected 2008/2010
TGAATGGTCAGGTGTCAGGTAACAGTGTGGTGAAGGTAACCCGCACACCGACAGACCCGGTGCTGTACCGCTCAGGCAGTAACAGCCCATTACCTGCAGAGCTGATAATCCGGCATGCAGAAAGCCGCCCGGCTTCCGGCGGACTGGCAAACATCACGGTGAAACAGGCACTGCCGGATAACGGGGAAGCCCGCATTACCCTGAAGGCAGCCCTGATGGTTGACGGAAAGAAAGTGGCACTTAGCGCCAGACAGCAGGGTGAGGATGTGGTGATAACCGTACCTGAGGCACAGAAGCTGGTTGAGTTAAGAACGGATGCACCGGCAGAGCTGGAAGTACCGGTCAGCTACCGGGGAAATCTGCAGATTGCGCTGGAGGTGGAGGACTGAGGATTCTTCTCCTTTATCAAAGCAAAACATCCGTGACTCCGGAATGAGTCAGATTGGTAAAGGGATTTACCGTCTTTTTAAACGGGAATAACGTAAAGCTATTCTGAGTTAAACACTGTGTTTAATGAAATGCGGTTATTTAAATGAATCCGCAGGGGATAGTTTTGCGGTAATTCCGGAAAAATAAGGATTACCGATTTCAGTTTATTATTTATGAAATATCAAGGAATTTATTTTATGAAAAAGACTCTGATTGCACTGGCTGTGGCTGCATCTGCTGCAGTATCTGGTTCTGCTATGGCGTGGACTGCAAACGGTTCTGGTGGTTCTGTTGACCTGGGCGGTACCCTGACTCCGGTTACGAAAGCTACCCCGTGGGAAGTTAAAGTCGGTGATGCTGTCACTGGTCTGGATGGGCAGATTCAGAAAGGCCAGAAAGAAGTTAGTATTACTGTGAAGAATACAATCCCTGTACTGGGTATTCGCACTATTGAATCAAAAGCATTCCAGGGGAAAGCAGGTGTTTCTCCACAGGTTGATTATCAAGGTGCAATTGATGTTTCTAAATTTAATAACAGCCGAGTGCCGTTAACACTAAAAGTGAATGATCTTCAAGGTCAAAAAATTGGCTCATTAACTGTCAATATGGGTTCTCAGGCAATTGGATCTGGTACAGGTTCTTGGAATAAAAAAGCCATTATGTTTGCCAAGGCTGGTGAGGGGTTCTCTGGTGCTGTTCCAACCAGTTCTTCAGGATTGCTTACTAACAAAGTCATTGTCGATTCACTATTTCCGGGGAGCATGGATAACTTCGATGCTCAGGGTCTGACTATCACCTATGAGGCGTTGAATACTCCTTTTTCTAATACCGGAATTAAATATAGTGCTGCCTATGGTGCCGGCATCGAACAAGGTCAAACCATCAAAATTACACTTGATCAGGCCGCTTCCGGTGATGCTCCAATCCAGTGGAAAGCGTCTCTGCCGGTTACTGTTACCTACATGTAATCCAGCAATTGTCTGACAGTAAACTTTTTTCCGTTTACTGCTGATTAAAAATTCAGGTCACTGTTTCCGGTGACCTGAATATACGGAACCGGGATGTCGGAACAGGTGTTTTTTTCTGTCGAAATGCGTTGTGACGCATGTCGGTTCTGTATTGTTTTCAGTGGGAACACTTTTGAATGATCTGGTTTTTATTTTTATGTACTCCGGAGCAGAGCAGAGTAAATAACAATGAAAATAGCGCATCATTATAAATCCCTTCTTTCAGCTATTATTTCGGTGGCCCTGTTTTATTCGGCAGCGCCACATGCAGATATTCTTGATGGCGGCGAAATTCAGTTTAATGGTTTTGTCACTGACGAAGCTCCTAAATGGACCTGGCAGATAAGTTCTCCCGGCCAGACCTGGGCAGTGGATACTGCTGACGCACGTACAGAGAACGGGCAACTGGTTTTTAATTTGCGTGATAAAGGGGCTCTGCCGTTTCTGGAGGGACATCTGCATGAAGTGGCTGAGCGTGGTGGCCCCGGATTCACCCCCTTTATTACCTTCAGCAGTAACGAACAGCCTTTTACTGTGACGGAAGGAAATGTTACCTCAGCACAGCACATTCGCGCCTCTGTCCCGGTGCGTGACCCGGAGACGGGGAACGTGTCGGGACAGCTTTCTTTCACCCTGAATCAGGGGATGGCGGTCAGTGCCGGCAGACAGGAAGACGGGGTATCCGTGCTGACCGGGATGTCGCTGGTCAGTGGTCAGAGTGTGACCGATGTGCAGTCAGAAACATTGCCTCAGTGGCTAAAAACCCGCCTTTCCACACTACTTCTGATGAACCAGGGTTTTGGCAATGGCATGAGTGCCACAGACAATGGTCAGGTTATCAGTCAGGGTATTCTGGCGGATGGACGGGTGATGAATCTTGCAGCGTCATATGCCTCAGCGGTATCGGATTTTGAACTGCGGTTGCCGGCAGAGGGCACACCGGCTCGCTGGCAGGCGGGGCTGAACGTAACGGTCACGGTGCAGTAATCGTCAACAGGCGTGAAAGGAGTGAAAAAAATGAAGAAAACAACCCTGTTGCTGCTGGTCGCCAGTTTATTTCCGGTGGCTGTTCTGGCCTGGAACACCCCGGGAGACGATTTCAGTGGAGAGCTTAAGCTGGAAGGACCGGTGGTCAGCACCCGTAATCCGTGGGTGTGGAAAGTGGGGGCAGGCTCCCGTTACCTGGATGCCGTTTATTCCGGAACATCATCCGGTGGGGAGAGGGTGATATCTGTACCTGTGCCTGCCCTGCCTGTGTTGCTGGGCAAAACGGCCTTTACCACATCTGCGGGGCATGAAGGACTGTCCCCGCGGGTGACTTACGGAAAGGGCGCAGAGGCGTTCTCCCTGGTATGGACAGAGAAGGGAATTGCAGAAGTGACGCTGCCGGTGACCGGCGATAAAAACGGTTGTGCAGGCACATTCACTTTCAGGATGCAGGCTGCGGGCGTGCTGCGTCACGAACAGAACGGACAGGCAGTGTATAAGGGAGTCCGTGATGACCTGCAGGCAAACGGGCTGCCGGGTGAAGCCATGGCGATGAATGCAGAACAGGTGCCGGGGGTGCTGCAGGCAATGTTCAGTGGAGAGGGGCCCTCCTGGCTGCAGACAATGACGCTCAGCGGTTATACGGGGGTGAGTCATTTCAGTGATGCGGCACTACGCCGGATTGAAGGTGTCTATGGTGCGCAGATAATGGCGGGGTACGGGGAATTGCGTCTGAGTGGTGATGTCCCTGAACGCTGGCAGGCATCCCTGCCGGTAAGTATTGAGTACCAGTAAGCAGGAGGACGGTCCGGTGCTGAATATTATTCATCGTCTGAAGTCCGGTATGTTTCCGGCTCTGTTTTTTCTGACTTCAGCCAGTGTGCTGGCACAACCCCTGACTATTCCGCCGGGCCACTGGCAGGAGGGAATGGCTGTGGGCGTGACGGAATTCAGCGGCACGCTGTATGTTCCTGAAGTTTCCTGGCAGTGGCAGCCCCGCGCTGTGCGGATGAGTGCACCAGACGCCGTGCAGGCCGGTCTGACAACGGGTAAAAGCGGCATGGTCAGAGAAAGCCGGAGAGGGCAGGATTTTTATATTCTTGGCGGACATACCACATCACTGACAACTGCCCGTCCGGGGCTGCAGCCGTCGGTGACATTACTTCAGGTGGCGCCATCATCTCCCCGTATTGCGGCCCGGGGAGAACTCGCCCGGGGACAGGTGCGTTACGGGGAAATCACGTTCACGATGCGCCATCTTCTGGCATGGCAGGACAATATTACTGGTGGTCAGGGCTGGAGCGTGGTCAGCGGAGAGGTGACGCCGGAGGCTGAAAAACAGGTGAAACGCCAGTTATGGCAGGTGAACGGCTATGAATGGACTCCGGACTATGCCGGGTTAACCGCACGTCCTGATGCGTTTATTTCGGGCGCTGAGTCGCTGTTGTCACAGGAGAATGGCAGCCAGCATATTGCCGGTGCCTGGGTGACATCCCTGAGTGATGTACGGGTGAATTTCCCCGGTGCTGAAGAGCCGGTAAAACGCTGGCAGGGGAACCTGACGCCAGTGGTGGTGTATTTCTGATGCTCCGGAAACGAAAAGTGTTGATACCGATGTGGTGGGTGGTTGGTGTCTGTGTGGCAGCAACCTGTATGGCATGTCTGGTACTGACACTGGTGATGTTCTGTACGGTACTGATGTGGTGAATGTCGTAAGCGTAAGACAAAAAATTCTTCTGACCGGAACCTGCTGGTATGAGCTGACAGGGCTGTGGCACCTGTTGTCCGCACAGGGACACAACGTTTACCGTGTACCTCCGGGGTATCCCTGTGTCCTGGAGGGCTGGGACCTGATTATTGTGGCGCTGAGTGCAGAGCCTGTTACGGGCTGGGGGCGTCATCTGTCCTGGATACGTGAACTGAGGGCAGAAATGCCCGGTGAAATGCTGGTTCTGGTACCGGAAAGGCTGGAAATGCTGAAGGTGTTGCGAAATATCTGCCCGGTGTACAGCGGATGCATGTCGCTGACGTGCCTGGAAAGAACGGTCCGCATGGCACTGAACAGAAAGACAGCCCGTACCGGTAAATTCCGTCTGACATCCGGACAACGACAGGCACTGAAACGCCTTTCTGAGAGAGGAAGAGACCGTCCCCTGAATCTGAAACAGAGTGAACGGGGGCTGTACTGGCATTATGCCCGGCTGGCAGAGAATGTGGGCGTCAGGGATTTCAGGATGCTGTTGATGACCGGGCTGGACCGGGAGGTTCATAAAATGGAAGACCGACAGTATGGACAGTAATTTTGTATCCGCAGACAGACTGATGCGTGCGCTCAGTAACGGGGAGTTTGAACCGTATCTCCAGCCGGTGGTTTCTGCATCAGACTTTACGGTGTCCGGTGCAGAGCTTCTGGTTCGCTGGCATATGCCGACGGGAGAAATCCTTCCGCCGGCATATTTCATTAACCGGGTGGAATCTGCCGGTCTGTTGTTGCCTGTGACAGAAAAAATCCTGAACCGTGCGGTGGCAGGGCTTTCGGAGGTTAAAGCCATGCTGCCGCGTGGTTTCCGGCTTGCCGTGAACGTGACGCCGGCCCTGCTGGCTGAGCGTGAGTTCACTCAGATGTGTCTGGCGCTGGCAGGGCATGACAGCATACATCTGGTTCTGGAGCTGACGGAGCAGCAGCCGTTTAACATGGACAGACAGACCGAAGAGAAACTGAGCCGGCTGAGTGATGCCGGAGTGGCATTTGCGCTGGATGATTTCGGAACCGGATGTTCCGTACTGTCGTACCTGAAGTACTTCCCGGTCAGTTATATAAAAATAGACAGGAGCTTCACACAGGACATTCTGAGTGAAAAGACATCCCGGCATATCGTGGAAAGTGTTGTCGGGCTGGCAGGAAAGCTGGGTATTGATACGGTGGCAGAAGGTGTGGAAACACAGGCGCAGGTGAACTGTCTGTGCTCTCTGGGAGTGGATTATCTGCAGGGGTTTTATTTCGGCAGGCCGGAAAAGATGGATATATTTTGTTGTGGAAATAATGTAAAGCTACTCTGAAGCATAAATTTTCTGACAAATAATATTAATGTGACTGTATATGTCAGATAGCAGAGGGTAGCTTTGCGGTAATTCTATATGAACCAGAGTTACTACTTTCAGTTTAATGTTTATGAAATATTATGGTTTTTTATGAAAAAGACGCTGATCGTACTGGCTGTAACTGCTTCTGTTATGACATCCGGGTCTGCAATGGCGTGGACTCCGAACGGTAGTGGTGGTTCTGTTGAACTTGGAGGTACCCTGACTCCGGCGGAGAAAGTTACCCTATGGGAGGTGAAAACGGGGGATACAGTAACCAATCTGGATGCTCAAATTCAGAAAGGTCAGCAGAATGTAGATATCGTTGTTAAGAAAGCCATTCCTGTACTGGGTATCCGTAATGCGGATGAAAACGGTTTTGCAGGTATTGCAAGCGGTAATATTATTCCTCAAATTACTTATGAGAATAATGCTGTTGATGTAAATTCATTTTCAAATGGTATCACAACACTGACTCTGGACGTTCATAATGAATCCGGAGATAAAATTGGTATCATGACAACATTGTTTAGTGCCGCTGCTTATTCGTCCTGGGATGATGGTAATAACACAGGGTCCGTTCAGCTTATGTCATCTGCGACAGGAGCCTATTTTGGCGGACTGGGAAAAACAACAAACGCTATTCGTTCAAGCGTGGAGTCTGCCTACAATTTAATCAAGTCCCTTGATGATGAATACACAGCCAAAACACCTCTTGGAAAGATATTGGCTGGAAATATCTCTGATAATGAGTATTTCGTGGATGAAGCTGATATGTTCAAATCAGCTTATGGTGCAGGTATTGAGGCAGGTAAGACTATCAGTATTGCTCTTGATACTCCGGCAGAAGGAAACTCTTCTGTTAAGTGGAAGGCATCTCTCCCGATTACTGTAACCTATCAGTAAGTTATTATTTATGAATACATGTCAGTAAGTTTTATTACTGACCGAAAATATTGTTTTGTGGTTGTCCATGCAATATCCGGACAACCACCTCAGACAAGATGCACGAAATTTAATGTCATGTGATTCGCGTTTTTGTGCAGTTTTTTTGATTGTTTTTAAATCTGAGTGGTCGGAATGTTTATTCATTTTATCAGCCGGCAGGGGCGAAACCTTCTGGTGAATATAAAAGATATCAGTTTTGTTCTTCAGAAAGGTGTTTTTTGTGAACTTCATATCAGGGGAATTGAAGGTCATGTGATGGTGGAAGATGACTTCAGTGAGGTTTACAGAAAAATAAAAGAAATTTCACCACAAGCGAATAATACAGGTGAAGGTGTCTCAGAGGGGAGTGGATGTGCGTCAGAATGCTGTGATTGACATTTTACTTATTATTGTCTTTTCTCTTTCTTTATTAATTTGCGGAAAAGTTTCTGCTGATACCGGATGGCAGTCCGGCGGGGATTTTCAGGGAGTCGTGGAATTCGGGGGGACCATCACACCTTATGATGATTCACTTCCGCCCTGGTTGTGGAAAACCGGCGGATATACCGGGTTCAGCAACAAAATCAGTGAGCTGACCGATAACGGAACCCGCCTGACGGTCAGCGCACCCCATGACCTTCTGCTGCTTGCAGGTAAATCTGAACGAGCTTTTGAGGGCAGTGAGACATCCGGTGCTGGTATTGTTCCTGTTATTCAGCTGAATGGAAGTGACGGAAGCGAAATCCACATTCAGTGGGCCAGTGGCACGCCGGGACAGGGGCTGCTTGTTCTGCCACTGAGCGTCACCGGGGACACTCAGACAGCAGGCACACTGGCAGCAGAAGTTCAGGCTTTCGGGGCGCTTGCATGGGCAGAAGAGGATGGCTTTGGTGCCAGAATCACCCAGACGCTGGGGAATAACAGTGCTGACGCTTATGTGTTTAATGGCGGTGTACCCGACAGCAGTACGTGGCGCACCGCCGACGGACTGAGCTTCATTTCCCGGATGACGGAAGGCGAAGTGTCCGCAGAAAGTATCTGGACACAGCTGAAACAGGGAGTTCCGGGAGTGTCTGACTCACCGGTGATTACTGATGAAAGCGGTTATCAGGACCTGGTGGGTGAAGGCTGGTTTTATTCCGGGGCATATGCACTCGGGATTTCTTCCGGTGCAGTTCTTAATCTTCATTTCAGTAAACCGGTGACAGGACAGTCAGTCTGGCGGGCAGGGATGACGGTGATTATCCGTTATGCCTGAGTAGTGCTGATTTTATTTTTTTCAGGATTAATTAAAAATGAACAGAATTTATTCTCTTCGCTACAGTGCCGTGGCCAGGGGCTTTATTGCCGTATCTGAGTTTGCCAGGAAATGCACCTGCCGGGTTACCGGGAAAAAACATCTGAAAGCCGCTGCACTGTTATTATCGCCACTGCTGCTTTCCGGTCCGGCAGGTGCCTCCATAGTAAGTGCAGAAATTGATTATCAGATATTTCGTGATTTTGCTGAAAATAAAGGCGCGTTCCGTCCGGGGGCCACAGACATTGCCATTTATAATAAGCGGGGAGAGCTTGTCGGTACACTGAATAAAGCCGCCATGCCGGATTTCAGTTCCGTTAACGTGAAGTCTAATCCCGGCGTGGCAACGCTGATTAATCCCCAGTATGTCGCCAGCGTGAAACATAACGGGGGATATAAAAACGTCAGCTTTGGTGACGGGGAGAACCGTTACAATATTGTCGATCGTAATGAGCATGGCTCTCAGGATTTTCATGCGCCAAGGCTTGATAAGCTGGTTACCGAAGTTATACCTGCGTCTGTTACTGAAGAAGGGCAAAAAACAAATGCCTACGCTAATACAGAACGTTACACTGCGTTTTATCGGGCAGGAAGTGGTACGCAATATATCAAAGATAAAAGTGGGAATGTAACTCAAATATCAGGCGCCTACAGTTATCTGACAGGGGGGACTGTCGGGGCGCCATCTTCATCTGACCATATTATTGCAAGTAGTCCCGGAAATGTTTTTAACCCGATTAATGGTCCTTTGTCCAGTTACGGGGCACCAGGAGACAGTGGATCTCCTTTATTTGCCTATGATTCATGGCAGAAAAAATGGGTGATGGTGGGGGTGCTGTCAACCTGGACCGGAGAGCATGGTGTAAACAACCGGTGGGCTGTTATTCCACTGGATTTTATCGGGCAGAAATTTAATGAAGACAATGATGCCCCGGTCACGTTCAGAACATCGGAAGGTGGTGCACTGGAGTGGAGCTTTAACAGCAGCACCGGAGCTGGTGCGCTGACACAGGGAAGTACCACATATGCCATGCACGGGCAGCAGGGAAATGACCTGAATGCCGGTAAGAATCTGGAATTTCTGGGACAGAATGGACAGATTGATCTGAAGGATTCGGTTTCGCAGGGGGCGGGTTCCCTGACGTTCCGTGATAATTACACAGTAACAACCTCTAACGGAAGTACCTGGACCGGTGCCGGTATTATTGTGGACAAAGGCATGTCCGTAAACTGGCAGGTTAACGGTGTTAAGGGCGATAACCTGCATAAGATTGGTGAAGGTACGCTGACGGTACAGGGTACAGGTATTAATGAAGGCGGACTGAAGGTCGGGGACGGAAAGGTTGTACTGAACCAGCAGGCGGACAATAAAGGACAGGTGCAGGCGTTCAGCAGTGTCAATATCGCCAGCGGCCGGCCGACCGTGGTGCTGACTGATGAGCGGCAGGTAAATCCGGATACCGTCTCATGGGGATATCGTGGGGGCACACTGGATGTTAATGGTAACAGTCTGACGTTTCATCAGTTGAAGGCGGCAGATTATGGTGCCGTGCTGGCGAATAACGCTGATAAACGGGCCACTATCACGCTGGATTATGCCCTGCGGGCTGACAAAGTAGCACTGAATGGCTGGTCGGAATCACGTAAAGGAACTGCCGGAAATTTATATAAATACAATAACCCGTACACAAATACGACGGATTACTTCATCCTGAAGCAGAGCACCTATGGTTATTTCCCCACGGACCAGAGCAGCAACGCCACCTGGGAGTTTGTGGGGCACAGTCAGGGGGATGCCCAGAAACTGGTAGCTGACCGTTTCAATGCTGCAGGGTATCTGTTCCACGGACAACTGAAAGGCAATCTGAATGTGGATAATCGCCTGCCGGAAGGCGTTACCGGTGCTCTGGTGATGGACGGCTCTGCGGATATCTCCGGTACATTCACCCAGGAAAAAGGGCGTCTGACGCTGCAGGGGCATCCGGTTATCCATGCATACAATACTCAGTCTGTGGCTGACAAACTGGCTGCCAGTGGAGACCATTCGGTTCTGACTCAGCCCACGTCATTCAGTCAGGAGGACTGGGAGAACCGGAGCTTTACCTTTGACAGGCTGTCACTGAAGAACACCGATTTTGGTCTTGGTCGCAATGCCACGCTGAACACCATGCTTGAGGCAACAGATTCGACGATCACACTGGGCGACAGCCGGGTTTTTATCGACAAAAACGATGGTAACGGCACGGCGTTTACGCTGGAAGAAGGCACATCAGAAGCGGTGAAGGATGCAGACCGTAGCGTGTTTAATGGTAGTGCTGTCCTGAACGGGAAGACGACGCTGGATATCATGAACGCAACCTTTAATGGTGATATCAGCGGTCATGTCGGCTCGCATGTGGAGTTGTCGCGCCGGAGTCACTGGAATATGACGAAAAGCTCCACGCTGGATTCGTTCAGAAGCAAAGGCGGGACGCTCTCCTTTGTGACAGACAACTGGTCGCCGAAAACGCTGACGGTAAACACACTGCATGCCAGCAGTATGAATATCGCCATGGGGGTCAGCACTGCCGACAACACGGGTGACCGGATTGATATCCTGAATAAGGCAACGGGTGGACATAACACACTGGACCTGTCTTCCCTGTTTGACCAGACTGTCACACTGAAAAATGACCTGACTCTGGTTTCTGCGCCTGGCGGAACCTCTCACGGATATTTCTCTTTTGCCAGCCTGAACCGGGGCTTTACTGTTTATACCCCTGATACGCAGGTGCAGGAGAAAAACAACAGGGTTTACTGGCAACTGAAAAATAACGCCGGTCTGGCAGACTCACAGGCACAACCGGTATCGGAAAATGAAATCCGGAAAATTGCTGAGGATGGTGACAATGGTAACCATCGCGCGGATGAATCTGGCTCCGCTGTTTCCGGACAGAGCCCTGAGGTTACCGTAAAAGGTAGCTCACTGTTTAAGGGCGCGGATAACACATCTCTTCTGAAGAAAGCGCGTGCCATGTTTGCCGCCCGTGAGTTCATTCTCAGCGACAGTGCTGACCGCTGGACACAGGTGGTGGATAACAGTGATGCAGACGGCGGTGCATGGGCCATGACAGGGTACAGTCATGGTGGATATGACGACTTCAGCCTCAATCAGAGCGGACTGAATGTGGGATTCCGCCAGTCTGCTGCCGGTAATGCCTGGTGGGGGATGGGGGCAGAGTTTTACCGGGGGCACAGCAGCACAGATGACCACCGGGATGATTTCAGCCTGTGGGGCGTGCATGTTCTGGCGGGCAAATCCTTTGCCGGTGGCCTGTTTGTGGATGGTATGACCGGATACCGGGAGCTGTCTGAAGATTACACTATTCAGGGAGAGCTGAGTGACCTGTCCGGCAGGGCAAAAAGCCATATCCTGACAGCGGGTATCCGTGGTGGGTGGAGGATGCATGCAGCCCCCCTTGATATGTCGATAACACCGACTGTTTCACTGAACGGTGCCCGGGTGGACGGAAATCGTCTGCAGGGCAGGGAGCGGAGCGTGGAGCTTCATGATGGCGACGCCCTGTGGCTGAAGGCCGGGGTTGAGGCAGAAAAAGTCTCCGGAAATATGACGCTGAAGGCAGGTATCTGGCGGAATATCACGCTGAACGATATGCCGGGAATGACCCTGCGTGATGACTGGAAAGCCCGTCACTATGATGCAGAGAAGGCTGACCGCTATACCGTTTCGTTTGGTATCAACGGAAAGCTGACTGAGAAACTGTCAGTGCAGGCAAAAGTAAACAGCAGTTTTGATGGTTACTTTAAGACAGATGCGGAAGGAATACTGGGTATCCGGTATGACTTCTGATAATAACTGTTATCACTGATGTTTTCTTCTGAAGGGGCCTGTCAGGCCCCTTCAGGTAGTCTGTCATGTTCTGACCGGATTGCAGGGTGCGGACGATTCCTGTGCTTTGGTGGTTACTGAGAAAGCGTAAATGTGAAAAGTTGCCAGGATAAAGCGTGGGACGCGTACAGCTGGTGTTATGTAATGCATTGAATCTCAAGGATAAACAAATTAAAATTTTCGTTTAAACGTTGAGGTGGTATCTGAAAGGGTCAAAAAATGAAAAAGATGAGTTCAGTAATAATTCTTTGCATGTCTGTTTTTATCCTGCAGGGATGTAGTGATGCTAAACATCTGAAGAAAACACCAGTAATAAATACCAATACCAATACCAATACCAATACCAATACCAATACCAATACCAATACCAATACCAATACCAATACCAATACCAATGCTGATATTGATATTCAGGGTGTGGATTCAGAACAGTATCAGTATCTGAAACAATGTGTAAAAAATGCAAGCGCACTGGCTAATCTTAATGAGAGATATAAAAAAACGCTGAAAGAGATGCATTTTCTCATTAATGAGGCAAAATCTTACGCTGCAAGTAACGTATCCGGGAATGTACAGAAGACAATTACACCGTTATTTGAATATAAAATAAACTACAAATGTAACGATATTGAACAGCTTCTTATTGAAGAATACAACAGGAAAATCCAGGCCACTCCGGTTAAGGCGCAATGATGAAAGGCAATAAAATCAGTTTTTTTTTGCTTTTATTGTTTTCGCTCCCCTCTTTTACCGGAGCTGCGGAACATCAGGATGATTTTTTATCTGACATATTAAAGTTAGATATCAGTGATTCGGTGGCACAGCCGTCGTCTCCCCCTCCGGTTCAGAAAAAACAGCGTGAGAAGACACCCAAAAAGCAGAAAAAAACGGCGGACATAACGGATAAAAGCAAAAAAGGCACGGAACTGTCTGAGCTGACCGCACAGATTACTGCTCTCCGTCAGCAGAATGCAAAATTGCAGGAGAGTCAGAAAGGCTCAGCCGATGCGCTGGCTAAAAAAGGCACAGAGCTGTCTGAGCTGACCGCGCAGATTACTGCTCTCCGTCAGCAGAATGCAAAACTGCAGGAGAGTCAGAAAGGTTCAGCTGATGCGTTAGCTAAAAAAGGCACGGAGCTGTCTGAGCTGACCGCGCAGATTACTGCTCTCCGTCAGCAGAATGCAAAATTGCAGGAGAGTCAGAAAGGCTCAGCCGATGCGCTGGCTAAAAAAGGCACAGAGCTGTCTGAGCTGACCGCGCAGATTACTGCTCTCCGTCAGCAGAATGCAAAATTGCAGGAGAGTCAGAAAGGCTCAGCCGATGCGCTGGCTAAAAAAGGCACAGAGCTGTCGGAGCTGACCGCGCAGATTACTGCTCTCCGTCAGCAGAATGCAAAACTGCAGGAGAGTCAGAAAGGTTCAGCTGATGCGTTAGCTAAAAAAGGCACGGAGCTGTCGGAGCTGACCGCGCAGATTACTGCTCTCCGTCAGCAGAATGCAAAACTGCAGGAGAGTCAGAAAGGCTCTGCCGATGCGTTAGCTAAAAAAGGCACGGAGCTGTCTGAGCTGACCGCGCAGATTACTGCTCTCCGTCAGCAGAATGCAAAACTGCAGGAGAGTCAGAAAGGCTCTGCCGATGCGTTAGCTAAAAAAGGCACAGAGCTGTCGGAGCTGACCGCGCAGATTACTGCTCTCCGTCAGCAGAATGCAAAACTGCAGGAGAGTCAGAAAGGCTCTGCCGATGCGTTAGCTAAAAAAGGCACGGAGCTGTCTGAGCTGACCGCGCAGATTACTGCTCTCCGTCAGCAGAATGCAAAACTGCAGGAGAGTCAGAAAGGCTCTGCCGATGCGTTAGCTAAAAAAGGCACGGAGCTGTCTGAGCTGACTGCACAGATTACTGCTCTCCGTCAGCAGAATGCAAAATTGCAGGAGAGCCAGAAAGGCTCAGCCGATGCGCTGGCTAAAAAAGGCACGGAACTGTCTGAGCTGACTGCACAGATTACTGCTCTCCGTCAGCAGAATGATAAGCCGTTAGATAAAAAGAAACCCGGAGAAATGCTGTCCTATTCGTTAGGAACATACTATTTGCAAAAGGCCATGATGGATTCGAAGGAACTGGAAATCAATGGACTTCAGATATCGGAAAAAACCTTAACTCAGGGCTTTAATGATGCCTCTAATAAAAAACTGAAGCTTTCTGAAAAAGAAATCAGTGATGCATTGTCCTCAGTGAACAGAACTGTTCAGCGTAATACCAGGAAAACTGAAAGCCTGTTAAGGGAAAAGATTGGTAATAAACATTACAGAAAGATTCAGCCAGGTGTTTATCTGGTGGTAAATGAAAAAGGAAAAGGGAAATATGCAGATACGGATGCGGTAAGATTTAATATGTTTGAGAAAAAACTTGACGGGACACCTGTCAAAAATACCATGAATGCATCTGTTTTATACAAAAAAGCAGATCCGTTAATGAGAAAGCTTGTTAACGCGGGTTTGAAAGGTGGGCAGGTGACAATATACGGGAAAGCGTTATATATATACAAAGTGCTGCCAAAAGATATAAGCGGAGATGAAATAGTATCAATAACGTTTTCCTTTAAATGAATGCCGGGAGCATGAAAGCAAGAAAATCTGCCTGGCAATACAAATTTCTCCGGCAGCTTACGGTATAGCCCGGGCAGGGCGGGATACACCGCAGTGAGCACTGTTAAAACGATGACGTTGGGACTGTATCATACAGGAACCGTCCGCGGACGGTTCCTGTATATAAATTCAGGTGGCTGTTAAAAACGCCAGCTCAAACCGGCATTGAGCCTGTTGTCCTGATAGCTTTGTGACAGCAGCCCACTGTACTCCAGTGATATCGTGACGTTCCTGTTTACCGTCGCTTCTGCTCCCGCTTTTAGCACCATGCCATCGCGTGAGGCTGGCACGCTGTTAACTTTGAATTGTGCATCCGTGCCAGTAAACCGCAATTTAACTCCTCTTTCCCGGTCTCCGTACAGTCGCTGCCAGCCAAGCTCACTGCGAAACGCGACTGTCATTCCCTGATTCAGCTGCCATTTTTTATCCGCACGCAGTCCCAGGGTCGATACAGTTGCGTTTTTATGCTGTTTACCGCCACGCAAGGCAGCAGCGCCACCGTTTTCTGCAATGCTGTTATTCCTGAACCCCGCATATGTCAGACTGGCGAATGGCTCCAGGTTCAGTCTGCTTCCTCTGATGCTGTAGCCTGCTTCTGCAAACAACTGTCCGGTGTGCGCACTGTACCGGGCCGTGTCATGGTCAGCCTGTATGCCATAGTTGACCGTTCGCTTTGTGTCGATGCGGTGCCAGGTGTGACTCACACCTCCACGTATTCCCAGTTTACCTGACTGGTGGTTTCCGTAGACAGCCAGGTGATAGTTATCACTGTCAGCCTCAGAGCCGGAAGCTCCGTGCAGCGAGCTACGTGTGTAGCCAGTGGCGACACCCAGTCGCCACTCGTTCACAGCCGTGTCCACCCCTGTTAATACTCCACAGGCCGAAGCCCGGTAACCGGTGGCATTACTGTTACCTGTCGCATGGCTCCATGCCCTGACCAGTTGTACCCAGGCTCCGTCCTCGTTTGCCCTGATGGCTGGTGATCCCACAAGCCCTTCAGCCTGACGCAGACGCCCATTCAGAGTATCACGCAGATAACGGCTGTCATTCATAAGCGCTGAAGCAACGTCCGCATGAACCTGCCCTGACAGCTGACGAAACGCCTGCCGGGCTTCCTCTGCCGTTCTGCTGTGGAGAATGCTCTCATAAACCGGATGACCTGGCGCCAGTGTATTTGCGGCCGATGCGACAGCCCGTTCGTTCGGTGTCTGTGCCACGCTGGCGAAGCTTGTGTTGTTACGACCGACATTCAGTAACACCTTATCCCATTGGTAGCCAAGCCCGGCGCCAAGAAAGAGATAATTCGGCATCACCGTATCAAAGCGCCCACTGACACCCTGCTGTGCATTCAGAATGGTGTATTGCTGACCGTGGAGTGCGAATACCTCTTTTTGGGTCAACAGATTGTTATGATTTTCCAGTGTCACAGCCACCTCACCGCCATCGATCATTGCAGCTCCGTGGCTCTGGAGTTTGTCGCTCTGGCCGTCTGTACCCACTTCAACCACATAACGCGAACCCGGAGCAAAACTGACATCGCCGGCAACATTAAGGGTACCGACTGAGTTCCCCGGAGCCACAGTACCGCCGCGGCGAACGGTCAGAGAACCGAGTGTGCCACTGCCGCCGATGATACCCTCCCCCTGAATACTGACGTCGGATGTGACCGAGCCGTTGATTGTCAGTCTCCCCTGGTTGACCAGGGTCGGACCTGCATAAGTGTTAGAGCCCGTCATGACCAGCGTACCTGCACCTTCTTTAGTCAATCCACCATGACCACCGATATCATTACGCCAGATATCCAGGGCACATTCAGGTCCGGAACACTGTCGTTCCAGTGGTGTTCCGGCATCAAGTACGTCTCCGACGCCCGGAATATTAGCCACAAACTGAGTATTGGTGTACGAGCCCGGGACATAATGCTCCGGCGGGATATCCGCGGCAGTAATAAACATTCCGGGACCATCAATAGCCTCTTTCAGATTTATCTTTCCCCATCCGAAACGATTATCAATCCCCGGGGCACCGAGGTCGGAAGCCGTGGTTTTCAGCACCGTGCTGATTTGCTCTGCTGTCATGTAAGGGAAACGCTGCATCAGCACGGCAGCAGCGCCGGTGACATGGGGGGCTGCCATGGAGGTGCCGGTCTCTTCCCTGTAATCAGGCTCCTCTGTCAGCTCTCCCCGGTTCAGTGCTGCTTCTGTGATGGGGCCACCGGTCCGGGAAATAAAATTGCCTGCGGCACTGTAAATGTCAGTGCCCGGTGCTGAAACACAGTAACTGGCAGTATGTCCACAACTTGTCGATGTGACATGAAGCTCATCATCGGGAGTCAGATTGGCAACGATGAGGTAGCGGCCCACTACGTCAGGAAAGAGATAAGGCAGCGTTGCGCTGTGCATGGGGACATTGTAGTTGTTCTCATTTCCGGCAGCGAAAACAATCAGTTTGCCATGGCGGGCGGCACGCAACATACCCGCCCAGCCGGCAATATCCTGTTCGTCGCCGTCTTTATCGGCAACAGTGGACGGAACGGGAGACTTACTGAAGGCCCTGATGCGATCTCTTAAAGGCAGAAGCTCCTCAGTCACGGAGGTCGGTGTTACCTGTATATATTTATAGGTACCATTGGGAAGATACAGTTTATTACCATCGGCGTCTTCCTCCACCGGGGGCTCTTCCCCCCAGCTGTTGTTAATCACCCGGACATTCTTTTGGGCCATGAATTCCAGAACATTATTACTGTCCGGAATATTGCCAGTGGTGAGTGTCGCACCAAATGCCACGCCGTGCATTCCGGTGCCGTCCCGTCTGGCTGCAGCAATGCCTGCAACATGCACTCCGTGACTTTCGAAAGAAATACTTCCGTCTTCTTCGGTTTCAAAATCATAAGGTAAATGGCCGGAAAGCTGTGAAAGTTTGCCGTTAAACTCAGGGTGCTGAAATAACTTTGCGTCCAGTACACCAATGTTGATCCCGTATCCATTATATCCGCGGGCATAAGCATACTGCGCATTAATCGCTTCCAGCCCCCACTGGTTGTTGAATTCGGGAGTCTGCCAGTGTGGCAGGTTGTCGGTTCCCTGATAATTATTTCCTGCGGCCAGTATAATGGCAGGAAAAAACAGGCAACACACTGAAGCACACAAAATCGGGCCTGAATGAATTTTCATGTTTTATCCTTAACATCAAGTCTGAGCTCACCCGGTAATCGTGATTACCGCACTGTCTGTTGTCATCAGATGAAACACTTTGAAATATACAAAGACAAATATTAACAAAAGCTAAATGTTGTACAGTTTCTGCCTGCAATCCAGCCATTTTAATGGCTTGTAAGTGGCAACCAGCCAGATGCGGGTGCCTGATGGAAGTGAGATCATCGTCCCCTCCCGCTCAGTTCACGGTTCAACACCGTGAGCAGCTCTGGTGAAGGATTTTTCAGCGTCATTTTACCGTGATGGAACTCGATCTTACAGGAACTGGTACTGATTGTGTTTTGTGAAGGAGTGGATAAAAGCGGAGTAAGAGCCGCCATAGGCTCTTTCTGCTCATCCGGCGTTATCTCCACAGGTAATAATTCAACGCCAGAGTCAGAAGAGGTCGTTACCGGAAGACGCCGCGAAACACGTCTTTCGTTCTGCCATAGTCTGAGCCATTTGAACAGCAGGTTATCATTGATATCGTGTTCCCGGGCAATACGGGCAACAGAGGCTCCTGGTTGTGAATACAGTTTAACCATTTGAAGTTTGAACTCATTTTAAAATGATCTGCGGGGTTCTGCGGATAATGTTACAGGTGCCCGCTAGTTTGAAAAGGTGGGCACCTACGTTACCAATACTGGCTTAATGGCTACATACGGCGGTCAGTTTACGCTTACACGTGAAACGACGCCGGGAACCATCTTCTCTTGGGTAAAAAAGGCCGCGCCAGAATTCGACACGGCCACTGCTATATGCGTATTATTCTGGTCCGGGAGATTGCCTCTCTTCTGGTTATTCAGCAACACAACGGACAAAAAGCACTGGCATAAATAACCCCTTGTTAAACGGAGAATAGTGATAATGTATTGACGCTATCACTCATTTCTCATCTTCATCCTTCGGGTAAGCAGAGTCGCGCAAATGAATCCCAGCAGACTAAATGCCACCATTACAGAAAAAACATAGTTATAGCCCTGTATGCCAGAAAAATTATCTAACAGCGAACCATAAAGCGTGTAAGCAAACATGGAAGGCATGTAACCAATAATGCACCCAAAAGCCATTGCCGAACCGGCAAATTCTCTGGGGGTACCGATTTCATCCATTGGTGCAAAGAAAATTGCCCGTTGTGAAAAAATGATTGCACCAAATCCAAGAGTTGCAGTCATTCCAAGATAAACATTCATTGAGTCGTGTGGTAGTTGAATAAAAAGTAGCATAGCGACTGCTGAAATAAGGAAAGTCCATTTCAGATAGATGGCCGGAGAATGAGAAATTTTATCTGCGAGATAACCGCCAACTGGCCCGCCCACCATTTTTAGCCCGTACTGGTTAATAATCCCGTAAGCACCCACGAGAGCAACGGGAAGGGCATAGATATCTTTCAGGAATGGTATGAAATATGTCAACCCACAATATGCGGAGTACACAAAGAATATACAAAATGAGGCCAGCCACAGATTTGGTGATTTAACGACATTCTTTATCCCCTTGAATATCTGTTTATTAACATCTTCGTCATTCTGTGGAATGGTCCTGTCGTCTGCATCCACAATAAAGTAGGTGATAATTCCAACAATAATGGTGATTAATGTGTAATAAACAAGACCAGCCTGCATGCCAGCTTTTCCTTCGCCAAACTGCACAAAGACGAATAAAGCGCCGGACGCAATTAATACATCCACGACTCCTCGTCCAGCTTCCAGAAAGCCGAACATACGTCCCTGTTCATCCCTGTTCCCCAGCAGGCGAACAGCTTTAAGTAGTACGGGCCAGTAGACTACTTCGCCAAAGAAAGCCATAGCACCAAAAGCTATAAGGTAACCAGAGAAGGGGGGTAATGTTGTGAGATAAGCCCCACACAGACCCACACCGATTAAACCTGCGGGAAGAAGTATTTTTTTGGAAAAACGATCTGCTATATATAATGAACTGAATAGTCCGATAGTCTGAACAGCAGCATATACTGTAAATCCAAATCCAATCTGTGTATTAGTCAACCCCCAGTCAGCCTGCATAGGAACATAAAATACGTCCTTCATACTGGACAACTTGAAAATTGTCCCACCGCCAAGAATAAGGAAGCATAGCTTCATCCATTTATTCATCTGGTTATCCTCCCATTATTTGATAACCGCAATGGCTTCAATTTCTATCAGCACGTCCTTCGGTAATCGGGCTACTTCAACACAGGACCTGGCCGGGTATTTATCTGATGAGAAATATTCACTGTACAGAAGATTAAATTGTGAAAAATTATCCATATTACTGATAAAACAGGTCGTTTTTACGATGTTATCCATTCCGATTCCTGCAGATTCAATAATTGCCTTCAGATTATCCATCGCTTGCCTGGTCTGCTTTTCTATAGTGTCGCCATTTACGGTTCCGTCTTCTGGTTTGAAAGGACAACATCCGGAAATGAACAATAAATTTCCAGCTGATACTGCCTGTACATAGGGACCGATAGCTTTGGGGGCATGTTTAGTATCAATGATCATAAAAATATCCTTTTTAATTTGTTAACAATGTTTTTTTCTTAAATTCTTCAGAGTCTGAACAGAAAACTCAACACAGCGATTCTGGGCTGCCATTAGTTCCTGTAATACAGAGTCAGATATTTTTGCAGGGTAGTAATAATCAAGTGGCTTTATTTTCAGGTGTTTAAATGGTGCCTCTTTTACGGAGAATGTCCCTTCCAGAGAATATACGCCGCCAGTACCTTTGGGACGGGCAAAAGGTGAGGCATAAGGAAAACATGTTTCGATGTTTATTCTGGTTAAAGAGGACTCATTAACCAGGGTTTTGAAACAGGTATCAATATCAATGCTTCCTTCTCCGACTGGAACCCCACAGACAACCAGGTCTTCACCGTTGCGTGTGACAATATGGTCCTTGAAATGCGTGCTGTAAGCATAAGGAGCCAGTTTACGAACTGTTTCTACTGGTTCTTCCCATGCCATCATTCCATTACCTATATCGCAGTGTGCTCCCACCCACTCAGAATTAACAGACTTGATAACTTCGATTATCTCATCGGCAGTTTCATCTTCATGATTTTCTATTGCCAGTTTAATTTTCTTCCTACTGAGTAAGGATGTCAGTGATTTTAACTGTGTTACTATTTCAGGATATTTCAGAGGATTATATTCCCCTCTCCTGAACATATAAGTTCGGATAACGTCTGCTCCAAGTGCAGATGCAATTTCCACTGCTCTGGTGATAGCTTCACAGGTAGTGAATCGGGTATCTATCTCACAATAAAGACCATGAGAATCAATGGCTTTTCTGACTTTTGACAGATATTCGGGAGATATACTGTTCAGGACACCAAATTCCGGATGCAGACCAACATCCGGAATGATATTTATTTCAACCCCATCCAGCCCCAGTTCACTGGTTTTAGCAATGAAGTCGAAAATATTCATCACCCCCTGCTGAAAGAACAGATGATATGACTCAGTTTCAAGGCCTAGTTTCATGGCGAACCTCCATAGCATTTAAGACTGATTGTAGTTTTTTGCGTATTTGTAAAATGTGATCTCAGTGGAACATTTGCTCACTAAGTGAATAAAATTACTACTTAGTGTTATTTTAGTACTCTTTAGTGGACTCTGTTCTGCATCTGGTATAGCATTCAGATTTACTTTATTCATGAGGTGATTATATGAAACCTATTATTAATCATGAGTTTACTGATGATGACAGACAGCTTTTGCTTTCATATATTCCATTCATCGACAGTCTTGGTCAGTTCCTGGGAGAGTATTGCGAGATCGTCCTGCACAGTTTTGAGGATCTGCATCATTCCGTTATTCATATCGTCAACGGGCATGTGACGGGGAGAGAGAAGGGGGCACCTGTAACAAATATAGCACTGGAAAAACTGGCAGAATTTAACTCAACAAACGATATGTGGGACGTCTATTTCAACCATAAAGGTGTTCGCCCTTTTAAATCGTCGTCATCACTTATTCTGAATAAAAATAAAGAACCAGTAGGTATGATATGTATGAACTTTGCTCTGGATATGCCTCTTAATGCATTTATTGAAAACTTTGCAAAATTGTCAAACTGTAAAAACGAAAATTTCACTCAGGATATCAATAATCTTGTGCTTAGTCACCTTGAACCTGTTAAAAATATGGTTTACTCCAATAAGAATATACCAAGTAAAAACAAGAACTTTGAAATAGTAAAAGAACTTAATTCTATTGGGTTGTTTAAGTTCCCGGTTACAACAAAAATTGTTTCATCGGTTCTTGGTATCAGTGCTAACACTATTTATAAACATCTCAGGGTATTAAATAATAAGGGGAAGGAGAATTAAGGTGTCTGTATTCTGAACTTATAAGTAAGTTGTTTGTCTGAAGCGTATTGATATTTATTTTTCGGTTAGAGCAACTTTCTAGGGAAACAGATCGCGTATCCAGTTTGCCTGTCATTCCTAGATATGTTCAATGACGTAACGCAGCCATTTTTCTGGAGCCATATTGTTCAGACGGCATGTACCAATCCGCAAGTACAGCATCGCCGCATCCTCAAGTAATGTCGGTAATTTGGGGCGTAATTCTGTTGCGCTTTTACTGAACACAATGCCGTATTCAGTAAGAAGTCCAAGAACATGATCTATCAGTTGTGTCCTTCCATCGAGATCAACCGATGCATTTTCAAAAAAGCCTAGACGTTCTGTAGGTTCAGACTTTTTATTGGTGCCAGTCGTATAGTTCTATGTTGACAGGTTTCAGCTATTGCTGTGCGTCGTTATAATCATTTTTCTGACGCCATTGATAAGATTTAACATGTTGTGCTGGATGCAATATTACATCATAGTTGAGTTCCCTGATTTCCTGTGGGCAGTGATGGGATGTCCCGCAAGCCTTCATCGCAACGGACATTTTGGCTGTTATACCAGCCAGTTAAGCAGTTGGTTGTGAGAAAGTTTGATCTTTCCTGCGTGATTGCCACGAGCATTGATACTGAAAAGATAAAAGTTCGTTTTAGCCTGAGCGATGTCGGTAATTTTCTGTTCAGTCATGGCCTTTCTCTTACTTTTGTGGTTAAAATTTATTCGTCATGGCGCAATTGAAAGCGGTCGTGAAGGTGGGGGAAGACTATCTCATCACTTACCATATTTCCGACATATTCTCACAACAAAATACCACGTAACTATTGATGAATATTGTTCTCTCCTGAGCAGCGTTTATGCTTTAATTGCTAAATCGATTTAATTAGTTTAGCAATTAGTATATTGGAGACTTTATGAGCACAAGAGTATGGGTACTCGGTGATGCGGTTGTTGATTTATTACCCGAAAGCCAGGGGAGACTACTACAGTGTCCTGGCGGGGCGCCTGCTAATGTTGCAGTCGGTATCGCAAGGCTGGGGGGGAAAAGTGCCTTTATTGGCAAAGTTGGCGATGATCCTTTCGGTCGCTTTATGTATCAGACATTGAGTAAAGAAAATGTTGATACACGTTATATGTCTCTTGATCCTCAACATCGCACCTCAATTGTGGCTGTAGGACTTGATGAGCAAGGAGAAAGAAACTTTACCTTTATGGTACGCCCAAGTGCCGATCTTTTTTTACAACCTGATGACCTTCCTGCATTTGGGCCGGGTGAATGGCTCCATCTTTGTTCCATTGCGCTCAGTGCAGAACCTTCCCGAAGTACCGCATTTCTGGCTATGGAGAAAATACGTCAGGCTGGCGGAAACATCAGTTTTGATCCCAATATCCGCAGCGATCTCTGGCAGAGTGAAGCGCTGTTAAGGAAATACCTTGATCGTGCGCTTTCGCTGGCGAATATCGCTAAATTGTCCGAAGAAGAGTTGCTATTCATCAGTGGCGAAAGCCAGGTTCAGCAAGGCGCATATTCATTAGTACAACGTTATTCGTTGACTTTATTGCTTATCACACAAGGAAAAAATGGCGTACTTGTGTATTTTCAGGGGCAGTTTATCCACTATCCCGCCAAACCTGTTTCTGTCGTCGATACGACCGGAGCAGGAGATGCTTTTGTCGCTGGATTACTTGCCGGTCTGGCTGATTCTGGAATACCAACAAATACCAGACAGCTTGAACGAATCATTGCACAAGCTCAGATTTGTGGTGCTCTGGCGACCACGGCTAAAGGCGCGATGACCGCCTTACCCCGACAACACGATCTCCCTTCACAATAGTGATCCTGCTGTTGTATCTGTAACCCGATTTGTCGTGCCTGTCACATTTACTAAATCGGTTTAGCGAAAATAATTGCTCTGGCTAAAAAGTCAGATTTATTATCAACACCTAAACCGGTTTAGCATTTTAGCAATTTTTATAATTCTCTGATGGGACGCGACAAATTATGTATAAAAAAACAACTTTGGCAGTGTTAATTGCTTTGCTGACCGGTGCTACAACGGTACACGCGCAAACGGATATTAGTAGTATCGAATCTCGACTGGCGGCGTTGGAACAACGTTTAAAAAATGCGGAATCCCGCGCCCAGGCGGCAGAAGCAAGGGCCAAAACAGCTGAATTACAGGTTCAGAAACTGGCTGAAACACAACAACAAAATCAGCTAACAACTCAAGAAGTAGCACAGAGAACAGTTCAGCTCGAACAGAAATCCGCAGAAAACAGTGGTTTTGAGTTTCATGGCTATGCCCGTTCCGGGTTACTGATGAATGATGCCGCTTCCAGTAGCAAAAGTGGGCCGTATCTGACTCCCGCAGGTGAAACTGGTGGAGCTGTTGGCCGTCTGGGAAATGAAGCCGATACCTATGTCGAGTTAAATGTAGAACATAAACAAACACTGGATAACGGTGCGACCACACGCTTTAAAGCAATGCTGGCTGACGGACAAAGAGATTACAACGACTGGACTGGCGGATCCAGTAACCTGAATATCCGACAGGCTTTTGCCGAACTGGGCGCATTACCCAGTTTTACCGGGGCATTCAAAGACAGTACTGTCTGGGCTGGTAAACGCTTTGATCGCGACAATTTTGATATTCACTGGTTAGACTCCGATGTCGTATTTTTAGCGGGAACGGGTGGCGGTATCTATGACGTAAAATGGAACGATACATTCCGCAGTAACTTTTCTCTCTACGGACGTAATTTCGGCGATCTTGATGATATCGACAATAACGTTCAGAACTACATCCTCACCATGAATCATTATGCAGGCCCCTTCCAGTTGATGGTTAGCGGATTACGGGCAAAAGATAATGATGATCGAAAAGATGCCAATGGTGATCTTATTCAAACTGATGCTGCAAATACTGGCGTACATGCGTTAGTTGGTCTGCACAATGACACTTTCTATGGCCTGCGTGAAGGGACGGCAAAAACAGCACTGCTATATGGCCATGGCCTGGGTGCGGAAGTCAAAGGGATTGGCTCCGATGGCGCTCTGCTGTCTGAGGCGAATACCTGGCGCTTCGCATCTTACGGCACAACACCTCTGGGAAGCGGTTGGTATGTTGCGCCAGCAATTCTCGCACAAAGCAGTAAAGATCGTTACGTCAAAGGCGATAGCTACGAATGGGTGACCTTCAATACACGTCTGATCAAAGAGGTAACACAGAATTTTGCTCTGGCCTTTGAGGGTAGCTATCAATATATGGATCTGAAGCCAAAGGGGTATCAAAACCACAACGCCGTAAACGGCAGCTTCTATAAACTCACCTTTGCTCCAACTCTAAAAGCTAACGATATCAATAACTTCTTTAGCCGTCCGGAGCTTCGCCTGTTTGCCACCTGGATGGACTGGAGCAGCAAACTTGATGATTTTGCCAGCAATGACGCTTTCGGCAGCAGTGGTTTCAATACTGGCGGAGAGTGGAATTTTGGTGTCCAAATGGAAACCTGGTTTTAATACCAGACAGCCTCACGGATGTGAGGCTTTTACTGAAATAACAATGAATTAGAGGGTTATATGGATTTCGATAAAATCGCCCAATCGTTGCTTCCTTTATTAGGTGGTAAGGAGAACATCGCCAGTGCAGCACATTGCGCCACTCGCCTACGGCTGGTACTGGTTGACGACACACTTGCCGATCAACATGCCATTGGTCAGATTGATGGAGTGAAAGGTTGTTTTCGTAATTCAGGGCAAATGCAAATCATCTTTGGCACCGGCGTGGTTAATAAAGTCTATGCTGCCTTTATTCAGGTTGCAGGTATTAGCGAATCCAGTAAAGCAGATACCGCTCGACTCGCCGCTCAAAAACTCAATCCTTTTCAGCGAATAGCACGGCTACTTTCTAATATTTTTGTCCCCATCATTCCAGCTATTGTTGCTTCTGGTTTATTAATGGGGCTTCTGGGAATGGTGAAAACATATGGCTGGGTGAATGCCGATAATGCGATTTATATCCTGCTGGATATGTGCAGTTCAGCCGCATTTATTATTCTCCCCATCCTTATTGGCTTTACTGCTGCTCGTGAATTTGGTGGAAATCCTTATCTTGGCGCGACATTAGGAGGGATTCTGACTCACCCGGCACTCACAAATGCCTGGGGCGTTGCTGCGGGATTTCAGACAATGAACCTCTTCGGTTTTGAAATCGCCATGATTGGCTATCAGGGAACGGTTTTCCCCGTGCTTCTGGCAGTATGGTTTATGAGCATAGTGGAAAAACAGTTACGCAGGTTTATCCCTGATGCTCTGGATCTCATTCTGACGCCATTTCTGACTGTCGTCATTTCTGGCTTTATCGCTCTTTTGATTATTGGTCCGGCAGGACGAGCGTTAGGTGACGGTATCTCTTTCGTTCTCAGCACGCTGATTGCACACGCAGGCTGGTTAGCAGGGTTGTTATTCGGCGGGCTATATTCAGCGATTGTTATTACGGGTATTCATCATAGCTTCCACGCAATTGAAGCAGGACTTTTAGGTAACCCTGCAATCGGTGTTAATTTCCTGCTGCCTATTTGGGCAATGGCAAACGTTGCGCAAGGCGGTGCATGTCTGGCGGTATGGTTTAAAACCAAAGATACAAAAATTAAAGCAATCACCCTACCCTCGGCCTTTTCCGCAATGTTAGGGATTACTGAAGCCGCTATTTTTGGTATCAACCTTCGTTTTGTTAAACCTTTTATTGCGGCCTTAATTGGTGGCGCTGCCGGCGGTGCCTGGGTTGTCTCTGTTCACGTTTATATGACTGCCGTTGGTCTGACCGCAATACCCGGCATGGCAATCGTTCAGCCAACATCGTTGGTTAATTATATTATTGGAATGGTGATTGCTTTCGCTGTCGCTTTTAGCCTCTCTTTATTACTCAAATACAAAACGGACGAGGAGTAATGTCGATGCCTTCACAAATGCCCGCGATTTTACAGGCAGTGATGAAAGGTCAGTCCAAAGCACTGGCAGATGCCCACTATCCTTGTTGGCATCTCGCTCCCGTCACCGGACTAATGAACGATCCAAATGGCTTTTGCTGGTCTGGAGGCCGCTATCATCTGTTTTATCAGTGGAATCCACTGGCTTGTGATCATAAGTACAAATGTTGGGGGCACTGGAGTTCGACGGATTTATTGCACTGGCAGCATGAACCATTAGCGCTAATGCCCGATAAAGAGTACGACCGTAATGGTTGTTACTCAGGAAGCGCGGTTAATAATCAGGGCGTTCTCACACTTTGCTATACCGGTAATGTTAAGTTTGATGATGGCAGCAGAACGGCATGGCAATGCCTGGCCACCGAAAATAACCAGGGCGGGTTTGATAAACTAGGCCCTGTCATACCGTTACCTGATGGTTACACCGGACATGTTCGTGATCCAAAAGTCTGGAAGCACAACAGCCAATGGTACATGGTGCTTGGCGCGCAAGATAAAGAGAAACGGGGGAAAGTGCTGCTGTATTCCTCTGTCGATCTCTATACCTGGTCTTTTCATGGAGAAATTGCTGGTAACGGTCTGAATGAAATAGATAACGCAGGATACATGTGGGAATGTCCTGATCTTTTCGCCCTTGATGGTGAATACATTCTCCTCTGCTGCCCCCAGGGAATGGCGCGCGAACATGAGCGCTATCTGAATACTTATCCCTGCGCCTGGCTACATGGACAGTTTGATTACGAGACAGGCAAGTTTACGCATGGCGCTTTCTCAGAGCTGGATGCGGGATTTGAATTCTATGCACCACAGACGATGGAAGCCCCGGACGGGCGACGATTGCTGGTCGGCTGGATGGGGGTTCCTGATGGCGAAGAGATGTTGCAGCCAACCAGAAAGCATCATTGGCAGCATCAAATGACCTGTTTTCGCGAACTCTCATTCCAGAAGGGAAAATTGTTTCAGATGCCAATCAGGGAACTCGCGCAACTGCGTGAAGCTGAACACTTCTGGCAAGGAAAAGCGGATCATGCGCCGCATGTCGAAATTGAACGCCTGGAAATGGACATCATTCCGTCGGGTGAGCTGTATCTGAATTTTGGCAATGCGCTGGCACTGCATCTTAATGACGATGGTATTCAACTACAGAGGAGAAGCCTTGCAGGACAAGAGAAACTAACTCGTTACTGGCGAGGAAGCGTAACGTCACTGAAGATTCTCTGTGACAGTTCCAGCGTAGAGATATTCATCAATAATGGTGAAGGTGTAATGAGTAATCGTTATTTTCCCCATCATCCAGCTTCGCTGATATTACAGGGTGAGTCTGACGTCACGTTACGCTACTGGTCGCTACGCGCCTGCATGGTAGAATGAGGTTTTTGAATTACGGATCCTCGTCGTGAGAAAAACCAAACGCGTTACTATTAAAGACATTGCTGAACTGGCGGGAGTGTCGAAAGCAACCGCCAGTCTGGTTCTCAATGGTCGTGGCAAAGAGTTACGTGTTGCGCAGGAAACGCGTGAGCGTGTGCTGAGTATTGCCCAACAGCAGCATTACCAGCCCAGCATTCATGCCCGCTCATTACGGAACAACCGCAGTCATACCATTGGTCTTGTCGTTCCTGAAATCACTAACTACGGATTTGCAGTATTTTCCCATGAACTGGAAACATTGTGTCGGGAAGCGGGTGTCCAGCTCCTCATATCCTGTACTGATGAAAATCCTTCACAGGAAACAATGGTGGTGAACAATATGATTGCCCGCCAGGTTGATGGGTTAATCGTCGCATCCAGTATGCTGCATGATAATGACTATCAAAAACTTAGCGAGCAATTACCTGTTGTGTTGTTCGATCGCCACATGAACGGCAGTACATTGCCATTGGTCATTACTGACTCTGTTTCTCCCACCGCCGCTCTGGTGGCAGATATTGCACGGAGTCACCCGGATGAATTCTATTTTCTGGGCGGACAACCCCGTTTGTCACCGACTCGCGATCGACTGGAAGGATTTATACAAGGCTTGCAGCAAGCCGGAGTAACGCTACAACCTGAATGGATTATTCACGGTAATTATCATCCGAGCTCAGGCTATGAAATGTTTGCCGCGCTATGCGCTCGTTTAGGACGTCCCCCTAAAGCCTTATTCACTGCCGCTTGTGGATTACTGGAAGGCGTTCTGCGCTATATGAGCCAATATAATTTACTCGACAGTAAAATCCACCTGGCGAGTTTTGATGATCATTACTTGTATGATTCACTTTCGGTAAGAATCGACACAATACAACAGGATAATCGCCAACTTGCTTTTCACTGCTTTGAGCTTATTTCGCAACTGATTGAAGGTGAAACGCCATCCCCATTACAGCGTTATCTTCCTGCCAGTTTACAAAAACGCTATAGATAATTTATTAATTATCTTATGTAGCTGAGTATTAGGTGACAAATATTCAGTCTTTCCCACGACAATTGTATCGTTCCGATGAACTCATATTGACGCATTTTTCGGGCGTATCAGTCCCCGGTGTTACGAATGGTGCATACGAACGATCGCAGTCTGACGATGGTTGATTTATTTTGTTGCGCAGGGGCAATCGCCTGCTAGGTACCGAAGGCTGGCTCTGAAGTACTGAGTCGGGTGATCGCGTCTGGCCGCTGGCCGCGAATTACTGACACGGGATTGGTGGCAGGTGATGAAATTCTGTCCCGGAAATGGCTCCGGATTGATTCAAGTTCTGACTCGCTGTCAGCCCGCGTGGTTGCTGCTCTGGCTCATTTCCTGTCGTCAGTTTTCTCATGCCCGGCTGCGGGTTTTCGAACTGAATGGTAATATCTGACGACAGAAGTCGCTCATCTATCGAAGATAAATCTTCCTGAAAGCAATAGTTCTGGCAGGGGGAACAGAACTGTAATCATTGTACCGTAATTTGAGTTGACTACCTTTGCTGCATGAAAACTTTATTCACTTTGTTCATGTTGGCTGGGCTTTTCAATGAGAAAAGTCTCCAGGGGACAACCTTCATTAAGCTGCTTTTGTAAAGCAAGCGGTATTTTACCATTACCAGACCACGTCTTGGTTTCGCCGTTTTCATCCTTAAAGTTATATTTGCTTTCCTCACTCCACCTTTGGGTTTTCGTTTGGTTTCCATTGTCCCTGCAATAGCAGAAACTGGAACCAGTCATACTTCCGGGTCAAGTCCCAAAGAAATAATGTAGTTAGCTGCCTGTTGGTATTTAGTTTCCTGTTTCTTACGTTCAGTCGCTTCTCGTTCAGCATCTTCACTGTGTTCTTCACTAACAGCGTTGAGCTTTTTCTACATGTCGAGTAACTGCTCAAAATCAACTCCGCGTACATACATGCGTAGTGAACGAATATTCGTCATTGTTCGACTGATGATGCTGTATTCTTCTTTAGTCAGTTTGCACATAATTCCCCTCTCTTTTGCAATAGACGTGTGGGTTGATTACCCAGTCTTTTTTACTGTGTCTGACATTTTGTACTGTGGTGCAGTTGTAATGCAAACCTCCCGGGCTTTTGGGACACAGCATTTCAGTCTTGGCTCCATCATTACCATCTTGTTGATTCGAAACGAAAACCCTCACCAATATCGATCGATTTTACCGATCGATATGATCGCATCGATCGGTTGTAACCATTTTACCCTGTCTTTTTCATGGTTTTAAAATAAGCAACCCTATTTGTCGGGTAGGGTAAGAACCAACGGAGATGATTGAAATGAAAAAGGTTATTGCGGTTTCAGCGCTTGCAATGGCAGGCATGTTATCGACCCAGGTTCTGGCTGATGAGAGCAAAACAGGCTTTTATGTGACCGGTAAAGTGGGTGCTTCTGTTATGTCACTTTCAGACCAGCGTTTCCTGTCGGGTGATGGAGAGGAAACATCAAAATATAAAGGCGGTGATGGCCATGATACGGTATTCAGTGGCGGTATCGCGGCCGGTTATGATTTTTACCCGCAGTTCAGTATTCCGGTTCGTACGGAACTGGAGTTTTACGCTCGTGGAAAAGCTGATTCGAAGTATAACGTAGATAAAGACAGCTGGTCAGGCGGTTACTGGCGTGATGACCTGAAGAATGAGGTGTCAGTCAACACACTGATGCTGAATGCGTACTATGACTTCCGGAATGACAGTGCATTCACACCATGGGTATCTGCAGGGATTGGCTACGCCAGAATTCACCAGAAAACAACCGGTATCAGTACCTGGGATTATGGGTACGGAAGCAGTGGTCGCGAATCGTTGTCACGTTCAGGCTCTGCTGACAACTTCGCATGGAGCCTTGGCGCGGGTGTCCGCTATGACGTAACCCCGGATATCGCTCTGGACCTCAGCTATCGCTATATTGATGCGGGTGACAGCAGTGTGAGTTATAAGGACAAGTGGGGCGATAAATATAAATCAGAAGTTGATGTTAAAAGTCATGACATCATGCTTGGTGTGACTTATAACTTCTGACAAAACTGCTCCTGAAAGATAATAATTACCCATCTTCTGTAATTAAACGAAGACTCCCTGCAGTAATTATACTGCAGGGTTGTCTGTTATCTGTTTCACAGGAGACTTCTGATTTTTATTATCTTATTCTCTTCACAATAATGTTGTCGATATACTCCGATGAATATCAGAAAGCTGTTTTATCCGGACAATACATCCAGGATTTTATTATTTTTATTCTTCCCGGGCATGTGTGTAATAACCACTGCCGTATGCGGATACACTGAGAAGAATGCCACCGGGAATGTGTTGCTGCTGTTTCTCCTTCTGATTCTTGCACACAGAAATACCCTTACATCCATTACAGCTCTGTTATTTCTGTTCTGTTGTGCACTGTATGCACCTGTCGGTATGACGTACGGAAAAATCAACAACAGTTTTATTGTCGCGTTGTTGCAGACCACGGCGGATGAGGCTGCGGAGTTTACCGGGATGATTCCTGTTTATCATTTTCTGGTCAGTGCTGCGATTCTGGTGTTCATGGTTATTTTCTGGCGGACACACCACCGTGGCCAACGTAACAGGATGGCTCTGTTGTTATTCGTATTATGCTCTGTAAACAGCTGGCCGTTACGGATGGTTAAAGGAACAGTTGTGGGGACAACTGACACATTGCGTGAAATGCAGCGTTATGAACAACTGAGTCGGCACGGTGCTGACAGCTGGAAAATCCTGCCGGGAGCACCATTATATGACACGATTGTTATTGTTACTGGTGAGAGTGTTCGCAGGGATTATATGTCGGTATATGGTTATCCCGAGCCAACCACACCATGGCTGAATACGGCTCCCGGTTTATTTATTGACGGTTATACATCGGCAGCAGCCAGCACCGTGCCTTCCCTGAGCCGGACACTGATTTATGACTATGAGAAGAACCCTGATTCCGGCAACAACGTGGTGGCGCTGGCAGCAAAAGCAGGATACAGCACATGGTGGATATCCAATCAGGGAAAACTGGGAGAGCATGACACACGCATCTCTGTTATTGCTTCTGATGCGGACCATACTGTTTTCCTCAAGAAAGGCAGCTTTGCTTCCCGTAAAACGGATGACATGTTGTTGTTACAGGAAACAGAACGTGCGCTGGCAGATACATCCACTCCGAAGGTGATTTTCCTGCACATGATGGGGTCTCATCCGAACCCGTGTGATCGGCTTCACTCCTGGCAGAATAATTACCTGGAGCAGTATCCCCGAAAAATTGCCTGTTATCTTGCCAGCATCAGTAAGCTGGATAACTTTCTTGGTCAGCTTGATGGTATCCTTCGCCGACACTCACGTCATTTCGCCATGCTTTACTTTTCTGACCATGGGCTGTCGGTCAGCGACAGTGCTAATCCTGTTCATCATGATGGTCATGTGCAGGGAGGCTACAGCGTGCCCCTGATTATTACCGCCAGTGATATAACCTCTCATCAGTCCCTCAGCAGGAAAATCAGTGCCCGTCATTTCACAGGTATTTTTCAGTGGCTGACCGGTATTCGTACCGAAAATATACCGCCATTCAATCCACTGACAGACGAAGATAATGAGCGCATTATGGTTTTTAACGGAGAGATGTATGTACCGGAAGACAGTCTGAAACCGCAGCCGCTTATTCTTCCGGACCACAGGTAATCATATATGGCAAACTGTAATACAGTTGCTTGTACTGAAAAGTATTCTGTATAAAACAGAATCCGTATTCATATCAGCACAAGAGACCACCAAATCCCGGCAGTATTCCTTACGTCAGTTATCCCGCATTACTCTGTGAGTGAGTTTTTTATGAGGTTACTTTTTTATTGAATATAAATAATGAATAATTGCAGATTCTGATAATCCTCCTCCAGGGAATAATCAGGTAAACAGTAAATACATCAGTTAATACTATTTTGTCTTTTTAACAAAGAAAATAATCATGGAGCAAGTTCCCGGGCATTTGCCCGGGATGATTACTGTTTTAATGGATTGTTAATCTTTGCATATTCAAATGGACTGATAAATCTTTCTCTGTTTGCATCCAGAAAATCGGCCCACCATTGTAGCATCAAGCGGCGTTCTTCCAGATGCTCTGCTTTATGAATGTAAGCAGCACGTACACCATTACGCTCCTGATGGCTCATCTGGCGTTCCACAGCATCGCGGGACCACAAACCTGATTCAATCAATGCACTGCACGCCATCGCCCGGAATCCATGGCCACAGACATCCTGGGTTGTGTCATACCCCATCACCCTCAGGGCTTTATTTACAGTATTTTCACTGATTGGTTTACGCGGGTCATGTGCTCCCGTAAAGATCAGACCATTTTCACCAGCCCATGTCTGTAGTTCTGCCAGTATGGCTACAGCCTGTTTGCTGAGTGGCACAAGATGTGGTGTTCGCATCTTGGAGCCCCGGTGTGAGAATTTTACGCCTGGCAGAGGTTCGCGTTCGGCTGGAATAGTCCACATGGCATTGTCAATATCAATTTCAGACCAGCGGGCATATCTGAGTTCACTGGAACGAATAAAAACCAGTAAATTCAGCATAACTGCCAGTCGGGTGACAGGCTGGCCTTTATAACCGCCAATACGCGACAGAAGTTCAGGCAGGCGTGAAAGATCCAGAGCAGGGCGATGCTGGCGTTTTACCGTGGTCAATGCACCAGCCATATCCAGAGCCGGGTTATATCTGATGATGCCAGACTGTACGGCATAACGCATTACAGCAGATATTCTTTGCTGCAGACGACTGGCGATTTCATAAATTTGTTTAGCTTCTGCAGCACGAACAGGGATAAGCAGGTCCGGGGTACTGAGTGTTGTGATATCCCGGTTGCCGATAAAGGGGAAAACGTGTGTCTCGAGGCTTTTGATTACTTTATCGCTGTGTGATTGTGCCCATTGTTTATTACTGGCATGCCAGCGTCGTGCAATATGTTCAAAAGAGAGCTGTAAATCAGGGACTACTTTTTTAACTCTTTTCTGTTCGCAAGGGTCAATCCCCTCTGAAACCAGTTTTCGGGCCTCATCCCGTTTTGTACGAGCTTCGGAGAGAGAAACTTCTGGATACACACCAAGTGCCAGAGTCTTCTCCTTACCCAGAATACGATAACGGAGACGCCAGTAACGGGAACCATTAGGATGAACCAGCAGGAACATGCCGGCCCCGTCAGTGAGTTTATAAGCCTTGTCAGTGGGCTTTGCAGCCCGGATCTTTGCGTCAGTCAGTGCCATAGTTCAGCCTTCTGAATGCGTTAAAGAGGGTACAAATTCTGTCGAACTGGGGTATACCCGCAATTATACCCACACAATGAGGTTGATGTGGGGAGAATTTGGTTGAGTTCGGTAGAATTGATTTGGAGGAAGAACACTTAAATCATGGTGTTCTGAAACGAAAAACGGACCTCCGTGGAGGTCCGTTGATATGAATTTGGTGCCCGGACTCGGAATCGAACCAAGGACACGGGGATTTTCAATCCCCTGCTCTACCGACTGAGCTATCCGGGCAACGGGGCGCATTAAACCTGATTCGCCTCGTCTCGTCAATTAAATTTCTTCAATTTATAGCAGACTGCACAATCTATCATCACTTTGCCGTTACTACACGCATCATCAGACAAACCAGGCGCTCCAGGCGGCGGAAAGAGGCATTGCCAGAAGTAGTGCTGGAAGCATGTTGACCACCGGAAATAGTTTAATGCCGCAGATGCGTAAGCCGGTTGCTAGCAGCAGCAAACCACCTACGGCGCTGAAGTCTGCCATCATCGATGGTGTTGTCAGCGGTAATATCAGCGCAGCAGCCCAGGCCAGCGTTAACTGGATGATCAGCAATGGAATACTAATCACCGATACCGCAATGCCAAGTGAACAGGCGAAGATCATCGCGGTAAAGAAATCCAGAAATGACTTGGCGATTAAAATGCTCGGATCGCCGGTCATCCCTTCATTCATCGCGCCGAAGATCCCGGTGCCGCTGGCACAAAACAGGACAATAATCGCGACAAAATTCTGAATAAAAGATTCATGCGCTGGCTTTTTACGCGAGTGACGAAACAAATTTTGCGCTTTAGCGACTGCGGTATTAACACCTTTTTCCAACAAACAAATTTCACCAATTAATGCACCGAGTAGCGTCGCTAAAACCATCGCCGGAAGGTTGGCGCATTTCACCACCAGTAAAATACCAATTCCCAACGATGCCAGACCAAAAATGGATGTCATAGAGACACGGATCCGTTCCGGTAAGCGTTGACTAAGCAGTGCGCCGAGGACGCCACCCAGTAATACTGCACTAGCGTTGATAAAAGGGCCGATGACCACAAGAGTTCCTGTTAATTGTGTTGTTTGATGTTTTTATTATGAACTTTTTGTCCCGCCGATTGCTTGTCTGACCGCAAAGTCCTGGCTTGCACGCTCTGGTGAAAGGTGCCATGATTGCGCGAATTTTCTCCTTGTTGTACGGAGTTTGCCCGATGCACGCCACCTCCTTACATTCTCTTGTTTATCGCCGTTTTGCGCGAAACGCTTCCCTTTCCATATTACTGCTCATGCGGTGAAGTTAACGCACGCTCACTGTAGGACAACAGTAAAATCAGAGCCATTCTGCTTTTACTGATGTCTGGCGGTCGGAGCTGGTGACCAGTTTGACCCACATCTCAGGCGGCAGGTTTTTACACCTTGCCCGGTATTTTTACCTCCCCGAAACGGGTTTTACATTTATGAAATCAATGAGTATTGCCGCCAGTAGTGAACTGGTTTCCCGAATTTCTACCCATCGTCGCGTGGTGGCGCTGGAAGATACTGATTTTACGGACGTCGCGGCAGTCGTCATTACCGCTGCGGATAGCCGCAGTGGCATTCTTGCGTTACTTAAACGCACTGGTTTTCATCTACCGGTGTTTTTGTATTCCGAACAGATTGTTGAATTGCCTGCGGGCGTCGCGGCGGTAATCAATGGCAACGAGCAGCAGTGGCTGGAGCTGGAATCTGCAGCCTGCCAGTACGAAGAGAACGTGTTGCCGCCGTTTTATGACACGCTGACGCAATATGTTGAGATGGGCAACAGCACTTTTGCTTGCCCGGGTCATCAACATGGCGCGTTCTTTAAAAAGCATCCTGCGGGGCGTCATTTTTACAATTTCTTCGGTGAGAACGTTTTTCGTGCCGATATGTGCAACGCCGATGTGAAACTGGGCGATCTGCTTATTCATGAAGGCTCAGCGAAGGATGCGCAGAAGTTTGCGGCCAAAGTGTTTCATGCTGATAAAACCTATTTTGTGCTTAACGGCACTTCGGCAGCAAACAAAGTGGTTACCAATGCGCTGTTAACGCGTGGCGATCTGGTACTGTTCGATCGTAACAATCATAAGTCGAATCATCACGGTGCATTGATTCAGGCTGGGGCGACGCCGGTGTATCTGGAAGCCGCGCGTAACCCGTTCGGTTTTATCGGCGGTATTGATGCGCATTGTTTTAATGAAGACTATTTGCGCCAGCAAATTCGTGAAGTGGCACCAGAAAAAGCCGAACTACCGCGCCCGTTTCGCCTGGCAATTATTCAGTTAGGAACTTATGACGGTACTATCTATAACGCTCGCCAGGTGATCGAGACCATTGGGCATTTGTGCGATTACATTCTGTTTGATTCCGCGTGGGTCGGTTACGAGCAGTTTATTCCGATGATGGCAGATAGCTCGCCGTTACTGTTAGAACTTAACGAAAACGATCCGGGGATCTTTGTTACCCAGTCGGTGCACAAACAGCAGGCGGGATTCTCGCAGACTTCGCAGATCCACAAAAAAGATAACCATATTCGCGGGCAGGCGCGCTTTTGCCCGCATAAGCGGTTGAATAATGCCTTTATGCTCCACGCCTCCACCAGTCCGTTCTATCCGCTGTTTGCTGCGCTGGACGTTAACGCCAAAATCCATGAAGGGGAGAGCGGTCGTCGACTGTGGGCGGAGTGTGTTGAGTTGGGCATTGAAGCGCGCAAGGCGATTCTTGCACGCTGTAAGCTGTTTCGCCCGTTTATCCCGCCCGTTGTTGGTGGCAAATTGTGGCAGGATTATCCGACGTCAGTATTGGCCAGCGACCGTCGCTTCTTCAGTTTTGAACCGGGGGCGAATTGGCACGGCTTTGAGGGATATGCCGCAGATCAGTATTTTGTTGATCCGTGCAAGCTGCTACTGACCACGCCCGGTATCGATGCCGAAACCGGTGAATATAGCGACTTTGGTATTCCTGCGACGATTCTGGCGCACTATCTGCGTGAGAATGGCATTGTGCCGGAAAAGTGCGATCTCAACTCTATTCTGTTCTTATTAACCCCGGCGGAGAGCCACGAGAAGCTGGCACAACTGGTCGCAATGTTGGCACAGTTTGAACAGCATATTGAGGATGACTCGCCACTGGCTGAGGTGTTGCCGAGCGTTTATAACAAATATCCGGTGCGCTATCGCGACTATACCCTGCGCCAGTTGTGTCAGGAGATGCACGATCTGTATGTCAGTTTCGACGTCAAAGACCTGCAAAAAGCGATGTTCCGCCAACAGAGTTTCCCGCCTGTAGTGATGAATCCCCAGGATGCGCATAGCGCCTATATTCGTGGTGAAGTGGAGTTAGTGCGTATTCGTGATGCCGAAGGGCGGATTGCGGCGGAAGGCGCGCTGCCGTATCCACCTGGCGTGCTTTGCGTGGTGCCGGGGGAGGTATGGGGAGGCGCGGTACAGCGTTATTTTCTCGCACTGGAAGAAGGCGTGAATTTGTTGCCGGGGTTTTCGCCGGAGCTACAAGGTGTCTATAGCGAAACCGATGCCGATGGCATGAAACGTTTATACGGTTATGTGTTGAAGTGAGAACAAAAAAACGGGCTACCATCTGGTAGCCCGTTTTTCTTGGTGTAATTAGTGGTTAACCGTCTGTGTGCCCGCCGGGACACGAACGTGTTTGTATTTGAACATCGCCATGAACGCGAAGGCCAGAACCACGGAGTAACCTGCGAAAATCAGCCATACGGTCTGCCAGTCGGTAATGCCGTTTTGGGTATACATCTCAACCACTTTACCGCTCACAATACCGCCGAGGATACAGCCGAAGCCGTTGGTCATCATCAGGAACATCCCCTGCGCACTGGCGCGAATTGCCGGGCTAACTTCTTTTTCCACAAACACCGAACCAGAGATGTTGAAGAAGTCGAATGCGCAGCCGTAGACAATCATTGACAGCACCAGCAGTACAGTACCGAACGGAGTCGGGTCGCCGTAGGCAAACAGCGCAAAACGCAGTATCCACGCCACAATACTGATCATCATTACGTTCTTAATACCGTAGCGGCTTAAGAAGAACGGGATAGTCAGAATGAACAGCGTTTCAGAGATTTGCGAAATCGACATGATGATTGACGCATGTTGCACGATAAAGCTGCTGGCGAACATCGGATCTTTGTCGAAGCTGTGCAGGAAGGTATTACCGAACATGTTGGTAATCTGCAGTTCCGCGCCCAGCAGCATCGAGAAGATGAAGAAAATCGCCATACGCTTGTTTTTAAACAGCGCGAATGCATCAAGCCCCAGCAAAGTCGTCCAGCTCTGATTCGCTTGCTGTTTAGCAACCGGAATATACGGCAGCGTAAAGGTAAACAGCACCAGAACGGCGGAAAGGGCTGCGCCAATATACAGTTGCATGTGGCTTAGTTCGAAGCCTGACAGGCTCACCACCCACATCGCCATAATAAAACCGATGGTGCCCCAGATACGGATTGGCGGGAAATCAGTAACGATATCCAGCCCCGCGTTTTGCAGGCGATAGTAAGAGATGGTGTTGATTAACCCAAGTGTTGGCATATAGGCAAACGAGTTAATCAGGATAACGAGGAACATCGCCTCCGGCGTGGTAACTTGCGCCGCCATGAAGAGAGTAATTGCGCCGATGGTGTGACAAATGGCATATACCCATTTCGCACTTAACCATTTGTCGGCCACAATCCCCAGCAAAGCAGGCATAAAGACCGCGGCGATACCCAGTGAACTATAAACTGCGCCAATAGAAGCACCGTCGAACTTCAGGGTAACGAACATATATGAGCCGAGGGTCGTTAGCCAACTTCCCCACAGGCAGAACTGCAGAAAAGAGAGGATTTTCAGCTGCAGCTTAAGATTCATGTTAATTTCCTCACATCGTGATGCGGATGAGTGTTTTAAAAAGCACATTTGACCGTGCAAGATGATGCGATTCTATCAACTTCGCTGACTGTTTTTTTGTTATCCGTAGCAAATAATTGCAAATAATCTCAATTTGCAAGGCGAAATTGTGAAGCGTGTAACACTTTGCCTCGAAGTAATGTCAGAGGCAAAGGTGAAATTATCGACGGCGGTAAGACTTCTGCGCCATGTTCACTTTATAGAGATAGCGGCGAGATTCCGCAGAAGGATGGCGGGTCGTCAAAGTCTGATAAACATCACCTGGCGTCATGGTGTTAATAATATTAGCTGCCTGAATTTTATCATTCGAGAAAACACGTAACACGCTGCCAGCGCCGCCGTTATAGGCGGTGATGACGGCATAACGGCGCGACGTTGGGTTATCAATGCCGCCGAGATAAACATTATTCAGCATCGCCAGATATGCGGTGCCGGTATCAATGTTGTTGGCAGGATCGAACAAGAAACTGCGGCCTGGTATGCCGGATTTCCCCTGTGAGCGGAACACGTCTTTCCCGGCAGTGTGCTGTACTACCTGCATTAATCCCAGCGCATCGGAACGGCTGACCGCATACGGGTTAAATGAGGATTCGGTTTGCATAATCGCCAGAATTAATGACTCATCGACACCATATTTTCGTGACGCCTGGCGAACCATACCGAGATATTTATGCGCACGTTTATCAAGGTGGTTCGGCACCATATTAATGGTTACGCTGTAGATAATACGCAGCCCGTTGCTGCGGCTTTTGAGGCGGTTTTTCAGCAGATAATCCGCGAAATTGCTCGCGCGACCTTCCCAACGAATTGGCTGCCCGGTGTTGTCTACTACCTGACCATAAAGGAAAGGTTCTTTTGATATCGTAATATCATCAACATCGGAATAGAGATCGACCGACCCCGGATCGTCACCCATCAGTAACGTTTTGATAATTGCCCGGCGCAGGTGTGCGACAGGTTCCGTCCCGGCGATGGTTTCGATAGTGATCGTACCATCATCAAAGTTGATGTGGCTGCGGGTTTGATATTGATCGGTGTATTTCACGTAGTCCTTAGGACCGGCGATCACCACCTCTTTGAATCCCCAGATGTTTTCAATATTGTGGGCAAATTGCCCCATCAGAATATCAAAACCGTTGGTATCTTTGACCCAGGCTTCATTATAGGTATCGCCTTTTTTGGTCGTCGAACAGGAGATGAGCAACGGCGCAATCAAAGCCAGCGCGAGATATTTTTTCATCATTCCGGGTGCGTGTTGTGTTTGTTTTTATGCAAGTTGCCGGAGGCGTGCTCCGGCAATGTCTTTTTATTTTTTATCTTCCGGCGTATAGCCTTCGATATGTACCTCTTTACCTTCGAACAGGAAATTGACCATCTCCTGCTCCAGCAGCTTGCGGTGCTCAGCATTCATCATGTTAAGTTTCTTTTCGTTGATCAACATGGTTTGCTTGTGCTGCCACTGCGCCCAGGCTTCTTTGGAAATCTCGTTGTAGATGCGTTTTCCCAGTTCGCCGGGGTATAGCTGAAAATCCTGACCTTCTGCTTCACGCTGCAGGAAAGTACAAAAAATCGTTCTGCTCATAAATTATCCTCTTATCGACTCACGCGCTAAACCGGCGCGCCAGTGCGTAACTGCTGTAACAAACGCTCCACGGGAGCCGCCAGGCCAACTGACGGCGGTTGCGCTAAGTTATACCAGAGCGCATTGCCTTCATCCATGCAACCGGTGAATGACGACACGGGAAGCCACATAGGCACAATATCTAAATGGAAATGGCTGAAGGTATGACGAAACGCGGTGAGTTGCGTCAGGTGACCGGCGTTGATCTGCCGTTGCGCCAGCCATTGCCGCATACTTTCTTCATCAGCAAACTGCGGGAAGCAGTATAAACCGCCCCACAATCCACTTGGCGGACGCTGCGCCAGAAATACTTCATTTTCGTGCTGTAACAGCAGAAAGTAGCCGGTGCGCTCCGGCAGCGTCTGTTTCGGTTTTTTGCCTGGATAAAGTGACCAGCTATCATTGGCCGCGGCAATGCAGCCGTTTTGTAGCGGGCAGAGCGAACACTTTGGCTTCGAGCGCGTGCAGATCATCGCGCCTAAATCCATCATCGCCTGATTAAACCGCTCCACACCGACGGCGGGCGTCACCTGTTCGCTCAAACTCCACAGTTTATTCTCGACCTCTTTTTTCCCTGGCCAGCCGCTTACAGCATAGCAGCGCGCCAGCACGCGTTTGACGTTACCGTCGAGAATCGGAAAGTGCTTACCCAGAGAAAGTGAGAGGATCGCGCCCGCGGTGGAGCGCCCGACGCCCGGTAGTGCGGCGATTTCCTCAAAGGTTTCCGGGAATTTTCCGCCGTGTAAGGTGGCAACTTGCTGTGCCGCTTTATGTAGATTGCGCGCGCGGGCGTAATAGCCAAGCCCGGTCCATAAGTGGAGAACTTCATCCAGCGGCGCATTGGCGAGATCGGTCACCGTCGGGAAGCGCGCCATAAAGCGTTCAAAATAGGGGATAACAGTCGCAACCTGAGTTTGTTGCAACATCACTTCTGAGAGCCATACTTTGTAGGGCGTCTTGTCAATTTGCCAGGGCAGGGTTTTCCGCCCGTATTTATCGTACCAGTCCAGAACCTGGGCTGAAAATTGCGACGCTTGCATGGTCACCAAATTCACAGTTGTTGGGGGCAAGATTGCAGCACAGCGACGACAGGGTGTAAACCGGAACTTTCCGCAGCCACGGCCTTATCATGCTTGCATCCGGCAACTAACTTTGGATAATGCCCGTTTTCAGAACACTTTCACAAGCGACTAAATCTTTATGAAAAACGACGTCATCTCACCGGAATTTGATGAAAACGGCCGTCCTCTGCGCCGTATCCGTAGTTTTGTACGCCGCCAGGGGCGACTGACCAAAGGCCAGGAACATGCGCTGGAAAACTACTGGCCGGTGATGGGCGTTGAGTTCAGCGAAGATATGCTGGATTTCCCGACGCTGTTTGGCCGTGAAGCGCCGGTGACGCTTGAGATTGGTTTTGGCATGGGTGCTTCGCTGGTGGCAATGGCGAAAGAGCGTCCGGAGCAGGATTTCCTCGGCATTGAAGTGCATTCGCCGGGCGTTGGCGCTTGCCTGGCTTCCGCGCATGAAGAGGGGCTGAGCAATCTGCGCGTGATGTGTCATGACGCGGTCGAAGTGCTGCATAAAATGATTCCTGACAATTCATTGAGCATGGTTCAGCTCTTTTTCCCTGACCCGTGGCACAAAGCACGTCATAATAAACGCCGTATCGTTCAGGTGCCGTTTGCTGAACTGGTAAAAAGCAAACTGCAACTGGGGGGCGTATTCCATATGGCGACCGACTGGGAACCTTATGCGGAACATATGCTCGAAGTGATGTCTTCCATTGACGGTTATAAAAACCTGTCAGAAAGTAACGATTACGTACCGCGCCCGGAATCACGTCCGGTGACGAAATTTGAACAACGTGGTCATCGTCTTGGTCACGGAGTATGGGACTTAATGTTCGAGAGGGTGAAATAATGGCAAAGAACCGTAGCCGTCGTCTGCGTAAAAAAATGCACATCGACGAATTCCAGGAATTAGGATTTTCGGTGGCATGGCGATTCCCGGAAGGTACATCGGAAGAACAGATTGATAAAACCGTTGATGACTTTATTAACGAGGTTGTCGAACCGAACAAGCTGGCTTTTGACGGCAGCGGTTATCTGGCCTGGGAAGGTCTGATCTGCATGCAGGAAATTGGCAAATGTACCGAAGAACATCAGGCGATTGTGCGTAAGTGGCTGGAAGAGCGCAAACTGGATGAGGTACGCACCAGCGAACTTTTCGACGTTTGGTGGGACTAAGAAAGCATACGGGCGATGACAAACGCAAAACTGCCTGATGCGCTACGCTTATCAGGCCTACAATGGGTATGCAATATATTGAGGTTGCACGATTGAGTAGGCCGGATAAGGCATTTACGCCGCATCCGGCATGGACAATGCGCACTTTGTTATCAATCCGGGCCAGCAAATGCTGGCCTGATTTGTTCTTGAGGGAAGATTATGATGCGCAAAATGCTGCTGGCGGCAGCACTTTCAGTAACGGCAATGACTGCTCACGCCGACTACCAGTGCAGCGTCACACCGCGTGACGATGTGATTGTCAGCCCGCAAACCGTACAGGTGAAGGGCGAAAACGGCAATCTGGTGATCACGCCAGACGGCAATGTGATGTACAACGGCAAGCAATATTCTCTGAGTGCCGCCCAGCGCGAGCAGGCGAAGGATTATCAGGCAGAACTGCGCAGCACGTTGCCGTGGATTGATGAAGGGACTAAGAGCCGCGTTGAGAAAGCCCGCGTCGCACTGGATAAAATTATCGTTCAGGAGATGGGTGAAAGCAGTAAAATGCGCAGCCGTCTGACCAAGCTCGATGCGCAGTTGAAAGAACAGATGAATCGCATTATTGAAACGCGCAGCGATGGCCTGACGTTCCACTATAAAGCCATTGATCAGGTTCGCGCCGAAGGCCAGCAACTAGTGAATCAGGCGATGGGTGGAATTTTGCAGGACAGCATTAATGAAATGGGCGCGAAAGCGGTACTGAAAAGCGGCGGTAATCCGTTACAGAATGTGCTGGGAAGCCTGGGCGGTTTGCAATCCTCCATCCAAACCGAGTGGAAAAAGCAGGAAAAAGATTTCCAGCAGTTTGGCAAAGATATCTGTAGCCGTGTGGTGACCCTGGAAGATAGCCGCAAAGCCCTGGTCGGGAATTTGAAATAATCCTCTATTTTAAGACGGCATAATACTTTTTTATGCCGTTTAATTCTTCGTTTTGTTACCTGCCTCTAACTTTATAGATCTCCAAAATCCATTCACGTTGTAAATTGTTTAACGTCAAATTTCCTATACAAAGCTAAGGGATAATACGTAGCGTTCACGTAACTGGAGGAATGAAATGGAGTTTTTCAGAAAGACGGCACTTGCCGCACTGGTTATGGGTTTTAGTGGTGCAGCATTAGCATTACCGAATATCACCATTTTAGCGACCGGCGGGACGATTGCCGGTGGTGGTGACTCCGCAACCAAATCTAACTACACAGCGGGTAAAGTTGGCGTAGAAAACCTGGTCAATGCGGTGCCGCAATTGAAGGACATTGCGAACGTTAAAGGCGAGCAGGTCGTTAACATCGGCTCCCAGGACATGAATGATAATGTCTGGCTGACACTGGCGAAAAAAATTAATACCGACTGCGATAAAACTGACGGCTTCGTCATTACTCACGGTACAGACACGATGGAAGAAACCGCTTACTTCCTCGATCTGACCGTAAAATGTGATAAGCCAGTAGTGATGGTCGGCGCAATGCGTCCGTCCACCTCCATGAGCGCAGACGGTCCATTCAACCTGTATAACGCGGTAGTGACCGCAGCAGATAAAGCCTCCGCTAACCGTGGCGTGCTGGTAGTGATGAACGACACCGTGCTGGATGGTCGTGACGTGACCAAAACCAACACTACCGATGTAGCGACCTTCAAGTCTGTTAACTTCGGTCCACTGGGTTACATTCACAACGGTAAAATCGACTATCAACGTACTCCGGCGCGTAAGCACACCAGCGATACGCCGTTTGATGTCTCTAAGCTGAATGAACTGCCGAAAGTTGGTATCGTTTATAACTATGCTAACGCATCCGATCTTCCGGCAAAAGCACTGGTAGATGCGGGCTATGACGGCATCGTTAGCGCCGGTGTGGGTAACGGTAACCTGTATAAAACCGTATTCGACACCCTGGCAACCGCGGCGAAAAACGGCACTGCGGTAGTGCGTTCTTCTCGCGTACCGACGGGCGCAACCACTCAGGATGCCGAAGTGGATGATGCGAAATACGGTTTCGTCGCCTCTGGTACGCTGAACCCGCAAAAAGCGCGCGTTCTGCTGCAACTGGCGCTGACGCAAACTAAAGATCCACAGCAGATCCAGCAGATTTTCAATCAGTACTAATCGCCTCGCCCCGGTATCGTGCCGGGGCTTTCTCACTTCAGACTCACGTCCATTGTCAATCATAATTATCATGATGATAATCACATGAATAAATCATTCCACACGAGACTTTCACTGTGAAAAAACAATGGATTGTAGGTACGGCGTTGTTTGTGTTGATGTCAGGTTATGGCTGGGCCGATGGTGAACCGCCAACTGAAAATGTCTTAAAAGATCAATTCAAAAAGCAATATCACGGCATTCTCAAACTGGATGCCATCAATTTAAAAAACCTTGATGCGAAGGGGAATCAGGCCACCTGGTCTGCGGAAGGTGATGTCTCTTCTAACGATGATCTCTATACCTGGATCGGTCAGTTGGCAGATTATCAACTGCTGGAACAGACCTGGGTGAAAGATAAACCCGTAAAATTCTCAGCGATGTTAACCAGTAAAGGAACGCCCGCGTCTGGCTGGACGGTGAATTTTTACTCTTTTCAGGCAGCAGCCAGCGATAGTGGGCGGTTTGTTGATGATATCAAAACGAATAATAAGTACCTGATTGTGAATAGCGAAGATTTCAATTATCGCTTTAGTCAGCTTGAGTCAGCGCTGAATGTGCAGATGAATTCGATTTCGGGGCTGGAAAAGGAAGTGAAAGAGCTTGATAAGCAAATGGTTGCGGCACAGAAAGCGGCGAATGCTTATTGGGGAAAAGGGACAGATGGCAAGCAAATGACTCGTGAAGACGCTTTTAAAAAAATACACCAGCAACGGGATGCGTTTAATAAACAGAATGATAGCGAGGTGTTCGCGGCTAAATATGACAAAGAGGTCTATCAACCGGCGATTGCGGCATGTCATAAACAGAGTGAAGAGTGTTATGAAGTGCCGATTCAGCAGAAACGGGATTTTGATATCAACGAGCAGCGGCGACAGACTTTTCTGCAATCACAAAAACTCAGCCGTAAATTGCAGGATGACTGGATAAAGCTTGAAAAAGGGCAATATCCGTTAACGATGAAAGTTTCGGAAATAAACAGTAAAAAAGTCGCGATTTTGATGAAGATTGACGATATCAACCAGGCTAATGAACGCTGGAAAAAAGATACCGAACAACTGCGGCGTAATGGGGTGATTAAGTAATTTTTGCGATGATGCATGGCTTGTAGCCGGATGTGGCGTTTACGCCGCATCCGGCAGAACAAGTTTACTCGGCCAGAAACAGTTCCAGCAGTGAATTTAAAAACAACTTCCCATGTTCCGTTATCTGCCAGTAATCCGCACATTCGGTGAGATAACCCTGAGCGATAGCCTCGTCTAACTGAGAGCGAATCACTTCTTCGCAAAGGCCGGTATACTGGCTAAACTCCACGCGTGGCGCGGCCTCCAGCAAACGGAAGCGATTCATAAAGAACTCGAACGGCTTATCAGCGGCTTCTACATCACGCTGGCTTTCCAGATAACGCCCCTGCATAAAACCACGCGGGTGACGCGTTTTGGTGGTACGCAGAATGCGCCCGTCCGGGAAGGTCACTTTGCCATGCGCGCCGCAGCCGATGCCGAGGTAGTCACCAAATCGCCAGTAGTTGAGATTGTGTTGGCATTGATAACCCGGTTTGGCGTAAGCGGAGGTTTCATATTGCTGATAACCCGCTGCGGTTAATAACTGATGCCCCTGTTCGAAAATATCCCACAGTGCGTCGTCGTCCGGTAGCACCGGTGGCCGCGAACCAAACAACGTATTGGGTTCGATGGTCAACTGATACCAGGAAAGATGCGGCGGATTTAGTTCAATGGCCTGGCGCAGATCGCCAAGCGCCTCTTCCAGTGATTGATCAGGCAACCCGTGCATCAAATCAAGATTAAAACTACGCAGCCCCAGCCCGCTTGCCAGATTCGCTGCCCGTTTCGCTTCTTGCGGGCCATGAATGCGTCCAAGTCGTTTCAGCTTTTCTTCGCTAAAACTCTGCACACCAATAGAGATGCGGTTCACACCGGCACGCTGATAATCAACAAAGCGATCGGCTTCTACCGTACCAGGATTCGCTTCCATAGTAATTTCTGCATCCGCTGCCAGCGGCAAACGCGCACGCACGCCGTCCAGCAGCGTTTGCATCGCCGGGCCAGAAAGCAGGCTCGGCGTACCACCGCCAATAAATATTGTCTGCACTTCACGCCCCTGAGCATAAGCCACATCATTGTCCAGATCGTTAAGCAGATGCTGAACATAATCGTCGTGCGGCACTTCTCCTTTCAACGCGTGAGAGTTGAAATCGCAGTACGGGCATTTCTGCACACACCACGGGATGTGAATGTAGAGACTGAGCGGCGGTAACTTAACCATTACGTAGCGCGTCCAGCAGCAGTTTCAACGCCTGACCACGGTGGGAAATGGCACTCTTCTCTTCGCGAGTCAGTTCGGCAGCGGTTTTGCCTTCAGAAGGCACGAAGAAAATCGGATCATAACCAAAGCCGCCAGTACCAGCAGGTTCACGGGTAATCACGCCAGGCCAGCAACCGTGGCACACCAGCGGAGTCGGATCTTCCGCATGACGCAGATACACCAGCACGCAGTGGAAACGTGCCTGACGTTGGTCGTCCGGTACGTCTTTCAGGGTTTCCAGCAGTTTTTGCAGATTCTTTTGATCGGTTGCGTCTTCACCGGAATAACGAGCGGAGTAAATACCCGGCGCTCCGCCAAGCGCATCAACCGCCAGACCGGAATCGTCGGCAATCGCCGGTAAACCGGTCGCTTTTGCAGCGTGGCGCGCTTTCAGGATCGCGTTTTCGATAAAGGTCAGGCCGGTCTCTTCGGCGGAATCGACGCCAAGTTCCGTTTGGGCCACGATATCAAGACCGAAGTCGCTAAGCAGCGACGCCAGCTCACGCACTTTACCGGCATTGCCGGTTGCGAGGACAACTTTTTGCATAGGATACCTAATTAATTAACGCCGCGATTTCTGGCGGGATTTGTTGCGGATTAATGATTTTAATTTGTTTGTGGCGGCCAAGTTCGCCTTTTTCAATCACCACCTGGCTTTTCGCGACCCGGAACTGCTTACCGAGAAACTTCACCAGATGGTTGTTGGCCTGGCCGTCGACCGGCGGTGCGGTAATGGCGACTTTTACTTCGTCGCCATGTAAACCGACAATAGAATCACGGCTGGCTTTCGGCTGGATATAAAGCCGTAATACCAGACCGTCATCGTTTACTGTTACGGCACTCATAACGCCATCCACAGCCCCGGCAGCAGCATGTTTCCGGTTGCCTGTAATACTTCTGCGACACCCATATTGATGACATACAGCAGCAGTACGAGGATCATTGGTGAGAAATCAATCCCTCCCATTGCCGGTAGCAGGCGGCGAATCGGACGCAGTAGCGGATCGGCAAGCTGGATTAGCACATATTCAATTGGGCTGCGACCCTGACTTACCCAGCTCATTATCGCCATCACCAGCAGTACCCAGAAGATCAGCAGGCCGATAGTTTTCAGCAGAATCAGCAAACCGGCAATCCAGATGATCGGCAGGGAGGTTACGACTTTGAACAGGACGATGGCTTTGATGAAACTCAAAATGTACGCCACCAGCAGTGAGGCGCTGTCAATCGGCCCCATTGCCGGAATAACGCGGCGCAGTGGCCCGATAATCGGCTGCGTCACCTTCACCACAAACTGTGAGAAGGGGTTATAAAAATCACAATGAGCCCACTGCATCCAGATGCGTAATAACAGCACCATGGTATACAGCTCAATGACCGTTGAAAGCAGGAAAGTCAACGTATTCATGGCGTTCCTTTAATTCCTTATTTTTTAGAGTAATCACGTGCACCAAAGATAGCAGTGCCGATGCGAACCATCGTGCTACCTGCCGCAATGGCGGCTTCCATATCATCTGACATCCCCAGAGAGAGGGTGTCGACATGCGGGTAGCGCGTTTTCAGTCCGGCAAATGCTACAGCCATTTGGCGTGCAACTTCAAACTGCCTTACATATTCTGACTCTGGTGCGGGGATCGCCATTAGCCCGCGCAGGCGTAAACGCGGTAGTTCTGCGACCGCTGCTGCCAGCTCGTCCAGCTCTGCCAGTTGAATGCCTGACTTACTGTTTTCATCGCTAATGTTGATTTGAATCAGTACGTTAAGAGGGGGAAGTTCTGCCGGACGCTGATCGTTAAGACGGGTGGCGATACGCAAACGGTCGATGGTATGACACCAGTCGAAATGCTCTGCCACCAGGCGGCTTTTATTAGACTGCAACGGGCCAATAAAATGCCACTCTAATCCTGTTACGCCCAGTTCCTGAAAGTGGCGAATTTTATCTACCCCTTCCTGAACATAGTTTTCACCAAATTGACGCTGCCCGGCGTCGATGGCTTCTGCGATGGCGCTCGCAGGTTTTGTTTTACTGACTGCAAGCAGCGTAATTTCTTCTGGAGAACGGCCGCAACGCGTTGCAGCCGTTGAGATTTTGTCCCGAACCTGTGCCAGGTTATGCGCAATATCGTTCATTTTCTGAGGATCTTAGTATGAATATGGAAGAAATTGTGACCCTTAGTGTAAAGCATAACGTCTCGGATCTACACCTGTGCAGCGCCTGGCCAGCACGATGGCGCATTCGAGGGAGAATGGAGGTCGCGCCGTTTGACGCGCCAGACGTCGAAGAGTTGTTGCGGGAGTGGCTGGATGACGATCAACGGGCGATATTGCTTGAGAATGGCCAGCTTGATTTTGCGGTATCGCTGGCTGAAAACCAGCGGCTACGAGGCAGTGCGTTTGCGCAGCGGCAAGGCATTTCTCTGGCGTTACGGTTGTTACCTGCGCATTGCCCGCAGCTCGAACAACTTGGCGCGCCGCCGGTATTGCCGGAATTACTCAATAGCGAGAATGGCCTGATTCTGGTGACGGGAGCGACGGGGAGCGGCAAATCGACCACACTGGCGGCGATGGTTGGTTATCTCAATCAACATGCCGATGCGCATATTCTGACGCTGGAAGATCCTGTTGAATATCTCTATGCCAGCCAGCGATGTTTGATCCAGCAGCGAGAGATTGGTTTGCACTGTATGACGTTTGCATCGGGATTACGTGCGGCATTGCGGGAAGATCCCGATGTGATATTGCTCGGAGAGCTGCGTGATAGCGAGACAATCCGTCTGGCGCTGACGGCGGCAGAAACCGGGCATCTGGTGCTGGCAACCTTACATACGCGCGGTGCAGCGCAGGCGGTCGAGCGGCTGGTAGATTCATTTCCGGCACAGGAAAAAGATCCCGTGCGTAATCAACTGGCCGGTAGTTTGCGGGCGGTGTTGTCACAAAAGCTGGAAGTGGATAAGCAGGAAGGGTGCGTGGCGCTGTTTGAATTGTTGATTAACACGCCAGCGGTGGGGAATTTGATACGCGAAGGGAAAACCCACCAGTTGCCACATGTTATTCAAACCGGGCAGCAGGTGGGGATGTTAACTTTTCAGCAGAGTTATCAGCAGCGGGTGAAAGAAGGGCGCTTGTGAGGCTAAAGCGGCTGATTAGCATCGTAAATATGCCTGATGCGACGCTGACGCGTCTTATCAGACCTACAATCGCTGCCAAATGTAGGCCGGATAAGGCGTTTACGCCGCATCCGGCAAGACGGGCGATGACGCTATCTACAATTTGCCAGGCTTGCAAATCGCCTTAATATCCCTGCTCAAAATAACTTTCGAGAATGATAACCGCAGAGGCAGAGTCGACTTTGCCTTTGTTGAGCGCCCGATAACCGCCCTGTTCAAACAGGTCGGAACGCGCTTCCACGGTGCTAAGACGTTCGTCATGTAGCTTTACTTCAACACCGAAACGACCATGAATACGGTTGGCGAATTTACGCGCCCGGGCGGTTAGCGGTTGTTCGGTGCCGTCCATGTTCAGCGGCAAACCGACGATGATTTCGTCTGGCTGCCACTCTTTCAACAAACGCTCGATAATATTCCAGTCCGGCGTACCGTCCTGCGCTTTAATCGCAGGCAAAGGGCGAGCGGTGCCAGTAATGCGTTGACCAACCGCTACGCCAATGCTTTTGGTGCCGAAGTCGAAGGCAAGTAAAGTCCCGCTCATCAGGCGTGTCCCGCCACATCAGGCATGGTAAGAATATCAACACCAATCAGCCTTGCCGCATCGCGCCAGCGGTCGGCTATCGGTGTTTTGAACAGAATATTCAGATCTGCCGGAGCGGTTAGCCAGGCGTTGTCGAGAATTTCTTGTTCCAGTTGGCCTTTATCCCAGGAGGAGTAACCCAACGCAACCATCACGTCAGAGGGTTGTTTATCGGTGCCGAGCGTTTCCAACACATCACGGGAAGTGGTCATCACCGTGTTGTCTGAAATGCGAATACTGGAAGTAAAATTTGATGGTGGAGTATGCAAAATAAACCCACGATCTTCAGCCAGTGGGCCACCGAGCATAACAGGCTTGTCCAGACGGATTGACTCATCACGCGGCTCCGGCGTGATCTTTAATTTTTCCAGAATCCCTTCAATTTTAAGATTTTCCAGAGGCTTGTTAATGATAATCCCCATTGCACCCTCTGGATTATGTTCGCAAATGTAGACCACCGAACGACGGAAAATCGGATCCTGGAGAGCAGGCATGGCAATAAGAAAGTGATGCTGTAAATTCATTGTCAGAGGTTCTGTTTCCTGGTTCAAAAAAGCAACAGCGCCCAGTATGCGTGGAAAGACGGGCGCTGTCACTCATAGTCTCAACGAGATCCCTCTCGTTAAGCTGGGTTATCGTTGCTGTAAACGTGCTTCGATGGCATCCATTAGCATTCCGGTGATCGAGACCGGAAACTCTGCTTCAATCTCACGAATACAGGTTGGGCTGGTGACGTTAATTTCAGTCAGGCGGTCTCCGATAATATCCAGGCCAACAAAAATTAGCCCTTTTTCTTTCAGCGTCGGCCCTACCTGGCGGGCGATTTTCCAGTCACTTTCAGTTAGCGGACGAGGTTCGCCGCGACCACCGGCAGCCAGATTGCCACGGGTTTCGCCACCCTGCGGAATACGCGCCAGGCAGTACGGTACGGGCTCGCCATCCACCACCAGAACGCGTTTGTCGCCATCTTTAATGGCAGGCAGGTAATTTTGCGCCATACAGTAGCGAGTACCGTGCTCAGTCAGGGTTTCGGCAATCACGCCGAGGTTCGGATCGCCTTCTTTCACGCGGAAAATCGACGCGCCACCCATGCCGTCCAGCGGTTTAAGGATAATGTCGGTGTGCTTTTCCCAGAACGCTTTCAACTGTGCTTTATTACGCGTGACCAGCGTTTCTGGTGTTAAGTCAGAGAACCAGGCGGTAAACAGTTTTTCGTTACAGTCGCGCAGGCTCTGTGGCTTGTTAACGATCAACGTTCCTTTCTCTTCAGCACGTTCCAGAATATAAGTGGCGTAGATAAACTCGGTATCAAACGGCGGATCTTTACGCATCAGGATCACGTCGAGATCGGCCAGTTGCAGATCCTGCTCACCCGTGAACTCGTACCATTTATCGTAGTTCTGTTCGACGCTCAAAGTACGGGTACGAGCGCGAGCCTCACCATTGATCAAATAGAGATCGCCCATCTCCATATAGTGAAGTTCGTAACCACGACGTTGTGCTTCCAGCAACATAGCGAAACTGGAATCTTTCTTGATGTTGATGCTTGCGATGGGGTCCATCACGATGCCGAGCTTGATCATTATTTTTCTCCGTTAGCCCAGATCACCAAAACGTACTTGTAGCGCAGTTATGGCGGTGAGCGCAGTTGTCTCTGTACGCAAAACGCGAGGTCCCAGCAGGATATCAGTAAATTGATAGCGGGCAGTCATGGCAATTTCATCTGCTGATAATCCGCCTTCCGGGCCAATCAGCAGGCGGATGCGTTCGACCGGCAACGGCAGCGTGTTAATGCTGTTACTGGCGCGCGGGTGAAGATTCAGTTTCAGTCCTTCATCTTGCTCTGCACACCAGGCTTCCAGATCCATTGCAGGACGGATCTCCGGCACCCGGTTACGACCACACTGCTCGCAGGCGGCAATCGCAATTTTCTGCCACTGCTGGAGCTTCTTGTTCAGACGTTCGCTATCCAGTTTAACGCCGCAGCGTTCAGAAAAAAGTGGCGTAATGAGGCTTACTCCAAGCTCGATCGATTTCTGGATAGTGAATTCCATTTTTTCACCGCGTGACATTACCTGACCGAGATGAATATGCAGAGGCGATTCACGATCGTCGAGCTGACCTTCCAGCACGTTAACTTCCACGCTTTTTTTGCTGGCGCTGGTAATCTCTGCGTCAAAGACCTGGTTGCTACCGTCAAATAACTGTAACGCCTGACCAGGCCCCATACGCAGTACACGGCCGATATGGTTAGCGGCATCTTCGCAAAGTGCAATGTGCGAGTTGCTGATTAATGGTTCAGGATGATAAATGCGGGGGATACGCATGGTTAAAAATCCGCGTCGTCTCCCCACGCAGTTGCCTGCGTGGGGTAGGGGTTTAACAAAAAGAATCCCGCTAGTGTAGGTTAGCTCTTTTGCGCCTGGCAAGCGCGTTGCACATACGGGTTATGATTGCCTTGCACCTTTGCAATGCGTTCGTCGCGCTCGCACTCCCAATCGGTGACCGGATACATCTTGTTCCAGGCGTTAAACAGTTGCGTTTGCTGGCGTGAGAGTGTCAGGTTGTACTGGTCACGCATATAGAAATAAGTTCTGGCAATGATGCCTCGCGTATGAGCTGGTGGTTCCGCCACTTTTTCTTTGAAATCCACCTTCATGGCGCACTGTCCATACTGACCCTCGCCACCATTCCACTGACTGTACATAAAGTTGCCGCGATCGCCGTTCACTTCGCCTATCGAGGGCTGCAGGTTATGCATATCGCTTTCCATTTTGCGATAAACCGGATCTTTGGCGCAGTTTTTACGTCCGCCGTCTTGCCAGCATTGACGCTGGTGGCCGAACTGCCAGGCGGGAACCACGTGTTCCCACTCCACACGACTGGCGCGATTTTCATTTTTGCGTACCTGATATCCGCATGACTCCAGATCCACAACGCCTTTTTTACCCTGCCAGTTGATTTTACAGCCGCAGTAAAATGTTCCCGGTGCGTCAGCATAGACTTTTACTGCCGCATTTTTCGCCTGGGAAAAACTATTGATGCCTTCGGCCAATACCTGGCCGGAAAATGCTGCGCTCAGTATCACCGCAGCAACAGACAAATAACGGTACATCATTTACTCCGTGTTAAAACGAGCCAGCAACGTAGCGAAAGTTGTTTTACTATGCAATCAGCCAGATCAGGAAAGTTCCTGATAGTTCAGGTGGTTATTTCGCAACCAGTTGTTCGCCGCAATGAACGCAGCGATAGACGGCCTCTCCACGCACCACACGGTTATGGCGGCGCACGGTAAGCTGATGCTCCTGGCATTTACAGCGGTAGGGGAAGGTGTTGCGGCGTACGGATTGTAGCTCAAATTGATGCGTGCGGCGGGCGGGAACACCCAGCACACTTTCCATCATCCATTTCCACTCTTTGCCATGCGGTGCCACGCGACCAAAGTGTTTCCACACCAGTAAATGCGCCAGCTCGTGCGGTACGACTTCTTCTATAAAAGCTTCGCTGTTTTCCATCAACAGCACCGGATTGAGACGAATTTCATAGCTGTCCAGCCAGGCAGTACCGGCGGATGTACCACGCTGGGTGTAAGCGATTTTTGGCTCCGGGTAATTACGCTCCAGCTTCAGGTTGGCCTGGGCGAGTTTTTCCCGCAGACGACGCATAACGGCCTGTTGGATGGCGATAGGGAGACGGGGCGTTTTCATAGCGGCTGAGGATAAAGCGAAGAAAAGATGACTGCAAGAGGTGGCTTCCTCCGCGACGGGAGGAAGCCAGAGACGATTAATCGTGAGCGCCGATTTCGCGCAGTTTACGACCCTTCATCAGATTACGTTCAATGTGTTCCAGCGAAACGTGTTTGGTTTCCGGTACCAGCCACAATGTCAGCAGGATAAACAACACGTTCAGAGCCGCATACACCCAGAAGGTGTTGGCGTTGCCCAGCGTGTTGAGCATAGTCAGGAACGTTGCGCCGACGATCATGTTGGCAATCCAGTTGGTGGCGGTGGAGCAGGTGATGCCAAAATCGCGGCCTTTCAGCGGCTGAATTTCAGAACACAGTACCCAAATCAACGGACCTGCGCTCATGGCAAAACCGACAATAAACATCAGCAGCATGGCAATGGCAAAATACTGCGCCGACGGTGAGTGGATACCGATATGCATCATCGTACCCAGTATGCCCATGCCAGCAGCCATTACCATGAAGCCCAGCGTCAGCGTCGGTTTCCGTCCCCAGCGGTCAACCAGACCAATAGCGATAAAGGTGGCGAGTACGTTGGTCAGACCAACGATCACTGTCCCCCACATTTGCTCGGTAGTATTGGTATAACCCGCCAGTTCGAAGATTTTGGGCGCGTAATACATGATGACGTTCATCCCGGTGAATTGCTGCATCACCTGTAACAGCACGCCAAGGAATACCGCACGACGGAAGTTGCTGTTTTCTTTAAACAGTGCCCAACCGCTCTGTTTGACCTGCAAACTTTCACGGATTTCATCCAGTTCGCGTTTCGCTTCCGCGCTGGTGTCGCGCAGGCGCAGCAGCACGCGTTCGGCATCAACAAAGCGGCGTTTGGCGGCAAACCAACGTGGGCTGTCTGGCAGGAAGAAAACACCAATCAGTAGCAGAATTGCCGGGATGATAATCACACCCAGCATCCAGCGCCATGCGCCGGTGTAGCTGAAGGCGGTATCAGAAAGATAAGCGCCGAGAATGCCGATGGTAATCATCAACTGATACATCGAGATCATACTGCCACGAATTTTCTCTGGCGCAATTTCGGAGAGGTATAGTGGCGCGGTATAGGAAGCAACACCCACCGCCAGACCCAGCAGAACGCGAGAAAGAATCAGTACTTCAACGTTTGGCGCTGCGGCTGAGAACAGCGAACCAGCAACAAACAGAATAGCGCCGATCATCAGGCTCTTTTTACGTCCGAGTTTAAAAGAGAGCCAGCCGCTACCCACCGCACCGACTGCCGCACCAAACATCATGGAGCTTACGACCCATTCTTGCGTGTGCGAGGTAATCTGGAATTCATCTGCAATAAACGGCAGTGCGCCAGCAATTACACCGATATCCAGGCCAAAGAGTAATCCCGCCAGAGCGGCAAGGAAGCAGACGAAAAACGTCATTGCCTTGTTTGACCGCCCCTGTTTTTTAGCGTCAGGCATGATGCCCTCCAATATGTTATTTTTTATTGTGAATTAAGATAGGTGAGTACGACGCAAAAAGATGTGAAGCATGTCACATCAGTGTAATCGCTTACACTAACATTTATAGTGGTTATAATTTAAGTACATGAAAACAATTGAGTTATAACATCATAGATTAAGCGAAGTTATCTGCAATTAAGACTTTGCTGAAAAGAAATGTAACAATCATGAAAACTGAATAATATGATGAAAATATTATAAATACTGGGTTGCTATGGTTGGTGTAATCGGTTTCAGTTGTTGTGATGAACTACGGATAAACGTGTTCAGCAACGGAATGTTGCTATCGTGTGGGCGGCTTTTGCCGGATGCGGCGTGAACGTTTTAGCCAGCCTACATGTAGCAATGGTTGTAGGCCTGGTAAGCGTAGCGCATCGGGCATTTTTTAGAAAAGAAAAAGGCCAGTGCGAGGCTGGCCTTAGAAAGCGGGGATGAAAGATTATTTCAGACCGGCGGCATCGCGCAGTAGCTGCGCTTTGTCGGTTTTTTCCCACGGGAAATGCTCGCGACCAAAGTGACCATATGCAGCGGTATCTTTATAGATTGGGTGCAGCAGATCCAGCATCTTAATCAGACCGTATGGACGCAGGTCGAAGAACTCGCGCACCAGCAGGGTCAGTTGTTCAGTAGGGACTTTCTCAGTACCGAAAGTTTCTACCATGATGGAAGTCGGTTCAGCCACGCCGATCGCGTAGGAAACCTGAATTTCACAACGGTCAGCCAGACCCGCTGCCACGATGTTTTTCGCAACATAGCGTGCTGCGTAAGCTGCGGAACGGTCCACTTTGGATGGATCTTTACCAGAAAACGCGCCGCCACCGTGACGAGCCATGCCGCCGTAGGTATCAACGATAATTTTACGCCCCGTCAGACCGCAGTCACCCATCGGGCCGCCGATAACAAAACGTCCGGTCGGGTTGATGAAGAATTTGGTTGCGGAAGTCAGCCATTCTGCTGGCAGGATCGGCTTAATGATCTCTTCCATTACCGCTTCTTGCAGGGATTTCTGATCGATATCTTCAGAGTGCTGGGTGGAAAGCACTACTGCATCGATGCCAACGATTTTGCCGTCGTCATACTGGAAAGTAACCTGGCTTTTTGCGTCCGGGCGCAGCCACGGCAGAGTGCCGTTTTTACGCACTTCAGCCTGACGTTGTACCAGACGGTGTGCATAGGTGATTGGCGCTGGCATCAGCACATCGGTTTCGTTGGTGGCATAGCCAAACATCAGACCCTGGTCGCCAGCGCCTTGTTCCAGCGGATCAGCACGATCAACGCCCTGGTTAATGTCAGGGGACTGTTTGCCGATAGCGCTCAGAACCGCACAAGAGTTAGCGTCAAAGCCCATGTCGGAATGCACATAGCCAATTTCGCGAACGGTGTTACGGGTGATCTCTTCAATGTCCACCCAGGCGCTGGTGGTGATTTCACCGCCAACTAAAACCATGCCGGTTTTTACGTAGGTTTCGCAAGCAACACGTGCTTTCGGATCCTGTTCGAGGATCGCATCTAAAACGGCATCAGAGATTTGGTCAGCAATTTTGTCAGGATGCCCTTCAGAGACGGACTCGGACGTAAAAAGGTGTTTTGCCATATTTAATATCACCTAAAGAGAATTTAGTTAGCTCAAACTGTTGTGTGGATTTTCTGTGGTAGTGGCTCCTTCCACGACTCTGCAGGTTAAAAACACTGGCAGTCTGAGTGTTAATCAGTATGGATGGATTAACATCTGGATGGCTATTTTAGGTCAAGACGTCATCCGATTTCCACTTTTTTTTGAAGCGTATCTCATTCCGTTAAAAACGTAGCTGGAAATTTTTCCTGACAATGCTGGCATTCTGTGTATTTATCTTTTGCAATTTTCTGCCATTGTGGGGTATAAAACGCGGCGCGCGGCTTAAATAAAAAGCACACGACGTTCCTTTCGTGTTGCCACTTCCAGCCGGGTTGAAATCAGTGTTTTAGCTTGTTGGTTCGTCTTCGCAGGCGGCCGTGGAGGTGATACGAAATAATGAATCGTTGTCTGCTGCTTAATCTGTCGCACCGTTCTGGTGTAGATTCGTTCCCCGCACTCTGCATCTCTGCATTGCATACCTGCCGATGTTATACCCATCTCGGCGCTTCTCAGGATTCAAGAGCTGGCAACAGTTACTGATGACTGAACAAGGGCGCTCTTGTAAATACAAGAGTTTTCTCGTGGTTTCGCCGGACTGTCACACTTACGTTCGGTTATGTGCTTAATAATGTTATGAAAAAGAAACCGGTTGCGCAGTCGGAGCGTCAGCATACGCTGCTGGAAAATCCGTGTGCTTATGGGTTGTTATCGCAGTTTCAGGCTGCGATAGTGGTTAACTGTTTTACACTTAATAAAATAATTTGAGGTTCGCTATGTCTGACGACATGTCTATGAGTTTGCCTTCGTCAGCGGGCGAACACGGTGTACTACGCTCCATGCAGGAGGTTGCAATGAGCTCCCAGGAAGCCAGCAAGATGCTGCGTACTTACAATATTGCCTGGTGGGGCAATAACTACTATGACGTTAACGAGCTGGGTCACATTAGCGTGTGCCCTGACCCGGACGTCCCGGAAGCTCGCGTTGATCTCGCGCAGTTAGTGAAGACCCGCGAAGCGCAGGGCCAGCGCCTGCCTGCACTGTTCTGCTTTCCGCAGATCCTGCAGCACCGTTTGCGTTCTATTAACGCCGCGTTTAAACGTGCGCGGGAATCCTATGGCTATAACGGTGACTACTTCCTCGTTTACCCGATCAAGGTTAACCAGCACCGCCGCGTGATTGAGTCCCTGATTCATTCTGGTGAACCGCTGGGGCTGGAAGCAGGTTCAAAAGCTGAGTTGATGGCGGTGCTGGCGCATGCTGGCATGACCCGCAGCGTCATCGTCTGTAACGGCTATAAAGACCGCGAATATATCCGCCTGGCGCTGATTGGCGAGAAGATGGGCCATAAGGTTTATCTGGTTATCGAGAAGATGTCTGAAATCGCCATTGTGCTGGATGAAGCGGAACGTCTGAACGTGATCCCTCGTCTTGGCGTACGTGCGCGTCTGGCCTCGCAGGGGTCTGGTAAATGGCAGTCTTCCGGTGGTGAAAAATCGAAGTTCGGTCTGGCGGCAACCCAGGTACTGCAACTGGTTGAGACACTGCGTGAAGCCGGACGTCTCGATAGCCTGCAACTGCTGCACTTCCACCTCGGTTCGCAGATGGCGAATATTCGCGATATCGCGACAGGCGTTCGTGAATCTGCGCGCTTCTATGTTGAGCTGCATAAGCTGGGCGTCAACATTCAGTGCTTTGACGTTGGCGGTGGTCTGGGCGTGGATTATGAAGGCACCCGTTCGCAATCCGATTGTTCGGTGAACTACGGCCTCAATGAATACGCTAATAACATTATCTGGGCAATTGGCGATGCCTGTGAAGAGAATGGTCTGCCACATCCGACGGTGATCACCGAATCGGGTCGTGCGGTGACTGCGCATCACACTGTGCTGGTTTCCAATATTATCGGTGTGGAACGTAACGAATACACCGTTCCAACCGCACCAGCAGAGGATGCGCCGCGCGCACTGCAAAGCATGTGGGAAACCTGGAAGGAGATGCACGAACCGGGAACTCGCCGCTCTCTGCGTGAATGGCTGCATGATAGCCAGATGGATCTGCACGATATCCATATTGGTTATTCTTCTGGCACTTACAATCTGCAAGAACGTGCATGGGCAGAACAGCTCTATTTGAGCATGTGTCATGAAGTGCAGAAGCAACTGGATCCGCAAAACCGCGCCCATCGCCCGATTATCGACGAATTACAGGAGCGTATGGCGGACAAAATGTACGTCAACTTCTCGCTATTCCAGTCGATGCCGGATGCATGGGGTATCGACCAGTTGTTCCCGGTTCTGCCGCTGGAAGGGCTGGATCAAGTGCCGGAACGCCGCGCTGTGCTGCTGGATATCACCTGTGACTCTGATGGAGCCATCGACCACTATATCGATGGTGACGGCATTGCTACGACAATGCCAATGCCGGAGTACGATCCGGAGAATCCGCCGATGCTCGGTTTCTTTATGGTCGGTGCCTATCAGGAGATCCTCGGCAACATGCACAATCTGTTTGGTGATACCGAAGCGGTTGACGTGTTCGTCTTCCCTGACGGCAGCGTAGAAGTGGAGCTGTCTGACGAGGGCGATACCGTTGCGGATATGCTGCAATATGTGCAGCTCGATCCAAAAACGTTGTTAACCCAGTTCCGTGACCAGGTGAAGAAAACCGATCTTGATGCCGAACTGCAACAACAGTTCCTTGAAGAGTTCGAGGCAGGTTTGTACGGTTATACCTACCTTGAAGATGAATAATTAAGATTATTCTGCTGGCGGGGCGATTTAATTGATTAATTCGGCCCGCTTTTTATTTATATATTCTTAAAAATAATCTGGTTACTTTCCTTCTAATATAATCTCCCTACAATCGCTGCATTAATTAAATGCAGAGGGATCGGTTATGAAAAAATGGAAAGTACGCGTTGCGCTGGTGGGATTGTTCGTACTGCTTGCAGGTTGTTCCAGTAATGCGCAGTATAATAGTAGTGCATCTGGCAATGTCGGCACTGCCTGGGGCGGGGATGTGCACTCAACGGTTCAAGGCGTATCTGCTGAACGCGCCTGGCGCGATCCGGCAGAGATGATCGTTATTAGTTATTCGACTAACATTCCTTCCGGATACGACCGCGTTTATAGCATTCGGATTAACGAACTGGAATATGCTATTCGCGATGCTAATTTTAATTCGCTTCCTATTACGCGGGTATATGATTCATCGAATAATAAACCTCGATATATTGTTCATGCCAGAGTGGGAATGAATTATCAATTATATGTTCGTAACTATAGCCGTAACACTAACTATGAGATCGTTGCCACAGTTGATGGGCTGGATGTTCTGAACGGCAAGCAAGGTTCGCTGAATAACAATGGCTATATTGTGAATGCCGGTGATTCGTTAGCGATTAAAGGTTTCCGTAAAGATAAACATACCGAAGCTGCTTTTCAGTTTGCCAACGTTGCTGATTCCTACGCCGCCAATTCGGCGCAAGGCGATGTACGTAACACAGGGGTGATTGGTTTTGCCGCTTTTGAATTACAAGGCTCAGCGAAAAATGCGCTACCGCCGTGCTCTGGGCAAGCCTTTCCGGCAGACAACAATGGCTATGCTCCACCACCGTGTCGTAAATAGCAACCCCGCTTGATGCTTCACCCATTTAGGGCGATAATTAGCACAAACTTGTGTTTCGCAAATCCAACCCTTCCTCGTCGGGCCTAACGACGCGGAAGGGTTTTTTTATATCGACTTTGTAAAAGGAGTCCATCCATGAGCACCTTAGGTCATCAATACGATAACTCACTGGTTTCCAACGCCTTTGGTTTTTTACGCCTGCCGATGAACTTCCAGCCGTATGACAGCGATGCTGACTGGGTAATTACCGGCGTGCCGTTCGATATGGCTACTTCTGGTCGTGCGGGGGGGCGTCACGGTCCGGCAGCTATTCGCCAGGTTTCGACTAATCTGGCCTGGGAACACAACCGCTTCCCGTGGAATTTCGACATGCGTGAACGTCTGAATGTCGTCGACTGTGGTGATCTGGTATATGCCTTCGGTGATGCCCGTGAAATGAGCGAGAAACTGCAGGCGCACGCTGAGAAGCTGCTGGCTGCCGGTAAGCGTATGCTCTCCTTCGGTGGTGACCACTTTGTTACGCTGCCGCTGCTGCGTGCTCATGCTAAACATTTTGGCAAAATGGCGCTGGTACACTTTGACGCCCACACCGATACCTACGCGAACGGTTGTGAGTTTGACCACGGCACTATGTTTTATACCGCGCCGAAAGAAGGTCTGATTGACCCGAATCATTCCGTGCAAATTGGTATTCGTACTGAGTTCGATAAAGACAACGGCTTTACCGTGCTGGACGCCTGCCAGGTGAACGATCGCAGCGTGGATGACGTTATCGCCCAGGTGAAGCAGATTGTTGGTGATATGCCGGTCTACCTGACTTTTGATATCGATTGCCTGGATCCTGCGTTTGCGCCGGGAACGGGTACGCCGGTAATTGGCGGCCTGACCTCCGATCGCGCCATTAAACTGGTACGCGGCCTGAAAGATCTCAACATCGTTGGGATGGACGTAGTGGAAGTGGCTCCGGCATACGATCAGTCGGAAATCACTGCTCTGGCAGCGGCAACGCTGGCGCTGGAGATGCTGTATATTCAGGCAGCGAAAAAGGGCGAGTAAGCGCCGGATGTGATGCCATCCGTAGGCCGGATAAGATGCGCCAGCATCGCATCCGGCGATGTGCTCTGGCCATAATATGTCAGATGCGGCCTAAACGCCTTATCTGACCTACGTTCGGCACCACCAGGTCTTACTTAACCCCATCAGCGCTCATACGGTCGCGAATATGCTGGGCGCGCTCCGCGGATGCTGGATGGTCGTCAAACATTGAGCTTTGACGGCCTTCTTCCAGCTTCGCCAGTTTTTCAAAGCTGGTGGCAAGGCCTGCCGGACTGATGCCGCGTTGGCGCAGCAAGTCATAGGAGTAATCGTCCGCCTCAGCTTCCTGACGCTGGGAGAATTGCGAATTGACTAATTTCTCGCCCAGATCGCCTAGTTGTGATTGAGATAAACTACCGACAATCCCGCCCGCCGATGCCGCAGCTACTCGCACTGCGTTTGTTCCAAGCGCGACCTGCATCCCTTTCTTCACATGGCCTAACGCCACGTGTCCCATTTCGTGACCGATCACCGCTTCGACTTCGTTATCAGTCATCATATCCATCAGTCCGCTATAAACACGGATGCAGCCGTTGGCCATCGCAAAGGCGTTCACATCCTTTGCCATATACACTTTGTAATTTACCGGCTGACCGTTGATATTGTTGCCCAGCGCGTTGGCAATAGTGGCCAGACGTTTAGCATATTCGCTACTGGCTGGCGCAATCGTCGCCTTACTGTCCATCTCCTGACATGCCTGATCGCTCAGGGCTTTGACCTGCGCATCACTCAGAGTGTAAGCCTGAAAAGCTTCCGCTCCTGATGAGAGCAGCCCACTGGAGTCCATATTCTGGCAACCGGTCAATACCGTTGCCACGCTCATTGCTATCAATAAGGCGCGAATTTTCATGTTTTCTCTTCCGCACAAAGTCAGGATTATTCTAAAAATGCGCCGTTTGCAGGTGAATCGACGCTCAGTCTAAGTATAAGGAAAAGCGCAGCGGACGGGCGAGCAGATTGCGCAACATGCGAGCATGATCCAGAGATTTCTGAACCGGCAAAAGGATGTTCCATGTACATGACGCGTGGCTTGCGGTAAATTGTTGGCAAATTTTCCGGCGTAGCCCAAAACGCGCTGTCGTCAAGTCGTTAAGGGCGTGCCCTTCATCATCCGATCTGGAGTCAAAATGTCCTCACGTAAAGAGCTTGCCAATGCTATTCGTGCGCTGAGCATGGACGCAGTACAGAAAGCCAAATCCGGTCACCCGGGCGCCCCGATGGGTATGGCTGACATTGCCGAAGTCCTGTGGCGTGATTTCCTGAAACACAACCCGCAGAATCCGTCCTGGGCTGACCGTGACCGCTTCGTGCTGTCCAACGGCCACGGCTCCATGCTGATCTACAGCCTGCTGCACCTCACTGGTTATGATCTGCCAATGGAAGAGCTGAAGAACTTCCGTCAGTTGCACTCCAAAACTCCGGGCCACCCGGAAGTGGGTTACACCGCAGGTGTAGAAACCACCACCGGTCCGTTGGGTCAGGGTATTGCTAACGCAGTCGGTATGGCGATTGCAGAAAAAACGCTGGCGGCGCAGTTTAACCGTCCAGGTCACGACATTGTCGACCACTACACCTACGCCTTCATGGGCGACGGCTGCATGATGGAAGGCATTTCCCACGAGGTTTGCTCTCTGGCGGGTACGCTGAAGCTGGGTAAACTGATTGCGTTCTACGATGACAACGGTATCTCTATCGATGGCCATGTTGAAGGCTGGTTCACCGATGACACTGCAATGCGTTTCGAAGCTTACGGCTGGCACGTAATCCGCGGTATTGACGGTCACGACGCTGCCGCTATTAAACGCGCAGTAGAAGAAGCGCGAGCAGTGACTGACAAACCGTCTCTGCTGATGTGCAAAACTATCATTGGTTTCGGTTCCCCGAACAAAGCCGGTACGCATGACTCCCACGGCGCGCCGCTGGGCGATGCGGAAATTGCACTGACTCGTGAGCAGCTAGGCTGGAAATACGCGCCGTTCGAAATCCCGTCTGAAATCTATGCTCAGTGGGATGCGAAAGAAGCCGGTCAGGCGAAAGAGTCTGCATGGAACGAGAAGTTTGCGGCTTACGCGAAAGCTTACCCGCAAGAAGCGGCTGAATTTACCCGTCGTATGAAAGGTGAAATGCCGTCTGACTTCGACGCGAAAGCGAAAGAGTTCATTGCTAAACTGCAGGCTAATCCGGCTAAAATTGCCAGCCGTAAAGCGTCTCAGAATGCCATCGAAGCATTCGGTCCGCTGTTGCCGGAATTCCTCGGCGGCTCCGCTGACCTGGCTCCGTCTAACCTGACCCTGTGGTCTGGCTCTAAGGCAATCAACGAAGATGCTGCCGGTAACTACATCCATTATGGTGTTCGCGAATTTGGTATGACCGCGATTGCCAACGGTATCTCCCTGCACGGTGGCTTCCTGCCGTACACCTCCACCTTCCTGATGTTCGTGGAATACGCACGTAACGCTGTACGTATGGCTGCACTGATGAAACAGCGTCAGGTGATGGTTTATACCCACGACTCCATCGGTCTGGGCGAAGACGGCCCGACTCACCAGCCGGTTGAGCAGGTTGCTTCTCTGCGCGTGACCCCGAACATGTCTACATGGCGTCCGTGTGACCAGGTTGAATCCGCCGTTGCGTGGAAATATGGCGTTGAGCGTCAGGACGGCCCGACCGCGCTGATCCTCTCCCGTCAGAACCTGGCGCAGCAGGAACGTACGGAAGAGCAACTGGCAAACATCGCGCGCGGTGGTTACGTGCTGAAAGATTGTGCCGGTCAACCGGAACTGATCTTCATCGCCACCGGTTCTGAAGTCGAGCTGGCGGTTGCAGCATACGAAAAACTGACTGCTGAAGGCGTGAAAGCGCGCGTAGTTTCCATGCCGTCTACCGACGTGTTCGACAAACAGGACGCGGCTTACCGTGAATCCGTACTGCCGAAAGCCGTCACCGCACGCGTTGCAGTGGAAGCAGGTATTGCTGACTACTGGTACAAGTATGTTGGCCTGAACGGTGCTATCGTCGGTATGACCACCTTTGGTGAATCTGCTCCGGCAGAGCAACTGTTCGAAGAGTTCGGCTTCACCGTTGAAAACGTGGTAGCGAAAGCGAAAGAACTGCTGTAATTAACACTATGGTGTGTGAAGAGCCGCAAATGCGGCTCTTTTTTATTTGGTTGAGATAAACGGAACGGTACTGCCAGGGATCATGGTATCGGGCAGTTTTCCGTCCCAGCGTTCGGCAGTGGTAAGGGCAACAAGCCCTGGGTTATCTCGCAGAGCTTCACCGCGCAGGCGGATAGCTTCTGCTTCAGCCCCACTTTTTAAACGAATAGTTTCTGCTTCTGCCGCGCCTCTTACGCGAATCGTCTCTGCTTCTGCTTTGGCTGCCGCCAGTTTACTGTCTGCTTCTGCCTGCGCCTGAGTTACCGCAATTTGTGCCTGGATTTTCTCTGTTTCCAGATTTTGTTTCCGTGTGGCAATGGCGACTTCCGCTTTCATACGATCTTCAATTGATTTTTCATAAGCGTCCGAAAAATCAATATTTTCAATCTGGACCCCGTCAATCACTACCGGACCAACAACGGCTTTGCGCATTGCATTTTGCAGATCCTGAACCAGTTTCGTGCGATCCTGTACAGCGCTGATGGCCGTATATTGACCGAAAACGTTCTCCAGTTGGGTTGGCAACTGGCGAACAATCAGGCGATCTTTTAATGCTTCAATGGTGTTGTAGGTGGTATAAACCGCGCCTGCTTCCGAAGGCTTAATATGGAAACTGACTGACACAGTCATTTGTGCGGGTTGCTGGTCGCGGCTGTATGCCTGTAATCCCTGATAGACAACAGCCTGATTACGCGTGGAAATTTTCTCTACGCTTTCCATAAACGGGATCTTAAAACCCAGTCCCGGATCGGCAACTTTTACTATTTTTCCATAGCGCAACAAAATACCACGTTCACCTTCATTCACGGTGTAATACGACAGAAATGGCAGCACAATAACGGCAAGCACGCCAATGGCGATGGCAAGCGATTTTTGTGGGCGGAATGAGGTTATTGAAACAGGTGCTTTCATGTGAGTCTTCCTTGAGTGATGTGTGGAAATATGTCACATGAGGTGAGAAGAAAACAGCCAACAGTCGAGAATTCAGAATCTATAAAGGGGGAATGGCGGAAAACCAACGAATGAAATAAGTATGTTTTCGAACATTCAATAAACAAATGGTGATATGCATCACGAATGTAATAACGTATAAAATATCTATTATGTGACATACACGGCAAATATATAGTTGACTTACGTAAAATCATTTTTATGTCATTGTTATTTAATGCTTTGCTATTTTGGTTCGTGGAGTTTGTGCTCTCACGTGCACAATTGCTTTCATTAAGTCGCACGAGTATTTTATTTTTACCGCCGGACAGCACCCTAAAAATAAAATAAGGATAATTTATGCGGCTTATTGATTATTTCCCGGAATCATCAATCTCAGTTATATCTTCAGCAAAAGACTGGCAGGATGTTATCGATTTTTCGATGGCGTCATTGTTAGCAAAAAATTATATCAACGAGAATTACATTCAGTCTATTAAAGACTCAACTACCCGCAACGGGCCTTATTATATTCTCGCGCCGGGCGTAGCAATGCCCCATGCACGACCGGAATGTGGGGCGCTTAAAACCGGGATGTCACTGACATTACTCGAACAGCCAGTTTGTTTCCCCGGAAGTGATGAACCGATCAAATTACTCATCGGGCTTTCTGCTGCCGATGCTGATTCGCACATTGGTGCTATTCAGGCGTTAAGTGAATTACTGTGCGAAGAAGAAATACTCGAACAACTATTAACAGCAACATCAAAAAAACAATTAGCGGACATTATCAGCCGCGGATAATTACTCTCTCCTCTACAGGATAATATTATGGAAAACAAGTCTGCTCGTGCAAAGGTCCAGGCTTTTGGTGGCTTTTTGACTGCAATGGTCATCCCCAATATCGGTGCTTTCATTGCCTGGGGTTTTATTACTGCTTTATTTATTCCTACGGGTTGGATGCCTAACGAACACTTCGCCAAAATTGTTGGCCCCATGATTACCTATTTATTGCCCGTGATGATTGGTTCTACCGGTGGTCATCTGGTCGGCGGTAAACGCGGTGCGGTCATGGGGGGAATAGGGACGATTGGTGTGATCGTCGGTGCGGATATTCCGATGTTTCTCGGTTCGATGATCATGGGGCCGTTAGGTGGTCTGGTCATAAAATATGTCGATAAAGCACTGGAAAAACGCATACCTGCTGGTTTTGAGATGGTTATCAATAACTTCTCATTAGGTATTGCCGGGATGATCCTCTGCCTGTTGGGCTTTGAAGTCATCGGTCCGGCAGTGTTAATTGCCAATACTTTCGTCAAAGAGTGTATTGAGGCGCTGGTACATGCGGGTTATCTACCTCTGCTGTCAGTCATCAATGAACCGGCAAAAGTGCTTTTCCTTAATAATGCGATCGATCAGGGCGTCTATTACCCGTTGGGAATGCAGCAGGCATCGGTTAACGGTAAATCTATCTTCTTTATGGTGGCGTCCAATCCTGGGCCGGGTTTAGGCTTGCTGCTGGCATTCACTCTGTTTGGTAAAGGGATGAGCAAACGCTCTGCGCCTGGTGCGATGATTATTCACTTCCTCGGTGGCATCCACGAGCTGTATTTTCCGTATGTATTGATGAAGCCGTTGACCATTATCGCCATGATTGCAGGCGGTATGTCTGGCACCTGGATGTTCAATTTGCTGGATGGCGGCCTGGTGGCAGGTCCTAGCCCGGGTTCTATTTTTGCTTATCTGGCACTGACGCCGAAAGGCTCGTTCCTGGCGACAATTGCCGGTGTTACGGTCGGTACTCTGGTGTCCTTTGTCATCACATCCCTGATACTGAAGATGGAAAAAACGGTGGAAACGGAGAGCGAAGATGAGTTCACCGAGTCAGCCAATGCGGTAAAAGCTATGAAGCAGGAAGGTGCATTTTCATTAAGTCGTGTGAAACGTATTGCCTTTGTTTGTGATGCGGGAATGGGCTCCAGCGCAATGGGGGCAACCACCTTCCGCAAACGTCTGGAAAAAGCCGGACTGACCATTGAAGTAAAACATTACGCCATAGAAAACGTGCCTTCGGATGCTGATATCGTCGTCACTCACGCCAGTCTGGAAGGACGAGTGAAACGTGTGACGGATAAACCGCTGATATTGATTAATAACTACATTGGCGATCCAAAACTCGACACTTTATTTAATCAATTAACCGCCGAACATAAAAACTGATTGCAGAGGTAAAAATGAAAACCAAAGTTGCTGCTATTTATGGCAGGCGGGATATCCGTCTGCGTGAATTTGAGTTACCCGAAATTACTGATAATGAACTGCTGGTCAGTGTAATTTCTGATAGTGTTTGTTTATCCACCTGGAAAGCAGCGTTGCTTGGTAGCGAACATAAACGGGTGCCGGACGATTTAGAAAATCACCCGGCGATCACCGGGCATGAATGTGCCGGAGTCATTGTTGAAGTGGGTAAAAATCTTACCGACAAATATAAAAAAGGTCAGCGATTTGTTTTACAGCCTGCGATGGGGTTACCCAGCGGATATTCTGCGGGATACAGCTACGAATATTTTGGTGGTAATGCCACCTATATGATTATTCCTGAAATCGCGATTAATTTAGGCTGCGTATTACCGTATCACGGCTCTTATTTTGCTGCGGCGTCGCTGGCGGAGCCGATGTGCTGCATTATTGGCGCTTATCATGCTAATTATCACACTACGCAATATGTTTATGAGCATCGAATGGGCGTCAAATCTGGCGGCAATATTGCGCTACTGGCGTGTGCTGGCCCGATGGGAATTGGCGCTATCGATTACGCCATTAACGGCGGCATTCAACCATCACGGGTGGTAGTGGTCGACATCGATGAAAAACGGCTGGCACAAGTACAGAAGCTGCTGCCGGTGGAGATGGCGGCCAGCAAAGGGATTGAGCTGGTATACGTGAATACCAAAGGGATGAGCGATCCGGTACAGATGCTGCGGTCGCTGACAGGAGATGTCGGGTTCGATGATGTTTTTGTCTATGCGGCGGTGCCTTCGGTCGTTGAGATGGCTGATGAATTGCTGGCGGAAGATGGTTGTCTGAACTTCTTTGCCGGGCCAACGGATAAAAACTTCAAAGTGCCGTTTAACTTTTACAACGTGCATTACAACAGCACTCACGTCGTTGGGACGTCCGGTGGTTCTACGGATGATATGAAAGAGGCGATTGCCCTTAGCGCCACGGGGCAGTTGCAGCCGTCGTTTATGGTGACCCATATTGGTGGCCTGGATGCGGTGCCAGAAACCGTACTCAATTTGCCGGATATTCCCGGCGGTAAAAAACTCATTTATAACGGCGTCACCATGCCGCTGACCGCCATTGCCGATTTTGCCGAAAAAGGGAAAACAGATCCGCTGTTTAAAGAGTTGGCGCGACGGGTTGAGGAAACGCACGGCATCTGGAATGAACAGGCCGAGAAATATCTGCTGGCACAATTTGGCGTTGATATCGGGGAGGCTGCGCAATGATGTCCCTTGCGTGGCCATTATTTCGCGTTACGGAACAGGCCGCGTTGGCTGCCTGGCCGCAAACCGGATGTGGCGACAAAAATAAAATTGATGGCCTGGCGGTTACCGCGATGCGTCAGGCATTAAACGACGTCGCTTTTCGTGGGAGAGTGGTTATCGGTGAGGGGGAAATTGACCATGCGCCGATGCTGTGGATTGGCGAAGAGGTTGGCAAAGGTGATGGGCCAGAAGTCGATATCGCGGTTGATCCGATTGAAGGCACCCGGATGGTGGCGATGGGGCAGAGTAATGCCCTGGCAGTAATGGCCTTCGCCCCACGAGATAGCCTGTTACACGCGCCCGATATGTATATGAAAAAACTGGTCGTTAACCGACTGGCTGCAGGAGTGATTAATCTGTCTTTGCCCCTGACGGATAACTTGCGCAATGTGGCAAAAGCATTGGGCAAACCATTGGATCGATTACGCATGGTTACGCTGGATAAACCCCGTCTTCATGCCGCGATTGAAGAAGCGACGCAACTGGGCGTGAAAGTATTCGCCCTGCCGGATGGCGATGTTGCTGCCAGTGTGCTGACTTGCTGGCAGGATAATCCTTACGACGTGATGTACACCATCGGTGGTGCGCCAGAAGGCGTTATTTCTGCCTGTGCAGTCAAAGCGTTAGGCGGAGATATGCAGGCAGAGCTTATTGATTTTTGTCAGGCCAAAGGTGATTACACGGAAAATCGGCAGATTGCACAACAGGAGCGCCAGCGTTGCAAGGAAATGGGGGTTGAGGTCAACCGTGTGTACTCGCTCGACGAACTGGTGAGAGATAAAAATATCCTCTTTAGCGCCACGGGTGTGACGGGCGGAGAGCTGGTGAACGGTATACAACAGACGGCGAATGGGGTGCGGACGCAGACATTACTGATCGGTGGCGCAGACCAAACGTGTAATATAATAGACTCCCTGCATTGATGGTGATCTATCGGAAGACGAATGGCGACGCTGACAGAAGATGATGTGCTTGAGCAACTGGATGCACAGGACAATTTATTGTCATTTATGAAAACTGCGCATGCCATTTTGCTCCAGGGGATACGCCAGTTTCTGCCGTCGCTGTTTGTCGATAACGATGAAGAGATCGTGGAATATGCAGTGAAGCCGTTGCTCGCCCAAAGCGGCCCGCTTGACGATATTGATGTTGCGCTGCGTTTGATTTATGCGCTGGGGAAAATGGATAAATGGCTGTACGCCGATATTACGCACTTTTCTCAATTCTGGCATTACCTGAACGAGCAGAATGGAACGCCCGGATTTGTCGATGACATTACCTGGGATTTTATCAGCAACGTTAATAGCATAACCCGTAATACTTCCCTCTATGATGCGTTGAAAGCGATGAAGTTCGCTGATTTCGCGGTCTGGTCAGAGGCGCGTTTTAGCGGAATGGTCAAAACGGCGCTGACGCTGGCAGTAACGACAACTTTAAAGGAATTAACGCCGTGAAAATCGAACTGACGGTGAATGGACTAAAGGTACAGGCGCAGTACTCTGATGATGAAATTGAAAATGTACATAAACCGCTACTGCGTATGCTGGCGGCTTTACAGGCGGTAAACCCGCAGCGGCGTACGGTGGTATTTCTGAGTGCTCCACCAGGGACGGGTAAATCTACCTTAACTACCTTCTGGGAATATCTCGCACAACAAGATCCCGAATTACCCGCTATTCAGACGCTCCCGATGGATGGTTTTCACCATTACAACATCTGGCTGGATGAGCATCAGCTTCGCCCTTATAAAGGCGCGCCGCAAACGTTTGACGTGGCGAAACTGGCGGAAAATCTGCGTCAGGCCGTGCAAGGCGACTGTACGTGGCCGCAGTATGATCGACAAAAACATGATCCGGTAGAAGATGCGTTGCACGTTACCGCGCCGCTGGTCATCGTCGAAGGAAACTGGCTATTGCTGGATGACGAGCAGTGGCGCACGTTAGCGCAATTTTGTGATTTCTCGATATTTATCAACGCGCCCGCATCTGTGTTACGGGAACGACTGGTGGGGCGCAAGTTGGCGGGGGGATTATCGCAGGCAGATGCTGAAGCTTTTTATGAACGTACCGACGGGCCGAATGTTCGTCGGGTGCTGGAACAGAGTCGACCTGCAAATTTGACCTTAATGATGACGCCTAACGGTGAATACTGTCTGGTAGATTGACCTCCCTCACTACACCACCTTCCAGTCGCATGACGCGAGAAAAATGACGCCGGGTAAATGCGGCGTCATGACTGATTGCCACCACACTCGTGCCACGAAGGTGGCACTTTTCCAGCCAGCTTTCAAATACTGCCAGCCATTGGGCATCAAAATCCCGGCTCGGTTCGTCAAGTAATAACAGCGGCGGGGCGAGAGCTTCCAGGCAGGCGACGGCCACCATCCGTCGCTGGGCGCTATGCAGATCTAACGGATGAGCGCTGGCAACATCTGTTAACTGACAGCATTGCAGGACAGCGTCGGTGCGTTGAGCAATTTCATCAGTTGGGCATTTTTGCAGTTTCAAACCAAATGCGATCTCTTCCGCGACGGTACTGTGAAATAACTGGTTTTCCGCTTCCTGAAACAGCACACCAATGTTTGTCGCGCGTTGGCGGTTCTTGAGTGTATGTAGCGCCAGATGTTGCAACATTACCGTGCCGGACGAAGGGGGTAGAAGACCCGCCATGATACGCAACAGGGTCGATTTTCCCGCGCCATTGTCGCCGGTCAGCGCCAGCCATTCACCTTTTTTGAGTTGTAGAGAAATGTTGCAAAGACAATACGTTGCTGCGTCAGGCCAGCGATAAGTTACCTGATTTAACGTTAACATAATGGCTGGAGTGCTCCGTTTTGCAGTTGCCACGCTTGCTGGCAGTAGTTCAGGAAAGGTGTTTGATGGCGTTCAAAAAGAATAATCAGCGAATCACGTTTCAACGCCCAGTGTTGTAAGCGCTGCAACAGCATTTCGCTGGCCTGCGACGTCAGTCGGCTAAAGGCTTCGTCGAGAATTAAAATCTTAGGTTGCATCGCGATAGCACAAGCGATGACCACGCGTTGGGTTTCCCCGCCGGAGAGTGTTGCCGGATGGCGATGACGCAATGGCTGGCACCCGGTCAGAGTCAGAGCGGCGTCAATACGCGCCATAATCTCTGCTTCAGCAAGACACAGATTTTCTGGCCCAAACGCGACTTCTTCTTCCACGTTGAAGGTACAGCCAGAAAGCTGCAAGTAGGGGGATTGCTGGACGAGTTGAATGGTCGCAGATTGTTCGTTGAGTGAGCGTTGCCCAATGGGCGTATCGAGGAGCATTCCCGTACCTGCTATGTCACCCGGCAAGAAGTCGGGATACCAACCCGCCATCAGTTGCGCCAGCGTGCTTTTGCCACTGCCGTTGTCCCCAAAGATGGCGATCATCCCCGGTTCGTCATAGTAAAAGTCATAACAGAACGGAGGAATTGTTGAGTGTGTCGGGCAATAGCGAAACTGTTCTAACGTAACCATATCCACGCTCCGAATTCTGCCAGCATCAGCAAGATCATGGTGTAACGCGCCACTTTTTCCAGGTTACTGTCAGGTGGTGCCCACAGCGTAGTGCGCCGGTTGTGGAGTCGAAATGCCCGCATATCCAGCGCCGCGCCGCGGATCGCCAGATCGTTAAGCGCATTATGAGTTAGCGGAATAATTAACGCGGGCATCGCACGTAAACGTTGATACCAGCCTTCATCCAGCGGCACGCCGCGAGCGCGTTGTGCTTCATAAATAATCGCTAATTGTCGTTTTAACTGCTCAACGACCAATAACGGCCCGGCAAACAGATAAGCGACGCCCGGCGGCAGGCGAGAAGCAAACAAAGCGCGGATAAAACCTTGCACGGGGACGAATTGCATCCACAACTGTGAAGTTGAGACAATAGCCAGAATACGCAACCAGAGCGTAATGGCATGTGCCCACCGTTCTGGAGAGCGTGGCGCGTCACTTATCCATTCTGTCAGCCAGCCACCGTGCACCAGCCACAGACCGACGCCCAGCGAAAACATCAGCCAGGTGACATATTTTGCCCGCCGCCGCGTGGCCTTTAGCGCGATAAGGCAGAAAAAGGTCGCCGCGCTATAGATCGGCAAAATGCTCTGCGCGGGCAGGATAAGCGTGGTGCAGGCAGCCAGCGCCCACAACGTTAATGAGGTAAACGGATGCATTTAGCGCACGGCGGCCATCATTGGAAAATGGCGTGTGGTGCGAATCGGTAGTTGTCGCAGTAAAAGCCAGACAATCACCGCCGTGAGAATTTTATCGACCAGGTTAGCGCCTATCACCGTAATCGCCACTGATTCCACCAGGTTTTGCCCCATTGAATGTATCCAGGCGACGAACAAATCCGCTCCGCTACCGGTTACTCCGCCAAACAAGGCTGTACGCAGCGGCACGGCAACAATTGTCACCGCAAGAGTAATAATCACTCCGCTGACAATGACTTTCGGCAGAGTACGGAACCAACCCGCTCGCGCCAGCCAACCCGCGACCAGACCGATGACCATCGCCACGGGGGCAAAAGCGGCGGCGATCGGGTCAGTCAGTAACCCCCAGAGTAAATTGGTCAGTAAGCCGGTCAGCATACCGATCACTGGACCAAGCAGTACCGCGCTAATAAGCGTGCCGATGGAGTCGAGAAAAATAGGCAATTTGACTATGCTGGCCAGTTGACCGCCGATCATATTGATGGCGATAGAGATAACGATCAGCACCAAAGCCTGACTGGAAAAGTGGCGACGCGCCATAAGAAAACCTCTCTAAAGGGTGTTATTTAACAGGGGAAATATGCAACTCGTCGTAACCAGAAAGCGCGCAAGGCTGGCGACTGAATGCCAGTTCTTCCAGGCTACCGATCACCAGTTCAAGGGTGGTGCGCACGGTACAGCCAGGCATCATATGACCGCCGAGCATTGCGCCGTGTGGGTCTGAAATGCAGAGATGAAGATGTTCACCTGTCTGTTCCAGTGTGCCGTTCAGTGCGATTACTTCAAACTTACCGCTAAGATGGGTGGTGTTTTCTTGCCCGGCATAGCGTAAGGCGACGTCAGTCAGACTGCCGGTACAACCCGCAATCCACGCGGCGTGGAGTTGTTGCTGTCGCGCGAAGGCGCGTAATTGAGAGAAAACTTCCTGATCGGGAAGCAGGCGCAGCGCGTAAAAGCGCGCAGTTGAAGAATAAAGGTGGGGCAATGTCATCATTGAAGTACTCCGAAACTCGGACGTATTGCGGATGATATCGACGCGACATCAGTCATATTCTGATATAAATCAGGGTTTATGACGGCACAGCGAAAAGATTTTGCTACGCTTATTCGTGATTCTGCAAAGTGGAATAATTCCTGGCATACCATGGCCAAAAACGTGACGTAAGTCAGATAATTGTCTTCTTTGACTGGACAATCATTCCTTTTATTCCGCGTTTCGCTTATCCTAGCTGAAGCGTTTCAGTCGATTAAATGTTCGACAATTAACCAATCAGTCGCAATTTGCGACAGGTAAGGTTTTCCCGAACGATTTGCTGGACTACTCTGTCTGGCAAATTTGCTTTGAGAAAGCCTTGCAGGAGACCTATGACCGTACGCGTAGCGATAAATGGCTTCGGTCGCATCGGGCGTAATGTGGTTCGTGCTGTGTATGAATCCGGACGCCGGGCGGAAATCACCGTGGTGGCAATCAACGAACTGGCGGATGCTGCGGGCATGGCGCATTTGTTGAAATATGACACCAGTCATGGCCGTTTTGCATGGGAAGTGCGTCAGGAACGCGATCAACTTTTTGTTGGTGATGACGCCATCCGCGTATTGCATGAACGTTCACTGCAATCGCTCCCCTGGCGTGAACTTGGCGTCGATGTGGTGCTCGATTGCACCGGCGTGTATGGCACCCGCGAGCATGGCGAAGCGCATATTGCCGCCGGGGCCCAAAAAGTGCTCTTTTCACATCCTGGCAGCAACGATCTCGACGCAACTATTGTTTATGGCGTCAATCAGGATCAACTTCGCGCGGAACACCGCATTGTTTCTAACGCTTCCTGTACCACGAATTGCATAATTCCCGTCATCAAATTGTTAGATGATGCGTACGGCATTGAATCCGGCACTGTGACCACAATTCACTCCGCCATGCACGATCAGCAGGTTATTGATGCGTACCATCCCGACCTGCGCCGCACTCGGGCCGCCAGTCAGTCGATCATCCCGGTCGATACTAAACTGGCCGCCGGTATCACGCGTTTTTTCCCGCAGTTTAACGATCGCTTTGAAGCGATTGCGGTACGTGTGCCAACCATTAATGTGACGGCAATCGACCTGAGCGTGACGGTGAAGAAACCTGTAAAAGCCAATGAAGTCAACCAGTTGTTGCAAAAGGCAGCACAAGGTGCATTTCATGGTATAGTTGACTATACGGAATTGCCGTTGGTCTCTGTAGATTTTAACCACGACCCGCACAGTGCCATTGTCGATGGCACCCAAACCCGGGTCAGTGGCGCACACCTGATCAAAACGTTGGTCTGGTGCGATAACGAATGGGGCTTTGCTAACCGAATGATCGACACGACGTTAGCGATGGCCGCTGTTGCTTTCAGGTAAGGCGCAAGCAGCGTCTGCAAAACTTTTAGAATCAACGAGAGGATTCACCATGTCTGTAATTAAGATGACCGATCTGGATCTTGCTGGGAAACGTGTATTTATCCGTGCGGATCTGAACGTACCAGTAAAAGACGGGAAAGTAACCAGCGACGCACGTATCCGTGCTTCTCTGCCGACCATTGAACTGGCCCTGAAACAAGGCGCGAAAGTGATGGTAACTTCCCACCTGGGTCGTCCTACCGAAGGCGAGTACAACGAAGAATTCTCTCTGCTGCCGGTTGTTAACTACCTGAAAGACAAACTGTCTAACCCGGTTCGTCTGGTTAAAGATTACCTCGACGGCGTTGACGTTGCTGAAGGTGAACTGGTTGTTCTGGAAAACGTTCGCTTCAACAAAGGCGAGAAGAAAGACGACGAAACCCTGTCCAAAAAATATGCTGCACTGTGTGACGTATTCGTAATGGACGCATTCGGTACTGCTCACCGCGCGCAGGCTTCTACTCACGGTATCGGTAAATTTGCTGACGTTGCGTGCGCAGGCCCGCTGCTGGCGGCTGAACTTGACGCGCTGGGTAAAGCACTGAAAGAACCTGCTCGTCCGATGGTGGCTATCGTTGGTGGTTCTAAAGTTTCTACCAAACTGACCGTTCTGGATTCCCTGTCTAAAATCGCTGACCAGTTGATCGTTGGTGGTGGTATCGCAAACACCTTTATCGCGGCACAAGGCCACGATGTAGGTAAATCTCTGTACGAAGCAGACCTGGTTGACGAAGCAAAACGTCTGCTGACCACCTGCAACATCCCGGTTCCGTCTGATGTTCGCGTAGCAACTGAGTTCTCTGAAACTGCTCCGGCTACCCTGAAATCTGTTAACGACGTGAAAGCTGACGAGCAGATCCTGGATATCGGTGATGCTTCCGCACAGGAACTGGCTGAAATCCTGAAGAATGCGAAAACTATTCTGTGGAACGGCCCGGTTGGCGTGTTCGAATTCCCGAACTTCCGCAAAGGTACTGAAATCGTGGCTAACGCTATCGCAGATAGCGAAGCGTTCTCCATCGCTGGCGGCGGCGACACTCTGGCAGCAATCGACCTGTTCGGCATTGCTGACAAAATCTCCTACATCTCCACTGGTGGCGGCGCATTCCTTGAATTCGTAGAAGGTAAAGTACTGCCTGCAGTAGCGATGCTCGAAGAGCGCGCTAAGAAGTAAAAAATCACAGGGCAGGGAAACCTGCCCTTGTTTCAGCGCGCTCATGTAGCACGCACTTTTTCTCAAGCCCGACGATACAGGACAAAGAAACATGTCTAAGATTTTTGATTTCGTAAAACCTGGCGTAATCACTGGTGATGACGTACAGAAAGTTTTCCAGGTAGCAAAAGAAAATAACTTCGCACTGCCAGCAGTAAACTGCGTCGGTACTGACTCCATCAACGCCGTACTGGAAACCGCTGCTAAAGTTAAAGCGCCGGTTATCGTTCAGTTCTCCAACGGCGGTGCTTCCTTTATCGCTGGTAAAGGCGTGAAATCTGATGTTCCGCAGGGGGCTGCAATCCTGGGCGCTATCTCTGGTGCGCATCACGTACACCAGATGGCTGAACACTACGGTGTTCCTGTAATCCTGCACACTGACCACTGCGCGAAGAAACTGCTGCCGTGGATCGACGGTCTGCTGGACGCAGGTGAAAAACACTTCACAGCTACCGGTAAGCCGCTGTTCTCTTCTCACATGATCGACCTGTCTGAAGAATCTCTGCAAGAGAACATCGAAATCTGCTCTAAATACCTGGAGCGCATGTCCAAAATCGGTATGACTCTGGAAATCGAACTGGGTTGCACTGGTGGTGAAGAAGACGGTGTGGACAACAGCCACATGGACGCTTCTGCACTGTACACCCAGCCGGAAGACGTTGATTACGCATACACCGAGCTGAGCAAAATCAGCCCGCGTTTCACCATCGCGGCTTCCTTCGGTAACGTACACGGCGTTTACAAGCCGGGTAACGTGGTTCTGACCCCGACTATCCTGCGTGATTCTCAGGAATATGTTTCTAAGAAACACAACCTGCCGCACAACAGCCTGAACTTCGTATTCCACGGCGGTTCCGGTTCTACTGCTCAGGAAATCAAAGACTCCGTAAGCTACGGCGTAGTGAAAATGAACATCGATACCGATACCCAATGGGCAACCTGGGAAGGTGTTCTGAACTACTACAAAGAAAACGAAGCTTACCTGCAGGGTCAATTGGGCAACCCGAAAGGCGAAGATCAGCCGAACAAGAAATACTACGATCCGCGCGTATGGCTGCGTGCTGGTCAGACTTCGATGATCGCTCGTCTGGAAAAAGCATTCCAGGAACTGAACGCAATCGACGTTCTGTAAGATATTCCTTTCTGCTTATCTCAAGGCCCGCTCTGCGGGTCTTTTTTTCGCCAAAAGCAAAATTGCCTGATGCGCTACGCTTATCAGGCCTACACGTATCCTGCAATATATTGAATTTGCAGGTTTTTGTTGGCCGGGTAAGGCGTTCACGCCGCATCCGGCATGACAAAGCGCACATTGTCATATGTCTGAGCCCCGCTCTGCGGGTCTTTTTTTCGCCAAAAGCAAAATTGCCTGATGCGCTACGCTTATCAGGCCTACACGTATCCTGCAATATATTGAATTTGCAGGTTTTTGTTGGCCGGGTAAGGCGTTCACGCCGCATCCGGCATGACAAAGCGCACATTGTCATATGTCTGAGCCCCACTCTGCGGGGCTTTTTTTCGCCAAAAGCAAGGTGATGTACTTAAGAAATTTGTGATCTATTTGGCAAAATTATACTTTATTGTTTACCCTTGTCAGACTGCCCGTCATAAGGCGGCGGAGTGTATTTCTCCATTTTGAGTCAGTTGAAAAGGAATATTGAATGGAAGATTTGAATGTTGTCGATAGCATACACGGTGCAGGTTCCTGGTTGGTGAATAATCAGGCGCTGTTGCTGAGTTATGCTGTAAACATCGTGGCGGCTCTCGCGATTATCATCATTGGTTTGATTGTCGCGCGGATGATTTCCAATGCGGTGAATCGCCTGATGATCTCCCGTAAAATTGATGCCACCGTTGCTGATTTTCTTTCTGCATTAGTCCGTTACGCAGTTATTGCCTTTACGCTAATTGCTGCACTGGGTCGCGTGGGCGTACAAACCGCATCGGTTATCGCCGTACTGGGTGCCGCAGGTTTAGCTGTAGGTTTGGCGTTGCAGGGTTCGCTGTCTAACCTGGCCGCTGGCGTGTTGCTGGTAATGTTCCGCCCGTTCCGTGCCGGTGAATATGTTGACCTCGGCGGTGTTGCCGGTACTGTGCAGAGCGTGCAGATTTTCTCTACGACTATGCGCACCGCAGACGGTAAAATTATCGTTATTCCGAACGGTAAAATTATTGCCGGTAATATTATTAACTTCTCTCGCGAGCCGGCGCGCCGTAACGAATTTATCATTGGCGTGGCGTATGATTCTGATATCGATCAGGTTAAGCAGATCCTGACTGATATTATTCAGTCCGAAGATCGTATTTTAAAAGATCGTGAAATTACCGTGCGCCTGCATGAACTTGGCGCATCCTCGGTTAATTTTATCGTTCGTGCCTGGAGCAACAGCGGTGATCTGCAAAACGTGTACTGGGACGTGCTGGAACGTATTAAACGCGAGTTTGATGCTGCTGGTATCAGCTTCCCATATCCGCAAATGGATGTGAACTTCAAGCGGGTGAAAGAGAATAAAGAGAGCGATGCGGTAACGCGTTAATCATGTAAAGCGCCCATAAGATTCATGGGCGCACTAACAATTCAATGGATTGTTCTATCAAGAAGATTGGCAACTTTTTGCATCACTTCCCTGGCATTGTCTATACCTTCAGCTTTCTGCTTTGCTACCCACTGAGCTTGTTCTTGCTGATAACCAATCGCTTTCCGCCAGGCCTCCAGTTCTGCTTTTGTCAGATAGCGAACATGTGTGCCTTCCTGTTCAAGCGTTTTTACCATGTTGATCAGATTGTTATCTAATGCCTGGCCCAGCGCCTTCTGGGTTGTAATAGCAGCTCGCTGAATCGCCTCGCGATCTTGAGTACTGAGGCTTTCCCAGGTGTGTTTATTCATCGTCAAAAGATAAACATGGCCGAGCCAGAGCGAAGGAGAGAGCAACACATTCGGCGCAGCACGTTCAGCATGGATGTCATACCCGCTATCGAGATTGACCATTAAGCCATCGAGTTTCCCGTCGCGGAGTGCTGTCGTAATTTGCTCATTCCACGGTAAGGTTACGGTTTTTGCTCCTGTATTAACTAAATAAGCCCGATGCCAGAAACTGGCTGTTCGCCAGGAAGTTCCCTGAAGAGCGGTTAATTTCATAATGGGTTTGGTAGAAAAAAAGCCTACCGGATAGCCAAGGAAAAATTGTAAGTTCACGACATTGTTACGCTCAATTTCAGCGTTAAGTTCGGGAATTTCTGCATATACGCGACGAAAGAATTCTACCTGACTGGCTCCATGCTCCGGGCCAATAGCAAAGCTCTTGAATATTTGATGAAGCGGTAATTGTTTCGCTGTGTATTCTGGCACCACTATACCCATATCAGCTTTGCTGCCATCACTTATCGTCGCCAGTGCGTCATAGCTGATGGCGATTTCACCGTTCCAGTGAGGTTCAATTTTCAAACGTCCTTGTGACTCTTTTCCAATTTCTGCAAATAATACCTCTTTAATGAGTTGTGTACGCATTCCACCATAAGGTTCATGATCGGTATAGCGAAGTATTTTTTCAGCAGCAATGTTGGGGAAAGATACCAGAAGTAACCCTGATATCAGAGAAAATAAAAAGTGTTTGAATGTCATATCAGTTCCTTCTGTAATTTTGTTGGTCGTCGTTAATATTAAAAGCAGTGAACTTTAACAACTAAAATCAAACTTCATATTTTTAAAGTCCAGCCAGGCATTACCTGTGCCAAAATTATACCCGTCGAAATACTCTTCAAACTCAATATAATAAGGCGACATTCCGTCTGGTATAGGCTGCACGAGCGCCATCGAACCACCGAGATGATCGGGCAGATGTGCGCTATGCCACTGGAGAGGTTCACATTTGCTCTTTCCCTCTGCATCTTTAGAAAAATAATGAATGGACTGATATTCCGTATCATTTCTTTCTGAGGGGCTAATTCCCGCATTAGGATCAAAAGCGCGCGGCTCGCATGAAATCGCCAGATTGAACGCCAGCGACTGCTCAGGAATAGTGCCCAATTTACGGTAAATAAAATTGCTTTCAAGCGTATCTTTTGGTCTGACGTTAGCCTGAAAATAACTAAATGCACTGCCAATAGCCATCCATTCTGGCGTATCTTGCTGGTCGCGATAGTGGTCAGGTATAAGTTCAGGTGGCTCGCAAAATGGGCCGTTGAACTCGTACTGGGTTAGTAAAATTACCGCATAAGAACAACCTAATATATCTGCCATCCGAAATAGCCGTGGATGTCGTTGCTTTTCTGCCAGCCAAAAAACATAAAGATTTGGATCTTCTGGGGGCGTGCAGGATTCAAAATTTTCAAACACATCCAATATTTCTTCTGTACACGGAGTTCCGCCATCGTTGTGTTCTGGCGCAACTGCAAAGAAAGATAACGCGACAACCTCTGGTCCATAAATCCGATAGTCCTCTGGCAATAGTAGGGTAAATCCATGATTCAATGGGAAACCATTATTTGGATCCAGCGGCCACTGTTCGGGTGTTATGCCTGGTGGTAGTCCAAAGCACCAACCTTGTTGTCGCGGCATATTTTCGCGGATAGGGTAGGGGAGCAGAGTGAGATCATATGATTGCATTGTGTTAGTCCTTTACAACGCGAGCAGGGAAGCGAGCCATAACGTCGTTTACGCCATGGGGAATGTTGAGATTGTTATTCTAAAATCAGTCACCGAGTAGAATTATTTAAATTAATATTAAAATTATTTATATGCTATTAGAATTATCAATTTTATCTAATAACAATCCCGCGCTATAGTCTCTGCATCAGGTAATTAACTCGGAATTTTTAACGTGTTTTCTTATTATTTTCAAGGTCTTGCGCTTGGTGCGGCTATGATCCTGCCGCTCGGTCCGCAAAATGCTTTTGTGATGAATCAGGGCATTCGCCGTCAGTACCACATAATGATTGCTTTACTTTGTGCAATCAGCGATTTAGTCCTGATTTGCGCCGGGATTTTTGGTGGTAGCGCGTTACTGATGCAGTCTCCGTGGTTATTGGCATTAGTGACCTGGGGTGGTGTTGCCTTTTTGTTGTGGTATGGCTTTGGCGCTTTTAAAACTGCGATGGGCAGTAATATTGAACTGGCGAGTGCCGAAGTGATGAAACAGGGGCGATGGAAAATTATCGCCACCATGCTGGCGGTGACCTGGCTGAATCCACATGTCTATCTGGATACCTTTGTGGTACTGGGCAGCCTGGGCGGTCAACTTGATCCTGACCCAAAACGTTGGTTTGCATTCGGGACGATTAGCGCCTCTTTCCTGTGGTTTTTTGGCCTGGCGTTATTAGCCGCCTGGCTGGCACCGCGTTTGCGTACCGCCAAAGCGCAGCGCATTATCAATTTCGTGGTGGGCTGCGTGATGTGGTTTATCGCTCTACAACTGGCGAAAGAGGGGATTGCCCATGCACAAGCCTTGTTCAGTTAGGTGCTATCTGATGGAAAATTAAAACAGAGACGCTAAGCTTGCCTCCAGAGGTCCTGAATTTTGGGCAAGTCAATTAACACGGAGAGACTAACGTGAAGTTCAAAGTTATCGCCCTGGCGGCATTGATGGGTTTCAGCGGAATGGCAGTACAGGCCAATGAACTACCGGATGGTCCGCATATTGTCACTTCAGGAACAGCAAGCGTGGATGCGGTGCCAGACATTGCCACCCTTGCGATTGAAGTCAACGTGGCAGCGAAGGATGCCGCGACCGCCAAGAAGCAGGCGGATGAGCGTGTGGCGCAATATATCTCTTTCCTTGAACTCAATCAGATCGCGAAAAAAGATATCAGCTCTGCAAATTTACGCACCCAGCCTGATTACGATTACCAGGATGGTAAAAGTATTCTGAAAGGCTACCGGGCGGTGAGAACGGTGGAAGTAACGCTTCGTCAGTTAGACAAACTGAATTCTTTGCTGGATGGCGCGCTGAAGGCCGGGCTTAACGAAATTCGTTCTGTTTCCTTGGGTGTGGCGCAACCTGATGCCTATAAAGATAAAGCGCGTAAGGCGGCGATTGATAATGCGATTCATCAGGCACAGGAGCTGGCGAACGGCTTTAATCGCAAGCTGGGTCCGGTATATAGCGTGCGCTACCATGTTTCCAACTATCAGCCCAGCCCGATGGTTCGAATGATGAAAGCTGATGCCGCGCCGGTTTCCACTCAGGAAACTTACGAGCAGGCTGCTATTCAGTTTGATGATCAGGTTGATGTGGTCTTCCAGTTAGAACCTGTTGATCAGCAACCTGCAAAAACACCTACCGCACAATAATACTTTTAGCCCGACGCCTTTGTCGGGCTAATGTCTTCACCTGATATCGCCTCCTTTTTCTGTAATTTTCTGTAAAACCATGATGCAATCACCTATCTTTGCACGCGATTTCATCAAAGATTGAATAACTGAAACGGTTAAGCGGACAGTGATGTTTGGGGAGAGGGTATGGATATTTTTATTTCAAAAAAGATGCGCAATTTTATTTTATTAGCGCAAACTAATAATATTGCCCGGGCAGCAGAAAAAATATATATGACGGCGTCGCCGTTCGGCAAAAGTATTGCCGCGCTGGAGGAGCAAATTGGTTATACATTGTTTACCCGTAAAGATAACAATATTAGTCTTAATAAAGCTGGACAGGAACTTTATCAAAAACTTTTTCCGGTTTACCAACGAATTTCTGCTATTGATAATGAAATTCATAATTCCGGGCGTCGTTCTCGTGAAATTGTAATTGGTATAGATAATACCTATCCGACGATTATTTTTGATCAGCTAATCAGCCTTGGTGATAAATATGAAGGGGTGACAGCCCAGCCGGTTGAGTTTAGCGAAAATGGGGTTATTGATAATCTCTTCCACCACCAGTTTGATTTTATTATCTCTCCGCAGCATGTCTCCGGGCGTGTAAAGGGGTTGGAGAGCCTGACTATCAGCGAACTTTCGCCGCTGCGACTGGGGTTTCTCGTTTCTCGCCGTTTTGAAGAACGCCAGGAGCAGGAGTTATTACAGGAGCTGCCATGGTTACAGATGCGCTTTCAGAACCGCGCTAACTATGAAGCGATGATTGATGCGAACATGCGTCCTTGTGGGATTAATCCAACAATCATTTATCGTCCCTACAGTTTTATGGCCAAAATAAGCGCCGTTGAGCGCGGACATTTCCTGACAGTCATTCCACATTTTGCCTGGCGGTTGGTGAACCCGGCAACGCTGAAATATTTTGATGCGCCGCATACGCCAATGTATATGCAGGAATACCTCTATTCACTGAAAAACCATCGCTATACCGCCACGATGCTACAGCAAATTTCTGAAGATCGTGACGGTACGAGCAATTAACTCAGCATCGAGCCAGTTTCGATCAAGTTACGATGCAGATCGAAAACGTGGCTAAGATCGTGGTGAATATGCCCACCAGGTGCATTTTCCAGATAGTGATGCAGATAGTCACGGTACATGGGATGGGCACAGTTATCGATGATAGCGCGTGCGCGCTGAAGTGGGGAGAGGCCGCGCAGGTCGGCAATCCCTTGTTCAGTGATGATCACTTTCACGCTGTGTTCGCTGTGATCGACATGGCTACACATTGGCACGATAGTTGATATCTTGCCTTCTTTGGCGATCGACGGTGCCATAAAGATCGACAGGTAAGCATTGCGTTCAAAATCGCCGCTGCCGCCGATACCGTTCATCAAATTAACTCCGGCAACATGCGTTGAGTTGGCATGTCCGTAAATATCAAACTCCAGACCCACGTTCAGAGCGATAACACCAAGGCGGCGGATAATTTCCGGGTTATTGGAAATCTCCTGCGGACGTAACACAATGCGGCTGGAGAAGTAGTCCATATTGTCGTAAATCTTACGCAGTGAATCGGCAGAGATTGTCAGACTGGAGGCGCTGGCACCGGTGATTTTGCCGGTTTCCAGAAGATGAACCACCGATTCCTGTAGCACTTCCGAATACATCATAAACGGTGGAATATCCGGGTTATCTCCGAGACGTGCCATTACCGCATTATTGATGTTGCCAACCCCACTTTGCAATGGCAAAAACTCCGGTGGAATACGCCCCAGTGCCATTTCACGTAACAGAAAGGTGACTACATTGTCAGCGATTTGCTGGCACATGGGATTTTGCTTATCCAGGATATTACCTGCATCAGGTAAGTTGGTTTCCACGACCGCAACAATCTTTTTCGGATCAATGTGCACATAACGAGTACCGACGCGATCCATTGCATGGAAGATCGAAACGCTATTGCGCCGCGGTGGTGCTCCTGGAATCACAATATCTGCCAGTTCCGCAACGCGCGGATCGTGATAGTGATTGAGTTCAATGATCACTTTCTTTGCCTGCAGTAACCAGGTCGGCGCGTTACCGATCCCACTGGTCAACCAGACACGTCCATCCGGTGCGATCTCTGAAGCTTCAATTACCGCAACATCAATGTCACCGAAGAAGCCGTAGTTGACCATTTGCGCTACTTCGCTCAAATGTAGATCAACAAAACTGACCGCACCCTGATTGATCTTTTTGCGTAATCCAGATGATGTTTGATACGGAGCGCGCCACGAAACAGCGTCAGCTTCAGAGAGTACATCATCGGCGGCGGCGCTAATTGACGCTCCGGTTAGCAGGCGAATTTGGTACGGTTTTTTCGCCTCATGCTGTTCATTGGCACGACGGGCAATAGCAGCAGGCAGGGCTTTAGGTGAACCCGCAGGGGTAAAGCCGCTGAATGCCACCATATCGTTGTGCCGGATAATTTCCGCCGCTTCATCGGCGGTCATCCTTGCCCAGGTCATACTCATCCTTTACTCCTTTGTTCGCAGATCATTAATGACCGACGAAATTAGGTTTACGTTTTTCCAGGAAGGCGCTCATACCTTCCTGATAATCCTCGCTGTCATAAACCTCCCGGCGCATCCCCTGAATACGTTCAAACTCATCTGAATTCATGGTGTGTGCTTCGCCCAACACGCGCAGTTCTTCCTTGATTACCGCAATCGCCAGCGGTGCTTTTTCGGAAATGTGGTGAGCCATTTGTAAGGTGAAATCTTCCAGCTCGTTGATGTCAACAACGTGGTTGAGAATGCCAACAGCCAGCGCGCGTTGGGCTGTGATTGGCGAAGCGGTAAAAATCAGCTCTTTGACAATGTGGAAACCCGCGTCACGGGTCAGGTTGTGAATGCCGACCAGGTTATATGGGACGCCGAGGTTAACTGGCGTCATTGAGAAGGTGGAGGTGCTGGCGGCGATGATCAGATCGGAACTCATGATCATTTCAAATGCGCCTCCCCAGACGCTCCCTTCAACCATCGAAATTACCGGTTTGGGGCATTTTTGGATCATGCGGGTGATTTGGCGTAGCGGATCATCGTAGGAGAGTGGATCGCGGCCGCCTGATGGCAGTTCATGAATATCGTGACCTGCGGAGAACACTTTGGAACCACTCGGGGCACGCAGAATGATACAACGGACTTCCGGACGGTTGAGATCGCTTAATGCCTGGAGCAGGTCATCAATAAAGACTTTACTTAATGCATTGAGTTTGCGGCCATAGTTAAACTCAATTACCGCAACTTTGTTGATGGTGACAACATTAACATACTGATAAGACATAAAAATTCCTTTAATCAAAATATTGAGTCTGGATAAATTCACTGAGTTGCCGCAGGCCGGTGCGCGGCGAAAGCGTGTTGTTTTTGACTGCTAATAGCGTCTGGCGGTAATAGCGATCGAAATCTTCATTAGCGAACAGGTGGTGCAGCACTTCTTCCTCGGTTTGCTTACGCAGCCATTCCACCGATTGTTGCTGCCGCATCAGGGGCAAACGACCGCTGGCGGTAAGCGCGGTTTTGAAATCGATAATCGCGTGCCAAATCTCATCGATACCGCATTTTTCCAGTGCGCTACAGGTGAGGACTCGTGGTTGCCATTCTTCATATTTGCGACGCAGAATATGTAGGGCGCTTTCGTACATATGGCGGGCAATGGCGACATTCGTGTGGTTATCGCCATCGTCTTTGTTGATGACAACCAGATCTGCCACCTCCATTAGCCCCTTTTTAATGCCCTGGAGATCATCACCACCACCGGCAATTTGTAGTGAGATAAAACAGTCGACCATGCGGGCTACTTCCGTTTCCGACTGTCCGACGCCGACGGTTTCAACGATCACCACGTCATAACCCGCCGCTTCGCATAACAGCATTAACTCCCGTGCTCGTTGGCTGGCACCGCCCAGATGACCAGATGACGGAACCGGGCGAATAAACGCCGCATCGGCACGAGCCAGTTCGGTCATACGTGTCTTGTCACCAAGGATGCTGCCACCGGTTACCGGGCTGCTGGGATCAACGGCAATCACCGCGACCTTCAACCCCTGGCGAATTAGCTGCATGCCGAAGACTTCAAGAAAGGTACTTTTCCCCGCGCCGGGTGTACCGGTAACGCCCAGCCGCAGCGCATTTCCACAGAATGGCATGATGGCATCGAGCAACAGGTTACTTAGCGCCTGATGACGCGGATGGCGGCTTTCTACCAGCGTCATGGCTTGGGCAAGTGTGGCTCGTTCACCCTCACGTAAGCGGCGAATGTTGTCTGCTAGTGTGGTTTCGTTAATCATGATGCTGGCTAATTCGGTTCAGCACATCACGTACACTGTCGAGCATGGGAGTACCCGGGCCATAAATCGCCGCCACGCCACGCTCTTGCAGGAAGGCATAATCTTGCGGTGGAATAACGCCGCCAGCGACTACACAGATATCTTCGCGCCCCCATTTTTTAAGGGCTTCGACCAGTTCCGGGATCAGCGTTTTGTGTCCAGCCGCGAGAGAGGATGCGCCCACCACATGAACGTCGTTTTCTACCGCCAGTCTGGAGATCTCTTCTGGCGTCGAGAACATCGGGCTGAGATCAACGTCAAAACCCAGATCGGAATAGGCGCTGGCAATGACTTTCGCTCCGCGATCGTGCCCATCCTGACCCATTTTTGCGATCAGAATACGTGGGCGACGACCATTGTTGGCGAGGAACAGCTCCGTTTGCGCAACAATGGCATCAAATTCGCAGGCTGATTTTTCCGACTGGTGATAACTTTGCGCAATCACGCCGGTAACACACTGACTCGGCACCAGATAACGGTCAAAAGCGGCCTCCAGTGCATCGGAAATCTCACCCAATGTCGCGCGAACGCGTGCTGCATTAACAGCGGCAGCCAGCAGGTTTTCGTTTTGCAGCGCAGCGTTAGTCAGGGCGTTCAGCGCGGCGGTTACGGCTGCATCATCACGGGTGGCACGAATGCGTTCCAGCGAAGCAATTTGCTCGTTACGAACCATCACATTGTCGATCTCCAGTACATCGGTTTTGTCTTCGTGATCCCGTTTGTACTTGTTCACGCCAACTATCACCCGTTTGCCCTGGTCGATCAGCGATTGTTCACGCGCAGATGCTTCTTCGATCATTCGTTTTGGCAAGCCCGCTTCGATCGCTTTCGCCATGCCACCGGCTTCGTCGATCTGATCAATGATGGCTCTGGCCTGTTTCACGATCTGATCAGTTAGTGACTCAACGTAATAAGAACCGGCTAGCGGATCGACGGTGCGGCAGAGTTCTGACTCTTCCTGAATAATGATCTGAGTGTTGCGGGCAATACGTGCCGAGAAATCGGTCGGCAGACCAAGAGCTTCATCAAAAGCGTTGGTATGCAGCGACTGAGTACCGCCCAGAGTCGCGGCCAGTGCCTCAATGGTGGTGCGGATAACGTTGTTATAGGGATCTTGCTCGGTGAGACTCCAGCCGGAGGTTTGACAATGGGTACGCAGCGCCAGTGATTTCGGATCTTTGGCTCCAAATCCGCTTACCGCTTCGCTCCAGAGATAACGTGCGGCACGCAGCATGGCGATGTTCATAAACAGATCCATGCCAATACCGAAGAAGAACGACAGACGTGGGGCAAAGTCGTCAATTTTCAGACCAGCAGAGAGTGCAGCTTTGATGTATTCAATCCCATCAGCCAGGGTGAATGCCACCTGCTGCACGCAATTTGCACCCGCTTCGCCCATGTGGTAGCCGCTAATACTGATGGTATTAAAGCGCGGCATATTGCCGGAACACCAGGCGATGATATCAGCGATAATGCGCATAGACGGTTTCGGCGGGTAAATATAGGTATTGCGGCAGAGGTACTCTTTCAGGATGTCGTTCTGGATGGTGCCAGTAAGTTTATCGGGGGGAACTCCTTGCTCTTCAGCGGCCACGATATAAAACGCCAGTACTGGCAGGACTGCGCCGTTCATGGTCATTGACACCGACATTTTATCCAGTGGAATTTGGTCGAACAGCACCTTCATATCTTCTACGGTGTCTATAGCAACGCCCGCTTTTCCGACATCGCCAGCAACACGCGGATTGTCGGAGTCGTAACCGCGGTGGGTGGCGAGGTCAAAGGCAACGGAAAGACCTTTTTGCCCGGCCGCGAGGTTACGGCGATAAAAGGCGTTAGACTCTTTGGCCGTTGAGAAACCGGCATATTGGCGGATGGTCCATGGCTGGGCTGTGTACATGGTGGCGCGGGGGCCACGAACGTAGGGCGGCAAGCCAGGAAGGGTGCCTGTCACTTCCAAATTGTTGAGATCGACTTCGGTATACAGCGGCTTGATGGCGATCCCTTCCGCCGTTTGCCGTACCAGTGAGTCGACGGTTTTTTCCCGACGGCTCAACTCCTTGTTGGCAAGCTGTTGCCACTCCTGCACGTTTGACATTATTTGCTCCATAAAGCGCAATAAAAATAGGGGATTTGCGCTTACGGTGAGCTTTTTAAACGGGTTTGTCGCCAGCAAAAAAAATGCATTGAGGCGTCGTTTTTTGCCGTGTGAGATTTGTCTCTTTTGTGACGTTGTTCAAAGAAGGTAAAAAGAAAGAAGGAAAATGCCTGATATGTGCTATCAGGCATTAAGTGATTGATTAATCCTGACGAAGTACTTTGTGACCATAGTCGAGCAAAGCATCAGTGACTTTACGCATCATGCGGCTTTCTGGGGCAAAGCGATGCCAGTAGAGCATTCGCCGTTGAAACAGCCCCGGTGTCAGGTCTATTAACTCGCCGCTAGCCAGTTCTTTCTCAATTTGTAGGTGTGGGATCATACAGCAGGTTGTTCCCTGGCGAGCGAGTTGAACGAAGGCTTCTGACGAGTTAACGATATGGCACGGTACGCTACCTGGCGGCAGATCGAAGTTTTGCTGCAAAAATGCCTGGTGCATATCGTCAAGATGGTCAAACGCCACCACCGGTGCCTTGAGCAGCGCGGAGCGGCTTACTCCGTTGGGGAAGTATTTCTCAGCAAACGGTTTGGAGCTGACGAACAGATAGTCAAGCGCGCCAAGTTTATCGACAAGACAGCTTGGTAGCGCCTGATGTTGAATACTCACCGCGCCGACCACTTCGCCACGACGCAGGCGCTCCTGGGTACGGGTTTCATCTTCCACCTGTAAATTCAGACGGATAGGCGAGTCAGCCAGCACAGGAGCGAGCGCCGGAAGCAGCCAGGTTGCCAGACTGTCGGCGTTGACTGCAAGCGAAAGCAGTAGCGGGGTTGAACCGGTTTGTTCATCGCCCAGCCACTCCTCTTCCAGCAACTCAACCTGGCGAAGCAGTGCCAGCAGTTTTTGCCCTTGCTCAGTAGGCCGCGGCGGGACAGTGCGCACCAGTAACGGCTGCCCGAACATATTTTCTAGCTGCTTAATGCGCTGTGAGACGGCTGATTGCGTAATGCACAATTTCTGTGCCGCACGCTCAAATCCTCGTTCACGTATCACCGCATCCAGTGCCTGTAATGTCCTGTAGTCCGGGCGTTTCATTGCTTTAACCTACTCCTCAGATTTTCTTATGCCGAACTATGACATAATTTTGCTTTGGGTACAGAGCATTTAGCGTATGAAAAAGTAGCTATAATGGAAATTTTGGGTGGCGTTACCGTGTCTTTTTGTCTTTGTGGAGACCCGGGAAAAGTTCTGTAGAGCTTCACTTTTATCGGTGCAGCTTCAGATATGCACGCTGGTTGATAAAAGGGGTCACCCGATGCCTGCTGATATCCAGGCTTGCAGGGACGAAAGAGAATTCCCCCTATTGCCTGTTATTCATGGATGAGTTAGTCGCACGACTTGCTGACGGGGTCTGAACCGCGTTTTTTGTATATAATGCGTGTGAAATTTCATACCACAGGCGAAACGATCATGACGCAGGATGAATTGAAAAAAGCAGTAGGATGGGCGGCACTTCAGTATGTTCAGCCCGGGACCATTGTTGGTGTAGGTACAGGTTCCACCGCCGCACACTTTATTGATGCACTCGGCACGATGAAAGGTCAGATTGAAGGGGCAGTTTCCAGCTCCGATGCATCCACTGAAAAACTGAAAAGCCTTGGCATTCACGTTTTTGACCTCAATGAAGTGGACAGCCTTGGAATTTACGTCGACGGAGCAGATGAAATCAACGGCCATATGCAGATGATCAAAGGTGGCGGCGCGGCGCTGACCCGTGAAAAAATCATCGCTTCAGTCGCGAAGAAGTTTATCTGTATTGCAGATGCTTCCAAGCAGGTCGATATTCTGGGTAAATTCCCACTGCCGGTAGAAGTTATCCCGATGGCGCGTAGTGCAGTAGCTCGTCAGTTGGTGAAATTAGGCGGCCGTCCGGAATACCGTCAGGGCGTGGTGACTGATAACGGCAACGTGATCCTCGACGTTCACGGCATGGAAATTCTTGACCCGGTGGCGATGGAAAACGCAATTAACGCTATCCCTGGCGTGGTTACTGTTGGTCTGTTTGCCAACCGTGGTGCGGATGTCGCGCTGATTGGCACACCTGACGGCGTCAAAACCATTGTGAAATGATCTGACGGGGGAGTTCTCTCCCCCGTTAAAAATTTTTTTCATTGTTAAATTTGGTGACATCTGTCACGTTTTTAACCCTCTGTTACCTAACGCTCTAAACAAAGTCTTATCTCCAGCATTTTCTTCTGTTAATCAACCTTGTGTGATATTTCCTCAACATCGCGACGCAAACGTTCATATTGCCGCAATATTATTTTTTGATATGTTGAAAGGCGGATGTAAATCCACACACAACATTTCAAAGACAGGATTGGGTAAATGGCAAAGGTATCGCTGGAGAAAGACAAGATTAAGTTTCTGCTGGTAGAAGGCGTGCACCAAAAGGCGCTGGAAAGCCTTCGCGCGGCGGGTTACACCAACATCGAATTTCACAAAGGCGCGCTGGATGATGAACAATTAAAAGAATCCATCCGCGATGCCCACTTCATCGGCCTGCGATCCCGTACCCATCTGACAGAAGACGTGATCAATGCCGCAGAAAAGCTGGTCGCTATTGGTTGTTTCTGCATAGGCACAAACCAGGTTGATTTAAATGCTGCGGCAAAACGTGGGATCCCGGTATTTAACGCACCGTTTTCGAATACGCGTTCCGTTGCTGAGCTGGTGATTGGCGAACTTTTGCTGCTATTGCGCGGAGTGCCGGAGGCCAACGCTAAAGCGCACCGTGGCGTGTGGAACAAACTGGCGGCGGGTTCTTTTGAAGCTCGCGGCAAAAAGCTGGGTATCATTGGCTATGGTCATATTGGTACGCAGCTTGGCATTCTCGCGGAGTCGCTGGGGATGTATGTTTACTTCTATGATATTGAAAACAAACTGCCACTGGGCAACGCGACTCAAGTGCAACATCTTTCCGACCTGCTGAATATGAGCGACGTGGTAAGTCTGCATGTGCCAGAAAATCCGTCCACCAAAAATATGATGGGCGCGAAAGAGATTGCGCTGATGAAGCCCGGTTCGCTACTGATTAACGCCTCGCGCGGTACTGTAGTCGATATTCCGGCACTGTGTGACGCGCTGGCGAGCAAACACCTTGCTGGTGCGGCAATTGACGTATTCCCGACGGAACCGGCGACCAACAGTGATCCGTTTACCTCTCCGCTGTGCGAATTCGACAACGTCCTGCTGACGCCACACATTGGCGGTTCGACTCAGGAAGCGCAGGAGAATATCGGCCTGGAAGTTGCAGGAAAATTGATCAAGTACTCTGACAATGGCTCCACGCTTTCTGCGGTGAACTTCCCGGAAGTATCGCTGCCGTTGCACGGTGGTCGTCGTCTGATGCACATCCATGAAAACCGTCCGGGCGTGCTGACTGCGCTGAACAAAATATTTGCCGAGCAGGGCGTTAACATCGCCGCGCAGTACCTGCAAACGTCTGCTCAGATGGGCTACGTAGTTATTGATATTGAAGCCGATGAAGACGTTGCCGAAAAAGCATTGCAGGCCATGAAAGCTATTCCTGGCACCATTCGCGCCCGTTTGCTGTACTGATTCCCCTTCTCTGACAAACAACGGGCAGGTCGCTGACTTGCCCGTTTTTTTGTCCCTTTTCCCCATGCTTCTCACCACATTTGCAGAGTTGTGCAATCGCCTTTGTGAGCCTGCTCGAAGAAAGAAATCAAAGCCAGATCAATACGTTGTGTTTACTCGAAGAAGATTTACGATGGCGGTGCAGCATGGCGCTGTAACGGTAAAGCCCTCACCGAAGCGAGGGCTTAAAGGAGAAGGGGTATGATGTGACTTGTCATCATACTGATTGTACTGTTACTGATAAATTTGCCAGCTTATTAACAGTCAGTCTCAGGAGAGGAATAATCCTCCCTTACCCTTACTCACTAAATTAGGTCAAAGAATAAACGATGTCAATCAGGGCGATGCAGGTGTGTCGTTTTGAGCCAATATAAATCTATATAAACAGTATCAGTCGTATTCTGGGGCGCTGGGGAAAAGCACTATATATGATCTATTCACATAATGAATATAGGTAAATTACATATATCAGAATATGTGATTTCAATCGCACATTTCATCACAATTGTGGACAACTTGCTGCCGAAAATTTGTGAGCAAATAATCTTGTGGTTTTTTAAATGAGATTTATTATTCCGTTATTACGATTTAATGGGGTGTTATTATGAAAGGAATTAATCAGAATTTTACTAATGTCATTAGATTCACGGATGACCTGGTTTTTCTTCGCCAGCGTTTTATCGACTCTGATGATTTCTTTCATACTGTAAATGAAAAACTTCTGGCTGCTAATTTGGTAACAATTGACTTTCTTCAGAATATTCGTTTGCGAGAGAGAGAATATCCTACCGGATTGGCGTTGGAATCGTTTTCAATTGCTATTCCTCATACAGATATTAAATTTATAAAAGAACCATTTGTCGCTTTTTATCAACTTGCCGAAGAGATGCCATGGAATGAAATGGGGGCAGACGAAAATAAACTTAAAATCAAATTTATTATATTGTTAGGACTGGTAGATACTTCCAGTCATATTGATTTTCTACAAAATCTGATCACCTTATTTTCAACTGAGAATCATGCAGATTGGTTAAGCAAAACCCAAAGTAGCCATGACGCTACTAATTACCTTAATAAATACATTTAATTAAATTATAAGGAATTATCATGAAAAAGATTGTTGTAGCCTGTGGTAGTGGCGTAGCAACTTCACAAACAGTAGCAAGTAAAGTGGGACGTTTGTTAAAAGAAAAAGGATTTGAAGATATCAGAATTGAGGTTGTCGATCTCAAATCTCTGGATAATCATCTCCGGGATTCTGTTGCTTATGTGGCGATTACAAAAATAGATAAGGAATATCCGATCCCTGTTATAAACGGCATCGCGTTTTTAACAGGGATCGGTATGGAACAAGAATTACAAAAAATTATTAATCTTTGCCAATAGACAATTATCACGTCTACAAGGAATAAATACTATGGATTTTCTTGCGCAAATAATTAATTACATCCTGAATTTAGGTGCTCCGGTTTTCGTGCCATTTATTATGCTGTTAGCTGGGCTTTGTGTCAAAATGCGTTTTAAAGAAGCCTGTTCGGCTGCAATAACACTTGGTGTGGCTTTTGTGGGCATGAGTATGCTTATCGGCTTTATGGTTGGAGCCATCGGTGTTGCTGCTGAAGCAATGATGAAACGAACAGGACTTGAACTTAGCATCATTGATGGTGGCTGGACCACAATGGCAAATATTTCATGGGCCTGGCCATATGCGTTTTTAATGTTCCCATTGCAGATTGGCATCAATATCCTGATGCTGATGTTAAAAAAGACCGATACTTTCAATGCAGATTTATGGAATGTCTGGGGGAAAATATTTACCGCATTTATCGTTATGGGGACGGTAACGCCACTGTTTGGCTCAACCTGGGCATTAGTGATAGCATTTATCATCGCCTCTTTGCAAATTATCCTCGAACTAAAGTCTGGTGACTTACACCAGTATCGTATCGAGAAAATGACCGGGATCCCGGGAATTACCTGCACGCACCGGATGATGTTTCTCGGTGCTATTTATTATCCCTTTGATGTGTTGTTACGCAAAATTCCTTTGTTGAATAAACCAATGGATGCGGCAACGTTACGTAAGAAAGTCGGGATCTTTGCGGAAAACCATGTTATTGGTTTCATCCTCGGGATACTTTTTGGCATCGTAGCGGGTTACGATGTGGCGAAAACCTTGATGTTGGGAATACAGGCGGCTACGGCGTTACATCTATTTCCTGTCATTTCGAAGTTTTTTATGCAGGCACTATCGCCACTCTCTGAAGCGATTAGTGATTACATGAATAAACGGTTTTCAGGACGTAAGCTCTTTGTTGGTATTGACTGGCCATTTCTTGGCGGGGCGAGTGAAATTTGGTTTGTTATTATTGTCGCAATTCCTCTTACCTTGCTCTGGGCTATAATCTTACCGGGGAATAAAATTCTTCCTTTTGCCGGCATTATTAACATAGTGTTAGTGGTTCCGGCCTATCTGTTAACGCAGGGTAATACTTTACGAATGGTCATTCTTAGTTTTATTGGTATTCCATTCTTTTTATTTGTGGGGACTGAGTTTGCACCCATAATTACTGAGCTGGGGAATGTGACCAAAGCGATAGACATTCCTGTAGGTAAGCTCATATCAAATAGCTGTATTGATGCACCAGTGTTTACCTATGCGTTTTCTCATTTATTTCAGTTTATGCAAGGGAATTTTGTTCCATTAGTAATGGCAATAATCTGGAGTGTTGGCTTTTACTTTTATTGTCGAGAGTTATCACAGGACGCGAAACAAGTAGAGTAAAAATCCTAACCCGCAATACTTATAATAAAGAGGTTGTTACTATGATTGATAACCGTATTTATGCAGTGCTGAATGCCATAGTACGTGAACCTCTTATTACCAGTGGAGAGTTGTGTAAGAAATTTGTATTAACCAGGAAACAACTCAGTTATACATTGCTTAAAATAAATGACTATCTGGCGACGAAAGAACTTTTGCCAATTTCCCGTCAACGCAGCGGTGGTTTCAGTGTTGATGCTAATGTATTAGCACTTTTTTACAGCGATATTGAATATCAGCTTAACGAGCGTTATGTCTATAGCGAAAAAGAGCGACATTATATTATACTGTTTTTATTATTGTGTCGTAATGAGAGAATTAAACTTTTTCACTTTACTCAAACATTACGTGTAAGCCAGAATACTATTCTTAATGATATTAAGAAAATTAATTCAATAACTGATCGCTACGAAGTTCTGATCGTTTATGAAAGGAGGCAGGGCTATTTTATTGAGGGCAGTGAAATCCAAAAAAGATACTTATTACTGGAGGTTGTGACTTATTGTCTTTCCAGACCATTTTTTGAGGATTTCACTGTAGAAATTACTAAAAATGTTGAACTGCACCGGAGAGTGTTTGCTGATGCACTGACCTTAATTGAACATGAGTTTAAAATATTTCTGACCGATGAGAAAATCCAGCAACTGACTTTATACATGAGTCTGGTCATGCTACGAATTAGTGCCGGGAAAATTCTACATGCTTTGCCAGAACATCTCCATGAGGTCTACCGGACTCGTGAGTTTTTAATTATAGGTGAGATTTTAAATAAAGTAGGTATTAACCAGGTTTCTGAACAATCATTTTTAACGGCGATAATTCGTAGTGCAAATATTCAGACAATTTCAGATCGTTATTTTAATCTTGAGCCATTATTGTTAGAAGGGATAGTTGCTGTTGTTAATAATTTTGAGAAATTATGCTGTATTGCCTTTCGTGACAAGGATGAGTTGATTAACAAAATCTATCAACACTGGAAGCCAGCTTATTATCGCATTATTTATAATTTTACTTATGATTCTGGAGTTTATGAATTAATTGCTCAGGAGTTTAACTATCTTCATCAACTTGTCATTCGCTCAATTAGCCCGCTGGAGAGTTTGCTGCAGCAAGGACTACCGGAAGAGGAAGTTGCCTCATTGACGGTAATATTTGGGGGATGGTTAACGCGTGAGGGGTTGCTGCATAAGGTTAAAGTGAAAAAGTCTGGAGTTGTGGTGAGCTCAGGTAATGTCACGGTTTCTACATGGATTTTCTTGACGTTACAATCGCTGCTGCCTGAAATCTACTTTCAGGATATCTTGTCATTTCGCGAGTATGAAAAATATACTAAAGAGCATGACGTTATTTTTAGCACCAGCCTTTTTTCGACCCATCGCCCTTTGTTGCTAATTAATTTACCTTTTGATAATGGACAAAAAAATACGCTACGCGGTCAGGCTCTTTCGTTATTGGGATATCAGGATAATGAATCTGTACAGGTTGAGAATGTTTTAGCTATCGTTGAACGGTATGGCACTATCCAACAACGAAAGGGTCTTCGGACTGCTCTTGAAGATTACCTCTATAGCCATTCAAGACCCGTTAACAATTTAGTGGCAGCCCATCCGTTACCCTCTTTGGGCAGCTTGCTGCAGAAAGATTTTATCACTCTTGAGATGGATATACCAAAGACATGGCAAGAAGTTATTCATCAGGCAGCATTACCATTACTGAAAAATGGTGTAATCGAGTCATGTTATATATCTGCGATTATTAATAAGATTATTAACGAGCGGCCATATATTATGTTAGGGGAAGGGGTGATAATTGCTCATGCCGGAGTTGATGAAGGCGTTAATAAAATTGGCTTTTCATTATATCGATTACCACATCCGGTTCTGATAAATGATTATATATATGCAGATATTATCATTACATGTGCAACCCATAATACGCAGGGGCATTTAAAAGCTTTATCGCAGTTAAATAATTATCTTGAAGAATGCAATGGCGCAAAATTTATTCGTGACGCAGTAGATAAAGAAGTGATCATACGAGCGTTACAATACTACTCGTAATCAACAGAAGGAACGTTATTATGTTAGAAATACTAAAGCAGCAAGTTGTAGAAATGGCAAAAACGACCCAACAGTGGGGGATGTGTAAGCACAAAGCCGGGAATACCAGTGTCCGGGATCCAGAAACGGGGCTTATCTGTGTTACACCAACCACCGTTGACAAAAATGAATTAACCGTTCGGGATATCGTTGTCCTTTCTCCAGAGGGAGAAATTGTCGAAAACCTTTCCGGGCTGCGACCCACCAGTGAATGTATGATGCACCTGCAGGCCTACCGGACACGGCAGGATATTCACGCTGTTTGTCATACGCATTCACGTTTTGCTTCCATTTTTGCAGTACTGGAAAAAAGTATCCCCGCGGTTATTTATGAATGTGCAATTTTAAATCTGCAACAGGGGATTGTACCCGTTGCACCATTTGCATTACCTGGTACTCAAGAGCTGGCATTAAGTATCATTGAGCCCCTACAACAAGCCGATGCTATTTTATTAGGTCGCCATGGAGCGATGACCGTTGATGTGTCGTCTTATGATGCTGTATTAAAATCCGCCTACCTGGAAGAACTGGCTGAAATTTATTATCACACACTACTGGTAAATGGTCTGCAGGAACCGAAAGTATTTAGTGGTGAGGAACTGGCATGCTGGTCGTATCCACAGGTTATTAGATGAGCCACTATTAGCTATAGAGAAATTAGGTGGCCTATGATTAAAGAAATAGTGTGGGTGACAAACAAAACGGGGCTTCATGCCCGACCTGCAAGTGTACTAGCGAAAACTGTAAGACAATTTCAATGTGTGACAACCTTAAACTATAAGGGAAAAAATATCAAACCACACAGTGCGATGGCGTTATTAACGGCAGGTATCAAAGCTAACTCTCAAGTTGAACTGATTTGTGAAGGTGTTGATGAACAGCAAGCAATTTCGGAGTTGAAAAGATTATTTGCTATTGGTTTTGGTCATGATTAAACGAAAAATTTATTAATCCATTTATAACACAACATCCGTTGAATAAGGAAATCATTGTGACAAACAGAATCGTACTTAATCCCATTGCCTATTTTGGTAATGGGGCGATAAAACGCATCCTTGATGAAGTAAAAAAACGAAAATTAACAAAAGCATTTATTGTAACGGACTCAGAGATTGTCCGGTGCGGTGTAAACGAAAAAATAACTAACTTATTAAAGCACAACGATCTCACTTACACAGTATTCGATGGCGTTGAAGCGAATCCAACAATAGAAAATGTACAAGCTGGCGTCAGGGCGTTTAAGTGCAGTAATGCAGATTATTTGATTGCGGTAGGGGGCGGTTCTTCAATCGATACGGCTAAAGCAATTGGAATAATTATTGCTAATCCTGGTTTTGCCGATGTTCGTTCTCTGGAAGGGGGCGCAGCCACAGAGAACCCTGCGATACCGACTATTGCTGTTCCAACTACAGCGGGGACTGCGGCAGAAGTGACCATTAACTATGTCATCACAGATGTGGAGAATAGGCGCAAATTTGTTTGTTACGATCCACATTCTGTACCAGTGGCTTCAATTATTGATGCAGACATGATGTCTTCTATGCCGCCATCATTAAAAGCGGCAACCGGGATTGATGCACTCACACATGCGATTGAAGGTTACACCACTCTCGGCGCATGGACGTTGACAGATATGTTCCATATACAAGCGATTGGACTCATTGCCGATGCGCTAAGAGCTTCCGTGGCAGGAGATACACAGGCGAGCGAAGATATGGCGCTGGGACAATACATTGCCGGGATGGGCTTTTCAAATGTTGGGTTGGGGTTGGTGCACGGCATGGCGCACCCGTTGAGTGCATTTTACGGTACGCCTCATGGCGTGGCGAATGCTGTTTTGCTACCGTCTATCATGGAGTGGAATGCGGAATTTACCGAGGAGAAATATCGCAATATAGCGGCAGCGTTTGATATACCGCAAGCGTATACCATGCCATTATCCGAAGCGCGTAGAGAGGCAGTGAACGCGGTTCGAAGACTTAATCAGGATATCGGTATTCCATCACGCTTACGCGAAATTGGGATGAAAGAAGAGGATGTGATGGCTTTAGCGACTGCCGCTATGGCTGACATTTGTACAGGGGGCAATCCTCGGCCTGTAACCTTGACGGATATCCAGCAGCTTTATCGTCAAATGTATTAATTACTCTATGGGAGTGTGTCGTCCTCACCACTCCCAGACTTTTGACGGTGTAACCACCGCAGGTAGCGGAATATCCCACTCTTCGACAGGAAGTTTTTCTACTAACTGACAATCATGTGCATAACCAACTGGCTGCATTTTATAGTGCTGCCAGTTTTGCAATGTCCGATCATAAAAACCGCCACCCATTCCCAGGCGTTGACCGTACTTATCAAAGGCTACCAGCGGCGTTATGAGGACATCTAATTGGGAAAGGGGAAGTACATCGCGCACGTCCAGTTTCGGCTCGTGGATTTTTAATCTGTTCACCACCAGTTCACTTTGCGGATGGTAATTCAGGAACAGTAAGTTACCGACACTAAAGGGATGCAAAACTGGAAGATATACGCGCTTACCGGCACGCCAGAGCTGTTCTATGAGCGATTGGGTGTCGAGTTCGCCATCAAATGAGAGAAAAACGGCAACCGTATGCGCCATTACAACAGGGGGGTAGTTCATCATCCGGGTTGCGGCCTGCTGACCCATTTCGCGTTGTTGCTCCGGCGTTAAGGTACGACGGCGATGCCGAATCATTTTACGGATTTCTTGTCGGGATAATGTAAGTGGAAGTTCTGGTAGTTGTGTCATGGCTGGTGCCAGATAAGAAGGGAATCTCCGAGATGCCGCCGCAGGCTGTAACCCTTGAACCCTTGGTTCAAGGTGAATGTGTCGTCGCAGTTTTAAGGCTTCTCGGACGAACCGAGCATGCTCACCAACCACGGAGCGCCACATTCTTGTGGTATGAAATATCGGCTCAGGGGACTGGCCCGCTTGCGAACATCTCAGAGAAATTTTGTCTTCACGTTTACTCTACCACAGTAAACCGAAAAGTGTCATTCAAAGTTTTGGTTCGTTTTTTCGGTGATGCGACCTTGTTCAAGTAACGCTTGTTCTATGGTCTGTTGCAGCATCCGAATACGCTGTTCCATACTTGCCGCGTAGTCACGAGTCTTCGCTTTTTCTTGCGCTAACTCATAGCTGATGTTCAATGCAGCAATGAAAACCAACTGTTCTGTATTTGTGACTCTAGTGCGTTCTTTCAGATCTTGCAACCGTTGGTTCAGATCGTCCGCAGCCTGATTCAACGCATCCCTTTGGTCAGGCGGGCAGTTCACACGCAGTGAACGGCCAAAAATTTGGATATCGACGGGTTGTGCAGACATGCCACCTTCCTGCTGATTGACTGCGCTGCCTTCGCCTTCAGACCTTTGGTCTGCGAAGGGGCGAAACTATAGCTACCCTGGTGCAATGAGACAAGCCCTTTTCTGGTTCACCAGGGTCCAAAGTGATAGCATATCATGAATCTTCCTCCCTTTGATGTCGAATGCTTATGTCTATACAGAACGAAATGCCTGGTTACAACGAGATGAACCAGTATCTGAACCAACAAGGGACAGGTCTGACCCCTGCTGAAATGCATGGTTTAATCAGCGGGATGCTTTGCGGTGGCAATGATGACAGCTCATGGCTGCCGCTGCTTCATGACCTGACGAACGAAGGCATGGCTTTCGGTCATGAGCTGGCACAGGCATTGCGTAAAATGCACTCTGCTACCAGCGATGCCCTGCAAGATGACGGCTTCCTTTTTCAGCTTTATCTGCCTGATGGCGATGATGTCAGCGTTTTCGATCGCGCTGATGCACTGGCAGGCTGGGTAAATCACTTCCTGCTTGGTCTTGGCGTCACACAACCGAAGCTCGACAAAGTGACCGGTGAAACCGGTGAAGCTATTGACGATTTGCGTAACATTGCACAACTGGGCTACGACGAAGACGAAGATCAGGAAGAGCTGGAAATGTCCCTCGAAGAGATCATTGAATACGTTCGTGTTGCTGCGCTGTTATGTCACGACACCTTTACCCATCCGCAACCGACCGCGCCAGAAGTACAAAAGCCGACTCTACACTAAAAACAAAAAACGTAAGGAGAGTGTTATGAGTGAGATATCTCAGCAAGAATTTCAGCGCCGCCGCCAGGCTTTACTGGCGCAAATGCAACCTGCCAGCGCCGCGCTGATTTTCGCAGCGCCAGAAGTGACCCGTAGCGCCGACAGCGAATATCCCTATCGTCAAAACAGCGACTTCTGGTACTTCACTGGCTTTAATGAGCCAGAAGCAGTGCTGGTGCTGATTAAAAGCGATGACACTCATAACCACAGCGTTCTGTTTAACCGCGTTCGCGACCTGACGGCAGAGATCTGGTTTGGCCGTCGCCTGGGGCAAGATGCCGCACCGGAAAAACTAGGCGTTGACCGCGCACTGGCATTCAGCGAAATCAATCAGCAACTTTATCAACTACTTAACGGTCTGGATGTGGTTTACCATGCCCAGGGCGAATATGCGTATGCTGATGAAATAGTGAACAGTGCACTGGAAAAACTGCGTAAAGGCTCGCGGCAAAATCTCACCGCTCCGGCAACGATGATCGACTGGCGCCCTGTTGTTCATGAAATGCGCCTGTTCAAATCGCCAGAAGAGATTGCCGTACTTCGCCGCGCTGGTGAAATCACCGCACTGGCGCACACTCGGGCGATGGAAAAATGCCGTCCAGGAATGTTTGAGTACCATCTGGAAGGCGAAATTCACCACGAATTTAACCGCCACGGCGCACGTTATCCTTCCTACAACACCATTGTCGGCAGCGGTGAAAATGGCTGCATTTTGCATTACACCGAAAACGAGTGTGAACTGCGCGACGGCGACCTGGTGTTGATTGACGCGGGGTGTGAATATAAAGGTTACGCTGGCGATATTACCCGCACCTTCCCGGTCAATGGCAAATTCACTCAGGCACAGCGTGAAATCTACGACATTGTGCTGGAGTCTCTTGAAACCAGTTTGCGCCTGTATCGTCCGGGAACCTCCATTCAGGAAGTCACGGGTGAAGTGGTGCGTACCATGATTAGCGGCCTGGTAAAACTGGGGATCCTGAAAGGTGACGTCGATGAACTGATCGCCCAAAATGCCCATCGTCCTTTCTTTATGCATGGCCTTAGCCACTGGTTAGGTCTGGATGTTCATGATGTGGGTGTTTATGGTCAGGATCGCTCGCGCATTCTTGAACCGGGTATGGCTTTGACCGTAGAGCCGGGGTTGTATATCGCGCCGGATGCAGATGTGCCGGAACAATATCGCGGTATCGGCATTCGTATTGAAGACGATATTGTGATTACTGAAACCGGTAACGAAAACCTCACCGCCAGCGTGGTGAAAAAGCCGGAAGAAATCGAAGCATTGATGGCGGCCGCGAGAAAGCAATGAGCGTAATCATCGTCGGTGGCGGCATGGCTGGCGCGACGCTGGCGCTGGCTATTTCCCGGTTAAGTCACGGGGCGCTGCCGGTACATCTGATTGAAGCGACTGCACCGGAATCACATGTTCATCCTGGCTTTGATGGCCGAGCTATTGCGCTGGCGGCGGGCACCTGCCAGCAACTGGCGCGCATCGGCGTCTGGCAATCTCTGGCTGATTGCGCAACTGCCATCACCACTGTTCATGTCAGCGATTGCGGTCATGCTGGATTCGTCACCTTCGCCGCAGAAGATTATCAACTGGCGGCACTGGGGCAGGTTGTTGAGTTGCACAATGTCGGGCAACGGCTGTTTACATTGTTGCGCAAAGCGCCTGGCGTGACGCTGCACTGTCCGGATCGCGTTGCTAACGTTTCTCGTACTCAGGATAACGTTGCCGTAACGCTGGAGAGTGGCGAGACGCTGACGGGGCGTGTGCTGGTTGCGGCTGATGGTACGCATTCAGCATTAGCGACCACCTGCGGCGTTGACTGGCAGCAAGAGCCTTACGAACAACTGGCAGTGATTGCTAATGTTGCTACCTCTGTTGCGCATGAAGGCCGTGCTTTTGAGCGCTTTACGCAATATGGCCCGCTGGCGATGTTGCCGATGTCTGGCGGACGTTGTTCGCTGGTCTGGTGTCACCCGCTGGAACGGGGCGATGAGGTCATGGCGTGGAGCGACGAGACGTTTTGCCGTGAACTCCAGTCCGCTTTTGGCTGGCGTCTGGGGCAAATTACCCACGCCGGTAAACGCAGTGCTTATCCGCTGGCGTTAACCCGCGCCGCTAAACCCATTACCCATCGCACCGTGCTGGTGGGTAATGCAGCGCAAACCCTGCATCCGATTGCCGGACAAGGATTTAACCTCGGTATGCGTGATGTTATGAGCCTTGCAGAAACCCTGACTCAGGCGCAAGAACGTGGTGAAGACATTGGTGATTACGGCGTATTGTGCCGCTACCAGCAGCGTCGGCAGAGCGATCGCGAAGCGACTATCGGCGTTACGGACAGTCTGGTGCATCTTTTTGCCAACCGTTGGGTGCCGCTGGTTGTCGGGCGCAACCTCGGGCTGATGGCGATGGAATTATTCACTCCGGCACGCGATGTGCTGACGCAGCGCACCCTCGGTTGGGTGGCGCGTTGAAGGCGGTTTTAAGGAATAAACAATGCAAAGTGTTGATGTAGCCATTGTTGGCGGCGGCATGGTGGGGCTGGCGGTTGCCTGCGGCTTACAGGGGAACGGCTTACGCGTCGCCGTACTGGAACAGCGTGTATCGGAACCTCTGGCGGCGGATGCACCACCACAACTGCGCGTTTCGGCTATCAATGCCGCCAGCGAAAAATTACTCACCCGTCTTGGCATCTGGCAGGACATTCTCTCCCGTAGAGCCAGTTGCTATCACGGTATGGAAGTGTGGGATAAAGACAGTTTTGGTCACATCTCTTTTGACGATCAAAGCATGGGCTATAGCCATCTTGGGCATATTGTTGAAAACGCAGTGATTCACTACGCGCTGTGGAACAAAGCGCAACAGTCGTCAGATATCACCCTGTTTGCCCCTGCAGAATTACAGCAGGTCGCCTGGGGGGAAAACGAAACCTTCCTGACGCTGAAAGACGGCAGCATGTTAACGGCGCGTCTGGTGATTGGCGCGGACGGGGCAAATTCCTGGTTGCGCAACAAAGCCGATATCCCGCTGACTTTCTGGGATTATCAGCATCACGCGCTGGTAGCGACCATTCGTACTGAAGAACCACATGAAGCGGTGGCGCGCCAGGTTTTCCACGGTGAAGGCATTCTGGCTTTTTTGCCGCTGAGCGATCCGCATCTTTGCTCGATTGTCTGGTCATTACCTCCTCAGGAGGCGCAGCGGATGCAGCAGGCGAGCGAAGATGAATTTCATCGCGCATTAAATATCGCTTTTGATAATCGCCTGGGCTTATGCAAGGTTGAGAGCGAGCGTCAGGTGTTCCCGTTGACGGGGCGTTATGCCCGCCAGTTTGCCGCTCACCGTCTGGCGTTGGTGGGCGACGCCGCACATACCATTCACCCGCTGGCGGGGCAGGGGGTGAATCTCGGCTTTATGGATGCCGCAGAGCTGATTGCCGAACTGAAACGTCTGCACCGTCAGGGCAAAGACATCGGGCAGTACATTTACTTGCGTCGCTATGAACGCAGCCGCAAGCACAGTGCGGCGCTGATGCTGGCAAGTATGCAGGGATTCCGCGATCTCTTTTCCGGAGCTAATCCGGCGAAAAAACTGCTGCGCGATATTGGTTTGAAACTGGCCGACACGCTGCCTGGCGTTAAGCCGCAGCTTATTCGTCAGGCAATGGGGTTAAATGATTTGCCTGAATGGTTGCGTTAAAAATTTCTCCTCTGTTGTTTATTTGATACCCATCACACTTTAATCTCCCGGTTTTTCTGTCGGGAGATTTTCCTCATTTGAAATAAACTAATTTCACCTTCAATTTCGCATTATATTTTCTAATGTTACGATTTTTTGATTTAGTGATTTTTGACATATTTTCAGTTCTTAATATTGCTTTATCCAAATTCAATTTCTTAATGCATTGTATTTATATAAAAATAAAATCAATTTTTGGTTTTTTATTCTGTTGAGATTTTTGCGTTTTTTAACCATAAGCTAATGTGATGATCAATTTTACCTTATGGTTAACCGTCTATTTCGGTGGTAAGTTCAGAGAAAAGAGAACGATTGCGTTGGGGACCGGGAGTGGCTCCGATGCTGGGTTTCGTGGGGATAATTTCACTGTGAAAAAGTTGTCAGCCCCGCTTATTCAATGAGGACAAGATGGCACAACAGACTCCTTTGTACGAACAACACACGCTTTGCGGCGCACGCATGGTGGATTTCCATGGCTGGATGATGCCGCTGCATTACGGTTCGCAAATCGACGAACATCATGCGGTACGAACCGATGCCGGAATGTTTGATGTGTCGCATATGACCATCGTCGATCTCCGCGGCAGCCGCACCCGGGAGTTTCTGCGTTATCTGCTGGCGAACGATGTGGCGAAGCTCACCAAAAGTGGCAAAGCGCTCTACTCCGGGATGTTGAATGCCTCTGGCGGAGTGATAGATGACCTGATCGTTTACTACTTCACTGAAGATTTCTTCCGCCTCGTTGTTAACTCCGCCACCCGCGAAAAAGACCTTTCCTGGATAACCCAACACGCTGAACCCTTCGGCATTGAAATTACCGTTCGTGATGACCTTTCCATGATTGCCGTACAAGGGCCGAATGCTCAGGTAAAAGCTGCCACACTGTTTAATGACGCCCAGCGTCAGGCGGTGGAAGGCATGAAGCCGTTCTTTGGCGTGCAGGCGGGAGATCTGTTTATTGCCACCACCGGTTATACCGGCGAAGCGGGCTATGAAATTGCGCTGCCAAATGAAAAAGCAGCAGATTTCTGGCGTGCGCTGGTGGAAGCGGGCGTTAAGCCATGCGGTCTGGGTGCGCGTGATACGCTGCGTCTGGAAGCGGGCATGAATCTTTATGGTCAGGAGATGGACGAAACCATCTCGCCGCTGGCAGCCAACATGGGCTGGACCATCGCCTGGGAACCGACTGACCGTGACTTCATCGGTCGTGAAGCACTGGAAGTGCAGCGTGAACATGGCACAGAGAAACTGGTTGGTCTGGTGATGACCGAAAAAGGTGTGCTGCGTAATGAACTGCCGGTGCGTTTTACCGACGCGCAGGGTAATCAGCATGAAGGCATTATTACCAGCGGGACTTTCTCCCCAACGCTGGGTTACAGCATTGCGCTGGCGCGTGTGCCGGAAGGCATTGGCGAAACGGCGATTGTGCAAATTCGCAACCGTGAAATGCCGGTAAAAGTGACTAAACCTGTTTTTGTGCGTAACGGCAAAGCCGTCGCGTGATTTACTTTTTTGGAGATTGATTGATGAGCAACGTACCAGCAGAACTGAAATACAGCAAAGAACACGAATGGCTGCGTAAAGAAGCTGACGGCACTTACACCGTTGGCATCACCGAGCATGCTCAGGAACTGTTAGGCGATATGGTGTTTGTTGACCTGCCGGAAGTGGGCGCAACGGTAAGCGCGGGCGATGACTGCGCGGTTGCCGAATCAGTAAAAGCGGCGTCAGACATTTATGCGCCAGTAAGTGGTGAAATCGTAGCGGTGAACGACGCACTGAGCGACTCCCCGGAGCTGGTAAACAGCGAGCCATACACTGGCGGCTGGATCTTTAAAATCAAAGCCAGCGATGAAAGCGAACAGGAATCACTGCTGGACGCCACCGCATACGAAGCATTGTTAGAAGACGAGTAACGGCTTTATCCCTCTTCTTTGGGAGAGGGACAGGGTGAGGAAAATTTACGCCTCACCCTTACTCTCTTCGCAAGAAGGGAGGTTCACAATTCACTGCACGTTTCAGGAACCATCGCTCATGACACAGACGTTAAGCCAGCTTGAAAACAGCGGCGCTTTTATTGAACGCCATATCGGACCGGACGCCGCGCAACAGCAAGAAATGCTGAATGTCGTTGGCGCACAATCGTTAAACGCGCTGACCGGCCAGATTGTGCCGAAAGATATTCAGCTTGCGACCCCGCCGCAGGTTGGCGCACCGGCGACCGAATACGCCGCGCTGGCGGAACTCAAGGCTATTGCCAGTCGCAATAAACGCTTCACGTCTTACATCGGCATGGGTTACACCGCCGTGCAGTTGCCGCCGGTTATTCTGCGCAACATGCTGGAAAATCCGGGCTGGTATACCGCGTATACCCCGTATCAGCCTGAAGTCTCCCAGGGCCGCCTCGAAGCCCTGCTCAACTTCCAGCAGGTAACGCTGGATCTGACCGGGCTGGATATGGCTTCGGCGTCTCTGCTGGACGAAGCTACCGCAGCCGCTGAAGCAATGGCGATGGCTAAACGCGTCAGCAAACTGAAAAATGCCAATCGCTTCTTCGTTGCTTCTGACGTTCATCCGCAAACGCTGGATGTGGTTCGCACCCGTGCAGAAACCTTTGGTTTTGAAGTGATTGTCGATGACGCGCAAAAAGTGCTCGATCATCAGGAAGTGTTCGGCGTGCTGTTACAGCAGGTTGGCACTACCGGTGAAATCCACGATTACACAACGCTTATCAGCGAACTGAAATCACGCAAAATTGTGGTCAGTGTTGCCGCTGACATTATGGCACTGGTGCTGCTTATTGCTCCGGGCAAACAGGGCGCGGATATTGTCTTTGGTTCGGCGCAACGCTTCGGTGTGCCGATGGGCTACGGTGGCCCGCACGCGGCCTTCTTTGCGGCGAAAGATGAATATAAACGTTCTATGCCGGGCCGTATTATTGGTGTATCGAAAGATGCCGCGGGCAATACCGCGCTGCGCATGGCGATGCAGACTCGCGAACAACATATTCGCCGCGAGAAAGCGAACTCCAACATTTGTACTTCCCAGGTACTGCTGGCAAACATCGCCAGCCTGTATGCCGTTTATCACGGTCCGGTTGGCCTGAAACGCATCGCTAACCGCATTCATCGTCTGACCGATATTCTGGCTGCTGGCCTGCAACAAAAAGGTCTGAAGCTGCGCCATGCGTACTATTTCGACACGTTGTGTGTAGACGTAGCCGACAAAGCAGGCGTGCTGGCGCGTGCCGAAGCGGCTGAAATCAACCTGCGTAGCGACATTCTGAACGCCGTGGGGATCACCCTTGATGAAACCACGACGCGTGAAAACGTGATGCAGCTTTTCAGCGTGCTGCTGGGCGATAATCACGGGCTGGATATCGACACGCTGGACAAAGACGTGGCTCACGACAGCCGCTCTATCCAGCCTGCAATGTTGCGCGACGATGAAATCCTGACGCACCCGGTATTTAATCGCTACCACAGCGAAACCGAAATGATGCGCTATATGCATTCGCTGGAGCGTAAAGATCTGGCGCTGAATCAGGCGATGATCCCGCTGGGTTCCTGCACCATGAAACTGAACGCCGCCGCCGAGATGATCCCGATCACCTGGCCGGAGTTTGCTGAACTGCACCCGTTCTGCCCACCGGAGCAGGCCGAAGGTTATCAGCAGATGATTGCGCAACTGGCTGACTGGCTGGTCAAACTGACTGGTTATGACACCGTCTGTATGCAGCCGAACTCCGGTGCTCAGGGTGAATACGCGGGCCTGCTGGCGATTCGTCATTACCATGAAAGCCGCAACGAAGGGCATCGTGATATCTGCCTGATCCCGGCATCTGCCCACGGGACTAACCCAGCTTCTGCGCATATGGCGGGAATGCAGGTGGTGGTCGTGGCATGTGATAAAAACGGCAATATCGATTTGACTGACCTGCGCGCGAAAGCGGAACAGGCTGGCGATAATCTCTCCTGCATCATGGTGACTTATCCATCCACCCACGGTGTGTACGAAGAAACAATCCGTGAAGTGTGTGAAATCGTGCATCAGTTTGGCGGTCAGGTTTACCTTGATGGCGCAAACATGAACGCCCAGGTCGGCATCACTTCACCGGGCTTTATTGGTGCGGACGTTTCGCACCTCAACCTGCATAAAACTTTCTGTATTCCGCACGGCGGTGGCGGCCCGGGTATGGGGCCGATCGGCGTGAAATCGCATCTGGCACCGTTTGTGCCGGGTCATAGCGTGGTACAAATCGAAGGCATGTTAACCCGTCAGGGCGCGGTTTCTGCGGCACCGTTCGGTAGTGCATCCATTTTGCCAATCAGTTGGATGTACATTCGCATGATGGGCGCAGAAGGGCTTAAAAAAGCAAGCCAGGTAGCAATTCTTAACGCCAACTATATTGCCAGCCGCCTGCAGGATGCCTTCCCGGTGCTGTATACCGGTCGCGATGGTCGCGTGGCGCACGAATGTATTCTCGATATTCGTCCGCTGAAAGAAGAAACCGGCATCAGCGAGCTGGATATAGCCAAACGTCTGATCGACTACGGTTTCCACGCGCCGACAATGTCATTCCCGGTTGCGGGGACGCTGATGGTGGAACCGACTGAATCCGAAAGCAAAGTGGAACTGGATCGCTTTATTGACGCGATGCTGGCTATCCGTGCGGAAATTGACCAGGTGAAAGCCGGAGTCTGGCCGCTGGAAGATAACCCGTTGGTAAACGCGCCGCACATTCAGAACGAACTGGTTGCTGAGTGGGGGCATCCGTACAGCCGTGAAATTGCGGTGTTCCCGGCAGGCGTGGCAGACAAATACTGGCCGACGGTGAAACGTCTGGATGATGTTTACGGCGACCGTAACCTGTTCTGTTCCTGCGTACCGATTAGCGAATACCAGTAATTAACTGATTTGACTATCTTCTAAAGGCGCTTCGGCGCCTTTTTAGTTTGTTAATAAGGTGCGCTTTGTGTGTCGGATGAAGCGTAAATACAAAATCCTGGAGTTCAATATATGACAGGAGCTCCAGGCCTGATGAGCGGGGCGCATCAGGCACATCGGCTAATTAAAGTTTCTCGCCGTTGCTGGCGATCACCTCTTTGTACCAGTTAAAGCTCTTCTTACGTGAACGCGACATATCACCAGTACCGTCGTCATGCTTATTCACATAGATAAAACCGTAGCGTTTGCTGTACTGCCCGGTGGTGAATGATACGCAGTCGATGCAGCCCCACGGCGTGTAGCCCATCAGATCGACGCCATCGTAAGTCACCGCTTTTTTCATCTCTTCAATGTGGGCGCGCAGGTAATCAATGCGGTAGTCATCGTTGATGCTGCCGTCCTCTTCTACTTTATCGTAAGCGCCAAAACCGTTTTCGACGATAAATAGAGGCTTCTGATAACGCTCATACAGTTCGCAGAGCGCGTAACGCAGACCCACCGGATCAATCTGCCAGCCCCAGTCAGAGGCTTTCACATATGGGTTCGGCACGCTGCCTTCGAAACCAGAAATCGCATCACCGGTGCCGCCTTCGGCTTTTACCGCGTTGGTCATGTAATAGCTGAAGCCGAGATAATCGCAGGTGCCTTCGCGCAGTACATTCAGATCGCCATCTTCCATTTTGATGTTAAATCCGCGACGCTCCCACTCGTTCAACACATAGGACGGGTAATAGCCGCGCAGTTGCACATCGGTAAAGACATAACGTTCGCGCATCGATTCCTGGGCGAACATCACATCGTCCGGGTTACAGGAGTAAGGATAAAGTGGCACCATTGCCAGCATACAACCGACTTTCATCTCCGGGTTGATGCGACGTGCCGCTTTCACCGCCAGGGCGCTGGCAACAAACTGATGATGCAGCACCTGGTACATCGTCTCTTCTGGATTTTCATGTTCGGTATAAACCACGCCAGAGCAGCAATAGCCAAACAGCGGTGCGCGCCAGTTACGCTGGTTGTTAATCTCGTTGAAGGTCATCCAGTATTTGACTTTGTGCTTATAGCGTTCAAACACCACTTCAGCAAAACGTACAAAGAAATCAACCACCTTACGGTTGGTCCAACTGCCGTATTGCTGCACCAGATGTAGCGGCATTTCAAAGTGAGAAAGGGTGATCACCGGTTCAATGTTGTATTTCAGCAGTTCATCGAACAGGGCGTCGTAAAACTTCAGCCCTTCTTCATTAGGCTGGGCTTCATCGCCTTTCGGGAAAATGCGCGTCCAGGCGATGGAAGTACGAAAACATTTGAAGCCCATTTCGGCAAACAGCTTGATGTCTTCCTTATAGTGACCATAAAAATCTACCGCTTCATGGTTCGGATAGTATTTGCCTGGCAAGACTTCTTTGGTGATTTCGCGCGGTACGCCGTGTGCGCCGCCGGTCAGAACGTCACAAATGCTTGGCCCTTTGCCGCCTTTGTTCCAGCCGCCTTCGACCTGATGGGCGGCAACTGCGCCGCCCCATAAGAAATCTTTCGGTAAGGTGAGTTTTTTCACTATCATAGGCTCCAAATGAGTCAATTCTTACAGGAAATATTACCATGCAGCCAAACGACATCACTTTTTTTCAACGTTTCCAGGATGACATTCTGGCTGGGCGTAAAACCATCACCATCCGTGACGAATCTGAATCGCACTTTAAAACGGACGATGTACTTCGCGTCGGGCGCTTTGAAGATGATGGCTATTTTTGCACTATTGAAGTCACCGCAACTTCAACAGTGACGCTGGATACTCTCACAGAAAAACATGCGCAACAGGAAAATATGACTCTGGCTGAACTGAAAAAGGTCATTGCTGACATCTATCCCGGTCAGACGCAGTTTTATGTAATTGAATTTAAATGCCTTTAAGTTGAACTAACGCCTGTTAGCTGAAACTTTATATTTAATTTCATGATTTTTCGGAGATTACTCTCAAATCAGAATTTATTTTAGCTAACAGGTGTTCACTGGAACTATTCTCAGTTACGCTGGAGTTGCAATCACGCGCGTGGACGTTCTCCGGAGTAAGTTATGGTTCAGAAGCCCCTCTCTAAACAGGGATATTCGCTGGCAGAGGAAATTGCCAATAGTGTCAGTCATGGTATCGGACTGGTGTTTGGCATTGTCGGGCTGGTGTTACTACTGGTTCAGGCTGTTGATCTCAACGCCAGCGCCACGGCGATAACCAGTTATAGCCTCTATGGCGGTAGTATGATCCTGCTGTTTCTGGCCTCGACGCTGTATCACGCTATTCCCCATCAACGGGCAAAAATGTGGCTGAAGAAATTTGACCACTGCGCCATTTATCTGTTGATTGCCGGAACTTACACACCTTTTTTGCTGGTGGGGCTGGATTCACCGCTGGCGCGCGGGCTGATGATTGTTATCTGGAGCATGGCGCTGCTGGGGATTCTGTTCAAGCTGACCATCGCGCACCGATTTAAAATATTATCGCTGGTGACCTATCTGGCTATGGGCTGGTTGTCGCTGGTGGTTATTTATGAAATGGCAGTGAAGCTCGCGGCGGGCAGCGTTACCTTACTGGCGGTAGGCGGCGTGGTTTACTCGCTTGGCGTAATTTTCTACGTCTGCAAACGCATCCCATACAACCATGCCATCTGGCACGGATTTGTGCTCGGCGGCAGCGTGTGCCATTTCCTGGCGATCTATTTGTATATTGGGCAGGCGTAATTGGCGCACAACCGCCGGATACGGCGGTTGTGCGCCTTATCCGGCTTACGGGTAGCGTGCCCATTGTGAAAACAGATACCCACTCCCATGCCTGATAAGACGTGTCAGCGCCGCATCAGGCAATAGATGCCAGGAGCGATACAGAGATTTACTCTTCCAGCGAATAAGGTAGCGGCTCGATATGCAGCGTATTCGCATCGTCACGAACGCGGAAGATGCTGTCCGGCTCCATATCGTTATTCATGACTACCTGAACCACGACATGACCATCGTCCAGTTTTACCGCCGCCAGTACGGTTCCGGTACGACGCCAGTTCTCGCCCATTTTCAGTTCTAAGTCTTCACCCACTTCCGGCACACGACTGGCACTACCCGCCAGCAACCAGAGTGCACGTTTGTTGGCACCGCGGAATTTAGCTCGTGCCACCATCTCTTGTCCGGTGTAGCAACCCTTCTTAAAGCTGATCCCACCCAGCGCCTGAATATTCGTCGCTTGTGGGATAAACTGCCCACTGTTGGCCGCGTCAATCACCGGGAAACCCGCTTCAATATTCAACGCCAGCCACTGTTGGCTATTGTTCAACTCCGCTTCACCGCGAAGTTTATCGGTCAGCATATTGGCGGTGGCTTCATCGGTGACGATCAGAAAACGCTCTGCCGGATGTTCAAACCAAAGTAGGGTTGTCGCGCCTTCTCTGACTACCTGTTTTTCCTGAGTCGGCAGCTCACTGAAAAGATTCGCTAACGCGGCGCGCGCCTGGAACCCGGCAACACCGAGCAGTACACGTTCATCGTCCGGGACGATAGTCACTTTAGAGAAGACCGCATATTTTTTCAGTTCGGTAAGCTGGTTGTCGCGCACGCTGCGACGTTCAATCCAGGCAAAACCGTCGCCGTCGCGGAACAGACGTAAATTGCTCCACATCTTACCTTTGGCATCGCAGTGCGCGGCAAGCAGATGCTGGTCTTCGGTCATCTGGCTGACATCTGCCGTTACCTGGCCCTGCATATATTTTTCGCTATCTGCGCCGGTAATGGTGGCAAGCGCCCAATCATCAAGCGTCATCAACGTCAGCGGTAAACGGGCAGAAGCCGTGGGCTGACGGGGAGGAAAAGGTGTAAAAGCCATAATGGAGTCCTGTTTTACAAACGGCGTAATTAATGACTAATGGTAAAAGAGCTATGGGGCATTGCAAGTGCTTTCACTACGCGATCCGTGCCTTCTGATTCGCTTTGCGAGATGACTTCCAAAAAAATGAAGCCATTGAATTGTTGTGGATTAATTTCGCGATCGCGATTGTGTTTACCGATATTCCCGCAAAAGAAGTCGAAAAACACGTTACAATATCCTGGTACTGGATTTTCGTGAGACAGGAAGAAAATGGATATTAACAACAAAGCCCGCATTCATTGGGCATGCCGCCGCGGTATGCGTGAACTCGATATTTCAATCATGCCGTTTTTCGAACATGAGTACGACAGCTTAAGCGATGACGAAAAACGCATCTTTATTCGTCTGCTGGAATGCGACGATCCGGACCTGTTCAACTGGCTGATGAATCATGGTAAACCTGCCGATGCAGAACTGGAAATGATGGTCAGACTCATTCAGACACGGAACCGGGATCGTGGTCCTGTGGCAATCTGAATTACGCGTCTCCTGGCGCGCGCAGTGGCTTTCCCTGCTGATTCATGGGCTGGTTGCCGCAGTTATTTTACTCATGCCATGGCCACTTAGTTACACCCCGCTATGGCTGGTGTTGCTTTCGCTGGTGGTGTTTGATTGCGTTCGCAGCCAGCGACGCATTAATTCCCGTCAGGGAGAGATTCGCCTGCTGATGGATGGGCGTTTACGTTGGCAAGGACAGGAATGGAGCATCGTCAAAACGCCGTGGATGATTAAAAGCGGCATGATGTTACGTTTACGTTCTGATAGCGGCAAACGTCAGCATTTGTGGCTGGCAGCAGACAGCATGGACGAAGCCGAATGGCGTGATTTACGGCGAATTTTGTTACAGCAAGAGATACGATGACGGCGAAGCAAATACGCTAAGCCGTCAGGGAAATCAGGCGTAGTGTTCCGCCATTTCATTAAGAATTTGCTCGCACCAGCTCTGAATACGCTCATCGCTGAGGTCATACTGGTTGGTTTCATCCAGCGCCAGGCCGACAAACAGTTGTCCGTCAGCAATAACGGGTTTCGGGCTGGTGAATTCATATCCTTCCGTTGGCCAGTAACCGACGAACTTCACGCCTTTGGTTGAGAGTTTGTCATGCAGCATTCCGAGCGCATCGAGGAACCACTCGCCATACCCGAGTTGATCGCCCAGCCCATACAGCGCAACAATTTTACCTTCGAGGTTCAGGTCGTCGAGCTGATCCCAGACGGCCTCCCAATCCTCCTGGATTTCACCAAAATCCCAGGTCGGAATTCCCAGAATGAGCACATCGTATTGCTCCATTAATTTAGGGGAGTCGTCCTTGAGGTTATGTAAGGTCACCAGTTCTGGACCGATAATATCGCGGATTTTTTCCGCCGCCATTTCGGTGTAACAGGTGCTGGAACCGTAAAAAAGACCCATATTCATAACGTAAGCTTCTCGATTCTGCTGTGGCTTTTGCGGCTAGTGTATCAGAATCGTTTTAGTCACGGCACAATAAGGCATAATGCATCAAACGAGAAATGTAAGGGGCGCAAGTGAAACAAGATTTGGCACGCATCGAGCAATTTCTTGATGCCCTGTGGCTGGAAAAAAATCTGGCAGAAAATACGTTGAACGCATATCGCCGCGATCTGTCAATGATGGTGGAGTGGTTGCATCATCGTGGGCTAACGCTGGCAACGGCGCAAAGTGGTGACTTACAGGCATTATTGGCAGAACGGCTGGAGGGCGGGTATAAAGCCACCAGTTCAGCCCGTTTATTGAGTGCGGTGCGCCGATTGTTCCAGTATCTTTACCGCGAAAAGTTTCGTGAAGACGATCCCAGTGCGCATCTTGCTTCACCGAAATTACCCCAGCGCTTACCGAAAGATTTAAGTGAAGCGCAGGTCGAAAGGTTATTGCAGGCACCGCTGGTGGATCAGCCACTGGAACTGCGTGACAAAGCGATGCTCGAAGTGTTGTATGCTACCGGGTTGCGCGTTTCTGAACTTGTCGGTCTGACGATGAGTGATATCAGCTTGCGTCAGGGGGTGGTGCGGGTAATAGGTAAAGGCAACAAAGAGCGACTGGTGCCGTTAGGTGAAGAGGCGGTCTACTGGCTGGAAACCTATCTGGAACATGGGCGACCGTGGTTGTTAAACGGTGTGTCGATTGACGTACTGTTTCCCAGCCAGCGCGCGCAGCAAATGACGCGGCAGACTTTCTGGCATCGCATTAAACACTATGCTGTGCTGGCGGGGATCGACAGCGAAAAGTTATCGCCGCACGTGCTGCGTCACGCCTTTGCCACCCATTTGTTAAATCATGGTGCGGATTTACGTGTGGTGCAGATGTTGCTGGGTCACAGTGATCTCTCCACGACTCAAATTTATACGCATGTCGCCACTGAGCGTCTGCGGCAACTTCATCAACAGCATCACCCGCGGGCGTGATAGCTGAAAAGAACAGGATGATTTATGAAGAAAGGTTTTATGTTGTTTACTTTGTTGGCGACGTTTTCTGGCTTTGTTCAGGCGGATGACGCGGCAATACAACAAACGTTAGCTAAAATGGGCATCAAAAGCAGCGATATTCAGCCCGCGCCCGTTGCTGGTATGAAAACAGTGCTAACTAACAGCGGCGTGCTGTATATCACCGATGACGGTAAACACATCATTCAGGGGCCAATGTATGATGTTAGCGGCGTGGCACCGGTCAACGTCACCAACCAGATGCTGTTAAAGCAACTGAATGCGCTGGAAAAAGAGATGATTATCTACAAAGCGCCGCAAGAAAAGCACGTCATCACCGTGTTTACCGACATTACCTGCGGTTACTGCCACAAACTGCATGAGCAGATGGCTGACTACAACGCGCTGGGGATCACCGTGCGTTATCTCGCGTTCCCGCGTCAGGGGCTGGAAAGCCAGGCGGAGCAACAAATGAAAGCCATTTGGTGTGCAAAAGATAAAAACAAAGCCTTTGATGACGTAATGGCAGGCAAAGCCGTTACTCCGGCAAGTTGCGATATCGATATTGCCGACCATTACGCACTTGGCGTACAGCTTGGTGTTAGTGGTACTCCGGCGGTTGTGCTGAATAACGGTACTCTGGTGCCGGGCTACCAGCCGCCGAAAGAGATGAAAGCATTCCTCGACGAACATCAAAAAATGACCAGCGGTAAATAATTCGCGTGAAACAACAGATACAACTTCGTCGTCGTGAAGTCGACGAAACGGCAGACTTGCCCGCTGACCTGCCCCCCTTGCTGCGCCGTTTATACGCCAGTCGGGGCGTGCGCAGCGCGCAGGAACTGGAGCGCAGTGTTAAAGGTATGTTGCCCTGGCAGCAACTGAGCGGTGTCGAAAAGGCTGTTGAGATCCTTTACAACGCTTTTCGTGAAGGAACGCGGATTATTGTGGTCGGGGATTTCGACGCCGACGGAGCCACCAGCACAGCCCTTAGCGTGCTGGCGATGCGTTCTCTCGGCTGTGACAACATCGACTATCTGGTGCCAAACCGTTTTGAAGACGGTTATGGTTTAAGTCCGGAAGTGGTCGATCAAGCTTATGCGCGTGGTGCGCAGTTGATTGTAACGGTTGATAACGGTATTTCTTCCCACGCAGGTGTTGAACACGCTCGCTCGCTGGGCATTCCGGTTATTGTTACCGATCACCATTTACCCGGCGAAACGTTACCCGCGGCGGAAGCCATTATTAATCCCAATTTGCGTGACTGCGAGTTCCCGTCAAAATCACTGGCAGGCGTTGGTGTGGCCTTTTATCTGATGCTGGCGTTACGCACCTTTTTGCGTGATCAGGGATGGTTTGATGAGCGTGGCATCGCAATCCCCAATTTGGCGGAATTGCTGGATCTGGTCGCTCTGGGGACTGTGGCGGATGTTGTGCCACTGGACGCCAATAACCGCATCCTGACCTGGCAAGGGATGAGCCGTATTCGTGCCGGGAAGTGCCGACCGGGGATTAAAGCTCTGCTGGAAGTGGCAAATCGCGATCCGCAAAAACTCGCTGCCAGCGATTTAGGTTTTGCGCTGGGGCCGCGTCTCAATGCTGCCGGGCGACTGGATGATATGTCCGTTGGCGTGGCGTTGCTGCTTTGCGACAACATCGGTGAAGCGCGCGTTCTGGCCAATGAGCTTGATGCGTTAAACCAGACACGTAAAGAGATCGAACAGGGAATGCAGGTCGAAGCATTGACCCTGTGTGAGCAACTGGAGCGTAGTCGCGATACACTGCCCGGCGGGCTGGCAATGTATCACCCTGAATGGCATCAGGGCGTCGTTGGTATTCTGGCTTCGCGCATCAAAGAGCGTTTTCATCGTCCGGTTATCGCCTTTGCGCCTGCAGGTGATGGTACGCTGAAAGGTTCCGGTCGCTCTATTCAGGGACTGCATATGCGCGATGCGCTGGAGCGGTTAGACACGCTCTACCCTGGCATGATGCTCAAGTTTGGCGGTCATGCGATGGCGGCAGGATTGTCGCTGGAAGAGGATAAATTTGAACTCTTTCAGCAACGCTTTGGCGAGCTGGTTACCGAGTGGCTTGATCCTTCTTTATTGCAAGGCGAAGTTGTGTCAGACGGCCCGTTAAGTGCAGCGGAGATGACAATGGAAGTCGCGCAACTGCTGCGTGATGCCGGTCCGTGGGGGCAGATGTTCCCGGAACCGCTGTTTGACGGCCATTTCCGCCTGCTGCAACAGCGCCTGGTGGGGGAGCGCCATCTGAAGGTTATGGTTGAACCGGTCGGCGGCGGCCCGCTACTGGATGGTATTGCGTTTAACGTTGATACGGCTCTTTGGCCAGATAACGGCGTGCGCGAAGTGCAACTGGCTTACAAACTGGATATCAACGAGTTTCGCGGCAACCGCAATCTACAGATTATCATCGACAATATCTGGCCAATTTAGCGTCATCTTCTCTATAAAAAAGAGTGTGGATTGGGTACAATCCCGCTCTTATCACCGCATTTTGACTAGCTCAATAAAAGAAATCAGACCATGTTTGAAATTAATCCGGTAAAGAATCGCATTCAGGACCTCACGGAACGCTCCGACGTTCTTAGGGGGTATCTTTGACTACGACGCCAAGAAAGAGCGTCTGGAAGAAGTAAACGCCGAGCTGGAACAGCCGGATGTCTGGAACGAGCCTGAGCGTGCGCAGGCGCTGGGTAAAGAGCGTTCCTCCCTCGAGGCTGTTGTCGATACTCTCGACCAAATGAAACAAGGGCTGGAAGATGTTTCCGGTCTGCTGGAACTGGCAGTAGAAGCCGACGACGAAGAAACCTTTAACGAAGCCGTTGCTGAACTCGACGCCCTGGAAGAAAAACTGGCGCAGCTTGAGTTCCGCCGCATGTTCTCCGGCGAATATGACAGCGCCGATTGCTACCTCGATATCCAGGCGGGCTCCGGCGGTACAGAAGCGCAGGATTGGGCGAGCATGCTTGAGCGTATGTATCTGCGCTGGGCAGAATCACGTGGTTTTAAAACTGAAATTATCGAAGAGTCGGAAGGTGAAGTGGCGGGTATTAAATCCGTGACTATCAAGATCTCCGGTGATTACGCTTACGGTTGGCTGCGCACAGAAACCGGCGTTCACCGTCTGGTGCGTAAGAGCCCGTTTGACTCCGGTGGCCGTCGCCACACGTCCTTTAGTTCCGCATTTGTTTATCCAGAAGTAGATGACGATATCGATATCGAAATCAACCCAGCGGATCTGCGCATTGATGTTTATCGCGCATCCGGTGCGGGCGGTCAGCACGTTAACCGTACCGAATCTGCGGTGCGTATTACCCACATCCCGACAGGGATTGTGACTCAGTGCCAGAACGACCGTTCCCAGCACAAGAACAAAGACCAGGCCATGAAGCAGATGAAAGCGAAGCTTTATGAGCTGGAGATGCAGAAGAAGAACGCTGAGAAACAGGCGATGGAAGACAATAAATCTGACATCGGCTGGGGCAGCCAGATTCGTTCTTATGTCCTTGATGACTCCCGCATTAAAGATCTGCGCACCGGGGTGGAAACCCGCAATACGCAGGCAGTGCTGGATGGCAGCCTGGATCAATTTATCGAAGCAAGTTTGAAAGCTGGGTTATAAGGAACCAACATGTCTGAACAACACGTACAAGGCACTGACGCGGTAACCGATCTTAACAATGAACTGAAAACCCGTCGCGAAAAGCTGGCGAACCTGCGTGAGCAGGGGGTTGCTTTTCCGAACGATTTTCGTCGCGACCATACTTCTGACCAACTGCATACAGACTTCGACGGCAAAGAGAACGAAGAGCTGGAGGAGTTGAACATCGAAGTGGCTGTTGCTGGTCGCATGATGACTCGTCGAATCATGGGTAAAGCCTCCTTCGTTACCCTGCAGGACGTCGGTGGCCGCATTCAGTTATATGTCGCTCGTGATGATCTGCCGGAAGGCGTTTATAACGATCAATTTAAGAAATGGGATCTTGGCGATATTATCGGCGCAAAAGGTAAGCTGTTTAAAACCAAGACCGGCGAACTGTCGATCCACTGCACCGAGCTGCGTCTGCTGACCAAAGCACTGCGTCCACTGCCGGACAAATTCCACGGTTTGCAGGATCAGGAAGCGCGTTATCGTCAGCGTTATCTGGACCTCATCTCTAACGATGAATCCCGCAACACCTTTAAAGTTCGCTCGCAGATCCTCGCTGGCATCCGTCAGTTCATGGTGAACCGCGGCTTTATGGAAGTTGAAACCCCGATGATGCAGGTGATCCCTGGCGGTGCGGCAGCGCGTCCGTTTATTACCCATCACAATGCGTTGGATCTCGACATGTACCTGCGTATTGCGCCGGAACTGTACCTCAAGCGTCTGGTGGTTGGTGGCTTTGAACGTGTGTTCGAAATCAACCGTAACTTCCGTAACGAAGGTATTTCCGTGCGTCATAACCCAGAGTTCACCATGATGGAACTCTATATGGCTTACGCGGATTACAAAGATCTGATTGAACTGACCGAATCGCTGTTCCGCACTCTGGCGCAGGATATTCTCGGTAAGACTGAAGTGACTTACGGTGATGTGAAGCTGGACTTCGGTAAGCCGTTCGAAAAACTGACCATGCGTGAAGCGATTAAGAAATATCGTCCGGAAACTGATATGGCGGATCTGGATAACTTCGACTCTGCGAAGGCGATTGCTGAATCTCTCGGCATTCACGTGGAGAAGAGCTGGGGTCTGGGTCGTATCGTCACTGAGATCTTCGACGAAGTGGCAGAAGCGAATCTGATTCAACCGACCTTCATTACTGAATATCCGGCAGAAGTTTCTCCGTTGGCGCGCCGTAACGACGTCAACCCGGAAATCACCGATCGCTTTGAGTTCTTCATTGGTGGTCGTGAAATCGGTAACGGCTTTAGCGAACTGAATGATGCTGAAGATCAGGCACAGCGTTTCCTCGATCAGGTTGCAGCAAAAGATGCAGGCGACGATGAAGCAATGTTCTACGATGAAGATTACGTTACTGCACTGGAACATGGTCTGCCGCCGACAGCAGGCCTGGGTATTGGTATCGACCGTATGGTTATGCTGTTCACCAACAGCCACACTATCCGTGACGTGATTCTGTTCCCGGCGATGCGTCCGGTAAAATAAGCCTTACGCGTAAGCACACAGCCCCGGCATTTGTCGGGGTTTTTTATTTTTGTTGCGCGAAGGCTGACAACATTTTTCTGGCTTCGCTGTTTGTCGCCTGCATGACCATCCACGGACTGAACGCCCACGGTGTGGCATCAATACTGCGTAATACTTCCGCTAAATCACACCATTGATAATCGATCACTTCATCATCGTTGAGCTGTAACGTACTGGTAATTCGTGCGGCAAATACCGGGCATACTTCATTTTCGACAATGCCATTCGGGTCAGTGGCGCGATAGTGGAAGTCTGGATAAACCGGTTCGGGTGGTGTTATTTCTACGCCCAGTTCATAGCGGCAACGGCGGATCACCGCCTCTTCATTGCTTTCACCCAGTTGCGGATGTCCGCATACCGAGTTGGTCCACACACCTGGCCACGCTTTTTTGTTTAGTGCACGGCGAGTAACCAGCAATTGTCCTTTGGCGTTAAATAGCCAACAGGAGAACGCGAGATGTAAGGGGGTATCAGCCGTGTGTGCAGCATATTTTTCCAGTGTTCCCGAAGGGACTCCCTGTGTATTCAGTAAAATGACGTGTTCCGTTGGCATAATTTCTCACATGTAATTCTAATCATTCGTCATTATAGATAACTAAAATGTTAAATGATTAACCAAGTGAGTGTTATCGGCAACCGCCCGTTTTGAGCGGATGCCGACAGAGGAATGTCAGCTAAAAAAGCAGCATCATATATTTGAAGCGACTTTCAATAGCCATTGCAACACAGTCAGAAATGACAGGAATGGAGATCATAAAGAGCAATAACAGGCTGAATATAGCGCGCATTACAAGATTCATATTATTCACCATGCTCATTTTTCTTCAGCTTGCGCATCAGAAGCCACATGCGTACTGTCCTGACTTTTAAATCTTTATCAGAGACAGATTCTTTCACCAAATCGGCATGATGCTGATAGCCATTAAAGAAAACGTTCAGCACAACAGCGCTAAGGGTTGCCAACATAATGCCGCTATGCAGCAATGGTTGTAGTACGGCTGGTAACTTAGAAAAGAAATCGTGAGAAAGCGTTGGGGTCATGCCCACGCCAAGGCTGATTGCCACAATATAGAGGTTGTAACGGTTGGTGGTGTAGTTACAACGCGACAGAATACGGATCCCTGTCGCCAGCACCATGCCGAACATGACAAGCCCTGCGCCACCAAGTACAAATTGCGGAATGGAAGCTACCAGTACTGCCATTTTGGGCACCATACCGAACAGAATAAGAATGATCCCGGAAGAGATACACACCCAGCGACTGTGAACGCGTGTTACGCTGACCAGACCGACGTTCTGCGAAAATGAGGTATGCGGGAAGCTGTTAAATGTACCGCCAATCATTGTTCCGACACCATCTACGCGCAGCCCGCGAATAATGTCTTGTGAAGAAAGTTTTCGACCAACAATTTCCCCCAAAGCCAGGAACATCCCCATCGACTCAATAAACACGATGATTAACACGGCGGTCATGGTCAGAATGGAAACAGGATCGAAAACTGGCATACCAAACGACATTGGCGTGACAATGGCAAACCACGATGCATCATATAATCCGGACAGATTTACTTCGTTCATCATCCATGAAAGGAAGAAGCCAAATACAATCCCCAGTAATACGGCGACGTTGGACATAAATCCTTTCGCATAGCGAGTAATGAGCAAGATAAAAATTAAGACTGCGAAAGAGATGCCTAAATAAACGGGATTGCCATATTGCGGATTGCCCTTACCACCAGCAGCCCAGTCAATACCAACCTGAATAATACTCAGCCCGATAGAGGTAATAACTACACCGGTAACCAGCGGTGGGAACAAAGGCATTAAGCGACCAATAAGTGGTGCTAATAATGTTGTGATAAACCCTGCTGCGATAGTCGCGCCAAAAATCCCCAGCAGGCCGATATCGGGGTTCATCCCAATGGCAATCATTGGCGTTACAGCCGCAAAGGTCACCGACATAATCACCGGCAGGCGGATCCCCATAAAGCGGCCGACACCGATACATTGCAATAACGTGACGATCCCGCAGCAAAAGAGATCCGAGCTAATAAGCATTGCTATTGCTTCTTTGGAGAGGCCGAGTCTGTCACCAATCATCAGTGGTACAGCGACCGCGCCTGCGTACATAACAAGGACGTGTTGCAGACCGAGTATGATCAACTTTCCTGGTGATAATATACGGTCAACCTCATCAGTGGGGCAGTCTTGCCCTGAAGATGAGGGTAATTGGGAATCTATGGCGCTCATCAGTCATTCTCCTTTCGCTCGCCAGAGTAAAAAGCAACCGTTTACGTTAATAAAACTGTCTAATGACATGCTCGTGGGATGCCAGTTTTAGCGATGAGAGGGAGTTATAGAATGGAAATGCGGAGGCAATCACATAATCGCGGTTAAACCGAAAAAGTGAGAAAATAAATGGGCAGTGAAATTATCTCTAATTTTCTCATATTGATATTTCTTTAATCATTCTGGCATGTCGGACTCTCGCATTTAATGTTTTTGAGTCGGATACTTCTGTTTTTTGTAATGATGTTTAATGAATGAAAGCAGCATATATTGGGGGGCAATAATTTGATCTCAGTAGCAAAATGATTATTAAATCGGGCATGTTCTATAATATATGCCCGTTTATTGCATCGCGACATTTGAGAAGACATAACTCATCAAATGAAAGGGATGCAAATGAATAAGTTTATCGCTGCTGATGCTGCGGAATGTATAGGCTGCCATGCCTGTGAAATTGCCTGTGCGGTGGCACACAATCAAGAACTCTGGCCGCTGAGTCATCGTGACTTTCGACCCCGTATCCACGTTGTTGGGAAAGGGCTGGCGGCTAATCCGGTGGCCTGCCATCATTGCAACAATGCTCCCTGCGTTACGGCTTGTCCGGTAAACGCTCTGACTTTTCAGCCCGATAGCGTACAACTGGACGAACAAAAATGTATTGGTTGTAAAAGATGCGCAATCGCTTGCCCCTTTGGGGTCATTGAGATGGCCGATACTATTGCGCAGAAATGTGACCTTTGTAACCAGCGCAGTTCCGGCACGCAAGCTTGTATTGAGAGTTGCCCAACACAGGCGTTACGGCTGATGGATGATAAAGGGTTACAGCAGATAAAAATGACCCGCCAGCGCAAAACGGCAGAAGGAAAAGCGTCAGAGGGAACTCCTCCATCCCGCCACGCGGCGTTGCTTCCTGTTAACCCACGCAAAGGCGCAGATAAAATTCCAGCGAATGAGCGGAAAAAACATTTTGGCGAAATTTATTGCGGGCTGGATCATCAACAAGCGGCTTATGAAAGCGAGCGATGTGTTTATTGTGCCGGGAAAGCCAACTGTAACTGGTTTTGCCCACTGCATAATGCGATTCCCGACTATGTTCATCTGGTACAGGAAGGGAAGATTATTGAAGCGGCAGAACTCTGTCACCAGACCAGCTCCTTACCAGAAATTTGCGGCAGGGTATGTCCACAGGACAGGCTTTGTGAAGGCGCATGTACGTTAAAAGATCACTCTGGCGCTGTATCGATCGGGAATCTGGAACGCTACATCACCGATACCGCGCTGGCGATGGGCTGGCGTCCCGATGTCAGCCTGGTTGCTCCCCGCGTGGAAAAAGTGGCGGTGATTGGCGCAGGGCCAGCGGGGCTGGGGTGTGCTGATATTCTGGCACGCGCGGGCGTTCACGTTGATGTCTTTGATCGTCATCCAGAAATTGGCGGTATGCTAACGTTTGGCATTCCTCCGTTCAAGCTCGATAAAAGGGTATTAAGCCAGCGGCGTGAGATATTCACCGCAATGGGAATCGACTTTCATCTCAACTGTGAAATCGGCCGCGATATCTCTTTCAACGAATTAACGGTGGAATATGACGCAGTTTTCCTCGGTGTGGGGACTTACGGGATGATGCGTGCAGATCTGCCGCATGAAGACGCTCCTGGTGTCATTCAGGCGCTACCGTTCCTGACCGCTCATACCCGCCAGCTTATGGGATTGCCGGAGTCTGGAGAGTATCCGCTGACGGAAGTTGAAGGTAAGCGAGTCGTGGTATTGGGCGGGGGCGATACGACTATGGATTGTTTGCGTACTTCCATCCGTCTGAATGCCGCCAGTGTGACCTGTGCTTATCGTCGTGATGAAGTCAGTATGCCGGGTTCTCGCAAAGAGGTGGTCAACGCGCGCGAGGAAGGCGTTGAGTTTCAGTTCAATGTTCAGCCGCAATATATCGCCTGTGATGACGATGGGCGTTTAACTGCGGTGGGTCTGATTCGTACTGCAATGGGGGAGCCTGGGCCAGATGGTCGCCGTCGTCCACGTCCGGTGGCGGGGTCGGAGTTTGAGCTGCCCGCCGATGTTCTGATTATGGCCTTTGGTTTCCAGGCACATGCGATGCCGTGGTTGCAGGGCAGCGGAATTAAACTTGATAAATGGGGCCTGATTAAAACCGGCGACGCGGGATACTTATCTACTCAGACGCATCTGAAAAAAGTCTTTGCGGGTGGTGATGCCGTTCACGGCGCGGATCTGGTTGTTACCGCAATGGCCGCAGGAAGGCAGGCGGCGCGCGATATGTTAACTCTGTTTGATACAAAGGTATCGTGATGAAATCGTTAATTATCGCTAATCCGGCTGACTGTATTGGCTGCCGTACCTGTGAAGTTGCCTGTGTAGTCGCTCATCCGTCTGAACAGGAGTTGAATGCCGATGTCTTTTTACCCCGGCTGAAGGTACAGCGGCTGGACAGCATTAGTACGCCAGTGATGTGCCACCAGTGCGAAAACGCTCCTTGTGTTGGCGCTTGTCCCGTGCAGGCGTTGAGCATAGGGGAGCTGATGGTGCAGGCAAACTCTGCCCGCTGCATTGGTTGTCAGAGTTGTGTTAGTGCATGCCCATTTGGGATGATCACTATTCAGTCGTTGTCCGGTCATACACGGCAACAAATCGTGAAATGTGATCTCTGTGAACAGCGGGAAGAGGGGCCAGCCTGCGTTGAATCTTGCCCGACGCAGGCTTTGCAGTTGCTGACCGAGAGAGAACTCAAGCGAGTTCGCCAGCAGCGTATTGCAGCCAGCGGTGCGAATCCTCTTTGATAAAAACCTCCGCGCTGAAAGGCGCGGAGAATCGTTTAGATTGCCCAACCACCCGCGTAAAACGCGACCAGCGCGGCGGTAATGATAACAGTGCCGATATTCAGCTTGTGCCATTCGCGAGCAAAGACGCGACCTACGACCAGCGTCACAAACCCCAGCATAATACCGGTGACGATATTACAAGTCAGGACGATGAATACCGCGCAAACCAGCCCTGCCATTGCATCAATAAAGTCATTGAAGTCCAGCTTTGAGACGTTGCTCAACATCAGTAGCCCAACGTACATCAGCGCGGGGGCGGTGGCATAACCAGGGATCAGAAACGACAGCGGAGATAAAAACAGAATCAACAGAAACAGAACGCCAACCACGGTTGCGGTTAAACCGGTTTTACCCCCGGCTGCGGTCCCGGCCGCTGATTCGATATAAACTGCCGCAGGTGCTGCACCCACCAAACCGGAGAATATTGAACTTACCGAGTCACTGGTCAGGGCTTTGCCCCCGTTGATAATCTGGTTGTCTTTATCCAGCAGATTCGCCTGGCCGGCTACGGCACGGATGGTGCCGGTGGCGTCAAACACGGCGGTCATCACCAGCGCCAGTACACTCGGAAGTACGGTTGGCTGGAGCGCGCCCATAATATCCAGACTGAAAATCAGAGACTTACCATCTTCGCCAGTCAGGCTCGGCATTGCCACCAGACCGTGGTATTTCACCGCCGGATCAAAGATTAAGCCGATGATCGAGATGGCGATAATGACCAACAAGATCCCGCCTGGTATGCGGCATTTTTCCAGACCGAAAATCACCGCTAATCCCAGCAAGCTCATTAGTACCGGGAAGGAGGTAAACGCGCCGAGCGCAACCGGTAAGCCTTCAATCGGGTTTTTGATAACCATACCAACACCGTTAGCGGCAATCAGTAGCAGGAAAAGACCAATACCGATACCTGTACCGTGTGCAATACCCATCGGTAAATTACGCAAGATCCAGGTACGAATACCTGTTACGGAGATGGCGGTGAATATCAACCCCATCAGAAAGACCGCACCCAGTGCTACCGGAACGCTAATTTGTTGCCCGAGCACCAGACTGAATGCGGTAAATGCCGTTAAGGAAATGGCGCAACCAATCGCCATTGGCAGGTTAGCCCATAACCCCATCAGCAGGGAGCCAAAGCCTGCGACCAGACAGGTGGCAACAAAGACCGCTGCGGGAGGAAAACCTGCTTTACCCAGCATTCCCGGCACTACGATAACGGAGTAAACCATCGCCAGGAATGTGGCCAGGCCTGCCAGAACTTCCTGGCGAACGGTACTGCCACGAGCGGTAATTTTAAAATAATTATCCAGGGCGCCCTGTGGCTTTGATGCGTCCGGTGTTTGTAGGATGTCTCCAGACATAATGATGTCCTCACGAGGTTTATTATTAGTTACGTTCGTACACCAGACGACCATCAACGTAGGTGCGGTAGATCGAACGATCATCGCCCAGCGTCATCATCACGAACAATTTATCGACTAAAGATACAGAGTTGTCATAGCGCAGTTGCTGTAGCGGTGTGGCAGTGGGTTCCATCACCACAAAATCAGCCTCTTTGCCTGGTAAAAAATTGCCAATCAGGTTGTCAAGGCCCAGAGATTTCGCGCCGCCGAGCGTGGCAAGGTAAAACGCTTCATAGGCTGAGAGACGATAGCCCTGTAATTGCAACACTTTGTAGGCTTCGTTCAGTGTTTGCAGCATGTTGAAGGTGGTTCCGGCACCGATATCGGTTCCCATGCCCACTTTGACTTTCTTCTGCCATGCTTTTTGCAGATTGAATAAGCCGCTACCGAGATAAAGGTTGGAGGTCGGACAGAAAGCGATGCTGGATTGAGTTTCGCTAAGGCGATCCCACTCTTTTTCTTCCAGATGGACGCAGTGAGCAAAGACGCAGTTTTTACCGGTCAGACCGTACTGGTGGTAAACATCCAGATAACCATCATGTTCAGGATAAAGTGATTTCACCCAGGCAATTTCATCTTTGTTTTCACAGAGATGGGTATGTACCCACGTATCGGGGTACTCTTTTTTCAGGCGTTGCGCCATTGCCATCTGTTCGGGCGATGAAGTGGGGGCGAAGCGTGGCGTAATGGCGTACAACAGACGACCATTTTTGTGCCAGCGTTTGATCAGCTCTTTGCTTTGCAGGTAGCTGCTTTCGGCGGTATCAAGCAGATAATCCGGCGCGTTGCGATCCATCATCACCTTACCGGCAATCATGCGCATATTGATATGACTGGCGGCTTCAAACAGTGCATCAACGGATTGCGGATGAACCGTACCAAACACCAGTGCCGTGGTTGTGCCGTTACGTAAAAGTTGCTTGATGAAGAACGCCGACATTTCACGGGCGTACTCTAAATCCTCATAGCGACGTTCAGTAGGGAAGGTGTGTTTATTCAACCATTCCAGCAATTGTTCGCCATAGGCACCGACCATTTCACTTTGCGGGTAATGGATATGCGTATCGACAAAGCCCGGTACTATCAGTTTGCCGCGATAGTCGCGAACGCGAATGGTGTCAGGAATTTGATGCTTGCCGTCTTCCCATTCGCCAAACCATTCCACCTTCCCCTGTTTAATGAGTAATAAACCGTCCTCAATAAAACGCAGCGCAGAGGCAATCTCTTCCGGGTTATCGACTGTACGGGTGACATCAATAAAACTGCCTCGTACTGCTTTTAACGTGTGTTCTCCTGACATCATTGACTCCTTTATTGTTAATCCATCTCTTCCGCTGAGGCAATACCCGGCAGAACGCTTTCCTGTCGGTAGCCACCAGGGAGGATAATATTTAATAAAATCGCAGTTAACCCGCCTGCACAAATAGGGTTTTCAACTAATACATAAATTGAGGCAGGTAATATTTTAAAAATTTCGGGGTCGTAGGAGACGCCAAGCCCTAAACCTAAAGAAGTGGCGACAATAAGTGTTTCACGGCGTTTTAATCCGTTGGTGATAATGATGCGGATACCGGCGATGGCAATCATGGAAAACATCAGCGTCATTGCCCCACCCAGAACTGCTGAGGGAATGGTAGTGAAGAAGCCGCCGATCATCGGAAATAACCCGAGGATAACCAACATTACCGCGATGGTTCGCCCGACATAACGTGAGGCGACGCCGGTCATCTGAATAACACCGTTATTTTGCGCAAAGGTAGTTAATGGTAATGAGCCGACTGCGGAGGCGATAACAGAAACCAGACCATCAGCCAACACGCCGCCTTTCAGACGTGATTGATATTCTTCCCCCTGAATGGGGCGGCGGGAAACCATTGCCGTGGCGGTGATATCGCCTACTGCTTCCAGTACGCTAAGTAGATAAATCGTGCCGACCACCAGGAACTGATGAAAGTTGAAACTAAATCCGTATTTGAAGGGATGCGGGACGGTGATTAACGGCAGATTGCGCATACTGCTGAAATCTACCATTCCCAGGCATAAGGATGCGATATAGCCGACACATAGCCCAATGGCGATCCCGCCCATGCGTAACAACGGACTGCGGCAGCAGTTAAAGCCGATCACCACAATCAGAACCAATAATCCAACGCCGAGGTGTTCGTAATTGCCGAACGTACCGCTGCTTTTGGCTGCAAATCCACCACCAAAATCAATAATGCCGACTTTAATCAGACTTAAGCCGATCATCAGCACCACAATACCGCTGACGGTGGGGGAGATAACCCGACGTAAATAGGGCAGGATAAAAGAAGAACCGACAACCAGAAATGCGCCAACGAAGGAGACGCCGAGTAGCGACGACATGATTAATTCTTCGTGAAAACCGTCACTTTTCATGCTGCTGCCTAGCGCAATCATGACCGTAACAAATGAAAAATTAACGGATTGAATTGAGAGCAAACCGGAACCCACAATACCGTAACGGTTTACCTGTAACCAGGTGCCAATGCCAGAGGCAATCATCGCCATAGAAACCAGATAGGCGGTCGTTTCTGCAGAAAGCTGTAAAGCCGCACCAACAATTAATGCGGGGGTCACCATCGGAACAAAAATTGCCAACAGATGGGTAATGGCACCAACAATAGCCTGATGAAAGGGAGGGCGATCCTCCAGTTCAAATATAAGGTCGGAGCCTGCATGGTTTATATCAGACATCCCTTCACTCCTTTTAAAGTAAATTTGATCATCTGAATCAGTAAAATAAATACCCACGAATTTGGGGCGCAGGACGCCTTGAGAACGGCTTATCTCATTTTCGCAGTTACTAATTAGTTATCTTTAATACAAGGGAAACAGGCCGCCGAAGCGGCCATTAATTACTTATATTTTTTTCAGCGCGGTAAGTATTTTCTCCGGTGTGAAATGCCATTCGCGTAGCCAGATGCCGCAGGCATCGTGAATTGCGGTGGCAATTGCTGGTGCTGCACCATTTACGCCAATTTCTGAGATCGATTTTGCTCCGAATGGACCGACTTTATCGTCGCTCGGCACCAACACGGCACGGAAATCACGCGGGATGTCACCAATTTTGGGAGCACCGTAGCTACGTAAATCACGTGTTAACGGGTGTCCTTCGGCGTCATAAATGATTTCTTCGCTCATACTGTGTCCGATAGCACGCAGGGTAGCTCCATAGATCTGTCCCAACGCTAACTCTGGGTTAACTGGCGTACCGCAATCCAGCAATGCGTAGAATTTGTCCAGGCGGATTTCACCGGTACGCGTGTTGACGGCAACTTCAGCAAAGTTTGCGCCATACGGAAAGGCGAAATCAGGCGTGATGTAGCAGGCTGTTCCCACCAGCGAACCAAAACCAGTACCGGTTTCGCCTTTATGGGCAATATCCCCGAAACTGACTTCGCCTTTCTTGCCACGAACGACACCTGGCGTTGCCAGTTGGACATCTTCCAGTGGTTCATCAAGCATTTGTGCGCCATGAAAGAGAATTTTCTCGCGCAGATTTTCTGCCGCCATACGCGCCGCGTTGCCTGAGAAGCAAGTACCAGACGAGGCATAAGCGCCTTTGTCAAACAATGCATGGTCAGTATCACCGGAGATAACATGCACATCCTGAGGTGGACAGTGCAGCACTTCTGCTGCCAGTTTTGTCACTACGGTATCCAGGCCGGTTCCGATATCAGCACCACCAGAATGGACAATAAAGGTGCCATCAGATTCCAGTTTGATCATGCAGTTAGCCTGATCGATATCCGGGATCCCCGATTTCTGCATGATAATGGCGACGCCACGACCTGTGCGCCAGTCACCTTCCTGTGATTTCGGTGAAGACCATTGGATCATTTCACGACCCTGACGCAGGATCTCTTCCAGTGCGCAACTGGCAGCAGAAGGAACGGAGGTTGGCGCTTTACCTTCACCAATCGCACCGAGGATCTTCAGCTCTTGCCCTTCATGTACCCGGTTACGTTCGATAATTTCCAGTTGATCAATCTGTAATTGTTCAGCAAGTTCTGCTAACGCCATGGTGATAGCAAAGTTACCTTTTGGCGCGCCATAGCCCTGATAAGCACCATTTGGACAAATGTTGCTGTAGTAGGTGGTGACCTGAAAATCGACGTTATCGCACGGGTACAGCGGCAACGACAGCGCCGGTCCGTTACACGGTACGGTGAGTGAGTGGTTGCCATAAGGGCCCGTATTGGCGCGGAAATCCATTTTCACTGCCGTCAGGCGACCATCTTTTTTTGCCCCCAGTTTGACAGTGACTTTCGCGACGTGACGAGAGGTGTTAGCAATAAACTCTTCTTCACGGGTGTAGTGGAACAGTACCGGACGCCCGGTCACACAGGTTGCCCAGGCGCACACTTCCTCCAGCAGGATGTCCTGTTTGGAGCCGAAACCGCCGCCCACGCGTTCTTTAATGACATGAACTTTATGCTGTTTCATACCAACGAGACGCGCTACCTGACGGCGCAGGTGCCACGGTACTTGGGTGGAGGCGTGGATCACCAGCCGATCGCCATCCATACGGGTAAAGCAGATATGTGTTTCAGTCGGGCATTGTTGTGCCTGAGTTGAATTATAGGTTCGCTCAATGATCACATCAGCATCAGCGAAGCCTTTGTCCATATCACCGATATGACCATGAATGCTGGCGGCAATATTTTTACGTGGGCGAGAACCGATAGGGAAGTTAATGATCATATGCTCGCCGCGCTGGGCCGCGTGGCTATTGTCTTCTTCCAGCGTCTCTGGCGCACCAGCGACATACACCACCGGTTCATCGTGAACGACAGGGGCATCTTCCGCCATTGCTTCGTCAATCGACATTACCGGTTTAAGCACTTCATATTCAACGTCAATGAGCTTCAGTGCTTCGAGCGCAATTTCTTCACTTTCGGCAACGATCGCAGCAACGCGATCGCCAACGTGACGCATTTTTTTGCCGAACATGCGACGGTCGAGCGGTGAAGGTTCTGGCGCGCTTTGACCACCAGGAGTGTAGTAAATATCCGGGCAGTTGAGATGAGTGATAACGTGAACGACGCCCGGTAAGGCTTCGGCTTTGCTGACATCCAGATGAGTAATCAGTGCGTGAGCATGTGGGCTGCGTAACATTTTAATGACGCAGGCGTCAGCCGTTACGCGGTCTTCAACATAGCAGGGTTTCGCCTGCACCATTTTAGCAGCATCGGTTTTGGGGTAGTGCTTGCCAATAACTTCAAGGTCGTTACGGAAAGTGGGGGCGATGTCAATCGTGGCACGCGGGTTATTTTTACGCGCAATAGCCAGTTCAATGACTTGATAGTATTGCTGCCAACCCGCATCGCGGCTGAACAGACCAGAAAGCGCGTCGTCGATCTCTTCGCGGGTTGGCTCGGCAATGCGATCGAGTAGATCGGTAATAATCAAAGATGCTGCCGGATCGTTATAACCGGACTGCACCACGCCAACATCAACCATTGCCTGTTGAACCAGGCTTAATTCGTTCCATTTGCCTAAGGATTCTGCGGTGCGAATGTTTGCTTTTTCTAACTGTGCTGCAATCAGCAAGGAGGCATTAACGATGTTGCCGTTAAAAAGAATCGCATCAGAACCGGCGAAACCGAAACCATCATCACTGTTGCGCACGGAGTGCATACCCATACCAAACAACAGCTTTTGCACGTTTTCGCCAGGGTTAACGGTTAGCCCCTGGGGTGCGCCATTTAAAGTAAAGTGGATGATCATACGGCTTCCTCCCCAGCCTGTTGGCAGTCGGCATAAAGGTCGGCCACCAGAACTCCCGTGATATAGCGTTTATACGCTACGCTCCCCCGCAAATCTTCCTGGGGGAAAATGGCGTTGGCGACGGCCTGTTCAAGTGCATTGCCTTCCAGGTTTTGTTTTTCGACATCGTGCAGGCGCAGGGCTTTACTGGCAACGCCATCCAGCGCAATTCGCAGTCCGTCGTGGTCAGTTAATGCAACGGCTGCAGTCACCACTGTTAACCCCGCCCGGGAACGGCTAATTTTACGGGTCGCACAGGTGCGATACGGATCTTTAATGATGATTTCGGTTAGCAGGCGATCGCCCGGATCGGCCAGATAGCTCTCAATCGACAACGTTTCGCCATTGCCAAAGACCAGTTCTGCATCCAGTGCTAACAGAACCGGAAGAAGAACGGACTCTTCCTGCCGGGCCGCTATTTCGCCGCCGATAGTCGACTGATTTCGTACATGACGAGAGTAGACAAAACCGAGAGCTTCACGCAGTGCCACTGGAATAAATCGCGCATCGCGCAGTGGTTGTAAGCGCGACATTGCGCCAATACGCAGTGCGCCGTTATCCCAGTCAATCCAGTCCAGTTCCAGATCCTGCAAGGAAATAGCAATTTTTTTATTGGTACGGGTTGGCGTGGCGTTGAGTTTGCTGCCCCCGGCAAACCAGACGGCTTCATCCTGGTAGCGGCGCTTCAGTTCCAGCGCCTGTTCTACAGAGTCGGGCCTGAAAAATTGTTCAATCATCTTCTTTCCTTATTTAACCCTCTTCCCTGAAGGAAGAGGGTATAGGTCATTTATGCCAGCGCATCCATCCGACGCCACATACTGGCGGCGGCTTTTCTGGCTTGCGCATAAATGGAATCGCAATCGAAGTTAAACTGACGATCTTCGTAGACCATCACGCCGTTAACCATCACGCTGTTAACGCTGCCTGAACCCATACCGAAGGCGATGTGGCCTGCAATATTGTCTGCCAGCAGCGGCGTTGGCGAGTTGTAATCGCAAATGGTTAAATCTGCTTTATAACCGGCTTCCAGAAGGCCAAATTTCGCACCAAAGTTGCGGCTCATCAGTTCGTTGCCGTTAGTCAGCGCTCTGGCAAAACTGTCTGGCCACAGTGGGCCACCAGAGTCACGATGTTTAAAGAAGGCGAATTTCATCTCTTCAAACATGTCTGAACCGATGCCGTCAGTTCCCAGTGCCAGATTGCGAATGTCGCTAAGATGATGGTTGTAACCAACATGGTTGTTCATGTTTGAACGGGCGTTATGTACCAGGAACGCGTCACGTTGGTTAAGCAGGGCAATATCCTCTTTCGACAGATACAGCCCATGAGCGACCAGCGTTTTGCTATCGATGAGATCGAATTGCGCTAGGCGTGCCAGCAGATCTTTTCCGTACCTGTGGTGACTGTAAGAAACGTCGTAAAGGTCTTCCGCAGCGTGTATGTGTAAACCACGGCCTGTGGCTTTCACTGCTTCGCGCAGCATTTCCAGACCAACATCTGGCACGGTAAACGGCGCGTGAGCACCGATATGCGCTTCTACCAGATACGGCTCGCTTGCCGCTTTCTTCGCGTCGTCAATCTGACGGGCGAAACGGATGTTTTCCTCTACCCCATCCTGCAACTCTTTAATACCGTTATTACGATCTGTTGTTTCAAAACAGGTCATCGCACGTAGACCAACTTTTAGAAATGCGTTGCGCAACGTCGAGAGCGATCCGCCGATATAAGCCGGAGAGGCATGGTGATCGATAACCGATGTACATCCGCTCTTAATCGCTTCCAGTGAACAAATCAGCCCGCTGTAATAGAGCGACTCTTCATCAAGGGCGCGATCGAGTCGCCACCAGAGATTTTTTAGCGTTGAGATGAAGTCCGGGCAGGGGGCAATATTCGCCATAATTCCGCGGGAAAGCCCTGAGTAAAAATGGTTGTGCGAGCATACGATCCCTGGCATCACAATCCGGCCATGCATCTCTTTGTAGCTGGCTTCAGGGTAGCGGTGTGTCAGGGCGTTGCCGATAGCGATAATGACATCATTTTCGATGGCGATATCGACGCCTTCCTGCACTTTCGCCGGGTGTAGCTGTACTGCAGTGACATTCTTCAGAATCAACATGATTACACCTCCACGCGGCCCAGCAGATAATGATGATGCTGGTGAATATGGCTGATAATGCGGCACATATCGTTCAGCTCTGGCGGTACGTTGTTGAACTGGCCTTCGCTATTAATGTTCAACACCCAGCTTTGGTTATTCAGACGTACGCTTACCCGATCATCTTCCACCAGGAAGCCAGGGTTGCTGCTGTTATCAAAGTCTTGCGACAGACTGAAGACGGTGATTTTGTCTTTGTACGGTTTACCGTTCCATGGACAGAACTGAGCACAGTTACCGCATTCGTTGCAGTAGGCATCAAGGTGCAGCGTCTGGAAACGGTTCTGGAAGCCAGGAACCGCAATTGAGATGTTGGCGCGGTTCGGGCAGACATCCACACACTTGCTGCAAACGTAGTTACATTCAAGGCAGCGCGCGGATTCCTGAGCGACAAATGCGTCACGATCATCGCTGTTCACCAGGGTGACAGAGATGTCGCCTTTACGTTGGTAGATTTCTGCCGGGTTAACGTTGTTCCAGTATTTATCGCGCTGGTGGGAACGGATATTTTCCCGGCTAAGGATGGCATCGGCTGCCCGACGAGCGGTGCTGACAGCGGCAACGATTGAGGACGGCCCGCGTTGTACGTCACCGATCATAAAGACGTCAGTCAGACGGGTTTCGCCGTTATGGTCGACGTCAGGCCAGCCGTTTTTGTCCAGTGGCACACCCATCGCATTCAGGGCTTCGGTATCCTGCTGTTCGCCAATGGCAGTAATCAGGCTGTCTACATGCAGCGTTACCGTTTCGTTGGTTTCAACCGGACGGCGGCGACCTTTCTCATCAGGTTCGCCAAGTGACATGACGCGCAATGTTAAGGTGCCATCAGCATCGAAACGTTGCGGATTGTTCAGGAAACGGAACTCCACGCCATCGTGCAACGCTTCTTCATACTCTTCGCGCCACGCGGGCATCTCTTGCAGTGAACGACGGTAAACCACAGTTGCTTTTTCTACGCCCGGAACGCGTAACGCTGCTCGCGCGCAGTCCATTGCGGTGTTGCCCGCACCGACAACCACTACATGTTTGCCAAGGTTGAGCGCCGTACCTTTATTGTACTCGCGCAGGAAGGGGAGTGATTTCCAGATATTCTGGTTGTCGCCCGCCAGTTTCACACCGCTGTTTTTATCGGTGCCGGTAGCAATCAGAACGTAGTGGTAGCCCTGATTCTTTAACTGCTCGACGGTCAGTTCCGGTGAGCAGCCATACTCAAATTTCACACCGTGATCGGCAACAAAATCGATATCGTGCTGAATTAACTCTGCCGGAATACGGAACTGAGGAATGATATTTTTCACCACGCCGCCTGCGTTGGCTTCGCGTTCAAATAACGTAACCGGATGACCCGCTCTGGCAAGGAAGTAACCGGCAGCCAGACCTGCTGGACCCGCGCCAATCACGGCAACCGGATGGCGTGAACCGGAACCGGCAGGTTTGTGCCAGCGTTGCTTATACTCATCCCAGCCTTTTTCCAGGGCGACTTTTTTCAGTTCGCGGATATTCAGTGCGCTGTCGTAATCGAGGCGGGTACAGTTGTACTGGCACTGATGATCGCAAATGTGGCCGGTAATGGCGGGCAGCGCATTACGTTGGTAGATGAGTTCCAGCGCATCGGCATAGCGATGTTCGCCCAACAGTCGAATGTATTCCGGAATATCTTGTTTGATGGCACAGGCAGTGACACATGGAGCAACGTAGCAATCGGTCAGCGGTAGATCTTCTGCCACTTCAATACGCTCTTCTGGCTTCCAGTGTTTTTGAGTGTATTCCATGGTTAATGCATCTGCTGCCAGCTTGCTCAGTCGTTCAACGTCAACGTGGTTAAGCCCCCAGGCGTCTGACCCTTCCAGTTCGCGCATACAGGCGCTTAAACGCAGATAGCCGCCAGGTTTCAGCAGGTCGGTTGCCATAGTGATCGGGCGAATACCGGTATCGAAAATATCGCGGATCGTCAGTTGGCTCGCACCACCGGAGTAAGAAATTGGCAGTTTGCCGTCAAAGGCACGAGACAGAACGGCTGCAACATTGATAGAGAGTGGAAACAGCGCACGACCCGACATATACATCTCTTCACCAGGCAGTGCGCCTTTATTGTTGATAGTGCCGAGGGTGTTAGTCAGTTTGACGCCAAAGCCGAGTGATTTCTCTTTTGCCAGCGCCATCAGGCGTTCCAGCATTTCCAGTGCCTGCGCCAGCTTGAGGTCATGATCAAATGATTCTTCTTTTAAGCCGATGTAATCGAAGCCGCAGCCATCGAGAATCTCGCGAACACGAGCGTAACCTAATAAAGTTGGGTTGAGTTTTACAAAGGTATTCAGCTCTTTTTCTTCCAGCATGTAGCGGCAAATGGCTTCGATTTCATGCGGAGGGCAACCGTGCATGGTGGAGAGAGTAACGCCTTGTACCATGCTGGTGGGGATGCGTGCCGGTAATGCCTGTAAATGTTCGCGTTTATCCTGCAAATCGTGACGAGCCAAAAACGCGTCATCCTGAAGCAGTTTATTAAGCGTATCGCGGTATTGAGCGAATTTCGGATGGTCAGATGCGTCCATCATATTATCGATGAACTGCTGCATTGGCGGCTGCTTAATACCGTCGAGGTTGTAACCGACGCTCATATTAAAGATGAACGACTTGCCTGATTCTGAAGGCTGGAACAGGGCTTCAAGCAGATGCAAGGCAAACCAGGCTTTAAGGTATTCATCCCACGCTTTAAGCAGAGTGAATTCGGTAGACCATTCGGTGTTAAAACACTCGTCTTCGGCATCGATACAGGGTTTTTCCAGCTCCAGACGGTCAAGAATTTGTACAGTTTTTAGTTCGATGAATCGTCCGCCGGTCAGCCAGGAGGTGACGATGTTTTGCGCGAGCTGTGTGTGCGGTCCGGCGGCTGGGCCGACGGGGGTAGCACAGGTTTCACCGAAGACGCTAACAGATTTACCTTTTACGGGTGAGTAAAACTGTTGTTCGGGAATACCAAAGATTGAGCGTTGTTGTTGGTACTCATCAAATATGCGCGTCAAAAGTTCCTCAAACGGAATGGGACGCATAATATCCCCCATAACCCTCTCCTTAGCTTATACAGATATCATTGAGTGACCGGTATTGATAAATCCGGTGGTTTAAGGGGATAGAGCAACAATCGCACCACTCTTGCCCGGTTTGCCCGGAAATATAAAAAAATGTGAAGCGCCTCGAAACTTAATGGTTTTTTGTGAATGATCTCACAGGTGCCAAATGAGAATTAAAATCACTCCTGAACGTTATTATTCTTATGGCTTTTATCATCTTTTCTCATTTCTCAAAAACAGTGGTTCCTTATCATTATGATAAAGGAGTGGAGGGTGGATTAAATATTTGAACGCAATCGTTTAGCTTGATTTTCTAAAATTAAGTATGCCATTTTTGCGCATTAATAAAGTCATCCGGAGTATCAATGTCTAAAATTATTTCTTCATTTTCCATCTCGACGGAATAATGTTCACCCATGCGTAATGCCTGACGCATATTGATTACATTGGGGCGTTGTATTGCCTGCATCAGGCTCGATTTTGAGATTAAAATGGGATGGCCAGGGATACCATTGTGTAGCGGGAGTATTGCGCTGCTGTTACGTAACTGCCAGATTTTTAGGAAAATATCTCTATTTAGAGTTGGCATGTCACCATGGGTAATAAAGCAATGCTCTGTTTGCACTTCGTGGGCTGCTGCCTTCACCGAGGTCAGTAAACCCTGCTCATAATCTGGATTATAAATAAGAGTAATATTGGCAGTATGTGCGTAGCGATGATGCAGTTCATTGGCGCGAAAACCTGTGACTAAAATAATTCGGCTACAAAACTGCAACGCATTTTTGATACTTGCATCAAGAATTGTTCCTTGCTGCCAGGGTAACATCATTTTCCATTGTCCCATTCTTGATGATAATCCGGCAGCGGTAATTATACAGTCGATAGCTGGCATAGTCGTTCCATTAATTATATTGGGTAATAACGTCTGGGGATTACGTTACTTCCTGGTTAATGAATTTGTGGGGTTAATTTATCCCTGAGAGGACTATAAAGATTTGTGAAAAGTATAATTGACCCATCAGCGTTATTCATTGACTTAGACGTGCAGAAACGTCCTGCTGTGATTTCAGTTGTTGGCGCAGGGGGGAAAACCAGTCTGCTTTTTTGGCTGGCAGAGGTACTCCGGGCTAGTGGCAGACGTGTGTTAATTACTACGACTACGCATATGTTTATGCCAGTTTCTCATTGGCCTGTAGTTTTTTGCCGTGATCCTGCAACACTTCCTCATGCGTCTCTCACATCTCCCATTTTATTTTGTTTTCATCGTTGGAAAGCGATACAGGGGAAAGCACAGGGATTTTCGCCAGATGCCATTGATGCACTGGCGCAACGGTCGGAATGTGACGTAATTCTCATTGAGGCTGATGGCTCGCGTGGAATGCCGTTAAAAGCGCCGGATGAGCACGAACCTTGCATACCACGAAGCAGTTGTTGCGTGATTGCTGTGATGGGGGGGCATGTTTTAGGCGCAAAAGTTGGCGCGGAAAATGTCCATCGCTGGCCGCAGTTTGCCGACATTACTGGCCTGATGCCGGGGGCGACCTTGCAACTTAGCGATCTTGTTGCCCTGGTTCGCCATCCGCAAGGTGCGTTTAAAAACGTGCCATCAGGGTGTCGGCGGGTCTGGTTTATTAACCGTTTTTCTCAATGTGAGAATGCGATTGCGCAAAGCGAACTACTCAAACCACTGCAACACCACGACGTAGAGGCAATCTGGCTGGGCGATATACAAGAGTATCCTGCAATCGCGCGCAGATTTGTGAATTAGCGACCTGGGTATTCCGGGTTACTGAAAGGATATCGATTGAGGTTGGTATGAATATTTTCACAGAGGCTGCAAAACTCGAAGATCAAAATTGTCCGTTTGCTATGGCGCAAATTGTGGATAGCCGAGGCTCTACTCCCCGCCATTCTGCACAAATGTTAGTGCGTGCCGATGGTTCCATCGTTGGTACGATTGGTGGAGGAATGGTTGAGCGTAAGGTGATTGAAGAGTCGCTACAGGCATTGCAGGAACGTAAGCCGCGATTATTTCATGGACGAATGGCCCGTAACGGCGCGGATGCCGTCGGGTCAGACTGTGGAGGCGCAATGTCAGTGTTTATCAGCGTGCATGGTATGCGGCCACGTCTGGTGTTGATCGGCGCGGGGCATGTTAACCGGGCGATTGCCCAGAGTGCTGCGCTATTAGGGTTTGATATTGCTGTTGCCGATATTTATCGCGAAAGCCTCAATCCTGAACTTTTCCCGCCAGCAACCACGCTTCTACATGCCGATTCGTTTGGTGCAGCGGTAGAGGCGCTGGAAATTCGACCTGATAATTTTGTTCTCATTGCCACGAATAATCAGGATCGTGAAGCTCTCGATAAACTCATTGAACAGCCCATTGCATGGTTGGGGTTACTGGCAAGTCGCCGCAAGGTTCAGCTTTTCCTGCGTCAATTGCGTGAGAAAGGCGTGGCTGAAGAACATATTGCCCGTTTACATGCACCAGTTGGTTATAACATTGGTGCGGAAACGCCGCAGGAGATCGCCATCAGCGTGTTGGCAGAAATATTACAGGTGAAAAATAACGCGCCGGGCGGGTTGATGATGAAACCTTCGCATCCTTCCGGGCATCAACTGGTGGTGATTCGTGGCGCGGGAGACATTGCCAGTGGAGTGGCGTTACGTCTGTATCATGCGGGTTTTAAAGTGATCATGCTGGAAGTTGAAAAGCCGACGGTGATTCGTTGTACCGTAGCGTTTGCCCAGGCCGTGTTCGACGGTGAAATGACAGTTGAAGGTGTTACTGCTCATTTGGCTTCGACCCCTGCGGAGGCGATGAAACTGACTGAGCGAGGATATATCCCGGTAATGGTGGACCCTTCCTGTTCGCTGCTTGATGAACTGAAACCGCTGTGCGTGGTAGATGCCATTCTGGCGAAACAGAATTTGGGTACGCGTGTGGACATGGCACCGGTAACAATTGCGCTCGGGCCTGGTTTTACCGCAGGAAAAGATTGCCATGCGGTTATTGAAACAAACCGTGGGCACTGGCTGGGACAGGTGATCTACTCCGGTTGTGCGCAGGAGAATACCGGTGTTCCAGGTAATATTATGGGGCATACCACCCGGCGGGTTATTCGCGCTCCGGCGGCGGGTATCATGCGCTCGAATGTGAAATTAGGCGATCTGGTAGAAGAGGGTGATGTTATTGCCTGTGTTGGCGATCATGAAATTAAAGCGCCGTTGGCTGGTATGGTGAGAGGCTTGCTGAACGATGGGCTGGCTGTCGTCGGCGGTTTTAAAATCGGTGATATCGACCCTCGTGGCGAAACGGCTGATTTCACCAGCGTTTCTGATAAAGCCCGGGCGATTGGTGGTGGTGTACTTGAGGCGTTAATGATGTTGATGCACCAGGGCGTTAAAGCGACGAAAGAAGTACTGGAAGTGGCTTAAATGAAAACGGCCGGATGGCATCACCACCCGGCCTTTAACTTACTGGCAAATCACCGTTCCGGTTTTACCTTCAATCCCTTCTTTCGCTTTGCTTAACACGGTAATCAGCGCTTCGCGGCCTGCGCGAGAGCGAGCAAATGACGCGGCGGCTTCCACTTTCGGCAGCATCGAACCTTTAGCAAAATGCCCCTCATCAATAAAGCGTTCTGCATCGGCCAATGACAGGCGGTCGAGCCACTGTTCATTCTCTTTACCAAAATTAATTGCTACTTTCTCTACCGCAGTAAGAATGATCAGCATATCGGCATCGATCATTTCTGCTAAACGGGCGCTGGCCCAGTCTTTATCGATAACCGCGCTGGCACCGCGCAGATGGTTACCTTCACGAATCACCGGAATACCGCCACCGCCAACGGTGATTACGACCTGGCCGGCATCTACCAGAGCTTTTACCGTCTCTTTTTCAATAATATCAACTGGTTTTGGCGAAGCGACGACACGACGATAGCCACGACCCGCATCTTCTTTCAGGGTGTAACCCTGTTTTGTCAGTTGTTCTGCTTCCTGCTCGGTAAAGAATGAGCCGATCGGTTTGGTCGGATTGAGGAATGCCGGATCGTTAGCGTCGACTTCAACTTGGGTAACCAGCGTTGCAACGGGTTTATTAATGCCACGAGAAAGCAGTTCTTCCCGTAAGGCGTTTTGCAGATCGTAACCAATATATCCCTGGCTTAAGGCGACACAGACAGACATCGGCAGCATAGGCGAATGCGCTTCCGTTTTTGCGGCAGCTTCGAATGCCTGGTTAATCATGCCCACCTGTGGCCCATTACCATGAGTGACGATAACTTCATGCCCCTGGGCAATTAAATCAACAATTGCCTGAGACGTAATTTTTACCGCTTTCATTTGTCCGGCCAGATCATCGCCCAGCGCATTCCCGCCCAGGGCGAGAACAATTTTCTTACTCATTTTTCCTCACTCATCATTCTTGATTGTGTATAGATCCCTGGCAGTGGTTAGAACACGGGAGGGACAAACGGTTTGCGTCGCAGGAAACGTCCCCGTCCGGCTTTGCCTGTAAAGGTGCCGTCACAGAAAATCGTTTCACCACGGGATAGGGTTCTGACAATTGCACCCTGGCAGGTAAAGCCCTCCCAGGGCGAGTAGTCAGCATTGTCGTGGAGATGGCAATGCTGAATTTGCTGGCTCTGATGTGGATCTATAATCACTACGTCACCATCTGAACCGGGCGCTAATGTTCCTTTTTGTGGCCACAGGCCAAACAGTCTGGCGGGCATTGCACTGGTTAATTCAACAAAACGCTCCGGTGTGATACGTCCGGTCATTACGCCGCTGGAGAACAGCAACTGCATACGATTCTCCACACCGGGAAGGCCATTTGGGCAACGGCTGAAATCACCTTTGGAAATCTGCTGGCGCTGGGCCATTGAGAAGGTGCAGTGATCGGTCGCCACCACGTCAATCGCACCATCGCTGATGCCGCACCACAGCTTGTCCTGCTCGCGAACGTTGCGCAGCGGTGGGCTAAGAATAAATTTCATGCCGTCTTCTGCGTCATAACTACGTTCGTCGAGCAGAAGATATTGCGGACAAGTTTCAACCCAGACAGGCTGGCGGTTCGCGCGGGCAAGGCGCAGATAATCCAGGCCTAAGCCGTTAGACAGGTGGACGATATAGAGCGGTACGTTACCGGCAAGTTTTGCCAGGTTGATCATTCGGGCGATGGCTTCCGCTTCGCACTCCAGCGGTCGACTCAATGCGTGATAGCGCGGCGCGGTTAGCCCGGCAGCGATAAACTCCGCCCGCTTACTGGCGATAGCAGCATCATTTTCCGGGTGTACGGTGGTTAGCGCGCCGGACTCATGCAAACGGCGTAACGCCTGTAACACTTCGTCATCGTTGAGTTTGTATTGATAGGTTAAATAGAGTTTAAAACTAGTCAGCCCTTCTTCGACCATCATCGGAATTTCATCGAGGATAGCGTGATTGATATGCTGGATAACACCGTGAAAGCTGTAGTCGATGACCGCTTTATGGGCGGCATAACCACGATAAACTTCCAGTTGATGGCGTAACCGGCAGCCGTTTGGGCCAAATCCCATATGGTCAATAATGGTTGTTGTACCGCCACACGCAGCCGCGCGGGTGCCGGTAAAAAAATCATCACAACTGCGCGCAATGCCGACATCAATATTAAAATGCGTATGGACATCCACGCCGCCTGGGAAAACGTAACAGCCAGTGGCATCAATTTCTTCATAAGGGAGCTGCGGCGAAATATCGTTACCTAACTGGCGAACAATCCCGCTTTCAATCAGCAAATCCTGCTTTGCTTGCCCATCAGCGTTAACAACAGTGCCGTTTTTGATCAATACACGCATAGCAAACTCCAGAAACCCTCCGGCGAACCGGAGGGGAATAAGTGATGAATAATTATTCGGTTGCCAGCCAGCTTAATGGGATTGCCGCATACATAGCGGCACAGGTTACCAGGTGAGATTTCCAGGTTTTTTCGTTTGGCGCGTGCGCTTCAGGTTCTTTACCGGGGCCAAAGCCGATAACCGGAATACCGTGACGGCCCATGATGGAGACGCCGTTAGTTGAGAATGTCCACTTATCAACGACCGGTGCTTTGCCGAACAGCCCTTCGTAGGCATTCACCAGCGCTTTAACGGTGAAGTGATCTTCTTCTACTTTCCAGGTCGGGAAGTAGCATTCGGTTGGGTAAACCAGACCAGTCCAGGACGGACGGTCGTAGTTGTACATAGAAACGACTGCGTTGGCTTTCTGTACCGCAGGCAGCGCGCGGATTTCATCCAGTGCACCTTCCCATGTTTCGCCCCAGGTCAGACGACGGTCAATAGAAACTGCGCAACTGTCTGCGACAGCGCAACGACTTGGGGAGGTAAAGAAGATTTCGGAAACGGTCAGCGTACCTTTACCGAGAAATTCGTCATAGCCCAGACGTTGGGACAGTTCTTGTAATTCGCCAAGAATTGGGCCCATTTTGAAAATGGCGTTATCTCCGCGTTCTGGTGCAGAACCGTGGCAGCTAACACCCTGAACATCAACACGGATTTCCATACGACCGCGCTGACCACGGTAGACCTGGCAGTCGGTCGGTTCAGTACTGACCACAAATTCCGGACGAATACCGGATTGTTCAATAATGTACTGCCAGCACAGACCGTCGCAGTCTTCTTCCTGCACTGTCCCCGTTACCAGCAGGGTGTATTCATCTTCCAGCCCCAGATCTTTGATGATTTTACCGGCATAAACCATAGACGCCATGCCGCCTTCCTGGTCAGAAGTACCGCGACCGCCGATCAGTTCATCAGTTTCCATACCTTCGTACGGGTCGAATTCCCAGTTTTTGATGTTGCCAATACCGACGGTGTCGATGTGAGCATCCATTGCAACCAGACGCGGGCCGTGGCCGATATAACCGAGAACGTTGCCCATCGGGTCGATTTCAACTTTATCGAAACCTACTTTTTCCATCTCTTCTTTAATACGATGCACTACGCGTTTTTCATCGCAACTTTCGCTGGGAATCGCAACCATATCGCGCAGGAAGCGGGTCATGTCTGCCTGGTAATCTTTTGCTTTTTCAAGAATCAGTTTGAATGGAATATTCTTAGCCATTATTTTTCTCCAGATTTTTGACTCCCCGTTTGGCGGGGAGCTATTTCCAATAGGGGGATTATGGTGCTACAGAGTGTTTGCCTTCCCAGACAACTTCGCGGTAGTGCTTCACGTCAGTGTCGCCTTCAGTGCTGATAACCAGCACCACGGCATCTTTGTTCAGCGCCAGTTTTTCCATCAGACTTTGACGTTGCGGGTGATAATGAACAGCCGCAAGAACGCCTAAACCGACAGCGCCAGATTCACCGGAGATGATGCGCGGATCGTTGCCGTAGGGATTACCCAGCACGCGCATACCTAATGCGGCAACGCTGTCCTGGCAGGAGATGAATTGGGTGGCACAGTTACGTAAGATTTCCCAACCCAGCGGATTCGGTTCGCCGCAGGCCAGGCCCGCCATGATGGTGGCCATATCGCCGCCAACGTTAACGATGTCGCCTTTGACGCCAGAGCGATAAATACAGTCAGCTTTGTCAGGTTCAACAATGATGCTGTGCAGATTTTGAGGACTATAGACATCCACCAGATATCCCAGCACGCCGCCGGCCATTGCGCCGACGCCAGCCTGCAGCAGGACGTGAGTTGGCGTAACGCCCATTTCACGCATTTGCTCAACAGCCTCATCCGCTAATGTGGCGTAGCCCTGCATGATCCAGGTTGGGATTTTGGTATAGCCTTCCCAGGCGGTATCTTGTACGACTTCCCAGCCGTGTTGCTGAGCGTGTTGCATAGTCAGGCGGACGGTATCGTCATAATTCATGTCGGTGACGATGCACTCGGCGCCGAGGTTCAGAATGGCGTCTACACGCTCCTGAGCAGAACCTTTCGGCATGTAAATCACCGCGTTTTGACCGAGTTGTTGAGCAGCCCAGGCAACACCGCGCCCGTGGTTGCCGTCGGTGGTGGTGGCGAAGGTCATCTTTTCGCCAATGGCATTTTTCAGATGCTCAAATGACAGTGTTTCGATATCCAGATGATATTTTTCGCACAGTAACTGAGCGATAGCGTACGCACCGCCGAGCATTTTGAAGGCGTTCAGACCGAAGCGTTTTGATTCGTCCTTAACGAGAATTTTCTTTACACCAAAAAGAGTTGCGAGATCGTCCAGCGCACAAAGCGGTGTTGGGCGATAGCCAGCAATTTTCTGGTGAAACTGGCGCGCCAGTTTTGCCTGGTTTTGCGAAAAGAGCGGTGATGTTTCGCCGTTGAAAAATTTGTTATCGACGATATCAACCTTCAATGAGAAAACGGACATATCCTATCCTTTTGGCCTCTGGAAATAGAGAGCCGACCTGCCGATCGGCTCCCGGGGGGATTTTTCGCATTTTTTCGCTGCTTAAGAGATGAT